>Ga0137463_1000476_pt1 | contig 13775 bp, 31 predicted proteins | sample EasRivERMGT800_2_FD_102333 | JGI IMG/M metagenome (GOLD analysis project Ga0137463, IMG submission 102333) | Soil microbial communities from meander-bound floodplain in the East River, Colorado, USA - East River MetaG ERMGT800_2 | ecosystem: Environmental > Terrestrial > Soil > Floodplain ...
AGTAGGCCACCGCGTGCGAGAACTGACCCGGGGGATCGCCCTGATACGTTGCCCCGTGACACTGAGCCGCGTCCTCGACGATCATCAGTCCGTGCTCGTTCGCGATGCTGCGGAGCGCCTTCACGTCTACCATGCGGCCGTAGAGATGCACCGGGATGATGACCCGGGTCTGCGACGTGATTGCAGCACGGACCTTGTTAATGTCCATCAGCATCGTATACGGATCGCAGTCGACGAAGACATTGACCGCGCCGATGCTGGCAACTGCGAGGGCGGTGTACGCCACGTTGAACGCGGGCGAGATAACCTCGTCACCGGGCTTGACGCCGAGTGCGAGGAGGGCGATGCGGATCGCGTCCGTACCGTTGCCCACTCCGACTGTGTGCGCCTGCGCCGTGAAGTCCGACCACTCTTCCTCGAAGGCCGCGACGTTGGGGCCGAGGATGTACTGGCGATTGCGGACGGCGATGATGAGTGCTTCCTCAACTTCTTCGCTGTACCCGTACATCGGGTCAAGGTTGAAAATCATGTCCGCTCCCATTCTCATGCCACAGGTCGTAGACGCCGTCCTGCGAACCGATGACCTTCCAACCCATCAGGCTGTTGAGCATGCAGATGCCGAGGTTCAGCATCAGGCTCTGCGCTCGCAGCGGCTTCGGATGTGCTGTCTGAAGATAGTGGAGCATGATCTCCTGCCCGTAGCCCCGGTCGTGGTACTTCTCTGTGACGGCCATCATCGGGGTTACGTAGCTCCCTCGGTCGGTCAGCAACGAGAAGCCGACCACGATGTCGGACCAGACGTCGTCCGGGTCCATGTAGACGTAGAGCTTCACCTTGTCGTGGTCGACGCCCGCCCACCACTTACGCTGCTGCTCCTTGGTCACGGGAGTCAGGGGCTTGGTGGCAAGGAGCGGGAGGTTCTCGTTGTAGATGAGCCGCACCTTCTCGATGAGACTCTCGGCACGGGGTGGAACTCGCCATGGGACTAGGGTCATTGACTTCCGGCGTGGAGTAGCTTCATGATGAGCGCGTTGCCGTGCTCCTTCCGCCACTCGTGCATCGCCGCCTCCTGTACGCGGAACTTCGCGACCTGTTCGGGACGTGACATCGCACCCATACGCTCGTTCCCCTCGTAGCCGTACTCACGGAGGAGGGGCTTGTGCGTGAACTCAGCCTGCGGACCAGAGTGCCGGAACATCGCAGGGATCGCCTTCGCCGTGATGGTCGAGAGCATGAAGGCAGCCTCGCCCACCTCGGGGTTGCACAGGTAGCCGAGGAGGTTGCACCACTCGGCGCTGAAGCACTGGGCCTCGATCTGGGCGGCGCGGTCGTGCAGAAGGACCATACCGATCCGGTTCGGGAACTCCTCGATCATCTTGAGGAGGTTCGCGTCGAATCCCTTCGTGTGCAGGACCGTGTCGTCCTCCAGCGTGAGGTACGCCGCGTAGCCCGGGTACTGCTCCCAGATTTCCTGCTGCGCGAGGCAGTAGCCAGCGTCACCAGTCATCGAGCGTGCTGCGAACTGGTCGTCGTCACCGATGTAGCGGATGACGTCGGGCACTGCGATGGAGTAGTTCTGGTACTCCGGCGCTGTTGGGTCGGCCGAGCCGTTGCGGATGATGAGGTCGGAGAGACCGGGCGTATGCGTCTCGGTGAACGAGCGGAGAAGCTCTGCCATCTTCCTCGGGCGTCCACGCGAGGGGACTAGGATTGCGAGCTTGCCGTTCGTCATAGGTTCTCCTTGAGCTTCGTTGTCGAGATGTTCTTCGTGTAGGGCAAGTAGATCAGAAGGATGTTCCGCTTCTCAAGCTCGTACTCCGTCATGTCGATCTGAGCAAGGTAATCCTTCAGCATCCAGTCTGAGCCGACAGCGAGAATGTCAGGGTCGACACGACGGATTAAGGCAGCACCCTGTCCGTAGTTCATCTCGACCCTGTGGACAGAACGAAGGGCCTTGATAACAGCCGCCCTCGTGTCGTAGGGGATCGACGGTTTCTTCTTCTTGTAGTGTAGAACAAACTCATCGCTATTGAGCCCCACCCACAGTTCACCCAGACGGGCGCACCGCTCAAAGAGCTTGATGTGACCCTCATGAAGAAGGTCGAACGAACCAATGGTGAGCACCTTCATGAGGCCTCCTTGACTGACATAAGCATAGCACGGAACTGAAGGGTGTGTCAATCCGCAAAGGGAGGGGAGTACTAACGTGGTCGGGCCTGAACGGGCGCTAACCCGTCGCCCCGGTACACACTCCCAAGAGTCTTCTCGCACCCGCAGGGAGTAGTCCGCGCTCGTTCACCAGTCGCTAGACTGGGTCGTCGGACGTTTGCCTGACCTCTAAGGGTACTACTGTGACTCTCCGTCGCCCCTTGCGGCCCCGGTGCTACCGGGGAACTAGACCTCGCAGACCGCGAGCACGTCTTCTTCCATGACCATGAAGTACTCTTCACCGTCGATGGGGACAGCCGCACCGCAGTACGGCTTCGTGATAATCATGTCGCCCTTCTTGAAGTCGAGGGGGCGTCGAAGCCCCGAGGGCAGTCGTTCACCGTTCCCGGCCTCGATGACGACGGCGAACTGGGAAGGCGGTGCCTCGTAGCGGATGACCTCGATGAGGCCGCTGACGAGGTCCTGTGAGTCGAGGCGCTTGATGAGGGCGCGGGGGCCGGAGACTTGCATCAGAGATTCCTTTCGTAAGAGGGGAGCGTGAAGGTCAACTCGTCGTCGTACCGAGCCACCCCGAAGATGATCCAGCCGTGACGCCAGTTCCACGGCGAGTGCCACACCCAGAGCCAGCCCCACCACTGCGGGCTGACACGGGCCGAGTGCTTGACGAAGCGGCCGAGACTAAGACGCCGCATGCCCGAACTCCCTCGCGTCTCTCTCACCCACGAGCACCCGGATCGCTGTGTCGTCACCGGCTGCCACTGCTGTGCGGGCGCAGACCTTGAGGTCGGTGTAGATCAGGGCGAGGCCCTTCACCTGAGTGAAGAGGCTCAGTTCGTCGGAGCCGTTCGCGGCACGGAAGTACTCGATGTGCATACCGTTCGACGGGTGCCGGTAGATGACGTACCACGGACTCGTGACAGAGGGACCGTTACCTGTTGGCTTGTCCATGCTAGAGCCTCACGACGGTCAGGCGGTCGAGCATCTCGGTGTAGCGTTCGTGGTTATCGACCATGATGAAGACACGGGGGATCATCACCTCGCTGTACCGGCCGTTGCTCCACTGCTGTCCCGGGAAGTACTTGATCTTGGTGACAACGCCGTCGACCACCGAGAGCGTGCTCCCATGCCGGGGGTACGTAACCGTCGCACCCGGCTCGATCAGGTTGCCGAAGCGGTCGAGCAAGTGTGCGTTCATCTCACTCATCCTGTGCTCCCTTCTGTGCGCGTCGGGCCTGATTCTGGCGACGTCGTTTTCGATCAGGTTTGACGGGGGTTTTGTGAAGTTCGCGTTCCCGCCGTCTCTTCTCCACCTTCAGGTCTTCCTCACCGAGGTCGACCTCGAAGTCGCCGTAGTCGGTGTAGATGGCGAACTTGCGCGTCAGCTTGTCCTTCGCCATCAGTACTGTCCGTCCAGTTTGTTGCTCTGGATTGCGGCTGACGTCAGGGCCTGTGCTACACGCAGGGCATTCACTTCGTCTAGGTAGACCGTGACATCACCGATGATGAGCTTCGCAACCCACTCGGTCGTGTAGACCTTGTCGTAGTGGATCGAACGGGTGCCGTAGTGCGAATGGACCGCACACTGCTCACGAATGTGGTGTTGAAGAGGCGTCACCTCTGCCCAGAAGTGCTGGTTGACCTTCAGGTCGTCCACGTCATCCTCGGTTCGGGTAGAACTTCGGGGTGTCGCTAATCACGTTCCCCCGGAACGAGGGGACCTTCACGGTCGGCTCACCGTCCTCGGGGCACGGTGGGTTCGGAGCAGCCGAGGGTTGAATCTCCTCGAAGACGTGCCCCTTCGAGCACTTGAAGTCGTAGGTGGGCATATCACAGGTCCAGTCCCTGCCGCAAGGCAGATGAAAGTTCTTCCTCAGTCGTGACGACCGCGTCGGCAAAGTTCGGCATGATGTCATACCGATCTGGGTCCTGCCCGTCCAAGAAGATCACCGTAAACTTGCCCCGCCCTTTTGCGTAGCCAAGCTCCAGCATGGCAGACTTTCCCGCAGGCATCACGAGGACGGCTGCGTCAGACAGGTCGAGGTATGACCGGTCAAACGCGAAGATGTTGCTCGCTGCGCGTCCCTTGAGAGCGTCCGAGTAGCTTCGACCTCTTTCCTGTTCGTACTTCTGCCAGTTCTCGTCGGCATGCTCGCCCGGTGTGATCCACTCATCCATACAGTCGTACCCCTCAGCCCGCAGACCCTTCGCGATAGCGGGAATACGCTGCTGGTTCTTGAGCGAGCCGATCAGGTACACCATGTACTTGCTGAGGTCTCGATCCATGTAGGCGATAAGCCGACGAAGAGTTGCTCCGTTGTCCTTCGCGTGCCCCAGCGCCCAGTTGCAAGAGTCGCAGAGGAGACCACGGACCTTACCGGTCGTATGACTATGATCCACCCGGGCCGTACTCTTGGTCAGCGGGACGAGACATCCCGCACAAGAGTTCTGCTGCCTAGCAAGCTGCTCCTCCAAGTCGATCTCGGTCCAGCCGTACTTCGCCAACGTGGCTTTCCGTGTCCTCTCCTTCTTTGCTTCCTTGTTCTCGGGACGCACTTCATACCGCGTCACGGACGCAACCCGAGCTTCAGGGTTCAGGTTATTCCAAGCGTTCGCTCGGCAACGTGCCCCGCAGTACTTGCTGCGCCGTCCTCCTCCTTGAGGACGAGTAGGAGCAGTAAACGTTCGGCCACAGTAGGCGCAGAGCATCTCGGCCGGTCTGCTCACCGGAGCCACCAGAAGATGTCGGGCCACATATAGATCATGCGGGCAGCAACCTCGAACCATCTCATCAGGTCTCCTTTACCGTCGCATGTACCTGCTGCGGCGGTACGATCTCTGCGATGGGTACTGGTACCACGATAGGGTACCAGCGGAACTCGCCGTAGGGCCGGGGGGAGAAGACTGCTCTCCACCCGTCCTCCGGTACGATTGGTGCGATGTAGCGTACGAACCCCGTGGCTACGTTAGAAGCGTAGTCCAACGGTAGCCCGGGCAGTGATGTCGCCGTACGTGTCGATGACGATGCGGTTCTCGATGAACGGTCCCTGCGGAGCGGACCAGCCCGTCACGACGCCGAGCTTCGCATCGAACTCCTCGTCGTACTCGACCGTCACGACGTTGCCGTCAATCGAGGTGCGGGTACGGCCCGGGCGCGGATGCTTCCGGTCACCGATGTGGCGACCATTGTCATGCGGGCGCGAGACCGAGGTCGTGTCGCTCGTGTAGTAGCTGAAGCTCTCGGCCGGGAAGTAGTCGATGACCGCACCGAGGCCAGCGTAGAGTCCGTTGCTCCCTCGGTGGAGGATGTCGCCGCCGAACGAGTAGAGCTTGTTGTCACCGGCAGCGCCCCACAGGCGGACGCCGCTCTGCTCAAGCGCGAGGGAGCCCTGCACCGGGAGGTTGTCCTCCAGACGGAACGTGCCGCCGATCTGAAGCGAGGCAGCAGAGGCCGGGGCAGCGAGAATGAGGAGCAGGAGAAGCAGGATGAATGAACGCATGAAGTACCTCAACAGTTAGGGTGAACGACGATCCGTCTTGCGACGGTCCATGATGAGAACGAGACGACGGTACGACTCAGCAAGCCGCGCTGCCCACTGATGAGCGTCCGGCTTGGCGGGCGTATCGAAGTCGATCCGGTAAATCTTGTAGGGCTTGTCCGTCACGGGATCATGCTCGTCCGTCTCAGCCAACAGCATGTAGCGGGTGAAGTGCTGGTGTTCTGCGACTCGGATGACCTCGGGACCACGAAGGAACTTTACCATTCGCTCGTCCCTTCCTTCAGGGTGACCATCAGGTTGATGCGGATGCAGAGGAACACGGCGTGGAAGTCCAGCCACTGGCCGTCATACTCGTGGTACTTCAGGCTGAGGCAGAGGCCCCACGTCGTGCCGTCGACGATGATGTTACCGACCAGCCTGTCAGACGGTTTCCACACCAGTGATCGGCGCTTCATGTTTTGCTCCCTTGTAAGTTTCATCTCCCTCCAGCGTTGCCTTGTACAACTGGCGCGAGGCAGTGTGGAACACGACGATGCCTTCGGGCTTGTCGTAACCGGGGACCGCAAGGTTCTTGATGCGGCCCTGTTTCATCATGGCGATGATCCAATCCGGCATGTCGATGAACGGAGCGTACGGCACGACTTCGTGTCCGTCAGGCATCATGAACGTAGGACGGATAGCGGTGCCCTGCATCCGGGGCCCACGGTAGAGCAGCGGGACCAGTTCGAGGTTCGGGACCAGCGCCTGCACCGACTTGAAGACGAGCGACTGCTGCTCATCCTCCTGCCAGCGGAGCACGTTGAAGAGAGCGAAGCGCTTCTCCGTCAGGCCGTACGTACGCTGGATGCCGAAGCCGTACCACTCGCCGTAGTGGTAGCCGACACCGAGGCCGACGAGGTTGTGCTTGTGGCGGGCGACCCACGCAGCGAAGCCGAAGTTGTCCTTGCCCTTCTCTCCGCATTCGAGGATACGGTTGCGGGACTGCGCGCTCACGAGGTAGTTCGTACCCACGCCAGCCACCCAGCGCAACTCGTTGCTGACCACCTGCGGCGTGTCGGTCTCCTCGATGATGATCGCCGCATTGGTGCCGTCCAATTTTTCTGTAATGACAATGTCCCTATTCAGCCGGGCGATCTTCGGGTACTCCTTGAACTCCGCCATTCTCTTCCACCTTTCTCAGTCTGAACTTCACCGCCCGACCTGTGCCGGGCACCTTGATCTTCTCGATGGGTGAGCCCTTCTCGTTCACGAGCCCGTACTTCTCGTCGTACAGACGGTTGTTCACCCCAGTGCGGAACTTCTTCGGGTCGTCCTTGAAGACGTCCGAGAACTCAGGGAACAGGGCCTTCGTGATCTCTGCCGCAGTTGCTCCCTCGGGCTTGTTGAGGTTGAACCACGAGAGGATGGAGAGTGCGAGCGGGTCGGAGCCGAACTCGACTGCGGCCTCACCGTCGAGGTGGGTCAGTGCAGCGAACTCAGGCTGGCTGACCTCCATCATGTAGGTGAAGTCGCTCGGCGTGATGCCACGGAACTTCTTGTACTGGACATGAATCTTCGACTTGTTCCCCTTCGCCGGGGAGAGTTGAATCCACGAGTCGAGCGCACCGATCTGCGACATCGCACCGCGCCAATCGCTGCCGTCGTTGTACTCCGAGGGCTTCGAGTTGTGGTGCAGCAGGACGACAGCGGCACCCGTCGACTCAGCGATGAGGCGGATGTTACGGAAGACGTTCTCCATCTCCGTGTTGTCGTTCTGGTTCGCACGGGACAGGCGCGACAGAGTATCGAACACGATCAGGTCGTAGCCCTTCGGCCGCTCCATACCGAGGAACTCGGAGTGAGTCTCCCCGGTCATGAGGTCGCGGTCGTCGTCGTACTGCGCTTCGAGCGGGCCATGCTCGAAGATGAGGTGCGTCTTGATGAGGCGCAGGACTTGGTCGATGTCGTCCAGCATGAACGAGGACTGGATCAGAAAGCGCATCGAGTTGAAGACGCCGAGGTTTGCGTCAGGGCCGAAGGTCTCGGCCATCTCCTCGGGCGTCATGTTGCGCGTTTCTTCTGCGAACTCCGACCTCTGCGCCTGACCAAGCCGCTGCCACTGGCGGGCGTAGTCGTAAAGCGAGGAGTCGGAGCCGACAAAGAGAGCAGAACCGGCGTTGGCTGGGAAGTTCTCAAGGAACTTTCTGCCTGTCGTCACGGCTCTGCACAGTTCGAGCGCGAGCCACGATTTGCCCACGCCGGGATACGAGGTGATGCCCATAACGCCAGCCCGAGGGAGGACGTCGTCGATCAGCATCGGCGGGGGCGGGATCGAGAGCAGGACGTTGTCCGTCACGATGCCGTCGTACGGCCTCACCTCGTCAAGGTGCTGGAAGATGGGGTGCTGCTTCACACGAGCCTCTTCTCTTTCGGAAGCCGCTTGTTCGCGGCACGGATTTCCTCAGCGGTCTCACACTCGCAGGAGCGCCAGTCCTCATGATGATTCCATGTGTTGTTCATCATAGAGGCGTGGACCCTGAGAAGAAAGTCGCGTTTCGCCTTGACGCTGCTCATCGTTCCTCCGGTCCACCAAGGGAGAGGATGAGTGCGTCCATCTCCTCGGTCATCTCGTCGGTGATGTCGTACGCGGTTCGCATGTCCTCACGAAGATTCTCCAGACGTCTGAGTATTGCTAACTGCTCCTCGTCCGAGATTCTCCTGAAGGTGCGTACGACACGAGTCGCACGTTTCTTCGTGGGGGAAGACGACTTTTTCAGGGGCTTCTTCGACACTGACGAACCTCCCTCGCTGAAGCAGGGGTGAGCCGAACGGGTCATGGTTCATGATCTGGTCGACGAGCGTCTGGTAGTTCGGGCTGTATGGCACCGTGAGGAGATGCTTGAACCGCTGCTGCTGCTCGACCACGGCTGCCTTCTTCTGCTCAACTCTCTCCGTACGCTGCTGCTTCACACGCTGGAGGCGAGCGACTAGCATCTCCCAAAGACTCTGCATGCTACCTCCAATGCTTCACCCCCGGGGACAGGCATTAAGACTCACTGCCCCGGGGGCTTCACGGGCTGCCGCAGCCCCCTCTTAAAGGGCTGCCGCCCGATTGTCTACTTGATCGAGATGAAGGGCAGCGTGCTGTTCGGCATCATCGTCGAGGGCAGGACGCCGTTCCACTGCTCGATGGCCTTCAGTTGCACGTAGGCCGCACCACCCTGTGACTGGATCGCGTCGGCCTGAATCTTGATGGCCTCCGCTTCACCCTTCGCAGTAGCCACGCGCTGCTCGGCCTCGAACTTCTTCGTCGCGAGATCGTTCTGCGCCTTGAGGGCCTGCTGCGTGGCCGTCACCTTCGCTTCGATGGCCTGAGCGAACTCGGGCGAGAAGGCGAAGTCGGTGATGGAGATGTCCGACAGGTTGTGCGTCGGGTTCATCCTGTTCTGGAGGATGCGGGTGATCTCGGCCTTGACCTCGCCACGCTGGCGGATCAGGTCCTCGGCGTTGAACTTCGCCGTCGCCTGCTTGACGGCTTCGAGGACAGCGGGCGTCAGGGTGCGGTCCGCGTACTCGTCACGGTACTCCGCGAAGACCTTGCCAGCGAACTCGGGCCGCAGGTTGTAGTTGATCGTGATCTGCGTCGTCACGTTCTGAAGGTCAGCCGAGGCAGCCGAAGCAGCAACGACGCCCTTCACGGTCTGCACGTTCATGCGGACGACCGTCTCACCAGCGAACGGGTTCGTGATGTAGAGGCCAGCGCCCATGGTTCTGCCAGTCATCTTGCCGAACGAGAGAACGATGCCACGCTCACCCTCGACGACGGTGCCGAAGGAGGGGGCACCGAGCGAGAGCCACGAGATGAGCATAGCGATGCCGACAAGGGGCTGGATCGCGTGGTACATCTTGGGCGGCTTGGCGGTGACGGCCTTGAAGATGCCGAAGCCGGTGATGCCGAGAGCGATGAGGCTGATGACGAGACCGAGGAAGAAGATCATGGTGCCTTTCGGGTTAGTTTTCGGACCAGTACGACAGGACGCTGTCGCCAACTGTAGTACGGAAGTACTGCGTGCGGGTGACGAACGCTGAGGTCCCGTCATCCGCCACGAGGTAGTGATTGGTGGTGCCGTTGTACAGCGACGTCTCCTTCGCGTAGACCTTCTTCTTCACCATGGGGCCGCAGCCAGTGAGAAGGGCGAGGGAGACAGCGAGGATGATGACGAGTGCGAACGCGACGATGATCTCAGTGAGCGTCCACGGTGCGTACCGCCTCACGACTTCACCTTCTTCTTCGGGGAGAAGTCGAACCACGGGTGCGGCTTGAAGCGGGTTGCGACGAGAGCAGCGATCTCTCGCTCATCCTCGTCGAGCAGCCTCTTCATCTCTTCAGTTTCGTCTTCGTGCATGGGTCCTCCGGTGCTCCCGGACAGTCCGAGAGCGAGAGATAAGTGTACAGTGTTCCCTCGCGTCTGTCAACCAGATTCTGTCCGGTTTGTTGGCGTGTCCGGGGTGGCCGGACAGAGGGGGAAAAGCGGACACACCGCGCGCCACCTTCGCAAAAGTCCAGTAAAAGTGGCACTTTATGGGAGACGTCCACACTCCCAGTTTTACGGTATAGTGTTGTATTCTTCTCCATCTCAAGAAGAACCTAAGAAAACAACCGACCCCGACGGCAGGACGGGGACTTCGTCCCGCGCCTTTGCGGAGTCGGATTTGTTACAGGGGCCGGGAATGCAGCAGCCCCAGAATACAGACGGCGAGGAAGAGGGCCAGCGGAACGAGCCCGACCCCCACCCAGACCCAACACGCGAGGGCGCGCACTACAGGATCGCCGGGTTGTCCGTAGGGATGTACTCCGCGCCGTCCTCCCCGTCCGGGAAGAAGAAGTCGATGGGCAGCCCGTGCCACTCGGCCTTGACGCACCAGCCGAAGCCCGAAACCTTGTTGATGTCGAGGTGCTCTTTCAGTGCGGCGAACAGCCCGTCCCTGTCCACCTCCCACGACTGGCGGATGCGGTAGAGGAGGATGTCCGCGTCCTTGCGGGGACCGTCCTTGTACAGGAGGCCTCCGGTCAGGGCGACGTGGCAGCCGTAGTCAGGGGCGATGGCCTCGATGGCACGGCACAGGATGATGGCTTGAAACTGGGACCACTGCGGTTTAGTCACCGTTCCACTCCTCTTCTTCGTAGCGCTCCCAGTAGAGATCGTCTTCGAGCTTGTCGACCTGTTCGTTCAGGCGCTCGATCTCCAGTGACTGCCGGGAGATGAGGTCCTTGTCGTGTTTCATCTGCGTGAGGGCCATGACGATCAGCCCTGCGAGGTAGCCACGCACGCTCATGGTGCTGACCAGTGCGGCGAGGTCGGCACGTTCCTTGTCGGTCATCATCGGTGCATGCTCTCTTCCACCGTGTCAGCGATGGCGTTGAACAGGTTGATCTGGAAGTCGACGGCAAGCTGGCCGACCTCGCCGGTCATGACCGCGTGCTTCCTCTCCGACAGGTAGCGGGCCATGGAGCGGAGCATGTGGCGGCTGCCCATGTCGTACATCAGTTCGTCGACCAGAAAGTCGAGGTGCTTCTGCTGCTCACTGGTCAGGGTCAGGCGCTTCTTCTTCACTAGCAGAACTCCCTCTCGAACATCGTGAGCACGAGGTCGAGTGCAGCGAGGTCCCTCGACCTCAGTTCTTTCTTCTCACCAACAGCGAGGATCGCTGAGGTGCGGAGTCGACAACGCAGGTACTTCAGTTGGCTGACCGCCAGATCGACGGTCATCGGTTCAGTTGGGGCAGGTCGGCGCACGGTGTCCTGCCTTCCCGCACTTGGAGCAGCCGCGCTTGCCCATCGGCTTGTTCGCGTTCTTGTCCGGCTTCGGGCATGACGTCCGCCTGTGTCCCGGCTGGCCGCAGTTGCCGCACCCACGCTTGCCCGGGGGCAGAGCGACAGGCGCTGGCGAACCAGCCGAGGGAGCATCGGACTTGGGATCAGCCTTGTCCCCCATCCCACCGAGGTCAGTGCTGCGCTTGCGACGGCCGATGTTGCCCAGTCCCTCGGACTCGATCTCGTCGTTCGCCCGGTTGATGAAGCGCTCGCTCGCGACCCTGATCTGGCCCGCGACGTTCATCGCGTCGAGCAGCATCGCGTTCACCTTCGCCTGCATCTCCTTGAGCGGCGGGATCAGTTCGTTCAGGAGCTTCGACTGGAGTGCGTCCAGTTCCTTACGAAGCTCGATATAGTCACCCACTGTGTGCCTCCAGAAGATGATCCAGATCGGTCTCTGGTGTGAACCACCGGTCCTTGTACGCGTGACCGATGGCAGTGATGTTGCTGCCCCACCGCGCGATGCGGCGGACACGGATGATCGTACCGGGGAGCTTCTCCCACTCATCGACCTCAAGGGTCCGGAGGATGCGGGAGATGAACTCCATGCCCCACGCTGTACCCTCACGGCGCAGGAACTTGCCGGTCGAGTCCTTGATCGGGATGTCGAGGGCGAAGCCTCCGAAGCCCTGACCTGTCCCATCGAACACGATGTGGACGAACGCTGTCAGGACAGGCGCTCCCCCACCCCAGCCGAGGGAGGTGCGTTCGATCTTGCCGTTCTCAGTGATGCCCATGTTAGTCGTTCTCGTCTTCGTCTTCATCGACGATGTCAGCGGTGATGCCGTACCCGTAGAGGTTGACGTCACCATCGGTGTCCGTGCCCACGCTCTTGATGAGGGTGGCATCGGGGCTTGTTGGGTCGTCGAGGTAGACCAGTGCGTCCGGGTCGAGATTGGACAGAAGCTCGATGAGGCGCGACACGGTCATGGCGTTGGTGATCTTCATGGCTAGGCCTGCTTTCTGTTGGAGCGGATGGGCGTGGTGACCACGACCGGGATGTACAGCACGCTGCCCTGTGGCAACGGTGCCGCTGTCTTGAGCGTGTCGCCCAGTGTGCAGACGACGAGCCCGCTGGCATCTACTTCTACCCATTCGATGCGTGGGTCGGGCTGAACGGCGTGGACCTCCGTGGCCTCGACGTTGGAGAAGACGAGGACCATGACGAAGGCGATGAGTGCGATGAGGAGCAGCATCCACAGCATGAAGGTGCGGGGGTGCTCCATCGGTCGGTACTGGGGCGGACGCGGGATGTCGTGCCTACTCAGCATCCTCTTCTCCCTGTTTGCGGAGGTCGTCGAGGTCGAACTCCAGTTGAGTGTCCTCGTACTCATCCTCGTCAGCAGTCTCGACGAGGCCGTCGTTGAACCCGACATCGTACGTCGAGTTGATCGTGGTGCGGATGGTGTCGAGCACGCGGCCCGTCAGGGTACCCATCCCGATCTCGCCGTCGTCATACAGGGCGACGTCATCCATCAGGGATTTTACCACAGCCGAGACCTGCGTGTCAACCCACCTAGAACGGTCGTTCATCTACAGTTCCCTCCCCCACTGTGCCTCACTGAAGCTGGTCGAGGGGAAGAAGCGGAACTTGGTGCGAGCGAGACCACCACCCGAAGCGAACTGGGTGGCGTCGTATGCCACGCTGACACGCAGCCCGCAGGGAGTGACCAGTACCTCGGCCACCCGGAGCTTCTGCTTCACGACGCCGTCATCCTTGAACAGGATGAGGGTGAGTGGGTTCAGGTCGTCGAGCATCAGTAGTAGACCTTGTCCCGGTCGAGGAACTTGATCGCCTCGCCCCACGACTTGCCGTCGTCCTGTGCGGCCTGCACGTTGCGGAGGCGGGTCCACTGAGTGATGTCATCGCCTTCTTCAGAGAGGTCGATGCCGAAGAGGTCGTTGAGGATGCCCATGAGGTTGCGGTCGCCCGCCTTCAGGTCCGCATCGGTGACGCCCAGTTCGTGGAACGTCTGGCCGAAGATGCAGCGGTCCATGCGGTGCGACACGGGGTTGCGAGTGGGGTAGTACTCGCAGTTGTCGCGGTTGTTCGTCAGCGGGTTGTACACCTTCCTCGCGTTCTTCTTCGCGACCTCGCGGAGCTTGGTCTCGATCATCTCGACGGTGATGCCCGGGTACTTGTTGGTCTTGGTCACTGGTCTTCATCTCCTTCTTCGGTGGGTGTCCACTTGGCCTGCGGGTAGTTCCGCGAGACCACGTCGTATGCGTTCGCGAACGAGTCCTCTCTGATCTCG
>Ga0137463_1000477_pt1 | contig 13762 bp, 13 predicted proteins | sample EasRivERMGT800_2_FD_102333 | JGI IMG/M metagenome (GOLD analysis project Ga0137463, IMG submission 102333) | Soil microbial communities from meander-bound floodplain in the East River, Colorado, USA - East River MetaG ERMGT800_2 | ecosystem: Environmental > Terrestrial > Soil > Floodplain ...
AACGCTTAGCTGATTCCAATTGATCATCATCTGCAAGGTCAACATATTCATCACGAAAGGTAAGAATAGCCGAAGGCTCTATGCCAATTAATGGAGAATCAGTAGTTATCAACGGACTTAATAAAGCAATATTTTTACCAGCAATTTCTTTCGCCTTTCTTAAAAGACCCTTGGAAAGCCATGCCCTTCCGCTTTCTTTATGCCCAGGAATAATTACCTCATATCCTAATTTCTCCAGCAGCATGACTGCTTTGATGCCGATTTCAGTATCATTATAATTCGTGAACTCATCGCAAAATAAGTATACCTTTTTCCCACTCGCTATTTTTCCCCTCGCCACTTGCCTTTTTTTATACCAACTTCTTAATGTTGTTTTATACAGAGTGGGCATGGAACGCTGCTCTGCAAATCCTGAAAATTTTTTTACGAGATAACTAATACCCGGTGCAGTCATCATAAAATTATACAAGCCGGGTATCATAGCACCCAACTTTGCTGAGTTATTGAAATTAGCGATCAGCCTGGACCGGAAAGGAACACCATTCGCATCATAATAATGCTGCAGGAACTCTGCCTTCAATTTCGCTACATCTACATTCGAGGGGCATTCGGATTTACAACCTTTACAACTCAGGCAAAGATCCATCACATCAAGAATCTCTTTATGATCAAACCTGTTTATTTTTTCAGAATGGGTTAAAAATTCCCGAAGTATATTGGCTCTTGCTCTTGTGGTATCTTTTTCATTGCGGGTAGCCATAAATGAAGGGCACATGGTACCACCGGATAATTCTGTTTTACGGCAATCTCCTGAACCGTTACATTGCTCGGCATGTTGTAAAATATCCTGGTTGTAAAAACGAAAAATGGTTTTAAATGCAGGTGTTTGGTGGCCAGGTGTATAACGCAACATGGTATTCATCGAAGGTGTATCAACAATCTTATTCGGATTAAAAATATTTGACGGATCCCAGGTGCGTTTGATCTTTCGTAAAAGTTCATAATTTTTTTCACCTACCATTTGTTTGATGAATTCTCCGCGTAATCTTCCGTCGCCATGTTCCCCGCTCAGGGAACCATTGTATTTTTTTACAAGGGATGCAATTTCTTCAGCAATGGTGCGGAATAGTTGGTTGCCTTCTTTCGTTTTTAAATTAATAATAGGGCGGAGATGGATTTCACCGGAGCCTGCATGCGCATAATGCACGGAATATAAATTATGTTTCTTAAGAATTTCATTAAAATCGCGAATGTATGCGGGCAAATCATTCACATCTACTGCCGTATCTTCAATTACCGGAACAGCTTTATTGTCGCCGGGTAAATTAGCCAGCAACCCAAGACCAGCTTTCCGCAGTGTCCAAATCTTTTTAGAATCGTCGCCAAACAATAATGGAAAATGATAACCTAAACCGGCAGCACGCAAATCAGCTTCTGCCTGTTGAGCAAGTTCAACAATCTCTTCGCGATTGGTCCTCGCAAATTCAATAACGAGAATGGCGCCGGGATCTCCCTGTACAAAAAAACGGTTCTTTCGTTGTTCGATATTATCCTTGGTGCATTCAAGAATATAATGATCAATCAACTCGCTGGCGCCCGGCTTGTATTGCAATACAATTATATTGGCCCGCAGTGCTTCATCAATACTATTGAAATGGACGCATAGCAAACCAATTTCTTTTGGAGGCAGCGGAACAAGATTCAATTTTATTTCTGTAATAAATGCAAGCGTACCTTCAGAACCGGCAATCAGATTACAAAAATTAAAATCAGCTCCGCCTGCCGTGAAAGGTGCTGCGTCCAGCAATATATCAACAGCATAACCCGTGTTGCGGCGCTCAACGGTTTTCTTAGGGAATTCTTTTCTTATCTCAACCTGGTTTTCATAATTGCTCAACAGGCTTCGAACGGTTTTATAAATACCTGCTTCAAGATTATTGCCTTCGCATTTTTTATGAAAATCCTCAAGGTTGAGCGTTTTGAATTCTGCCTCGGAACCATCACTAAGCAAAGCTTTTATTTCCAGCAAATGTTCACGGGTGCTCCGGTACACAACAGAATTAGAGCCACAGGAATTATTGCCTACCATCCCTCCTATCATGGCACGATTAGCTGTGGAAGTTTCAGGTCCAAAAAATAATCCATGCGGTTTCAGAAACATATTCAACTCATCACGGATTACACCCGGCTGAACCCTCACCCATTTCTCTTCTTTATTCAGTTCAAGAATTTTTGTAAAATATTTTGATACATCTACGATGATCCCGTTTCCAACAACCTGCCCGGCAAGTGATGTGCCGGCTGTTCTTGGTATGAGTGAAGTTTTTTCTGAATGAGCAAAAGCAACCAGCTTTTTAATATCCTCTGCCGTTTTTGGAACGACTACCGCCAATGGCATTTCGCGGTAGGCTGATGCATCCGTTGCATACAAAATGCGCATCGTTACATCGTCATACAATTCTCCTTCCAAATGGCTGGCGAATTGTTGCAGCTTCAAACTCATGGCTGATTTTCCTTTTTCCATAATGGCCAAAAATAGTTTGTTTACAGAAGCTGCAAAAGATGAAATGTGACCAGGCAGGTTTATTTCCAGAAAGTGGCGGGTTTTCTAACCAATTATGAGTTTATTGAATTGTATTATTTTCTGATCGCACAAATTTGTCAGTATTGATCTGTCCCGATCTCTTTAAAGTATTTCCCTTAAACGGGTGTACGGCTCTTACTGCATCTTCAAAATGAATAAGGGTGGCCGGACCGGGCCATATACCGTTTTATATGATGGAAAAATTTTAAACTTGTGTTATGGTAGTTAATAACATGAACCAATTAAACAAATAATATGGGAACAGCTGAAACCGTGAAAGTATTTATTGAGAACCAGGAAGTGCCCTGGGAATCAACCGGGCCTGGAATGAAAAGAAAGATCATGGCCTGGGATGAAAAGCTGATGCTGGTGAAAGTACATTTTGAAAAAGGTGCCGTCGGAGCCTTGCACCAGCATCCGCACACACAGATTACGCACATTGAAAATGGGGTTTTTGAAGTGGAGATCGGTGATGAAAAGAAAATCCTCACCGCTGGTGATGCATTTTATATTCCGCAGAATATTATGCATGGAGCCGTATGTCTTGAGGCCGGAGTACTGATAGATATTTTCAGTCCTATGCGGGAAGATCTTATCAAGCCAAACAGGGATAAAGGCTAAAAGAAAATATGAAGATCAAAGGACTTCGATGATGGATCATTGGTGAGTGATGAGTGATCAGTTGGCTTACTCATTACTCATCATTCATCGCTGAGTTACTAATCGGGGATTACTTAATTCAAGCACCTGTTCCAGAACTTTTCCTGATTCTTTCTCCTGGCTCACTAAGTCGTGGAGTGTAATTTTATCGAGCAATTGGTCAACAGTATATTGAATCATTTTCCAAAGCGAACGGGAAGAACAGTCCACTGAATTGACACAAAGCTTCAGTGTTCCTGTATGTGTTCCGCAGAATTTTTTATCAAACAAAGCTCCCCCCAGGGCCTTGAGTACATCATTGATAATTACTTCCTTAGCAGGTTTTGCTAAAATATAACCTCCCTTATAGCCGGGAGTACTATTAATAAATCCTTCCAGCCGGAGAATGCGGGTTAGCTTGGCCACGTAATGACTACTTATGCCTTCGGCTTCACTTAATTGGGGGATGCTCATTCCATCTGCATCTTTGCAACCGGCAATGCGCAGCAATATTCGCAAACCATATTCTTCCTGTGCGGTTATTTTCATATAATTAAAATGTGTTCAAAGATTCCATACTTACCTGGTATCTTTTCACTAAATAGTTTTTTAATTTATCAACCTCTTCGGGTGAATTTTTTTTATTGCAAACCTTATCATATACGGCGGCTAATTCCTGCGCAATCTGCCCGGCATTTTTTCCTTCAACCTGGTAGCGTTGATGTATATGTACTAACTGGCCATTTTTAAATAAAGCAATATTGGGAGAAGAAGGCGTCAATCCCGGTAAATATTTTGCACGAAAATATTCTACCGCTTCTTTTTCCATGCCGGCAAACACAGTAAAATATTCGTCGGGAACAACATCATTCAACATAGAAAAAATAGTTCCGGGCCTTGCACTGCGCGCAGCGCAGCCGCAAACAGAGTTCAAAACAACCAGGACAACTTTATCATCCTGTTTATTTAACGCGGCATCTACATCTGCCGGTGTAAGCAATTCCAGGAAATTTATATCTGTCAATTCATCCCTGAAAGGCTGTGCAAATTCAACCGGGTAGGCAGGTGCTGAATTGTTCATCAAACTTTTCAAACTTATCTGTGCCATATATTTTTTTTAAAGGTTATAACATTCCTAATTCAAGTTGTGCCGCTTCGCTCATCATACTTCTATCCCATGGAGGATTCCAGGTAACAGCAACATGTACATCATTTACTCCTTCAATTTCTTTTAATTTCTGATCCACTTCAATTGGCAATGATTGAGCAGCGGGACAACCAGGCGCTGTCAATGTCATCACGACCTGGACATTATTTATCGGCAAAACATTTACTTCATAGATCAATCCAAGCTCATAGATATTCACCGGAATCTCAGGATCAAAAATCGTTTGCAAACGTTCTATTATCTTCTCTTTTAGTTTATCTTCTTCCATAATAATTACTGACTAACTACTGAGTCTTTCAGCTTGTATACCAGTGCAAAATTTTTCATTTGCTTTACCATCGCCAGCAATCCATTGGAACGGGTTTGTGCCAGGTGCGTGGTCATTCCAATTTTCTGAATAAAATTCAATTTTGCCTGTATAATATTATCAGGTGTCTGGCCGGATAATACTCTTATCAACATACTTATTAATCCTTTTACAATTATCGCATCACTTTCTGCCTTATAAAAAACTTTTCCATCCTTGTAATCGGCCACCAGCCATACAGTTGACTGACATCCCCTCACCCTATTCTCATCGAGTTTATATTTATCTGCCAGCGGCGGTAATTTTTTTCCAAGGTCAATAATGTACTCGTACTTATCATCCCAGGAATCGAATAATGAAAATTCTTCAGCTATGTCGTTTTCTATTTCTTCTATGGATTTATGATCACTCATTTATTTCTTACTATTTTTTTGTACCCAGCCATATTGCTACTTTATGATAACATCTTAATCGCTTTATACAATCCTGTTACCAGTTCATCAATTTCTTCCTTTGTGTTATACATGGCAAAAGAAGCTCTTACTGTACCGGTTATTCCAAAACAATTCATCAATGGCTGGGCGCAATGATGGCCCGTTCTTACGGCAATACCGCGATTATCCAATAATATCCCGATATCCTGGGCATGAAACCCATCAATGACAAAAGAAATCACACTAACTTTTTCTTTGGCCTCACCAATGATTCTTAATCCCGGAATTTGCCGTAATTGTTCTGTCGCATACTTCAGCAATTCTTCTTCATGCTTCCTTATTTTTTCTTTTCCTGTCTGGTTTACAAAATCCAATGCAGCTTTGAATGCAATTGCATCGGCTATATTCGGCGTGCCTGCTTCATATTTATAAGGCAGTTCATTATACGTCGTTTTTTCAAACGTTACTTCTTTGATCATCTCGCCTCCACCCTGGAAAGGCGGCATTGTTTCCAGCAATTCTTTTTTCCCATACAGGACACCGATACCAGTTGGTCCATATAATTTATGAGCGGAGAAAGCAAAGAAATCACAATCCATTTCCTGTACATCAATATCCAGGTGCACGGTTGATTGAGCACCATCGATCAAAACCACAGCACCTGCTTTATGAGCCGCATCAATAATCTGTTTAACAGGATTAATTGTTCCCAATGCATTAGAGGCATGTGCAACTGAAACCAATTTTGTTTTCGGGGTTATTAATTTTTTATACCCGATAGCTATCGGGTCATCGATCAGCAATTCTCCTTTATCGTTAATTGGAATTATTCTTAAAACGGCTGCTTTTTCTTCACACAAAATTTGCCAGGGTACAATATTGGAATGGTGTTCCAATGAAGAAATAATTATCTCATCACCGGCTTTAATATTTTGTCTGCCCCAGGTATAAGCCACCAGGTTAATTCCTTCAGTAGTTCCTCTTGTGAAAATGATCTGCTCCCTTGACTCAGCCTTTATAAATTTTTGTACAGCATCCCTTGTACTTTCAAAAGCAAGGGTAGCTTCTTCAGCCAGCGTATGAATACCGCGATGAACATTTGCATTATAACTGGTATAATAATTTATCAATGCGTCAATGACCGACTGGGGCTTTTGTGAAGTAGCTGCATTGTCAAAATATACCAATGACTTGCCTTTCACTTCCCTGTTTAATATCGGGAACTGCTGGCGGATGGCATATACGTCGATGCCTTTTTGTATTGTAGCTGATTTAATCATGCTATATCGAATTCTAAACGTTCTGAAATTAATTTGTCAACATATTCCCGGATAGGTTCCGGCCGTATGTGCTCCAATACATCAAATGCAAATGCATGAAGCAATAATGATTTTGCAATTTTTTCGCTGATGCCTCTTGATTGCAGATAGAATAAACCTTCCTCATTCAGCCGGCCCACCGTACAACCATGTGAACACTTGACATCATCAGCAAAAATTTCTAATTGAGGCTTGGTATTTACACTGGCATTATCTGAAAGCAGGATGTTTTTATTGGATTGGTACGCATTTGTTTTTTGCGCCTGCGGCTGAACAAAGATTTTTCCATTGAACACACCGGTAGCACTGCCATCTATAATGCCTTTATACAATTCGTTACTAAAGCAATTTGGTTTTACATTATCAACCACAGTATGATTATCAATATGGCTTTGTCCTTTTTGCAAATACAATCCGTATAAATGCCCCTCACAACGCTCTGCATCCAGTACAAGATTCAGGTTGTTGCGAACAATACCACCATTCAATGAAATAGTTACAGCATGTGTATAGCTCTTTCCAATTTGCCTGATATGTGTAGTACTTACCTGGTTTGTGTGAGGCAAATCATTTTGAATTTTGTAATACTCAGCCCATGCATCCTTTTCGACAATGATTTCCATAACCTGGTTGGTAAAACTTTCGTCTAAGCCAATGGTTGAATAAGTTTCGACCAGCTGGACCCGGGCATTCTCGCCTACATGTACCAGGGTGCGTGGCTGTGCTAAAATATTACCCGACCTGGCATCTGTAATATTATAGAGGTAAAGAGGGTGCTCAACGATCTGTCCTTTCTTAACATGAATGAAAAGCCCATTTTTTACAAATGCTGTATTGAGAGCATTGATGCCATCTTTCAAATACTTACCGCTATGACCAAGGTGTTTTGAAATAATTTCTTTGTATTCACTCTGCGCGGCTTCTTCTAAAGGCATTACCACCAGTTGATTTGAGCGAATCGTGGAAAGGGGAAAAGAAAATATTCCATTTACAAATACCAACTCGTTGGCTTGTTCATGACCCGGTAAACGAACAGCATCCAGGTCTTTCCATGAAACTGATGTTGTTTGATTAACCGGGAATCTGTATTCTTTATTAAACAAGCTGCCGATGCGGGTATATTTCCATTCTTCATGGCGGACCGGAATCCCTAACCGGGTGAAAGAATCAAATCCTTTTTTCCGAAGAGATTGCAAGCCACTATCAGGATTTTCTGACTGCAGCTGATCAAACTGTTCTTTAAAATATTCTATTGTGTTCATGATTTAATTTTATGAGTTATGAGTGATCAGTGATGAGTTGCCCACTCATTACTCATCATTCATCACTGATTTACCTCCTCTCCAACGTTTGCCTCATTCTTAATAAAATCATATCCTTTTTCTTCGAGTTCCAATGCCAGTTCCTTTGTTCCTGTCCTTACAATGCGGCCATTGTACAATACATGTACAAAATCCGGAACGACATAATCGAGCAAACGCTGGTAGTGGGTAACTAACAATACAGCATTATCCTTGCTTCTCAATTTGTTTACACCATTGGCAACAATACGAATGGCATCAATGTCCAAACCTGAATCGGTTTCATCGAGGATGGCAAGCTTGGGTTGAAGCATCGCCATCTGGAAAATTTCATTGCGCTTTTTCTCCCCACCGGAAAATCCTTCATTCAGCGAACGGCTCAGTAATGACTGTTCAATTTCCATCATTGCCATTTTTTCTTTCATCATCTTGAGAAAGGCTACTGCATCCAATGGGTCTTTACCCCGGTATTTGCGGATTTCATTAACTGCTGTTTTTATAAAATTGGTAGTAGTTAATCCCGGAATTTCTACCGGGTACTGAAAAGCAAGAAACAAACCTTCCCCGGCTCTTTCTTCAGGTGACATTTCCAAAAGATCTTTTCCAAGAAATTCAACCGACCCTTCGGTCACTTCATAGTTCACTCTGCCGGCTAAAACCGAGGCCAATGTACTTTTACCGGAACCATTTGGTCCCATAATGGCATGTACCTCCCCGGCCTTTATTTCAAGATTAATTCCGTTTAAAATTTTTTTCTCTTCAATCCCTGCATGTAAATTCTGAATCGTCAACATGGTTTATTTTTATTTTAGATCGTTTATTCATTAAGTCATAAAAGTCAAATGAGTCATATGAGTCAAATGAGTCATATAGGTCAAACACAGAATCATTTGAGGCGTGCCCATTTTCAAATTTTCAAATTATCCAACGCTGCCCTCTAAACTAATCGCCAGTAATTTCTGCGCTTCTATAGCAAATTCCATTGGCAACTGGTTCATCACTTCCTTCGCGAAACCGTTTACAATCAATGCCACCGCAGTCTCAGTATCAATACCCCGTTGATTGCAATAGAATATCTGGTCTTCACCAATTTTAGACGTAGTTGCTTCATGCTCTACTATCGCCGAATTATTTTTTACTTCGATATATGGAAAAGTATGTGCCCCGCATTTATCACCCAATAACAAAGAATCACATTGTGAAAAATTGCGGGCATTGTCTGCTTTCTTGCTCACATGCACCAAACCCCTGTAACTATTGTTACTGACACCAGCGGAAATTCCTTTGGATACAATACGGCTCTTTGTATTTTTCCCCAGGTGCTGCATCTTGGTGCCTGTGTCTGCCTGCTGGTGATTGTTGGTAACCGCGACAGAGTAAAATTCACCTGTAGAATTATCGCCTTTTAAAATTACACTCGGATATTTCCATGTAATGGCAGAACCTGTTTCAACCTGTGTCCATGAAATTTTTGAATTCTTTCCTGCACAGATTCCCCGCTTGGTAACAAAATTGTAAATACCACCGTTCCCTTCTTTATCACCGGGATACCAATTCTGAACAGTTGAATATTTTATTTCCGCATTGTCAAATGCAATCAGTTCCACTACGGCAGCGTGCAATTGATTTTCATCCCGCATGGGGGCTGTGCAGCCTTCGAGGTAGCTAACATAGCTTCCTTCTTCGGCAATGATCAATGTTCTTTCAAATTGTCCCGTGTTTTCTGCATTGATCCGGAAATAAGTGGACAATTCCATGGGGCAACGAACTCCTTTTGGTATATAACAAAATGAACCATCGCTAAAAACAGCGGAGTTCAATGCGGCAAAATAATTATCGGTAATAGGTACTACAGAGCTCAAATATTTTCTTACCAATTCGGGATGTTCCTGTATGGCTTCACTTATTGAGCAGAAAATAATACCCAACTCTCCTAATTGTTCTTTAAATGTAGTACCGATAGAAACACTATCGATCACTGCATCTACTGCAACACCCGTAAGACGTTTTTGCTCATCAAGGGAGATACCCAGTTTTTCAAAAGTTCGCCTTAGTTCAGGATCAATTTCGTCAATGCCTTTCAGGTTCTTTTTTTGTTTAGGAGCAGAATAATAAATTATATCCTGGTAATTGATCGCGGGATAATCAATATTGGCCCAGGTTGGTTCTTCACCGGCGATGCGAACCCAATGGCGGTAAGCTTTTAATCTCCATTCCAGCATCCATTCCGGTTCATTCTTTTTTGCAGAAATAAAACGGACTATATCTTCACTCAGTCCCTTTGGGGCCTCATCCGCTTCTATATCGGTTACAAAGCCATATTTATAATCACTCAACACCGTTTCTTCGATCGTGCTGAGTCCATTATCCCGATAGCTATCGGGATTATTTTTTTCCGCCTGGGCTATATCTGGTTTCATCGGGCAAAGTTACAAATCTGTTTATACAAAAAAGTATAAATGGAGCTAAAAATTCCCTTTTTAGTAAGGAAATTATTCCTGCTTGACAAACTTATTCAGCTTATGAAGTTCCAGTATAGTGCCATTTTCAGTTTCCTTATACATATGAATAAATCTGCGATTTAATTTTATTTCATCATATGTGTATGAAGTACGTTGCAGCACTGTATTGGAATACACATCATTAAATCCTCTCACCAAAACATATAGCTCCACATCAGCGGCCTTCAGGTCTTCAATAGTAAATCCAGCTAAAGGACTTTGTTCATCAATGGGGTGAACCACGGTCCAGTTCATGGGAAGACTTTCAATTTTTGTGCGTTCCAGCGGCAGCTCATAATATTTATAATTTGCGTGCCCGTTTTCCTCGATCAGCATGGCAAGATTTACCTGCACAGTGACATCAGTGAGGGCGTGTTGTTCTTTGTAACATACAAACCGGAACATGAGAGCTGTTTTGCCACGGTAAGGCGCTATCACCGCGTTATCACTGAAGGCAAGATGGGCTCTCGGCCTGGAAAATCGTCCATAATTAAGGCCGGTGGCAATGGCGAATGAAAGAAGACCCGTCATTGATTCTATGGAAGCTGTAAGACCGGCGGCATCACCCACCGGATTTATTCTTCCATAGCCGACCGTGGTAAATGTTTGTGTACTGAAAAAATAAATTTCCTTAAACATTTTCCAGCCCGAACGGGAAATCATTCCTGTGAGCTCATCCACTCCTACGGAAATATAAATAAGAGTAAACAACAGGTTGATACAGAGATAAAAAATGAAAATGATGGCAATGAATTGCCAGAGAGGAATACTGATCATCCGGTAATAAATACTGTAACGGCGCCAGAAAGGCCAGCCTACTTTACGCAGGTTAAATGTACCATCACGATTAATAAAGCGACCGCCATGAATATTGCCGGTATCACTGAAGCCTGTATCCCTGTTCAGTTTTGAAACAGGATTGATGCGATTTGAAACAGCCATGGTATAAGGGTTTTAAAAAAACAAAACTACTGACTTACTGTTTCTTTGAAATGCGATTGAGGATTTTGAAATAAGAAGGAAGGATTTAACGAATTATGTAATATTTCAGAGGTCCGGATATAGCTAAACCATAAGATTGAAAGGAATATGACTCTTGCTATATCGAAATATTATCGAAGGATGAACGAAGAAACCTTTCTCCTTACCCATACAGCAGTCTCTGCATTGAATAAATATGCCTGCCATTGCCAAACAAGGTGAAGCAATAGCAGGCATTTGAAGCATTGAGACCAGGCTAATTTATCGAAACTGGTACTTTTAGATTTTCCCAAAGGAGCGCAAAACCTTTTTTATCCACTGCATAAGATAAGCGCTCATTAAAGCCCGCTGATTTCACAGGTTTTACTGTTACGCGTAACACATCTTTTGCGGGGTCTTGAGTTGTCTCCCCATTTTGTTTTATTCCCCATTGCCCTGTTTCAGAATTAAAAATGAATGTCCATTGCTTTTCTCCCGGTATCGCATATAAACTATACTTTCCGGCTGCTAAGGATTTGCCTTCTACCTTGATAGCCTTGTCCGTTTCAAATATAGTTGCCTCGTTGGCTCCGGCTCTCCACACCTTTTCATAAGGAACCAGTGATCCCCAGATCTGCCTTCCTTTGACAGCCGGGCTGCTGTAATTGATGGTAATAGTAGCTCCTTTCACTTTTCCAGTGGCCGTTCCGGGAGGACTTGGTCGATTTGATTTGTCACCTTGTGCCCAAATTATCGAAGACATGAATATTCCGGTAAATATCAAAACAAGTCCTTTTGAAATCATTATCTTTTTCATTGTCTTAAACAGTTTAACAGTTAAAAAAAATTATTTCCCACAATAAAATTAATCATTTCTATATCGGTACCGGTCAATAAAAATTTTTTGACAAAAAAATTACTCCTTCTTTTTTCTTCGGGGGTCTTGCAGTACGCGTCTTTTTTATTATTGTTTCATTTTAAAATGATTTATTTTAGGAATAAGAATTCCGCAACTCTGCGAGTTATCCTAATTTAAACTACATGTCATCGAAATCTTTTTACGACCTGGATTATATCATTGAAATCAACGAACAAAGGCTTGAGCAATATACTTCTGCTTATCAGAAAGTATTGGAAAGATTAACGAACATAATCTTGATTTATTCAGCAATAACAATATTTATTGTTCCCATAGCTCACGATATTTTCTTTTTGGAAATAAAAAGCTTGTTTTTAGACATCTGCTTTGCAATATTTATAATTCTATTTATAATCTCTGTAATATTTACAATAAAGTTGGTTATACCCATTGAAGTAGCTTATTTAGAAATCCCGAAACGTTATTACCAAGACTATCGGTTAACATATGAACAAACTATTCAAGATCAGGAACAAATAAAGAAGCTACTTAAAGCATCATATATAAACGAATTAGAAATAGCCTTGAATACAAATGAACGAGTGTTTAGAAGAAAAAGCTCATTTTATTATAATGCTTTAATGTATGCGCTCCTTTCAGCCATTCCTTATGTAATTTGTCTTGGTTTTCACATTTCTAAAAAAGATGATAAAATTCAAAAGATCCAATTAGTAAACCCAGAAATAAATGGTAAATTGCATGAAATTGATTAATGTCAAAGAGCTCGAATAAGTCGAATGATTCTAACACAAGTAGTAATTCAGCTACAACACAACTTCCTGGAGTAAATAGCAGTCAAGTTATTTCTTCATTTCCCAAGTTAGTTAAGGAGAATTCGCAGAGCTCATCTATCAGGAAAGAGAGCTTATCTACCAAGAAAGAATAACTACACACAACTTCGTAAAATTTTTCTTCTCCGATCCCAACAGAGACCCGGCGTTTTAATATTTTATCTTTCGGAAATTTCCTTCAATTTTGCTAAAGCCTTAGGCCAGCCATCACCTAACATTTTTTCCCATTCAGGGTCTGTCTTCATCTCCGTTTTTAATTCAGTTTTCCCATTGTGTTCAGTAAATGTATAGGCTTCAGTTGTGCCTATCCAACCTTTGGCTGTTTTGCTATCCCTGTCTTCTGTTCCATCAGGCTTTATCACAGCAATATGTTTGGCAAGAATAAATTCATGAGGCCTGCACTCAACAATTGTTGCCAGCGTTCCTCCCTGCCCGGGAGATATAAATCGTATATTTTCTCCCTTCTTCCAATTGCCTTCGTAATATGAACCGGGCCACGCTGCATTGACCCATTCCTTGTAAGTATCAGGTTTTAACATAGTGTCCCAAACTTTTTTTGGGCTGGCAGCGATGTCGATTTTTGCTTCTAATTTTTTCATCTTCGTTTATTTTTTAGTGAAAGATTTACAATACAAAGATGAGATATATGTTCTTTATACATGGGGTGCAGATGCGACAGTTTCGGTGCTGATTGCGCCAATCGTTTTGTTGTTGAACTCATTAATAATAACAAAGATCCACCACAGACACTTTCTTCTATTTAGCAGATATGTAGACCAGGTGAGGGTAAAAGACCTGATGGTTCATATTTATTGGCGATAATCTGAAATATATTGACG
>Ga0137463_1000478_pt1 | contig 13754 bp, 12 predicted proteins | sample EasRivERMGT800_2_FD_102333 | JGI IMG/M metagenome (GOLD analysis project Ga0137463, IMG submission 102333) | Soil microbial communities from meander-bound floodplain in the East River, Colorado, USA - East River MetaG ERMGT800_2 | ecosystem: Environmental > Terrestrial > Soil > Floodplain ...
AGGCGTTGGGCGTGAGAGGTGCGGCGTAAAACTGCACCACGCCGCGTGGTAACCTCCTCTTCACGCCTCACTCCATACTCCTCACCGCCGTAAAATGAGCTTCACCATCCACGGCATCGGCGTCTCCGGGGGAATTGCGATCGGTCACGCGCACCTCGTCTCGACTGCGCGCCTGGAGGTCGCCCACTACGAGATCGCACCGCAGGGAATCGAAGCCGAGATCGAGCGCTTCGACCGCGCGATCGCGCAGGTTCGGGGCGAGCTCGCCGCGCTGCAGGCGAGCGTGTCCGCCGGCGCGCCGCCGGAGATGAAGGCGATCCTCAGCCTGCACGCGATGCTGCTCAATGATTCCAATCTCTCCGCCGTTCCGCGCGATCTCATCCGCAATCGCCGCTGCAACGCCGAATGGGCGCTCGTGCTGCAGATGGACTACCTCGTATCGCAATTCGACGAGATGGACGACCCGTACCTGCGCGAGCGCAAGCAGGACATCGTGCAGGTGGTCGAGCGCGTGCTGAAGGCGATGCTCGGCACGGGGCACGCGCCCGTCGCGCCCTCGCACGAGGAAGACCTGATCGTGGTGGCGCACGATCTGTCGCCCGCGGACATGATTCTCTTCAAGCAGCACCAGTACGCAGGCTTCGTGACCGACCTCGGCGGGGTCACCTCCCACACGGCCATCGTCGCACGCGGCCTCAACATCCCGGCGATCGTGGGCCTGCATCACGCGCGCGGCATGATCCGGGAAGGCGAGCTTGTGATCGTCGACGGCCGAGAAGGCGTGCTGATCGTCAATCCCGGTGCGCAGGTGCTCGAGGAATATCAGCGATTGCGGAGCGAGGTCGACGCCGAGCGGCACAAGCTGAAGCGCCTGCGCACCGCGCGCTCGGCCACGATGGACGGCGTCGCGGTCGAGCTTCAGGCCAACATCGAGCTGCCCCAGGACGTGGAGGAAGCCAACGAAGCCGGGGCCGCCGGAATCGGCCTTTTCCGCAGCGAATTTCTGTTCCTCAACCGGGACGATCTGCCCTCCGAAGACGAGCAGTTCGAGGCCTACCGCGAGGTCGCCGATGCGATGCACGGCCGGCCGGTCACCATCAGGACGCTCGACCTCGGAGCCGACAAGAGCATCAACGGCGCCGATCGAGGCGGCCCCAACCCGGCTCTGGGCCTTCGCGCGATACGTTTTTGTCTCGCCGAGCCGCAGATGTTCCTGACCCAGCTGCGCGCGATCCTGCGCGCCTCGCGCCACGGAAAGATACGCCTGCTCATCCCGATGCTCGCCCACGCCCATGAGGTCGAACAGACGCTCGCTGCGGTCCGGCAGGCAAAGGAAACGCTGGACGACCACGGGATCGCTTACGACCGGCACATCGAGATCGGCGGCATGATCGAGGTGCCGGCCGCGGCGCTGTCCTTGAAATATTTCGTCCGCAAACTGGATTTTCTTTCGATCGGAACCAACGACCTGATCCAGTATACGCTCGCGATCGACCGCACCGACGACACGGTGGCGCACCTGTACGATCCGCTGCACCCGGCGGTGCTGCAGTTGGTCGCGCAGACCATCCGCGGCGCGAAGCGCGCCAAGACCCCGGTCGCAGTGTGCGGGGAAATGGCGGGCGACGCGGCCATGACGCGACTTCTGCTCGGCTTCGGGCTGCGGGAGTTTTCGATGCATCCGGCGCAGCTGCTCGCGATCAAGCAGCAAGTCCTGCGGACCCGGGTCCGGGAGGTCGAGGGGCCGGCCGCACGCGTCTACCGCACGCACGACCCCGTAAAAGCACGCGCCTTGCTCGCGAAGCTCAACGCCTGAAATCCGGCCCCTGCCGTGCAAACCGACAGATCGATGCTCAAGGAAGTCCTCATCGTCGAGCAGAACGAACCGTCATTGAAGCGCCGGTGGTTCGAGAGCGACTACTTCGACCTTTTCATCTGGCAGGACGCGGGCGGCGCCTTCGTCGGTTTCCAGCTCTGCTATGACGTCGAACTGAACGAGCGCGCCTTGGTATGGAACCGAGCCGACGGCTTTTATCACGACGGCGTGGACCATGGTGACGAGGTGGCCGGGCTCGGGCAAGCGCCGATTCTGGTGCGCGACGGAAAATTCGATTCGGGAACCGTCGTGCCGCGCTTCGAGCGCGAGGCGGCCCAGATGCCGGCCGACGTGCGCGATTTCGTCCTCGCCAAGATGCGAGAGCAGCTGATCGAACTGCACCGGCAGAAACTGGGCCGCAAACGCGTGCGGCGCGAGCGCTGGCAGCAGCGCCCATTCAAAAGGTCTCCAAAAAATTGACGCCGCCGCCGCGCTGAGGTAAGTTTCTGCTTCGCGCCGATTTGATCATCAGCTTGCAGGCGCCGCCGGGTCGTACCCGGGCGCAAAACAAATATTGCTAAAGCGAGGGCGACCCGTTTAGCAGGCAGGCTGCTGAACGGGTTTTTTCATTTATGGCGCCGGGAAACCACATCGAACCGCGCTCGGTCGGGGCGGTCAGTCCGCAGACGCTGCATTTCGCCGAGCCGCTGCGCTTCAGGAGCGGCGCGGTGCTCGATTCGTACGATCTCGTCTGCGAGACCTACGGGACGCTGAACGCGGAGAAATCGAACGCCGTGCTCGCCTGTCACGCCCTCAACGCGGCGCACCACGTAGCCGGCTATTACGCGGACGACCCGGAAAACGTCGGCTGGTGGGACAACATGATCGGGCCCGGCAAGCCGGTGGACACCGAGAAATTCTTCGTCGTCGGCGTCAACAACGTCGGCGGCTGCTTCGGCTCGACGGGTCCGAAGAGCGTCAGTCCCAAGTCCGGGAAGCCTTACGGTTCCTCGTTCCCCGTCGTCACGGTCGAGGACTGGGTGGACGCGCAGGCCCGGCTTGCCGACCGGCTGGGCATCGATTCCTTTGCCGCCGTGATGGGAGGCAGCCTCGGGGCGATGCAGGCGCTGCAATGGACGATCGGCTATCCGGATCGCATCCGCAATGCCGTCGTCGTCGCGGCCGCGCCCAAGCTCTCGGCGCAGAACATCGCATTCAACGAGGTGGCGCGCCAGGCGATCACCACCGACCCTGATTTCCACGGAGGCGACTACTACGAGCACGGCGTCGTGCCCCGCCGGGGCCTGCGCCTTGCGCGCATGATCGGCCACATCACGTACCTGTCGGATGACGCGATGATGGAGAAGTTCGGGCGCGCCTTGCGCTCGGATTCGATTCAGTTCCATTTCGACGTCGATTTCGAGATCGAGTCCTACCTGCGCCACCAGGGCGACAAGTTCTCCGAGTACTTCGATGCGAACACCTACCTGCTCATCACCCGGGCACTCGATTATTTCGATCCCGCTGCCGCGCATGAGAACAACCTCGCCCGGGCGCTCGCCGCTGCGCGCGCCCGATTTCTCGTCGTATCGTTCACTTCGGACTGGCGTTTCGCGCCGCCTCGTTCGCGCGAGATCGTCAAGGCGCTGCTCGATAACCGCTGCGACGTGTCCTACGCGGAGATCGACGCACCGCACGGGCACGATGCGTTTCTGCTCGACGACGCGCGCTACCACGCGCTCGTGAGGGCCTACTTCGACGGCATCTTCGAGCGCCTATGACCGGGCAGGAAGAAGGCGTTCTATCGGGCCGCTCCGACTTCCGGGCGATCGCCGCCTGGGTCAGGCCGGACTCCACGGTGCTCGACCTGGGTTGCGGCGACGGGACCCTGCTCAAATACCTGAGACAGGCCCGCAACGCGCGCGGTTACGGGATCGACATAGCCGACGCCAACGTGCTCGCCTGCGTGAAAAACGGCGTCAACGTCATCCAGAGCGATCTCGAGCGCGGTCTGGCGGGTTTCGACGCGGGTTCCTTCGATTGCGTGATCCTGTCGCAGACGCTGCAGGCGGTGCGCCACACCGAGGAGATCCTGCTCGATATGCTGCGCGTCGGGCGCGAGGCGATCGTCTCGTTCCCGAACTTCGGCCGCTGGGACCTGCGCCTGCAGGTGGTGCTGGGACGAATGCCGGTGTCGCCGGAGCTGCCCTACGAGTGGTACAACACGCCCAACGTGCACCTGTTCACGATCGCCGATTTCGAGTCGTTCTGCTCAGGCCACGGCATCCGCGTGCTCGAGCGCGTCACGCTTCACCGCGGCCGGCCCGTGAGGGCGTTTGCGAACTTCTTCGGCAGCCTCGCCGTCTACCGCTTCGAGAAACGGCGCTAGTGCCCTACGACGTCGTCATCGTCGGTGGCGGTCACAACGGCCTCGTGTGCGCCTGCTATCTCGCCGGCGCCGGGCTCAAGGTGCGGGTGCTGGAGCGCCGCGCGATCGTGGGCGGCGCGGCCGTGACCGAGGAATTCGCGCCGGGCTTCCGCAATTCCACGGCGGCCTATACGGTGAGCCTCCTCAATCCGAAGATCATTAGCGAATTGAGGCTCGCCCATCACGGCCTGCGGATCCTCGAGCGCCCATTCGCGAATTTCCTGCCGCTGCCCGACGGCCGCTCGTTCAGGCTGGGACCGACTCTTGCCGACACGCAGACTGAGCTCAAGCGCTTCTCGGCGCGAGACGCAGAGCGCCTGCCCGATTACTACCGAACCATAGAAACCGCGGCGGACGCGCTGCGCGCTCTCGTCCTCGAGACACCGCCGAACCTGGGAGGAGGCTGGCGCGACTGGCTGCGCGCGCTGGCCTTCGGCCGAAGGCTCGCGGGGCTCAAGCGCCCTCACCAGCGCGACCTGTGGGAGCTCGCGACCCGCAGCGCGGGCGAGCTGCTCGACTACTGGTTCGAAAGCGATCCGATCAAGGCGGTGTTCGGGTTCGACGCGCAGGTCGGGCATTTCGCGAGCCCCTATTCGCCCGGCTCGGCTTATGTGCTCCTGCATCACGCGTTTGGCGAAGTAAACGGCAAGCGCGGAACCTGGGGACATGCCCTGGGCGGCATGGGCGCGATCAGCGAGGCGATGGCAAAGGAGGCGCGAGCGCGCGGCGTGGAAATCACGACCGAGGCCGAAGTCGCGGCGGTGCGCGTCAAGGCCGGGCGCGCGACCGGCGTGGCTCTTGCGGACGGCAGCGAGATCGAAGCGCGAGCGGTCGCGGCGGGCGTCAATCCCAAGCTGCTCTATCTGCGCCTGGTGGAGCCGCAAGCGCTCGATTCCGAATTCCGTTCGAGGATCGCGCGCTGGAGGTGCGCTTCAGGCTCGTTCCGGATGAACGTCGCGCTCGCCGAGCTCCCGGATTTTGCCTGCGTGCCCGGCAAGAACGCTCAAGCCCATCACAGCTCCGGGATCATCCTCGCGCCTTCGCTCGGCTACATGGAGCGCGCCTATTTCGATTCCCGCACCGGCGGCTACTCGCGCGAGCCCATCATCGAAATGCTGATTCCCAGCACGGTCGACACCGCGCTTGCCCCGCCCGGAATGCACGTGGCAAGCCTCTTCTGCCAGCACTTCAATCCCGTGTTGCCCGAGGACCGGAGCTGGGACGACGAGAAGGAGACCGCGGCAGACGCCGTCGTCGAGACGGTCAACCGCTACGCCCCGAATTTCAGGAAGAGCATCCTCGCGCGAAGCGTGCTCTCGCCGCTCGATCTCGAACGCGAGTTCGGTTTGATAAGCGGGGACATCTTTCACGGCGCGCTCACGCTCGACCAGCTGTTCTCGGCGCGGCCGGTGCTCGGCTACGCCGATTACCGCTCGCCGGTGCGCGGGCTGTACCTGTGCGGGGCGGGCGCGCACCCCGGCGGCGGCGTCACGGGAGCGCCCGGTCACAACGCGGCGCGGGAGATACTCCGGGATTTCCGGCGCCGCTAAGGCCGTTCCAGTTCCCGCAGGCGTTTCAACTCCGCCTGTGTCTGCACGTCGAGCTTCGCACCGGACCGCCTTCGGGGCGGTGGTGCTGATCACCGCCTGCCGCTTCTTCATCCCGGCCTAATGCCCTTCGGGATGAAACCACTTGATGCGCCGGACCCTGCCCGAGCCGTCGAGGAACACGTCGATCTGATAGATTGCAAGACAACCCCCGAACTCGTTTTCGCACGGGGAGTAATCCGCTTCGCCTGTGTAGACCAGATATCTTTCGCTGCCTTGCGGCCCGCCGTGATTACAGTCCGGCTGCCCGAATTGCCGGGCCCAGCGCTCGATCGACTGGCCGATGCGAACACCATGGGGAAGGGGCACGTTCGCGCCGAAGATCTCGGCCTCTTCGAGCCAGAGCCTGTCGGGACGGGCCGGCCCCGCCCCCGTGGTGATCCTGAATCCCGGATATTCCCAGGTGGTCATGTCCCACAGGACCTTGTCAGTCGGGTCGCGCGGGTCGCGCGGAACCTTTCTCGATTTCGCGCTGAGCGGCTGACCGAGCCGCCTGATCACGTCGTCGCGCGAAAATCGGGGACCCGCCAGGCCGTAGCCGGGGATGGGCGAAAAGATTCCGAAGCCGAAATTCTCGAGGCGGCGAAGCTGCTCCGGCGTCGCTTCCGGTTTGCGATACATGTAGCGGTTGCAGGTCCACCAGGGCACGTCGGGTTCCCGAACGCACGAGCCGTCGATGAGGCCGGCTTTGGGGTCGCAGTTCGGCTCGTCCTGCGCCAGCACCGGACAGGAAACGGCTACGAGGACGATCAGGGCGATCATGGCTGCCATTAATCGAGTCTGATCATCGCAATTGTTTACGTCACCGTCCACGGCGAACGCGAGTAAATCGGCTCCTACTGCAGCCAGGATTACTGGCCGGGTCCGCGCGTGCCGCCGAGCGCGGGGAACTCGCCCTGCTCCGCGCCGGGTTTGGCGCGCAGGATCGCAAGGCGCCGCTTCATTCCCTCGATTTCAACAACTTGGCTCGCGATGATCTCCTCGGCGAGCTTGCGCGTGAGCGGATCACGGCCATGGATCAGCACCAGCCGCGCCATTTCCACAGCGCCCTCGTGGTGCGGAATCATCATCGCGAGAAAATCGACGTCCGCATTGCCGGTGTAACCCGGCGCGTGCATGTCGCGCATCATCTTGTCCATGCCGGCATCCATCTCGGATGCGAAGCGCGCGAATGTCGCGCCGTAGCGCGCGGGCGAATCGCCCCCGCGCATGACGTGGTGTTGGTGCTGCGCGAACACCGTCCCGCACACGAGTCCCAGCGATAATAGGATCCATCGCATCATCGTGCCTCCTATGCCGTCTGGCCCTTGTACCCCGGCCTCACGTAGACCAGGTTGATGCTCTTCTTGTTGCGCAGCTCGCCTGAGGGCAGTTTCAGTGCGCCGAGCGGGATCTGCGCTAAAAATTTCGGGCTGAAGGGATCGGACACGTCGAACGCGGCGCAGCAAGTCTGCCCGGCGTTGGGCGTACCCGGTAGTTCGTCCTGCTCGTGCGCGATGTAGAGCAGGTCGTTTGCCGGGTTGGTCCAGATGCCGTGTGCCTCGCGCGCGCGGGAGAAGAACGTCCCCACCACCTTGCGCGTTGCGGGCGCCGCGCCGCGGTCGATGACCGCGATCTGGCTTGCGGCGACTCTGCCCGGACCGTTGTCGTCCACGCGCGCGAGGCTCGCGTACACCACACTGCCCTTGCGGTTCTCGACGAACTCGACGTGGTTGGGCCGCGCCAGATTGCCGAGCGGCACCGCATCGAGGAAGCCGAAGGGATCGGTCGTCGAGCGCGCTGACACCGCGTCTGCGAGCTTGTGGGAAAACCAGACTTCCTTGCCATCCGGCGAAGTTTTGAGAAAGGGCGTGAAGGCCGGCTTGTCCTGCGCGGCGATGTCGAGCGTCGTCAGCCGTTCAGGGCGCGAATAGCCGTTCGCGTCCGGATTGACGCGGAACACATCGACTTTCGATACCTTCTGGCTTGCGACGAACGCGAACGCGCCCTTGGCGTCGAACCAGACCTGCGCAGGCCCATTGATGGTGTTGATGTAGCGCAGGATCGCGCAGGACTCGACGCCCCCGGCCTGACGCATGGCGCGATCCACGTCGAGAATTACGATCCGATCCTCGCCGCGCAGCGTCACCCACAGTTCCTTGCCGTTGCGCGTGAAGGTCGGCTCGTGCGGCTCGCGACCGATGAGAATGCCGCTTGAAAGCCGATCGGCATTGGTGTTGGGACCGGCCAGCGGGTTGGGCGTGTTGCCTACCACCTTCTTGTTGACGGCGTCGATGAGGTAGATGTTGCTCGAGCCGCGGCCGCTGGTGGCGAGGAACCTGCCGTCCGGCGAGGGCACCGCGCCGTGCGCGTCGATGCAGCCGTGATAGAGCGGCTTGTGGATCATCGCCGCGTGCGTCGGCATTATCCCGGCGGTCACCAGGCGGAATGGTGGACGCGCGTCCTCGTCGAAGCTGGTCAGGTTGATGGTGGTCTCGACCGTGTTGCTGCGTGGGTCGATCACTGCGATCGTGTTTGAGTCCTCGTTGGTGATATACACCCGGTCGCCGGGCTCGATGCTCGCGCCGCCTTGCGCAAGCGCCCGCCCTTGGCCGAGTGCGCCGGCCACAGTTGCGGCGGCGGCAAGCTTCAGGAAATCGCGTCTCGTTTCATTCATGGTTATTCTCCTAAGTAAAAACGTGCTGCCTAACGTTCACGGTGAACCGCGCGCGCCGTTCTTGCGCGCGTCGGTTTCCACCGTGGGGTTAGATGGCGCTGGCCGAATGCCGCCCCAGCGAATGACAGCTGCACAACAGAGAAAACCAAACACGAACAGAAGCGCCTACGCCTGAAGCAACTGCCGCCAAAACCACCAACTTGGGAGACCATTGCGAAACGCCTCCCAACCTGACATGACTTGCGCTCGCTGATTGAGGTACGCGGCCGCCTCTCCGTAGGTCATCTTTTCCACCTTTTCCCATTCGACAGGTGGTAAATAACTTGCGCCACCACCGAAGATGATCGAGGCACCAACGGTGACGAGTGCTGACAACGCGAGGCTGATAATCGCTGCCCGTATCCACATCCGAGTGTTTGAACGCGCCATCTATAGTTAACTTCCTAAAAGAAGCCTAATTAGACACCGCTGCCCAGGGGCTGTCATCTTTCCCAAGGAATCCGGGATTTAGGTCCGACGTCTACATTCGCGCGCCAGGATAGGCTGCGCGGCGCGCAGCAATATTTGAGATAGGCTGCACGGAACCGGCAAGCCCAACGTCTGAATTCAGTTCCTTGTCGTTACCCTATCTCTCAGGAGGTCGCCGCGACTTCCGCGCGCTCAATCTCCTGGCGCAAGAACCACACACACAGGAGTCCCGGAAGCGCGACGATGAAGGCCAAAAGAAAAAAAGTCGCCCACGAAAGCCCCAGGTACTTGGGGTCGGTCGCGTAGCCGGCGACCGGACCGACGTAGACGCGCCCGAAGGAGGCGAGCGCCGAGAGCAGCGCGTATTGCGTGGCGGTGAAGCGATGGTCGCACAGGGCCATCAAGAGCGCCACGAACGCCGCCGTCCCCATGCCCCAGGCAATATTCTCGAAGCCCACCGCAAACACCATGATCGGATAGCTCTTCCCGACGAGCGCGAGCCACATGAAAGCGAGTATCGACACCGCCTGCAGAATTCCGAAACCCAGGAGCGCGCGATACAGGCCGAGCCTCACCATCAGCGCGCCGCCGAACAGCACTCCGACTATGGTCGAGGCGAGACCGACGGCCTTGTTGACGTAACCCACGTCGTCCAGCGAAAATCCCGCGCCGCGCAGGAGGAAAGCCGTGGTCAGCGACCCGGCGAACGCGTCCCCGAGCTTGTAGAGCACGAGCAGCACCAGGATCCAGCCGGCTTTGGGCCGGGAGAAAAATTCGCGCAGGGGCTCGATCACCGCATCGCGCAGGGTCCTCGGCGCCGCAGGGGCGGTTGAGGGCTCCTCGCCCCAGAGCACGGCGAGCACTCCGACCGCCATGAGCGCGGCCATCAGCAGGTAGGTGTCGCGCCACCCCAGAGCGGGGATCCAGCCCGACCCGGCGACCAGAACCAGCGCGAGCGCGCCGGAGGCGAGCATCGCCAGGCGATAGCCGACGACGCCCAGCGCGCCGGCGAGGCCGCGCTCTTCGCGGCTCGCCACGTCGGTGCGGTAGGCGTCGACGACGATGTCCTGCGAGGCCGAGGCGAAGGCCACGAAAAGGGCGAGCCAGGCGATCGCCGCGAGATCGGTTCGCGGAGACAAAAACGCCATGCCGGCGATTCCCACGGCGAGCGCAAGCTGCGTCACGAGCAGCCACCCGCGGCGGCGTCCGAGAAAAGGCGGCACGAAGCGGTCCATCGCCGGCGCCCACAGGAATTTCCAGACGTACGGAAGGCCGACCAAGGTGAACACGCCTATCGTTGACAGGTCCACGCCTTCGACCGTCATCCACGCCTGGAGCGTCCCGCCCGTGAGCGCGAGCGGCAGTCCCGACGAAAAACCCAGCAGGAGAATGACCGCGAGGCGCCGGCTGCGGAAGACCTCGAGGTAAGGCGAAGGCATGCGCGATTGTAACCTTCGGTGCTTCCTCTCCCGTCGCTAGAGACTCGCGTCGTAATCGATCGTGAGCGGAGCGTGATCCGAGAAGCGCCTGTCCTTGTAGATCGCGGCCTTTTTCGCTTTCGCTGCAATTCCCGGCGTGGCGATTTGATAGTCGATGCGCCAACCCACGTTCTTCGCCCAGGCCCGGCCGCGATTCGACCACCACGTGTATTGCTCCGGCCGCGGGTCCAGGCGGCGGAACACGTCGACCCAGCCCAGCTTGTCGAACGCCTCGGTGAGCCACGCGCGCTCCTCGGGAAGGAAGCCCGAGTTCTTGCGGTTCGAGCGCCAGTTCTTCAAGTCGATCTCCTTGTGGGCGATGTTCCAGTCGCCGCACAGGACGAATTCGCGGCCGCTCGCTTTGAGTTTCCTGAGCACCGGCATGAATTCCTCCAGGAAACGGAACTTGGCCTGTTGCCTTTCCTCGGAGCTCGATCCGGAGGGCAGGTACACCGATACCACGGAAAGCCCGCCGAAGTCGGCTCGAAGGAACCTTCCCTCGGGGTCGAACTCGCGGCTGCCGTATCCGCAGGACACACTCTCGGGCTTGGCCCGGGAGTACAGCGCTACGCCGCTGTAGCCTTTCTTCGTCGCGCAGCAGTGATAGTGGCCGTGATATCCCTTGGGGACGAGCGCCAGGTCCGCGAGGTCCGCTTCCTGCGCTTTGATCTCCTGCAGGCACACCAGGTCGGCACGCTGGCGCGCGAGCCACCGCGGGAAGCCCTTGGCGAGCGCCGAGCGGATGCCGTTGAGGTTGAGCGTGATAATGCGTAACATTTCTCGATCTCCCGCTTGAGGTTCAGCTCGTGGCCGACTTTCGCAAGGACTTCATCGCCTTCTGCGTCGAGCAGAGCGTTCTGAAGTTCGGCCAGTTCGTCACCAAGTCCGGCCGTACGACGCCCTATTTCTTCAACGCCGGCCTGTTCAATACCGGCGCGGCACTCGGGCGCCTGGCGCAATTCTACGCAAAAGCGATCCTCGCCTCAGGCGTGGAGTTCGACATGCTGTTCGGTCCCGCCTACAAGGGCATCGTCCTTGCCGCGGGTGCGGCGATGGCCCTCGCGCGCGAAGGCCACAACGTGCCCTTCGCCTTCAATCGCAAGGAGGCAAAAAACCACGGCGAGGGCGGCGAGCTCGTCGGCGCACCGCTTGCGGGCCGCGTGCTGGTCGTGGATGACGTCTTGACGGCGGGAACGGCGGTGAGCGAATCGCTCCGGATGATCGCGGGGCAGGGCGCGACTCCGGCCGGAGTGGTAATCTCTCTGGACAGGATGGAGCGCGGTCAAGGGGAGCTTTCGGCGATCCAGGAAATCGAGCAGCGCCACGGAATTCCCGTCATCGCCATCGCGAGCCTCGACGATCTGATGAGCTGGCTCAAGGACCGCGCCGAATTCCGGCAGAATCTCAACGCGATCATGGAGTACAGGCAACTTTATGGGGTCGCCCATCATGCGTAGCCAGGCAATAGCGTTCCTTTGCTTCACGGTGCTGGCGCTCGCTCCGGCGGCGGCGCAGCAACGCATGTACAAGTGCGTCGACGCCAGGGGCAAGGTCTATTACACGCAGGTGCCGCCTCCGGAGTGCCTGGGCCGCGACACGCAGGAGCTGAACAAGTCGGGCACGCTGATACGCAAAAACCCGGCCGCAATCCGTTTAAGCCCCGCGCAGGAGCAGGCGCGCGAGGCCGAGCGCAAGAAGAAACTCGAGGATGAAGAGAAATTGAAGGAAGATCGCCGCAAGAACCTGGCGCTGCTCAACACCTATTCCAGCGAGAAGGACATAGACGAAGCCCGCGCGCGCGCCCTGAAGGAAGCACAGACCGCCATCGAAGCCACGGAAAGGAGCATCGCCGACGCGCAGAAGCGCCGCCAGGAGCTGGAAGCGGAAAAAGAGTTTTACGTGAAGAAGCCGATGCCTGTGAAGCTCAAGCGGGATATTTCGAATAACGAAATCGGGATCAAGAACCAGACCGTCCTGCTCGATGCGAAAAAGAAAGAAATCAGCACGGTCAACGCCAAGTACGACGAAGACAAGCGCCGGTATGTCGAGCTGACCAGCGGGAAAGCCGCCGCCCAGAAGAGGTAGATTTCCTCCGGCTAAGTCAGCTTCCGCTTCAGAATTTCGTTCACCTGCGCCGGATTCGCCTTGCCCTGCGTCGCCTTCATCACCTGACCGACGAGCGAGTTGAACGCTTTTTCCTTCCCGGCGCGGTAGTCCTCGACCTGCTTTGCGTTCGTGGCGAGGACCTGGTCGACGATTTTTTCGATCGCGCCGGCGTCGCTGATCTGTTTCAGGCCGCGCTTCGCGATGATTTCGTCGGCGGTGCCTTCGCCGGCCCACATGGAATCGAACACTTCCTTCGCCATCTTCCCCGAAAGGGTGTTGTCGCGGAGTCGCACGAGCAATCCGGCGAGTTGCCTGCCCGAGACCGGCGACTGGGCGATGTCGAGGTTGTCGCGATTGAGAGCGGCAGCCACCTCGCCCGTTATCCAATTCGCCGCGATCTTGACTATGTCGCTCCCCACCCCTGCGGCCAGCGTCTCGAAATAGGCCGCCGTTTCGCGAGACTGAGTCAGCGTTGCTGCATCGTAGGCCGAAAGGCCGTACTCCCGCTGATAGCGCTCACGCTTTGTCTTCGGCAGCTCGGGTAGTTCGGCGCGAACCCGTTCCAGCCACTCCTCGCTCACCTCAAGCGGCAGCAGATCCGGATCGGGAAAATAGCGGTAATCGTGCGCTTCCTCCTTGATGCGCATCGAGCGCGTCTCGTCCTTGTCGGGATCGTAGAGCCGCGTTTCCTGCACGATTTTTCCGCCGTCTTCCAGAATTTCGATCTGACGCTTCGCCTCGAACTCGATCGCGCGCTCCAGGAACCGGAATGAGTTGAGATTCTTGATCTCCGCCCGCGTGCCGAGCGGCGCGCCGGGCCGCCGCACCGAAACGTTGGCGTCGCAGCGGAACGAGCCTTCCTGCATGTTGCCGTCGCAGATGTCGATCCAGCGCACCAACGCGTGGAGCGCCTTGGCGTACGCGACCGCTTCCTCCGCCGAGCGCATTTCGGGCTCGGAAACGATTTCCAGCAACGGCACGCCTGCCCGGTTGAGATCGATGCCGCTCATGTCCTGGAAGCCCTCGTGCAGCGACTTGCCGGCGTCCTCTTCGAGGTGGGCCCGCGTCAGGCGAATCGCCTTCTCGCCGCTCTTCGTCAGGATGCGGATTTCTCCCCCTTTGACGATGGGAAGCTCGTACTGGCTGATCTGGTAGCCCTTGGGCAGATCCGGGTAGAAGTAGTTTTTCCGCGCGA
>Ga0137463_1000479_pt1 | contig 13689 bp, 8 predicted proteins | sample EasRivERMGT800_2_FD_102333 | JGI IMG/M metagenome (GOLD analysis project Ga0137463, IMG submission 102333) | Soil microbial communities from meander-bound floodplain in the East River, Colorado, USA - East River MetaG ERMGT800_2 | ecosystem: Environmental > Terrestrial > Soil > Floodplain ...
CGGCCGAGGCAGCGCTGAATTGCCTCTCGCGTCGCGGGCAAGAATGTGAAAAGCATGAAAAGTAACGCGAAAATGCGGAGTGTCAGCCGGGGCCAGGTGGGCAAATTTTTTCTGCCCCACGGATGAAGATTGAAAAGTATGGAAAGTAACGCAGAAATGCGGAGCTCGGAATTCGGAATGTCGGTGGAAGACGGATGGGCTGAGGCCGCGTTTGCGTTTCGTGAAAAGTATGAAAAGTAGGCCAAAACCAGTGCACGGTCCGATCTCTATTCTCCCTTTGTGACTTTGAGGCTTGGTGGTCATTTTCGAGCGCATCGATTGGTAATTGTGGGTCAACCGAGACGTCGGTGTTTCCACGAGCCAGTTCTTTGGCGCCTTTGACAAAACGTGGGAAAACGACCAGATCGAGAATTGAATCGAACAATCCTTATGCATCCTGTGGCTCAGACTCCGCCGGCACCGTACTACGCGGTAATCTTTACCTCGATCCGAGCAGCGACCGGTGCGGCCGCGTACGGAGCGACCGCCGAGAGAATGCTGGAACTGGCCGCCGGGCAGCCGGGTTTTCTGGGGGTCGAGAGTGTCCGAGATGGCGAGGGGGTCGGGATCACCGTGTCGTACTGGTCGAGCCTCGAAGCGATTGGAAACTGGAAACAACATGCCGAGCATCGCGTCGCCCAGGAACTGGGGCGAACGACGTGGTACAGCGAGTACCGGCTGCGCGTCTCTCGGGTTGAGCGTGACGAACACTTTATCGTGAACCAATGACATCACCATTGAAACTTGCCATCGACGTCGGCAACACCCGCATCAAGTTCGGACTGTTCGAGCCTTTATCCGCCGGAACCGACGAGCGACTGCTTCCCGAGCCGATCGCGACAGCCGCCGTCCCCGCAAACGGCAAGATCGATTGGCCGGCTGTGGTCGCCGAGTTGAGTCGTCTCCAGCGTCCGATCGGGCGCTCGGTGATCGCCGGAGTCAATCCGCCTGTGATTGACGCTGTTCTGGCGGGCTGGTCTCAGACCGGATGGCCGCAACTGGCGAACGTTGCGTATGCCTCGCAATTGCCGCTGCGCGTCGACCTGGAGCAACCCGATCATGTCGGGATCGATCGTCTCCTCGATGGCGTGGCAGCCAACTGCCTGCGCGCCGGGAACGAGCCGGCGATCGTCGTCGATGCGGGGACTGCCACGACGGTGAACCTGGTCGCCGCGACCGGTGCCTTCGTGGGCGGGGCGATTCTCCCTGGTCTGGAACTGGCCTCCCGGTCGCTCCATCAATATACGGCGCTGCTCCCGCTGGTGGACGTGCAACTCCTCAGACAAAATCCTGTCGCGCCGGTCGGCAAGGATACTCGGGCTGCAATCGCCAGCGGGATCTGGTTCGGTCAGGTCGGTGCAATTCGGGAACTCGTGGCGCGGCTGACCGCCGAGTCGGGGACGGCCCACCTGGTGCTCGTCACCGGCGGAAACGGTCGAGCGCTCAGTCAGGCGCTCGGCAGCAGTTTCCGATTCGAACCTCACCTGGCGCTCCGGGCCCTGGCGTGCGTTGCGGAGACGCTGTAATGCAGGCAGCGCATGTCGCGGCAGACCGCGGTTCGGAAGGCGTCGCGACGCTCCTGACGCCGCGAGGTCGGGGCGCGGTCGCTTCGATTCGTTACCGCGGTGGCCCTGACCTCTTCGACCGACCGGGGTACAAATTGTTCGCCGCCGCCAACGGCAAGCCGATCGCCGAACAGGCCGTCGGCCGCATCGTGTTTGGACATTGGGGCCGCGACCCGGCCGAGGAAGTCGTCCTCTGCCGGCGCGACGATGCGACGATTGACATTCACTGTCACGGCGGTGACGCGGCGGTCAGACGGATCCTTACCGATATCGAACAGGCGGGGGGCCGGACCGAATCGTGGCGGGAGCTGAATGCCGCGATGAATGGTCCTTTTGCGACTGAATGTGCCGAGGCACTTTCGCGGGCGGCCACATTGTGCGCAGCGAACGTGCTGCTCGATCAACAATCGGGAACCCTGCGTACGACGGTCGTGGGCATCCGGTCGGCGCTGGTTCAGGGAATGGAAGCAAGTACAAACGTCGCGGCGCGTCTCGATGACCTGCTGGCGTGGGCCGATTTTGGCCTGCACCTGACCGAACCCTGGAAGGTCGCCATTCTGGGACCGGCCAACGTGGGAAAGTCGAGCCTGCTCAATGCGCTCGCCGGCTACGCGCGGGCGATCGTCTTCGATCAGCCGGGGACGACGCGCGACGTCGTCACCGCCGAGACGGCCTTCCAGGGCTGGCCGGTGCGGCTCATTGATACGGCCGGGATTCGCGAGACGGCCTGTGAGCTGGAATCAGCCGGGATTACGCGGGCGCAGGAACAGGGAGCACAGGCCGATTGTCAGCTCGTGGTGCTCGACATGAGTCTGGTTCCACGACTGGAAGATCGGGCGCTGCTGGCCGCCTGGCCCCAGGCGATCGTAGTTGGCAACAAGGCGGATCTGCCCGATGCGTGGGGGACTGAGCTTCCACCGGGAGCGCGGCGCGTCTCGTCGCTTACCGGTACGGGGATCGCCGAGCTGGCGGATGCGATCATGGAACGGCTCGTGCCGACGGTACCCGAACCCGGCCAGGCAATCCCGATCACTGTGCGGCAGGTGGAACTCTTGCGGCGTGCGAGGAGTGCGATCGAGGAAAGCAGATTGGAGGAGTGCGCGGCGGCGCTCGATGAATTTGTGCGCTAACCCAAGCCAACGAGTTGAGTAGCACGTTGGCGTGTGGGAGGCAACGATCAGCAGAGATGATTGGCTTGTCGCAACGGCCCACAGCCGAGACTGTCGACACGGGCACCGGCCGAATTTGCACAACGCCAGCCGCGGAGCGGCGACATAATTTAGCCGGTGGCGTGAGCCACCGGTAAACGGATTTTTATTGTCCAAGCCCCGGAGGGGCGACATACCACTTCCGAGCGAGAATCAATATGCCTTCGACCTACACGAATCTGCTCTATCACATCGTCTTCAGTACCAAGGACCGCCGGCCATTTATTAACCCGAAGCTCCGGACCGAATTGCACCCTTACCTGGGCGGGATCATTACCGACGCCGGTGGTGAGGCGCTTGAAATTGGCGGCGTCGAGGATCACGTTCATCTGCTCGTCAAGCTGCCGGCAATTCTGGCACTGTCCGACGCACTGCGCCTGATCAAATCCAACTCATCAAAATGGGCCGGCGAGCATCCTGAACTGGTTCGCGCGTTTGCCTGGCAAACCGGATACGCCGCATTTACGGTCAGCAAATCGCAGGTTCCGAGCGTGCGCAAATACATAAAGAACCAGGACCAGCATCATCGCCGCAGGACGTTCAAACAGGAGCTGGTTTCCCTGCTTGAGAAGCACGAAATTGACTACGACCGGCGATACCTTTGGGACTGATCGACAGATGTCGCCCCTCCGGGGCTTTGGTTCTTTTTCTAGCAACCCAGCGGCTTGCGCCGCTGGCTAAACTATGTCGCCGCTCCGCGGCTTAAAGTCACCCGCAACCGCGTCATCGTCGGGCGTGCAAACCACCTCCAAGAGAAATTCCGTCGTCAAACGACAAGCCCCATCGCGAGACGCTGATCTGCCCCAGCCACGTTGGCTGCTACAGCGCCGGCTTGCGGGTCCGGCGCCATTCGCGGATGAATTCGAAGACACCCGGCAGGATCGAAACGATAATGATCCCGACAATCACCAGCGTGAAGTTTCTTTTGACGGCAGGCAGATTTCCAAAATGGAATCCCAGAAGCAAAAAGCCCACCACCCACAGAATCCCGCCGACGACGTTGTAGACCATGAACCGGCGATACGTCATCCGCCCCATCCCGGCGACAAACGGCGCGAACGTGCGGACGATGGGAACGAACCTTGCGAGGATGATCGTCTTGCCGCCGTAGCGTTCGTAGAATTCGTGCGTCCGTTCCAGATGCTTGGGGTTCAGGAAGCGTATTTTTTCGCCGCGAAAGATCCGCGGCCCGATCCACGAACCGATCCAGTAGTTGACCGAGTCGCCGATGATTGCCGCCACGATCAGCGATACCGCCAGGACCGAAAAACTGAGCCCATCGGAGCGGGCTGCAAACGTGCCCAGGGCAAACAACAGCGAATCGCCCGGGAGAAACGGCGTCACGACCAGCCCCGTCTCGCAAAAGACGATCAGAAACATCAGGGCGTAAATCCAGGCGCCGTAATCGACGATCATCTCTGCGAGATGATGGTCGATGTGCAGAATCAGGTCCAGAATCTGTTTGAGATATTCCATTGTCGTTGAATCGTTGGCAAGCGGCCGGCGCGACTGCTACGATGCGCTGCAGGCGGCGAAGTTTACAACAACCCCTCTCCCCTCTGATAGGCCAATTCCGGTGAAAGGTCCTGGACTGCGAATCGACCTCGATGTCCGCCGGGTGTGGCGCTGCGCGAAGTGCGGAAAAACGGTGCGCACCGCCGGTCTGGTAACCGCCCAGCGCTGTGGATGCTCGGACGGTTCGCAATGGATGCGTCTCGAGCCGCCGGTGAAGCGCGAGCCGTTCGTCCCGCCGCACCGCGATCCAATCCCCGAAGATGAATCGGAGCCGGCTGCCGCCACGGAGATCCCGACGATCGAACCGGTTCCTCTCGCCGCGAGCGAGACTCCCCTTCCGACGTCGGAAATTATCGAGCCGGCGCCCCGCGAAACGGTACTGGTCCGGGAAGCGCTGATCGAGACGGTATTGATCGAACCAGTGCCGGCCGAAGCGGCGACGGACACGCCGACGCCCCCTGCCCCACCATCCGACGACCCCGCCGTCAAAACCGAGACGGCGCCTCCTCCGACCGATGAGTTCGGCGCCGGACTGGCGAATTGACGGCGCCCCTTCCGGAATTTGCGTCTTAGTTTTCCATGCACGAATCTGACATTGTCATCCGCGGTGCCCGCGAGCATAACCTGCGCGACGTCAATCTGCGATTGCCCAAGAATCGGCTGATCGTGATGACGGGGGTCAGCGGCTCGGGAAAAAGTTCCCTCGCCTTCGACACGCTGTACGCCGAGGGACAGCGACGGTACGTCGAATCGCTGTCGAGTTACGCGCGGCAGTTTCTGGGACAGATGCCCAAGCCTGAGGTCGATTCGATCACCGGGCTGGCCCCGTCCATTTCGATCCAGCAGAAAACAAGCGGGCGGAACCCGCGCAGCACAGTCGGCACGATCACCGAAGTCTACGATTACCTGCGCGTCCTGTACGCCCGTGTGGGGCTCGGGCACTGCCCGAAGTGCGATCGGCCGATCACCGCACAGACGCGCGACCAGATCCTCGACAGCCTGCTCAAGCTCCCCGAGAAGACGCGGTTCCTGGTGCTGGCGCCGGTCGTCCATCGCCAGAAGGGGGAATACCGCGACCTGTTCGACGACCTCTTGAAGCAGGGCTTTCTGCGGGCCCGCGCCGATGGCCGGATCGTTTCGCTGAATGAAAATCTGAAACTCGACCGGCAGATGCGGCACTCGATTGAAGTGGTTGTCGACCGGCTCGAAGCGGGGACCGCCGGACGAACGCGGCTGGCCGAAGCGGTCGAATCTGCGCTGCGACTCGGGAACGGCAGCCTGATTGTTTCGCTGGCGACATCCGAAGCCACCGGTGCGCCCCCGGGCGAGTCGCAGGCAACGGGAGAAGCACCGCGCGGGCGCAAAGGGAAACGCAAGCCGCCGGAAGAGGAACCCGAGAACGATACCGGAACCGCGAACTCCGCCGATCGGCTCTTCAGCTCGCGATATGCCTGCACGCATTGCGGGATCAGTTACGAACCACCCAGTCCGCAGTTATTCAGCTTCAACAGTCCGCAGGGAATGTGTGCCGACTGCAACGGGCTGGCGCTGCGGCACGACTTCGATCTGGATCTCCTGATTCCCGACGACTCACTCTCGCTGGCTAAAGGGGCGGTCGCCCTGCTGGGACCTTTCCGCGACCTGGGGCGCTGGCGACGGCACATTTTCGAAGGGGTTGGGACGCTTCTCGAACGAGAACACGGCCTGGGCGAGGGAACGCTGCTCACCACTCCCTGGAACAAGCTGCCGGCCGACATCCGCGAGTTGATGCTGCGTGGTACGGGGGAGCGGAACATCACGTTCAGTTGGCGATACCGCGGCGGAATCTGGAAACACGGGGGCGTCTACCCGGGCATCATTCCTGAGCTGCTTGAGAGCTACCGCAAGGCGCGGAATCCGATGCGCCGCCGCCAGCTCGAAAAATACATGCGCGTGACCGAGTGCTCGACCTGCCACGGCACGCGGCTCAATCCCCAGGCCCGCTCGGTCCGCATTACTTCGAGCACGTTCACCACGACCGGACCTCGTGCCAGGTCGGCGCTGACACTCCCCGAAGTGTCCGGCCTGACGATCGCCGAGGCCGCGCGCTTTTTCGAGCAACTCGAGCTCGACGTCACCGGGCAGCTCATTGCCGAGGAGATCCTGAAGGAGATTCGGGGCCGCCTCGGATTTTTGCTGAAGTGTGGACTCGACTATCTGACGCTCGACCGCGGCGCTCCGACGCTGTCGGGGGGCGAAACCCAACGAATCCGGCTCGCCGGGCAGATCGGCTGCGGGCTGGTGGGAGTCGTCTACATTCTCGACGAACCGTCAATCGGCCTGCATCCGCGCGATAACGACAAGCTCCTGGCCAGCTTGCTGCAGCTTCGCGATCAGGGGAACACCGTCATCGTCGTCGAGCACGATGAAGACACGATTCGCGCTGCCGACCACATCATCGACTTTGGGCCGGGACCCGGAGTCCGCGGCGGCGAAGTGGTCGCCGAAGGAACTCTCTCGCAGATCTGCGGCGCACCGCGCAGCCTGACCGGCAAGTTCCTCTCCGGGACGGCACAGATCGAGGTTCCGAAGGAACGCCGCCCGCACGGCAAAAAACGGCTGGTCGTTCACGGCGCCCGCCATCACAATCTGCGCAACATCGACGTTTCGATTCCACTCGAGTCGTTCGTCTGTGTCACGGGTGTCAGCGGCTCGGGAAAAAGCTCCCTGGTGACCGACATTCTGTGGGAAGCACTGCATCGCGATCTGAATAAGGGGATCGGAAACCCCGGCGCTTTCAAGCGGATCTCCGGCCTGGAGCACCTCGACAAGGCGATCGACATCGACCAGTCGCCGATCGGGCGGACCCCCCGCTCGAACCCGGCGACGTACGTCAAGCTATTTGATCTGATTCGCGATCTCTACACCCAGCTCCCCGAGTCGAAGCTGCGGGGGCACAAGCCGGGCCGGTTCAGCTTCAACGTTTCCGGCGGGCGCTGCGAGGCATGTGAGGGGAACGGCTCGACCCGGCTGGAGATGGATTTTCTGGCTGACATCTGGGTTACCTGCCCGGTTTGCAACGGGCATCGTTTCAATCACGAAACGCTCGACGTGCGGTTCAAAGGAGCCAGCATCGCCGACGTTCTCGAAATGGACGTCCAGCAGGCATTGGTTCACTTCGAAAACGTTTCACGAATCGCTTCGCTGCTGCGGACGCTGCATGACGTCGGCCTCGATTATCTGAAGCTGGGGCAAGCGTCGCCCACCCTTTCGGGAGGGGAAGCGCAGCGGATCAAGCTGGCGCGGGAACTCGGCAAGAGGTCTACGGGCCGCACGATTTATCTGCTCGACGAACCGACCACCGGGCTGCATTTTTCCGACGTGCAGAAACTGCTCGAGGTGCTGCACGGCCTTGTGAAACTCGGCAACACGGTGCTGGTGGTCGAGCATAACCTCGACGTCATTAAGACAGCTGACTGGATCATCGATCTGGGTCCCGAAGGGGGAGCCGGCGGTGGTGCAATTGTTTCCGAGGGAACTCCCGAAGAAATCGCGGCATGCAGAACGTCGCACACTGGCGCAGCCCTGCGGCGGGTATTCCCAGGTTCTTCGACGCGGCTTCTGGCCGAAGCAGGGGCGATGCCCGCCGGCGGCCGGAATGGCAAGGGGGGCCGCGGCAAGAAGAAGCCGAGCGAAACGATCCCCGCTGCCAGTGTGGCGCGAACAGTGCGGGCCGACGAATTGTCACTCAATCGTCCCATCGTCGTTCGCGGCGCATCGCAGCACAATCTGCAGGGCGTGGACGTCGAGATTCCGCGGCACAGCCTGAGCGTCTTCTGCGGCCCGAGCGGCAGCGGCAAGAGCTCGCTGGCGATGGACACGCTGTATGCCGAGGGACAGCGCCGGTACGTCGAATCGCTGTCGTCATACGCGCGCCAGTTCCTGGGGCAGATGCCCAAGCCGCGCGTCGAGCACATCAGCGGGCTCTCGCCGGCAATCGCGATCGAGCAGAAAACGGTCGGCAACACTCCGCGATCCACGGTCGGGACGACGACGGAGATTTACGACTACCTACGGATCCTGTTTGCGCGGCTGGGCCGTGCGCACTGCCCGGCTTGCGGGGTCCCGGTGGAAACGCAGACGACCGACGAAGTCATCGAGCGGATCCTGTCTCGTCCGGCGGGAGCCAAACTGCTGCTCCTCGCGCCGCTGGTGGTCGAAGTCGGTAACTCGTATGAGAAGCTGTGGGATCGGCTGCGTGCCCAGGGCTTCCGGCGGGTGCGGGTGGACGGCGCGACACACACGCTCGAAGCGGTTCCGGAAATGGATCGCCGACGGAAGCATGACGTGGCGGTAGTTATCGATCGCGTCACGGTGTCGCGCGACGCGCGGAAGCGGATTGCAGACTCGGTGGAGGCGGGGCTCGACCTGGGGCAAGGCTGGCTGCACGGAGTGACGATCGTCGATGGCCGACCGGAAGCCGATTGGCCGCTGGAGCGATTCAGCCTGCACCGGACCTGCCAGACCTGCCTGCGGAGCTTCGAAGATCTGTCGCCGAATCATTTTTCGTTCAACAGCTCGCTGGGGTGGTGCCCGGCGTGCGAGGGGATCGGGACGCAGCAGGGAACGAACCTCGCGGCCCTGATCGCCGACCCGCGCCGCACGCTCGCCGGGGGTGCCGTTGCCGCCTGGCCCGACCCGGCGAAGAACGAACTGTTCCGTCGCATGCTGGAGGCGATGTCGCGCGAATTGGGAATGCCGCTGGATGTGCCGTTCGAGAAACTCGACCCGCGCCAGCAGCGGGCCGTACTGTTCGGAACGGGAGACAAATGGTTTACTCTCGACGGCGATGATGCATCCGGTGCAGCAAAGTTCCAGTATAAGGGACTCTACCCGGCGGTCGAAGAGGCCACCCGCGTCTCGTTCTCGTATCGACTGAAGCTCGAGCATCTGACGGGCGAGGTTCCCTGCGCGGTCTGCCGCGGCAGTCGGTTGCGGGACGATGCTGCCGCGGTGCAGTTTGGCGGCAAGACGCTCCAGGAAATCTGCGAGATGCCACTTGGCGAGTGTCTGGCATTCTTGTGTGCCATGAAGCTGACCGGATCGGCCCGCAAGATCGCCGGCGAGTTGTTAAAGGAAGTCGTGGGGCGGCTGTCGTTCCTGGTCGACGTCGGCCTGCACTACCTGACGCTGTCGCGCACGATGCCGACGCTCTCGGGGGGAGAAAGCCAGCGGATCCGACTGGCCGGCCAGGTGGGGCGGGCGCTCACGGGCGTCCTGTACGTGCTGGATGAGCCCACGATCGGACTCCACCCGCGCGACAACGGCCGGCTGCTGGGGGCCCTCAGGCGACTGCGCGACCTGGGAAACACGGTGATCCTGGTCGAGCACGACCGCGAAGTTCTCGAAGCAGCCGATCGGTTGTTCGACTTCGGCCCGGGCGCCGGCCGGTTCGGGGGAACAATTGTCGGGCAAGGGACGCCTGGCGCATTGAAGAGGTCGCCCGGGTCACTGACCGGCAAGTTCCTGTCCGGCAAAGAAGAGATCGCGATCCCGAAGGACCGGCGGATCGCGGCCGGCGCAGAACCGCCGGGCGGGGGCTGGCTCGAGGTTCGTGGTGCGCGGCACCACAACCTGCGGTCGGTCGATTTGCGCATTCCGCTGGGGACACTCTGCTGCGTCACCGGCGTTTCCGGATCGGGAAAGAGTTCGCTGATCGAAGAAACGCTGTCGCGAGCCGTCGCCAAGTATCTGCACAATGCCCGCGAGCCGTCCGGACCGTTTGATGAAATTAAAGGGCTGGACTGCATCAATAAGGTGATTGTTGTCGACCAGCAGCCCTTGGGTTCGACTCCAGCGTCGAACCCGGCGACGTACACCGGCGTCTTCGATCACATTCGCGAGCTGTATTCGCGACTCCCGGAGGCGAAAGTCCGCGGGTATCGACCAGGCCGGTTCAGTTTCAATCGGGCCGGCGGACGGTGCGAAACGTGCGAAGGGAACGGGCAGAAATGCATCGAGATGCACTTTCTCCCTGACGTGTGGGTCGAATGCGACGACTGTCACGGCAAACGCTTCAATTCCGAGACGCTGGCGGTGCGCTACAAGGGACACTCGATCGCCGACGTCCTCGAAATGTCGATCGGCCAGGCGCACGAATTGTTCAGCAATGTTCCCGGAATTCGGGGCGTGCTGGCGACGCTGTGCGCCGTCGGGCTCGACTACCTGACGCTCGGCCAGTCGGCGGCGACGCTGTCGGGAGGCGAGGCGCAACGTGTAAAGCTGGCGGCGGAACTCGCTCGTCCCCAGACCGGCAAGACGCTGTATCTGCTCGATGAACCGACGACCGGACTGCACTTTGACGATATTCGCAAGCTCTTGAAAGTGCTGCACAGCCTGGTCGAATTGGGGAACACAGTGGTGGTCATCGAGCACAACCTCGATGTCATCAAAACAGCAGATTGGATCGTCGACCTGGGCCCCGAGGCGGGAGTCGACGGCGGCTGGATCGTCGCCGCAGGAACGCCGGAAGATGTCGTCGCACATGCTCAGGCTGTCGGGAAACGTGCCACGAACGGCAAGTCGCGCGAGGGGCCTAAACTGCGGTCGTACACGGGAGAGCTTCTGGCACCCATGTTGGCAGCCGGCCGGCGAGATCAGATTGAAATCTTCGACGCCCGAGGAGCGAGCAAGAAGCGCGCCGGCGACCTCGATCTGCGCAAAGTGGGAGCCGAGGCGCGCATGCCGTGGCAGGTCGACGGACGGCGCTGGCACACGTTGGAGCGCATCAGCCACACCGGCCGCCCCTGCCGCTGGGAAGGGTCGGCACTTGAACTGGTGATCGACGGCATCGATTCGGAGCGCGGTCTGGCGCCGGTCAACTGGAACGACCGTAGCGTCGTCGAGGTGACAGGGACCAGCTCGCCCGGAACGTGGTTCCTGCACGCCCTCACGGGGGATGAGTGGTTGCTGACGTTGCGCTTTCGCGTCGCGAAGAACACATTCGTCGAAGAGACACTTTCGCGCGAATTGGCGCTCAAGCCACTCGACGATCTCGACGAATTGCCAGTTTACGGCCGGGGGGACCGGGTCCGCATCAAGAACCTGAAAGGCCCCTGGCAGGAAGTCACTGTCACGGTGCACTGGTTGCGTGAGATCGACACGCCGGCGTTTCGCGCATTTCTCAAGCGCGCCGCACGGTCGTATGTCGATCGAACGCAAGTCAAACCTCTCAATATCGACGACCTCACACCCTGGAAGGTGCTGGGTAAGAAATGGCACCTGTCGCGCAAGGGGTTTCCGAGCGGCAAGCGAGTCCGCTGGGAGCCGGAAGTTCTCGAACATCTGGCTGCGGCGCTGGAGCGCGCACTTCCCAAAGCACGCGTCGACTGGACGGGTAAGCAGGTCGTCTATTTCTATTGGCCTGATTCCGACGAACTGTGGGCGACATTGACCACCAAGCGCCGCGGCGGGATCGATCTGGCGCTCTTCGGAACGCCGGGGCGATTCGCACTGGGCAAAATCGCCGGGCTGGGACGCGATCGCGACATTATCGCTGAACCGGGTAAACTCGATCAGATTAAGTTCCGGCTCGACGCCACGGCTCAGATTGCCGATCCGGAATTTGGAAGATTTCTCAAAGAGCACGCGACGCGCGAGTGACTGTGTATTTTCGATTTGCAATCCAATTGCTGACGACGACGATATGTATCGCCGTCCGACCTGAGATCCCACAATTTGACGAGCTGCGCCGTATTCCTTCCCCCTCGATGGGGGAAGGTCAGGATGGGGGTGGGAGCGTCAATCGGCACTCGCCCCCCCCACCCCAACCCTCCCCCACAAAGGGGGGAGGGAGTAGAGTTCCATCGAGAGCATAAAGAGTGCTGACGAGACCGGCGGCCAAACAACTATTTTCAGGATACTGACGATGAGCGAAGGCGAGCGGATCCCCTGTCCCGTGTGCGGCGAAATGATCGTGAAAGATGCCCGGGTGTGCCGGTTCTGCGGCGAGAAGTTCACCCCGCCGGCCACGACTGAGGGGGATGCGACCGGGGGATTGATTCCCTACAAGAATCCACCGGCGCTGATTGCCTATTATTGCGGACTCTTCTCGCTCCTGGCTTGCGCCATTCCGATTTTCCTCCCGCTCCCGATCGTGGCGCTCGTCCTGGGGATCAAAGGGTTGAGGAAGGCCAAAGCCGAACCACATGTGCGCGGCAAGGTGCACGCCTGGATCGGCATCGTGTTCGGCCTCGTCTGTACGATCGTTGGAACGATTATGACCGTGGGCATTACAATTGCGATTTTGCACGGTGGGCAGTGAACTGCGACCTTCCGCCGACCCGTATGATAAGATGGATTTGACCGGGATACTGTGCAATCGCGCAGCCGGGCACTTTTCGTAAGCAGAAGTTGTGATGTCCACCCCTGAACTCGCCCAACTCGAAATGCTGGCGCAGGTCGACGAACTGGTCGGCCGGCTCGACTCGTGGGCCAAAACCGCCAGCGCCTGGGAACCGCTCGAACATTGCCAGGCGCTCGTCCGGCGGCTGCTGTCGCGGGTCGAAACATTGCGCATCCGGCTCGAAGCGCCGTTGATCGTGGCGACGTTCGGCGGTACGGGAACCGGCAAGAGTGCGCTCGTCAACGCGCTCGTCGGGCGGGAATGCACTCTTTCAGGCCGCCAGCGCCCCACGACCACCAGGCCCATTCTGGTGGCCCATCCGCAGACGGCGCTCGAACTGCTGGGGCTGCCTCTCGAGGATTTCGAAATCGTCCGCGTCGATGCGCCCCTCATCCGCGACGTCGTTCTGATCGACTGCCCCGATCCCGACACGACTGAAGCAGAAACCGAAGGTTCGAACCTGGCGCGGCTGCACCACCTGCTCCCCTTCTGCGACGTCCTGCTGTACACGGCGACGCAACAGAAGTACCGCTCGGCCCGCGTCGGCGATGAGCTGGGTCAGGCAGCGACCGGCTGCCGCCTGGTCTTCGTGCAGACGTGCGCCGATCTGGACGAAGACGTCCGCGATGACTGGCGGCAGCAGCTCGACGGCCGATATCAGGTGCCCGATATTTTCTTCGTCGATTCGTTACGCGCCCTGCGCGAGCATCAATCCGGCCAGCGCCCCACGGGAGACTTCCGGCGCTTGCAGGACCTGCTCTCGACCGAACTGGCCGCATCACATCGCACGCAGATCCGGCGCGCCAACCTAATCGACCTCGTGCAGTCTGCCCTGGACCGCTGCCGGACGCACCTGGTGGAAAACTCGCCGGCGCTCGAGCAACTCGAACGGGCGCTCGAAGAGCAGAAGCTCAAGCTGACCGGGCTGATGGCCGATCGCCTGCGCGAAGAACTGCTCCAGAGCCGGCACCTGTGGGAG
>Ga0137463_1000480_pt1 | contig 13684 bp, 7 predicted proteins | sample EasRivERMGT800_2_FD_102333 | JGI IMG/M metagenome (GOLD analysis project Ga0137463, IMG submission 102333) | Soil microbial communities from meander-bound floodplain in the East River, Colorado, USA - East River MetaG ERMGT800_2 | ecosystem: Environmental > Terrestrial > Soil > Floodplain ...
CCCGCGAGCGCTCGCGTGAGCCCGATGCCGAAGAGGCCGTCGACGGCGAGATCGAAGCGCGCATCTCCGGGGATGTCTTTCTCCAGTGCGCCGCCCCCGGCTTCCCACTTCGCGAGCGCCGCGCGCGCGTCTTTCGACAAGTTGTCGCGCTCGCCGGAGAAAACCACTCTCACGCGGAAGAACCATCGCTTGAGATGCGCCGCAACTTCAAAAGCGTCGCCGCCGTTGTTGCCGGGGCCGGCGATCACCAGGACGGACTTCGCGGTGTCGCCGCAGATGCCGCGGGCGAATTCGGCTGCCGCCAGGCCGGCGCGTTCCATGAGCGTGCCGGACGCGGGCGTCGCGAGCTCTTCCAGCTCGCGGATCGCTCGGGTCGTGTAGATGGGGAACGCGGGCATCGCGCGCCAATGATAGCGCAGCGCCTACTTGCCCATGACGATGTCGGGCAGCCAGGTGACGGTGATCGGAAACGCGGTGATGATGGCGATGCACAGGACGAGGCAGGCGAAGAAAGGCAGCGAGCACCTGGCGATATAGTTGCTGTCCTTGCCGGTCATGTTCTGCAGCACGAACAGGTTGAACCCGACCGGCGGCGTCACCTCCGCAATTTCAACGAGCAGCACGATAAAGATGCCGAACCAGACCAGGTCGAAGCCGGCTTTCTGGATCATCGGCAGCACCACCGCCGAGGTGAGCACGATCATCGAGATGCCGTCGAGCGCGGTGCCGAGGATGATGTAGAGGATGCACAGCACCGTGATCAGCGCGTAGGGGCTCAGGCTGAGCGAGGCCACCCATTCGGCCAGCGCGCGCGGGATGCCGGTGAACGCCATAGTCATGGAGAGGAACGACGCGCCGGCGAGGATAAACATGATCATGCAGGACACGCGCGTCGCCCCCATCAGGCTGTCGATGAAGCTCTTCCAGGTGAGCGATCCGCCCCACCAGGCGATGGCGAGCGAGCCCAGTACCCCGTAGGCGGCGCATTCGGTCGCCGTGGCCCAGCCCGCCACCAGCACCCAGACGATAAAGAGGATCAGCAGGGTGCAGGGAATGAGGTTGCCGGAAGCCCGCACCTTTTGCGCGAAGCTCATGTCGGGGCCGGGCGGCGGAGTCTTCTCCGGATTGCGCAGGGCCCACCAGACGATGTATCCGGAGAACAGGGCCATCAGGATGAAGCCCGGGATGAATCCGGCGAGGAAAATGCGGATGATCGAGGCGTCGGCTGCGACGGCGTATACCACCATGGTGATCGAGGGCGGGATCAGGATGCCGAGCGTGCCGGCGGTGGCGAGCGAGCCGAGCGCGATTCTCTCGTCGTAGCCGCGCTTCAAGAGCTCCGGCAGCGCCACCTTGGAGATGGTGGCGCAGGTCGCGGCGGAGGACCCCGATACCGAGCCGAAAATCCCGCAGCCGAGAATGGTGGTGTGCATCAGCCGGCCGGGGATTCTGTTGAGCCAGGGCGAGAGGCCCTCGAACATCTCCTCGGAGAGCTTGGTGCGGAAAAGAATCTCTCCCATCCAGATGAACATCGGCAGCGCGGCCAGCGTCCAGGAGGCGCTGGAACCCCAGAACGCGGTGAAGAGATTCTTGCCGGGCGGCGTGCCGGTGAAGAAAGCCATGCCGATCCAGCCGACGATGGCGAGCGTCATGGCGATCCAGACGCCGCCGGCGAGCAACAGCATCATGATGAACAGCAGCAGCGCGGCGATCTGGATCAACTCCATCTTTACAGATCCTCGCTGAAATCGCCGCGCGCGTGGCGTTCTTCGGCGGCCGTAACGTAAGTCGGCCTTTCTCCACTCAGCACCAGCACCAGCTCGTCCACAACGGCGATAAAGAAGAGCAGGGCGCCTGCGACGAAGCTCATCTGCGGGATCCACAAGGGAACGGCGATCAGGCCGTTGGCCATGTCGTGGAATTGCCAGCTCTCGTAGGCGAAGCGGAAGGCCCAGAAGGCGAGGTAGCCGATGGCGCATGCGGCGACGGCGAGCGAAGCGATCTCGAACGCGTGCCGAGTGCGCGGGCCGAGGTTTTCCAGGAGCAGCGTGACGCGCACGAAATCGCCCCAGCGGAAGGTGTGCGCCATGGCGAGGAAGGCCGAGGCGGCGCAGAACCAGGCCACGAGGTCGTCGCTTCCGCCGGTGCGCAGCCCCAGCTCGCGCATGACCGTGCCGACTATCATCACGGCGAAGATCGCAAAAACAAAAAACGCCGCGAGGGTGCCCGCGGCGTCGTAGAGGAAGTTGAGAAACCGGCGCATTACGTCGACTTGTCATTCCCGCGTAAGCGGGAATCCAGGAGATTTTCTTGCGAAGGCACTGGATTCCCTTCGTGGGAATGACCTTCGCTCAGCTTCGCTACGAAGGTCACATCTTGCGATAGGCGTCCACCACGGCCTGGCCGTCGGGGCCGGCTTTCTTGAGCCAGTCCTGCAGCATGGTGTCGCCGACTTTCTTCAAGTCCGCGGCGAGCCGGGCGCTCGGCTTGTGGATGGCCATGCCGTTCTTGCGCAATTGGTCGTAGTACCACTGGGTCTTCTCGTCGGACACCTTCCAGCCGCGCGCTTCGGCCTCGCCGGCGGCCCTGAGCAGCGCATCCTGCGCCGGCTTCTCGAGCGCATCGAAGGCCTTCTGGTTGACGATCAGGGCGTTCTTGGGCAGCCAGGCCTGGGTATCGTAGAAATTCTTGATGTACTCGAAAGTCTTGGTGTCGTAACCGGTGGAACCGGAAGTCATCATCGAATCGATCACGCCGGTGGCCATCGCCTGCGACAACTCCGCGACCTGTACCGTCACCGGCTGTGCGCCCACGAGCTCGGCGATCCTGGCGGTGGCGGGGCTGTAAGCGCGCCACTTGAGGCCTTTCATGTCGGCGACGCCGTTGATCGGTTTCTTGGAAAAGATGCCTTGCGGCGGCCAGGGCACCACGTACAGCAGCTTGATGCCCTGCGCGGCGAGCAGCTTTTCCAGCGCGGGCCTGGAAGCCCTGTACAGCTTCATCGCGTCGGCGTAGCTGGTCGCGAGAAAGGGCACGCCGTCCACGCCGAACAGCGGGTTCTCGTTCTCGAAATTGACCAGCAGGATTTCGCCGGCCTGGGCCTGGGCGCCCTGCACGGCGCGCTTGATCTCGGGCGCCTTGAAGAGCGAGGCGTTGGCGTGCACCGCGATCTTGAGCTTGCCGCCGGTGGCCTTGTCCACGTCGCCGGCGAACTGCACCAGGTTCTCGCTGTGGAAGTTGCCCGGGGGGTAGGCGGCAGGCAGGTCCCACTTGGTTTGCGCGATCGCGACACTGCAAGTCAGACCCAGGGCGGCAAGCGCGAGGGTTCGGGATTTCATGACGCCTCCTCCGAGATGGTGCGGGGCAGTGTGTCAGAGGGGGAAAAGGGCGTCAACCGCGAACGAGCTCCCGCACGTGATCGCCGATCGCCAGAGCGGCGGTCAGGCCTGGCGATTCGATGCCGAACAGGTTGACGAAGCCGGGAACGCCGTGGTCGGCCGGGCCATGGATAAGGAAATCGCTCGCCGGCTGGCCGCGCGGCTGGAGCTTGGGCCTGATTCCGGAATACGCGGGCTGCAAGGCGCCGTCCTTCAGTCCCGGCCAGTAGCTGCGTATGGCGTTGTAGAAAACCTCAGCGCGGCCGGGGTCGACGTCGTAGTCGATTCGCTCGATCCATTCGACGTCGGGGCCGAAACGCGCTTGGCCGGCCAGATCGAGGGTCAAGTGCACGCCGAGGCCGGCGGCCTCGGGCGCGGGATAAACGAGCCGGGCAAACGGCGAGCGGCCCGAAAGGCTGAAATAATTTCCCTTGCAGTAGTGCGTGGGCGGAATCCGTTCCGCGGGAAATCCCCCGATGCTTCGCGCAACGTCCTGGGCGAACAAGCCCGCGCAGTTCACGACCGTTTGCGCGAGCAACCGCATGGGCTCCGCGCCACCCACTTCCAGCTCGATTCCACCCTCCCGTATCCGCCCGGCGAGCAGGGGGCTGCGAAATGCGATCGCCGCATCGTGGTCTTCGGCCTCGCCGCGCAATGCGAGCATGAACGCATGGCTGTCCACGATACCCGTGGACGGAGACTCCAGTGCCGCCACGCAGGCGAGCTGCGGCTCCAACGCGCGCGCTTCGCGCGCGGTGAGCATGCGCAGATCGGCGACGCCGTTGGCCTTGGCCTTCGCATGGAGCTTTTCCAGCCCCGGGATTTGCGCCGGATCGGTAGCGACGATCAACTTGCCGCAGCGCCGGTGCGGGATTCCACGCTCGGCGAGGAAAGGGTAGAGCGCGAGCCGGCCCTCCACGCACAGCTTCGCCTTGAGCGAATCCGGGGGGTAATAGATCCCGGCGTGGATGACCTCGCTGTTGCGCGAGCTCGTGGCGGTCCCGATCGCGCCTTCGGACTCGAGAACGATCACTTCGCGTCCGGCGAGGGCAAGCGATCTGGCGACGGCGAGACCCGCCACGCCGGCGCCGATTACGACGGAATCAACCCGTTCAGCAGGCATGGGCGGACACGCGTGTGCGATACTTCGCGTTCAGCCGGATGGCGATAAGCAAGGTTCTCATTATCCATCGGACTCGATTGATGGGAGAAGCCGAAAGACAGCGGGATCAGCTTGCCGCAGGCTGGAACGCGGTCGAGCGCGACCCCCGCTCGGCGGAGGAGATTGCCCGTATGGCGCTGCGCGGCGATTCCCCGCATATCGAGTTCGTGAGACTTCTCGGCGCCAGCCTTTTTCTGCAAGATCGATTCCAGGAAGCCATAGAGCCGTTGCGCGAGGTGTTCCAGAAGGCGCGCACCGCGGGGGCGGGTTACCACCTCGGCCACTGCCATCTGGCGGTCGGCGACCCCAAGAGTGCATCCGCGGTCCTTGAGCAGGTGGTGCGGGAATTTCCGCAGATGGTGCAGGCGCATAATCTGCTGGGGGTTTCGCTGGCGCAGCAATCCAGGCATCGCGAGGCGCTGACTTGTTTCGCCGCCGCGCTCTCACGTGCACCCCAGTATGCCGAGGCGCACAACAACATGGGCAACGCGCTGTCCGGGCTCGATCGTTACGAAGAGGCGGTCTCTCATTTCGAAAAGGCGACAGAGCTCATTCCCGACGATCCCCAGACCCGCAACAACCTCGGAAATGCGCTTTTCAAATTGCATCGAAGCGACGAAGCCATCGCGACTTACCGGAAAGCGATAGACCTCGCGCCGGACTACGCAAAGGCGCACAGCAATCTCGGCGCCGCCCTGGTCGAGCGCAACCGCTACGAAGAAGCGGTTACCTCCTGCCAAAAAGCGCTGGCCATCGACCCCAAGCACGCCAACGCCCATATCAACTTGGGGCTCGCCTACCACGGCCTATACCGGTTCGACGAGGCGATCGTGTGTTACCAGAAGGCTCTTGCGATAGCGCCCGAATCGGCCGAGGCGCATACGAATATCGGCCTCACTCAACAAGGGCAAAAGCGCACGGATGAAGCGATTGCTTCTCATCGCAGGGCGATCGCCCTCAAACCCGATCTGGCCCACGCGCACCTCAATTTGGCATTCACTCTCCAGAGTCTCAAGCGTCACGAAGAGGCGATAGACTGCTTTAAAAGAGTGTTGGCCATCGAGCCCGACCACAAGTATGCCATCGGAGGGCTGCTGCAGAGCGAGTTGGCGAGTTGCCGCTGGGATGATTTCGGCGCACGTATCGGCGCTTTGGAAAAACTCCTCCGGGAAGGCTTGTCGGTGACGGAGCCCTTCGTTTTGCTCGCGGTCTCACAGAGCCCGGAGGAGCAAAAGCTGTGCGCCGAGCGCTTCGTAGCCGACAAGGTCCGATGGCGGCCGGCGCCGCTGTGGCGGGGCGAGCAGTACCGGCATCGGAAAATTCGGGTCGCCTATTTGTCCGCGGATTTTCGCGAGCATCCCGTCGCGTACTGCATCCAGGAGCTTTTCGCGCTTCACGATCGCTCCAGGTTCGAGATATTCGGCGTGTCCTTCGGCGCCGACGACGGGAGCGGGATGCGCTCGAACCTCATGAGCAGCTTCGACCGGTCCTTCGACGTTCGAACGAAGGACGATTCTCAGGTGGCGGGTCTGGTAAGGGAGCTGGAAGCGGACATCGCGATAGATTTGATGGGACACACCTCGGAGTCCAGGCCGGGGATCTTCGCCCTTCGCCCGGCGCCCGTCCAAGCGGCTTATCTGGGTTTCGCCGGCACGACGGGGTCGGAATTCATCGACTACCTGATCGCCGACCGGTTCGTAATTCCCGAAGAGGAGAGGCGGCACTACCGCGAGCAGGTCGTCTATCTGCCCGATACGTTCATGGTCAACCATTCGAGCAGGCGCATGGCCGAACCGGTTCCGCGACGCGCGCATGCCGGCCTTCCGGAAAACGGCTTCGTGTTCTGCTGTCTTGGCAACAACTACAAGATCACCCCCGAGGTTTTCGACGTCTGGATGCGCCTGCTCAAGAGAGTCGAAGACAGCGTTCTTTGGCTGTCGCTGGACAACCCCGCCGTTGAAACCAATCTTCGCAAGGAGGCGCAAATCCGGGGCGTCGACCCGGCCCGGTTGATTTTCGCGCCCTTCGTGAAGAGAATCGAAGAGCACTACGCCCGCTATCGCCTTGCCGACCTCTATCTGGACACGGCCTACAACGGCCATGTCACGACCGCCGACGCGCTGTGGGCGGGGCTTCCCGTGTTGACTCGTGCGGGCAGGTCGTTTGCAGGCCGGGTTGCGGGAAGCCTGCTACAAGCCGTGGGGCTGCCGGAGCTCGTCACCCATGGGCTCGGCGAATACGAGGCGATGGCGCTCAAGCTTGCCCGCGATCGGCGTCTCCTCGAATCGCTGCGGGCGAGGCTCGAGCAGAACAAGCGGTCGTCGCCGTTGTTCGACGCCGATCGGTTCCGGCGCCACATCGAGTCGGCCTTTAAGACCATGTGGGAGATGCGGCAACGGGGGGAGAATCCCAGAGCGTTCTCGGTCCCCCCGATCGAGTGACCGGGTCATATGGGAAAAGCGGAAAGGCAGAAGAAGCGGCTCGCCACGGGTTGGCAGGCGATCGAGCGCAACGAACCCCGCCCGGCGGAGGAATTCGCCAGGGCCGCGCTGCGGCGCAATCCGCGCGACAGCGAGGCCTTGGGCCTTCTGGGCGCGAGCCTGTTTCTGCAGCGCCGCTTCCAGGAGGCCGTAAGCCCTCTGAGCGAGGCGTTTCAAGATGAGCATACGCAAGGACTGGGCTATAACCTCGGCTATTGCTACCTCGCTCTGGGAGATCCCGCGCGGGCGACGGTCGTTTTGGAGAGGGAGGTCAATGCCTTTCCCAACTTTGTCGACGCGTATAACCTCCTCGCCCTTTCCCTGATGCAGCAATCCCGCCACGACGAAGCCGTGACGGTGCTCGCGTCGGCGCTCGAACGCGACCCTCGTTCCGCTGGAACGCACCTCAATTTTGGAAATGCGCTGACGAATCTCCGCCGGTACGAGGAGGCTATTCCGTGCTTCGAGAAAGCGATGGAGCTCCAGCCCGATCTTTCGCAAGCACACAACAACCTTGGATATGCGTTCAAGGCGCTGGGGCGTTTCGACGAGGCAATAGCGAGCTACGAGCAGGCGCTGCGAATCGCGCCGGACGATTTCGAGGTGCACAACAACCTGGGCACTGTCTTGGGTGCCTCGGGCCGACTTGACGAGGCGGTGGCCTGTTTTCAACGTGCGCTCTCACTCAGGCCCGACTATGCCGAGGCGCATGCCGGTCTCGGCGTGATTTATCGGGCACAAAAGCGTCTCGGCGAAGCGATCGCGAGCCTCCAGAAGGCGCTCTCGATCCAACCCGAGCTCATCGAGGCGCTTGTCCACCTCGGGGCGGCCTGCCAGGAGCAGGGCCGCCTCGATGAGGCCGTCGCGCACTTTCAGAGGGTGATTCTTCTCAGGCCGGAATTGGCGGAAGCGCACCACAATCTCGGTATTTCCCTTCAAGGGCTTTCGCGCCATGACGAGGCGATCGCGTGCTTTCAGAAAGCGCTGGCGATCGAACCCGGTCACAAGTACACCTTGGGGGCGCTGCTATGGAGCGAGCTCGCGATTTGTCGCTGGGAGGGCTTGGATTCGGGCATCGAAGCCCTGAGCAGGGGTGTCCGGGAAAGGCGATCGTTGACCGAGCCGTTCATGCTGGTTGCGGTTTCGCGAGACCCCGGGGAGCAGAGGCTGTGCGCGGAGCGTTTCTTCGAAGACAGAGTGCGGGGCGGCCAGTCGCCGTTATGGACTGAAGAGCGATACGAGCATTCGAAGATCCGCGTAGCTTACCTGTCCGGGGATTTTCGGGAACACGCCGTCGCATACTGTATTGCAGAGCTCCTCGAGCTCCACGACCGCTCCAAGTTCGAGATCATCGGCGCCTCCCTGGGCGTGGATGATGGAAGCGAGACGAGGTCCAGACTCGCACGGAGCTTCGACCCGTTCCTCGATGTCCGTGACAAAGGGGATTTCGAGGCGGCGAAGTTGATGCGGGATCTGGAAGTGGACATCGTGGTAGACCTTATGGGTTACACCCGGCATTCCCGGCCGGGCATCCTTGCGCATCGGCCGGCCCCGATTCAAGTCGGATATCTCGGTTATCCCGGGACGCTGGGAGCGGAGGTGAATGACTATGTCCTTGGGGACAGGTTCGTTCTCCCGCCAGAGCACCAGGCGCTCTACTCGGAGAAGATCGTCCATCTCCCCGGGTCCTATCAGGCGAACGATTCCAGGAGAAAGGTCGCCGAACGGATGCCGACCCGGGCCGAGGCCGGTCTGCCCGAAAAAGGTTTCGTCTTTTGCTGCTTCAACAACAGCTACAAGATCCTGCCGACGATATTCGATGTCTGGATGCGCCTTCTCGAGGGCGTGCCGGGAAGCGTGCTGTGGATTTTGGAGGACAACGCCCTGGCGGGGCGGAACCTGCGAAAAGAGGCGCGAGACCGGGGCGTCGATCCAGGCAGGCTGGTTCTCGCGCCGCGGGTGGGCGTTGCCGAATATCGCGCGCGCTGCCGCCTGGCAGACCTGTTCCTGGACACGCTGCCCTACAACGGGCATGGAACGACGAGTGACATGCTGTGGGCGGGGCTGCCGGTGTTGACTTGCGCAGGGTCGGCCTTCGCAGGCCGGGTGGCAGGCAGCCTGCTGCACGCGGCGGGACTGCCGGAGCTGGTGACCGCCAGCCTCGAGGAATATCAGGCCCTGGCCCTGAAGCTGGCGCGCGGGGACCGGCTCCTGGGAGAGCTGCGGGCGAGGCTAGCGCGCAACCGGGCGTCGGCGCCGCTCTTCGATACGGACCGGTTCCGTCGTCACATCGAGTCGGCCTACAGGACCATGTGGGAGATCTGGCAACGCGGCGACAAGCCCCGCGCGTTCGCGGTCGAACCGCTCGAATGACTCCGGGAGCGGCCGCGGGCAAGTGGCAGTTCTGGATCGACCGCGGCGGCACTTTCACCGATATCGTCGCCCTTCGCCCGGACGGCCGCATCGTCGCTCACAAGCTCCTTTCCGAGAATCCCGGTCGATACCGCGACGCCGCGATCGCGGGAATACGCGAGCTGCTCGGGGTCCCGCCCGGCGCGACCATACCCGGCGAGAGCATAGCGGTGGTGAAGATGGGCACCACCGTCGCAACCAACGCGCTCCTCGAGCGCAAGGGCGAGCGCACCGTGCTCTTCATCACGCGCGGCTTTCGCGACGCGCTGCGCATCGCCTACCAGAACCGGCCCCGCATCTTCGACCGTCACATCGTCCTGCCCGAGCTTCTGTACGCGAAAGTCGTCGAGGTGGAGGAGCGCGTCGGCGCCCGGGGCGATGTATTGGTTCCGCTCGACGCCGATGGGACCCGGCGCGACCTCGAATCGGCGTACCGCGAGGGCTATCGCTCGGCCGCGATCGTGCTGATGCACGGCTACCGCCACCGGCAGCACGAGCGGAAGATCGCGAAGCTGGCTCGCGCCATCGGCTACTCCCAGGTTTCCGTGTCGCATGAGGTGAGTCCATTGATGAAGTTGGTGTCGCGCGGAGACACCACGGTGGTGGACGCCTACCTGTCTCCCATCCTGCGCCGCTACGTGGACGGGGTGGCGGAGGAGCTCGGCGGCGTGCGCCTCATGTTCATGCAGTCGAACGGGGGCTTGACCGATGCGCGCCGCTTTGCCGGCAAGGACAGCATCCTGTCGGGACCCGCCGGCGGGGTGGTGGGCGCGGTCCGCGCCTCGCTCGCCGCGGGCTTCGACAAGATCATCGGCTTCGACATGGGCGGCACCTCGACCGACGTGTCGCACTTCGCCGGCGCTCAGTTGAGCGACCTCGAGCGCGTGTTCGAGACCCAGGTCGCGGGCGTGCGCATGCGCGCGCCCATGATGAGCATTCACACCGTGGCGGCGGGCGGCGGCTCGATCCTGCATTTCGACGGTTCGCGCTACCGCGTCGGTCCGGACTCGGCGGGGGCCAATCCGGGTCCGGCAAGCTACCGCGGCGGCGGCCCGCTCACGGTGACCGATTGCAACCTGATGCTCGGGAAAATCCAGCCGAAATTCTTTCCCCCGGTGTTCGGTCCGGGGGGCGATGCGCCGCTCGACGACGCTGTCGTGCGCGCGAAGTTCGCGGCCCTCGCCGACGAGATCCGCCGCGCCACGGGCGACACCCGTACGCCGGAGCAGGTCGCGGAGGGCTTCGTGGAAATCGCGGTCGGCAACATGGCCGAGGCCATCAAGAAAATCTCTGTGCAGCGCGGCCACGATGTGACCGAGTACACGTTATGTTGCTTTGGCGGCGCGGCCGGGCAGCACGCCTGCCTGGTCGCCGACGCGCTCGGCATGACGCGCGTGTTCATCCATCCGCTCGCCGGCGTTCTCTCCGCCTACGGCATGGGGCTCGCCGACACGACCGCGATGCGCGAGGAGGCGGTCGAAGTGAAGCTCGAGGCGGACAAGCTGGCCGTGCTCGAAGGCGCGCTCGAGAGGCTGTCCCGGTCGGCGCAGGAGGAACTGACAAGCCAGGGCGTGCCGCAGGCGCGCTTGAGCGTCGTGCGCCGCGTGCATCTGCGTTACGACGGCACCGATTCGGCGCTGATCGTGAACTTCGGAAGCGTCGCAGAAATGACGCAGTCGTTCGAGACGGCCTACCGCATGCGCTACAGTTTCCTGATGCCGGGCCGCGCATTGATCGCCGAATCCGTTTCGGTGGAAGCCTTTGGCGCGGCCGCGGTGCCGGTCGAACCGGCAGGCCCCCGCAGTGCCGGCAAGGCCGTCCCGGCGGATTGGGCGAGCCTGCACACCGGCGGTCGCGCGCACCGCGCTCCTGTGTTCGAGCGTGAACGACTGGCAATCGGAGACAGAATTTCCGGCCCGGCGGTCATCGCCGAGAAGAACGCCACCACGGTGGTCGAGCCGGGCTGGCGGGCCGAAGTGATGCGGCCCGATCACCTCGTGCTCGAGCGCGTGGAAGCGCGGCCGCAGGGCCGCGCGATCGGTACCAGCGTCGACCCGGTCATGCTCGAGGTCTTCAACAACCTCTACATGTCGATCGCCGAGCAGATGGGCCTGCGCCTCGCCAACACGGCCTACTCGGTCAACATCAAGGAGCGCCTGGATTTTTCCTGCGCGGTGTTCGATCAACAGGGACAGCTTATCGCCAACGCCCCCCACATGCCGGTACACCTGGGTTCAATGGGCGAGAGCGTGCGCGCCGTCATCGTGGCGAACCACGGCCGGATAAAAGCCGGCAACGTCTACGTGTTGAACGCCCCCTACAACGGCGGCACGCATCTGCCGGACGTGACGGTGATCACTCCCGTGTTCGACGATGCCGGAGGCGAGATCCTGTTCTACGTCGGCTCGCGCGGCCATCACGCCGACATCGGCGGCATCACCCCCGGATCGATGCCTCCGGGCAGCAGGGTGGTGGAAGAAGAGGGCGTGCTGATCGACAACTTCCTCTTGGTTGAGAAAGGCCGCTTGCGCGAAGCCGAAACCGTCGCGCTGCTCTCCTCGGGCCGCTACCCCGCGCGCAACGTGCAGCAGAACATGGCCGACCTGCGCGCCATGATCGCCGCCAACGAAAAAGGCTCGCAGGAGCTGCGGCGCATGGTCGCGCACTTCGGGCTCGAAGTCGTGTACGCCTACATGAGGCACGTGCAGGACAACGCGGAGGAAGCGGTGCGTCGGGTCGTCGGCGTTCTGAAGGACGGGGATTTCAGTTACGCGATGGACAACGGCGGCGTGATACGGGTGAAAATAAGCATCCGGCGCGAGACGCGCAGCGCGACGATCGATTTCACCGGCACCTCGCCCCAGCTGCCGGACAATTTCAACGCACCCGCGGCGGTATGCATGGCGGCGGTGCTTTACGTATTCAGGACCCTGGTCGACGACGAGATCCCGATGAACGCGGGTTGCCTGAAGCCCCTCGAGGTGATCATTCCCGAAGGCTCGATGCTGCGGCCGCGCTATCCGGCTGCGGTGGTGGCCGGCAACGTGGAAACCTCGCAATGCGTGACCGATGCGCTCTACGGCGCGCTCGGCGTGATGGCGGCCTCTTGCGGCACGATGAACAACTTCACATTCGGCGACGACAAGCATCAGTACTACGAAACCGTTGCCGGCGGATCCGGCGCCGGAGAGGGATTCGAAGGAACGGACGCGGTCCAGACTCACATGACGAACTCGCGCCTGACCGACCCGGAGGTGCTCGAGTGGCGCTTTCCGGTGCTCCTGGAAGGATTTGAAATCCGCCGCGGGAGCGGCGGCGCCGGGCGCTGGCGCGGCGGAAACGGCGTCATCCGACGGGTGCGCTTTCTGGAGCCGATGACCGCCGCGATTCTCTCCGGGCACCGAAAGGTCGCGCCATACGGCATGGCGGGCGGCTCCCCGGGCAAGACGGGGCGCAACTGGGTGCATCGCGCCGACGGCAAGGTCGTGGAGTTGGAAGCGTGTGACCAGGTCCAGGTGAATTCCGGGGACAGCTTCGTGATCGAGACGCCCGGGGGCGGCGGGTATGGACTCCCGGACACCTAGCAGGCGATGGCCGCCCTGCGAATCGCCGACTTGCCTATAATAGGCAGCGAATAATTGCGGCGGGGCGGGTTTACTTGAGAGAACTGAACCCCATCAAAGTATGAATCGTCGATCGATTCTCACCAAGACCGGCAAGGGCCTGATGGAGGCGACCGGCAAGACCAGCGATCTCGCGCGGGATCTCCGCAACATCCTCAAGGAAATCGACGGCAAGGTCAGCGTTTCCGAGCTGATGCGGACATTCTCGAAGATGACCGAGCCCGAGCTCCTCGAGGCCTTGAAGAGCATGGAAACAGAAGGCTACCTGCGCGAGTTCGTCGGGAAGCAGGACGAGGCGCCGCGTGCTCCTGCACGCCCGCCGATCTCGCAGTCCTCCACGGATGGCGGCGAAGACCTCGACTTCACGGCGTTTACTCCCGCAAAGCCTTCGGCCAGGACGAGCGAGGACGCAAAGCTTCAGACTCAGGCTCAGGAAATCGCCCGCCAGGCTCAGGCTACGCGCGCACGCGAAGAGGCCGCGGCGAGGGCGAAGGCCGAGCTTGCGGCGCGCGCGCGAGCGGAGGCCGAGCACAAAGCAAGGCTCTCGACGCGGGCCGGGCTTTCGACGCAGAGCGACGCGCTCGACCAGGCGCGGCGCGAGGCCGAAGAGCGGCAGCGCAGGGAAGCCGA
>Ga0137463_1000481_pt1 | contig 13677 bp, 15 predicted proteins | sample EasRivERMGT800_2_FD_102333 | JGI IMG/M metagenome (GOLD analysis project Ga0137463, IMG submission 102333) | Soil microbial communities from meander-bound floodplain in the East River, Colorado, USA - East River MetaG ERMGT800_2 | ecosystem: Environmental > Terrestrial > Soil > Floodplain ...
CATCCATCCGCGCACGCGCGCCGGCCGCCTGAGCCTCGCTCTTTGCGCCCGCCTTGCCGCGTCGGTGCGCGACACGCTCCAGGCGGCGCTCGCCGCAGGCGGTTCGAGCCTGCGGGATTTTGTCCACTCGGACGGCGCCTCGGGGTATTTCCAGCAGCAGTATTTCGTCTACGGCCGCGCCGGGCTGCCCTGTCGCGTCTGCAGCGCGACAATCAAGATGGCGCGCCTGGGCCAGAGATCCAGCTTCTACTGCCCGAGATGCCAGAACTGAGCTGGCCGCGCGCCCACGGAATTTCCGCCCTGCAGCCCGGCGCCACGCCAAGTCCCTACTTCCGGCGCTTTCCCACCTTGGCGGCAAGCGAGCGGGCGACCCGAGGATGCACGAACTTCGAGACGTCGCCGCCCAGGGAGGCGATTTCCCTGACGATGGTGGCCGAGACAAACATGTACTGATCGCCTGGGGTCAGAAACAGAGTTTCGACGTCAGGATACAGATTGCGGTTCATGCCCGCCATTTGAAATTCGTACTCGAAATCCGACACCGCCCGAAGGCCGCGCAAGATCACCCGGGCCTTCTGCCCCCGGATGAATTCCATGAGCAGGCCCTGAAAACCCTCGATCCGAACGTTTCGATAGGGCTTGAGCACTTCGCGCGCAAGGCGCACGCGCTCCTGGAGCGTGAAGAAAGGCAGCTTTGCCGGACTGTCGGCAATGCCTACCACGACTTCCTCGAACAGCATGGCGGCGCGCCGCACCAGATCCTCGTGGCCCCGCGTGATCGGATCAAACGTTCCCGGGTACACCGCCCTGATCATGGGGCTCCCTTTCCAGAAGATGAAAATGCACGTTGCCCGCGCGTCCGTGTTTCAGGATAACCCAGCCGGCCTCGCGATCGATCGCGACGTCGGTCTCCAGATAAACCCGCCCGCCTTCGGCCAGATGCCCGGGCAGGAGCGCGAGCGCGGCCGCCTGCAGGCCCAGGCGATACGGCGGATCGAGAAAAACGACATCGAAGCGCGAACGCGTGCCGCGGGCGAATTCTAGCGCATCGCCGCGCACGATAGTCAGGTTCTGCGCGCCGAGCTTGCGCGCGTTCTCCCTGAGCATGCGCAGCGCAGCCGGGTTCTTTTCCACCATGACCACCGAGCCCGCGCCGCGCGACAGCGCCTCGAATCCGAGAGCGCCGCTGCCCGCGAACAAATCGAGGCAGGCCATGCCGTTCAGATCCTGGCCGAGCCAGTTGAACAAGGTTTCGCGCACTCGGTCCGGCGTTGGCCGCAAACCGGCGGTGCTTGGAAATTCAAGAAGGCGGCTGCGCCAGCCCCCGCCGATAATTCGCACGGCGTTTGATTTACCGCGCCGCACCGACAATGACGATCGAGAGCCTTGCAGGATCGACGTGGCGCGCGAACGCGCTGCGCAACTGCTCGAGGGTCACGCCGTCGACGCGGGCCGCGAATTTGTCGAGCCAGTCGGGACCCAGCCGGTAAAAACCGATGACCGCCACCTGTTCCAGGACTTTCCGGTTGGTATCGATTCGTAGAGGGAATCCGCCGATCAATCCCATTTTAGCCGCCTTGAGCTCGACCGGGGTCGGACCCCGCGCCATGAATTCCTCGATGACCTCGCGCGTGCGCGCCAGCGCTTCGCCTGCCTGGTCGCGCCGCGTCTGCAGTCCGACGAGGAACGGGCCCTCGCGCTGTAGCGGCAGAAAATAGCTGTAGGCGCTGTAAGCGAAGCCGCTCTTTTCGCGCAGCTCCTTGAAGAGCCGTGAAACAAATCCGCCGCCCCCGAGAATGTAATTGCCGACAAACAACGGAAAGTAATCAGGGTCGCTGCGGGCAAGCGTCGCCAGTCCCAGCAGCACGTGGCTTTGCGCAGACGGGTGCGAAATGCGCTCGAATTCGCCCCGCTGCGCAGGAGAAACGAGCGCGAGGTCAGGGCCTTTCCCTTGCGGCAAGCGCGAGGTCAGCCCGTCTGCAAGTATTCGCGCCGCTTCGCGGCTCATATCTCCGACGATCGTGACCACCGCGCGACCGGCGCCGTAGTAGGTCCGGTAAAATCGCTCCACATCCTCGCGCGAAATTGCCGCAATCGAAGCCGGGTTCGCCGTCAATCCGTAGGGATGCGCCGGATACATGAGCGCGTACAGCCGGCGCTCGGCAACGCTGTCAGGCCGTGTCTCGGCTTCTGCCGCGTTGGCGAAAGCGCGCGACTTCTCGCGCTCAAATGCCGGGCCGGCGAACAGGGGTGACTGCAGCATGTCCGTAAGAGTATCCGTTGCCGCTCTGCGCTCGGCTTCCGAGGACAAGCTGCGCAAGGTGAACCCTGCTCGGTCGCGGTCAATCGCATCACGAAGTTGCGCGCCCACGTCGGCGATGCGGCGGCTGAGTTCCGCCTCGGAGTACCGCGCAGAGCCGGTCTTGAACATTCCCAGCGTAAGCTGCGCGAGGCCCGCCTTCTCCTGCGGGTCATAGGCGCTGCCCGCGGCAAATTCGACTGCGACATCAACGATCGGCAGCGCATGGCTCTCCACAAAGGAAACCCTTGCGCCCGATGCGGCAGTCCACTGCTCGATCGCCACGCGCGCCTCGCCCGGGAGCGCGGTCGCCGCAAAGAGTAAAAAAAGCGTTGCCCGGAGCATGAATCAGTTTTCCTTCGCCGGGACGGACGGCGCGCGCTGCGCGAGTGGCTGCGGTTCGAGCACGGCAACGGTGAGACCGACTTCAACTAGATACTTTGCCGCCACCGCCCGCACCTGCGCGGCGGTTACCGCCTTGAGCCCTTCCAGAACCCGATTGGCATCACGGAACGACAGGCCGGCGCTTTCCAATTCACCGATCTCGAGCGCCTGAGCGAAGATAGAATCGCGTCGGTACACTTCTTCCGCCTGCCACAGAGTTTTTGCCCGCGCCAGCTCCTCGGCGGAAATGCCTTCGGCAGCAACGAGGGCGACCGTTTCGAGCAGGCCGGCCTCGACCTCGGCAGCGCTTCGGCCCTGTGCCGCTGCCGCGTACAGGAACAGCATTCCGGGGCCGCGCGAGAGGTAGTCATATTCGGCGCCGGCGGACGTGGCGACGCGACGCTCGCGCACCAGCGTCTGGTTCAGGCGCGCGGTGTCGTTGCCGCCGAGAATTTGCGCCAGAAGCGACAATGCGAACGGCTCCCAGTCTTTCGCCGGATCGCGCAGCACCGGCACCTTGTATCCCAGGCGCAAGTACGGTAATTCGGCAGGCGCCTTTACCGTCACGCGCTTTGCACCCCGCTGCACCGGCTCGGTCAGGGACTTGCGGGCAGCGAGCGCTTTCGGTGCAAGCCCGCCGTAATAACGACGGGCCCACGCCAGCACCTGTTTCGGTTCAACGTCGCCGACGATGACGACGAAGGCGTTATTGGGCGCGTACCAGTGCTGGTACCACGCAAGAGCATCTCTCCAAGTCATGTTTTCCAGGTCGCTCATCCACCCGATCACGGGCCACTTGTAGGGATGCGCCGCGAACGCGGTCGCCAAGAGGCTCTCGTTCAGTAGCGAGCGCGGCCGGTCCTCGTAGCGCATGCGTCGCTCCTCCATCACCACCCGGATTTCCCGGGCAAAATCTTCGGAGCGCACCACGAGGTTCGCCATTCGGTCCGCTTCGAGCTGCATAACCAGGGGCAGCCGGTCCCGGTGCACCTGCTGGTGATATACGGTGTTGTCCGTGGAGGTAAAGGCGTTGTCGCGCCCGCCCGCCTCGGCGACGCGGCGCGAGAACTCCCCGGCGGGGAAGCGCCGGGTTCCCTTGAACATCATGTGCTCGAGCACATGCGCAACGCCGGTAGCGCCTATCGATTCGTCCATGCTTCCGGCCCGGTACCACACCTGCTGCACCACGGTAGGCGCGCGATGGTCTTCCTTGATGATGAGCCGCAGACCATTTGAGAGATGGTATTCGTGCGGATTCGCGTACGCTGCGGAAAAAAGCGCGAGCGCGGCGGAAAGGCAAGCGGTGCGTGCGGACCCCATGTCGGCGAGTGTTAGAATGCGCCGCTATTCTATAGCGGAAATTCCTGCAATCGTTCCACTGCCCATGCTCGGAGTGTTCTCCAGAAACGACCGCGTGCGATACCCCTGGCTTGCGCGCCTCAGGGAGGGAGTGGTCAAGACGCGCTTGCAGCTCTCGGGGCTGTTCGGCGGCGGGAAAATTGATCCGGAATTTTTTGAGAATCTTGAAAACGCCCTGCTCGAAAGCGACGCGGGGGTTGATGCAACGCAGTTCCTGCTCGAGCGCCTTCGGACTCGAGCTCTCCGCGTCGAATCTGCGGAGCAACTGAAAGCCGAGTTGCGGGAAATCCTCGTCGAGCTGCTGGCGCCGCTCGAGCAACCGCTTCGGATTGCCGGTGCCAAGCCTTACATCATCATGATCGCCGGGGTCAACGGCGCCGGAAAAACGACCTCAATCGGCAAGCTTGCAAGATATTTCAAGTCCCTTGGATTCACCGTACTTCTTGCCGCGGGCGATACGTTTCGCGCGGCCGCGCGCGAGCAGCTCTCGGCCTGGGGAGCGAAGAACGGCGTTCCCGTCGTCGCGCAGGCCGGCGGCGACCCGGGCGCAGTCGTGTTCGACGCCGTGGCTGCGGCGCGCGCGCGCGGAATCGACGTGGTGCTCGCCGACACGGCCGGGCGCCTGCCGACGCAACTGCATCTCATGGAGGAAGCGAAGAAGATCAAGCGCGTCATTGCCAAGGCCGAGCCCGGTGCCCCGCACCAGACATGGCTGGTGCTCGACGCGAACACCGGCCAGAACGCCCTTAGCCAGGTCAGAGCGTTCGACGACGCGCTTGGCCTCACCGGGATCGTACTCACCAAGCTCGACGGCACGGCGAAGGGCGGCGTGGTGTGCGCCATTGCGCTGGCGCAATCCAAGGTGGCGCTGGCGCAGTCCGGAGGGGCGCGGGCACAATCCAAAGACCCCCATCAGCGCCCGATTCCCCTTTGTTTCCTGGGAGTGGGTGAAGAAATCGACGATCTTCGCCCGTTCGCTGCACGCGAGTTCGTCTCGGCGCTGCTCGACTAGCTTTGCGACGTGGCAATTCTTTCATTCAGTCACGTCCGCAAGCGCTACCCCGGCGGTTTCGAGGCATTGAAGGAAATCAGCTTCGCGGTCGAGCCCGGTGAGATGGTTTTCCTTACCGGCCACTCGGGCGCCGGCAAAACAACGCTGCTGAAACTGATCGCCGCAATTGAGCGCGCAAACGGCGGGACAGTGCTCGTCAACGGCCAGAATGTTTCCGCTATGCGGCCCGCTGCGATCCCCTTCCTGAGGCGAAATCTGGGACTGGTTTTCCAGGGGCAAAAGCTGTTGTTTGACAGGAGCGTGTTCGACAACGTAATGCTGCCGCTCATTGTCACGGGATATCCGTACAGGGAAGCGGCGCGACGCGCCCGTGCCGCGCTCGACAAGGTCGGATTGCTCGAGCGCGAGAAAGCCAATCCGGTCACGCTCTCCGGGGGCGAGCAGCAGCGCCTGTGCATTGCGCGCGCAGTCGTGAACCGGCCCGGCATTCTGCTTGCCGACGAGCCGACCGCAAGCCTCGATGCGGCCTACGCCGACGAAATCATGGAGATGTTCAGTGCCTTTAACCAGGTCGGAGTCACGGTGCTCGTCGCCACGCATGACCGTCAGCTGATCGACAAGCGGCACAAGCGCGTTCTCACTCTCGACCACGGGAAACTTCTATGAGGGCCTGGCTGCAGCATCACGGCTTGAGTCTGGCGCAAACGATATCGCGCTTTGCGCAATCGCCTCTTGCGACAATTCTCAACGTACTGGTGATCGGAGTGGCGGTGGCCCTGCCGCTGGGGGGATACTTGGTGCTCAGCAATCTCGAGTCTTTCTCCCGAAACGTCTCGACCGAGCCGCAACTGTCGGTATTTCTCGTCGGCGACGCAGCAAAAAGTGACGTCATCGCAATCGAAGCGCGCCTCAAGGGCGCGGACGGTGTGCGCACCTTGCGTTTCGTCAGCCGCGATGCAGCGCTCGCCGAACTGAGACGCACGCCGGGAATGTCGGCGGTAATCGACACCTTGCAATCCAATCCGTTGCCCGACGCATTTGTGGTTACGCTTTCCGCGAGCGATCCGGAGCTTGCAGACCGGCTCGAACGCCAGTTCAAGTCGCTGCCCAAGGTCGCGCACGTGCAGGCGGATTCTGCATGGGCGAGGCGTCTGGATTCTTTGCTGCGTTTGGGCCGGACGACAGTGGCACTGCTCGGGGCATTGCTCGGCGTTGCCCTTGTGGCAGTGACATTCAACACCATACGGCTGCAAATTCTCACCCAGCACGACGAGATTGAAATCTGCCGGCTGATCGGGGCAACCCGCGCCTACGTTCGCCGGCCTTTTTTCTATCTCGGGTCCCTGCTCGGCCTCCTCGGCGGATGCTCTGCCTTGGCGATTGTGTTGGTCGCGCTCGCAGTGCTGAACCGTGATATCGCACCCCTTGCCGCGTTGTACGGCTCGGATTTTCGCCTGCGCTATCTTGACACAGCCGAGGCGGCGGTAATTCTCGCTTGTTCCGCCGCACTGGGCTGGTTTGGCGCATATTTATCAGTAAGCAAGCACTTACGGGAAATCGAGGTAGCCTAGAGGGCATATCAGGTCGTCATCCGAGGAATCTCACGGAGAAGGTTCTCCCCGCAAGGGAACCGCGACCTCTGTTAGCACTCTAAGATCGAGAGTGCTAAAATCAATCACACACGAAATGGCGTTGGAGCGGACGCGGAATTCCGCGCCGCTCGATGCCGACGCTGGAAAAGTAAAACCAACCCGATTCCGGCGGATGTTTGGAGATACTGCAAATGCGTAATGCGATGACATTGCCGGCGCCGGTAGGAAGCCTGGAAACCTACGTCCAGACTGTCAACCGCTTTCGGCTCCTGACGGCTGAAGAGGAATTGCGGCTCGCGCGCAAATTCAGGACAGAGGATGATCTCGAAGCGGCGCGCGAACTGGTGCTTTCGCACCTGCGCGTGGTGGTCGCGATTGCCCGCGGTTACATGGGCTACGGCCTGCCGCATGGGGACCTCATCCAGGAAGGCAACATCGGCCTGATGAAAGCGGTCAAGCACTTCGATCCGGAGCGCGGCGTGCGGCTGGTGTCGTTCGCGATTCACTGGATCAAGGCCGAGATTCACGAATTCGTTCTGCGAAACTGGAGGCAGGTGAAGATTGCCACCACAAAGGCGCAGAGGAAGCTGTTTTTCAACTTGCGCAGCATGAAGCATTCGCTCAATCCGCTGACGCGCGCCGAAATTCATGCCGTTGCGAAGCAACTCGGCGTCAAGGCCGAGGAAGTCTCCGAGATGGAGATGCGGCTCGCGGGCCGGGAGGTCGCGCTGGAGCCGGCCGACGATGACGAGGACAGCTATGCGCCGATCGCCTATCTTGCCGACCACTCCGCGGAGCCGGCGGAAGTAATCGAAGCCAGGCAGGACGAAACTCTGCGGGCTCGCGGCCTGAACACCGCGCTGGAGAGCCTGGACGAGCGCAGCCGCCGAATCATCGAGGCGCGCTGGCTGCGCGAAAAGGACCGGGCGACCCTGCACGAACTCGCCGCCGAATTCAAAGTTTCGGCCGAGCGCATCCGGCAGATCGAGGCGAAGGCGCTCATAAAAATGAAGGGCGTTGCTGCCGCGGCGTGATTCGTTTCATCTCAATTGAAGAGCTTGCGGCAAGCTTGCGACGTTCTCATTTCGCCCCGGAGATGACGTACCGGTTTCGGCCCTGCTGCTTGGCCTGATAAAGCGCCTGATCGGCAAGCTTTACCAGTTCCTCGGGCGACGTATCCCTGCCCGGGACCAGAGAAGCGACACCTTGGCTGAGCGTGACATTCGGGCTGATTCCCGAGCGTGCATGTTCTATGGCCAACCCGGCAACGACGCGGGACACCGATTTTGCAACGTCGACCGCCCCTTCCATCGCCGTTCCGGGCAGCACCATAGCAAACTCCTCTCCGCCGTAGCGGGCAAGCAGATCGGCGGGACGCCGGCCAGCCGAGCTCAGCGCCGTTGCCACCTGCCGCAGACAGTCGTCGCCCGCCTGGTGGCCGTAGTAATCGTTGAAAGCCTTGAAGTAATCAACGTCCGCGAGAATCATCGACACAGGCTGGGGCTCGCGCGCAGCGCGACGCACTTCCGTCAGCAAATAGCTGTCCAGATAGCGCCGATTGGCGATTCCGGTCAGGCCATCCTGGCGGGTCAGCTTCTCTAGTTCGCGGTTTGCTACGGAGAGCTCGCGCGACACTTCCAGCAACCTGCTGCGCATGGTTTCGATGCGGTGCAGAGCGCGAATCTTCGCGTTCAGCACCACGAAGCTCACCGGTTTTACGAGGTAATCGTCGCCGCCTGCCTCGATCGCGCGGTCCAGGTCCTGATCCGCCTCCTTCGAGCTCAGGAAAATGATCGGCACCCATTCATCGGGGGTGCTTGCGCGCATGCGCCGAGCCGATTCGTATCCGTCCATTACCGGCATGACGACGTCGATGAGTACCAGGCCCGGCCGCTCCTTTTCGTACAGGCGCAATGCCTCTTCTCCGTTTTCCGCCTCTATGATGCTGTGGCCCATGCGTTCCACGAGCTGCCTGAGCGCTGTACGTATCGTGGGGGAATCGTCGACGATCAGGATTTTCACGGCACACGCGCTCCTACCCTGTATCCGGAGGCCCGATTTTGGACGGGGCTGGACTAGCTTAGGGGATTTGGCTCGCCCACACAACAATCGCCGGCTCGATCCGGCCTGAGGCGGGATCCCGTCCTGCTATTGAGCGCGGGCCATGTCAGCACGTGCGACTCGGGGTGACGCGCAAATAAAGCGGCGAGAACCGATCAGCCGGGCGTATTCATCAGCACCCGGATGTCAGCAACGAGGTTCGCCGGGTTGCCATGGCGCGCGAACAGCCGCAGCTGGCCTCGCGGATCGAAAACATAGCTGCCGGCGGTATGGTCCACGGTGTAGCTGTCCGGTGTCCTGCCGGGCACCTTTTGGTAAAACACCCGGAAGTCCTTCGCGACCTTGGCGATTGCGGCCGAATTCCCGTACAGGCCGATAAAGCTCGGATCGAATGCCGGCACGTAATTCGCAAGCAATTGCGGAGTGTCGCGCTCCGGGTCGACGGTGACAAAAAGCACCTGTACCCGTTTGCCGTCCTCGCCGAGTTGTTCCCTCACCGCCTTTAGCTCCGCGAGCGTCGTCGGGCAGACGTCGGGACAGCGCGTATAGCCGAAGAACATCACTACCACCTTGCCGCGAAAATCGGCGAGCGAGCGCACCCTTCCGCTGTGATCGGTCAACGTGAAGTCCCTGCCGTAATCGGCACCCGTAATGTCGGTATTTCTGAACGACGGGCCGGAGGAGCCACAGCCGGCAAGCAGGACCGCGGCAACGAAGAGCGCAGCCGGTCCTCGTTTGGACATTCGCTCAGAAAGAAAAATAGCAAGCAATTAGCAGCGCGGCAAACAGCGCGGCGAGGTACGCGATGGAGTAGCGAAAGGTGCGCCATGCCGGGCGTGGCGAGGAACATGCCGAACACCGCGCAGAATACGATCCGTAATACTACGCGCGGCTTGGTCAACCAGAAACTGGCGCAGGTGGAGGCTGGCGGAGGAGGAGGTGAGCTGCATGCGCGGGAGCGCGGACGAGAACACGCAAACGTTGTTATTTTATCACGCCCGGTGCGGCTGCTCGCGCTTGCCGATGCGTGACCCCCTGAGTCCCGGCTCTATTTCCGCGCTGACTTGACGTCGCCGGGCCGGATGACCTCGCCGGTCCGGCTGCCTTTATGGTGATGTCCGGACTCGATGCGTCCCTGAGGTTCAAGATGGTCCTGGTGGCCGGCCACGCCATGGCGATCAGGACCACCAAAGGGATAACGTTCCATATGATCTCGACGGTGGCGTTCTCGTGAAAGTGCTCGGCCTTGTGTCCGACCGATTTGCGGTGCGCGTAGATAGAGTAGAGCATCACGGCAAACACCCCGGCGAAAACGACGAGGATGATCACCATCATGACAAAGTGCAGGTCGTAATTCTCGGTCGCAATCCGCGTTGCCGGCGCCGGAATATTCAGCTGAAATCCGGCCTGGGCCACCCCCGAATGCGCCGCCAGAGCAGCGCAGGCGGATTTGACAATCACCTTCCTCATAATGTCCCCGTCGGTTCTAGTGATTCGTTAGGCTGGTTCGGAGTTTTGCGGCGACCCACTCGCGCCGCTCGCCACTCAGATGGCGCGCGATCTTCGCGCGGTCGCATCCTTCAACGACGAGGCAGCCACCGATCAGACCCAGCAGACGAATTGGCCTGCCGGGCGAAACCGGGCAATTGCGCTTGACCATATCCCAACCCCGGCAAGCTGCGGCGAGAGCGAAAACTCCGATTTCAGCGCCCGAATTTCGCGCTTAAATCCAGATTGATGATCTGCCTTCCGTCAGCCGTGACGCGCGGCTCGCCTTTCCACGCATGCCCATAGACAACCTCGATCGTTGCCGGCAGCCTTTCATCCCTGCGTTCGCGCTCATAGGCGGCGACCATGCGGCGCCACGCGCCGCGACCCATGAGACCGCGCCGGCGGTCCCTCGCTGCGCAGGTCTCACCTGAGTTTTTCAGGTCGTGGGCGAGCGCCGACACATCGGCATAGGTAAGCGTAATGATTTCCATGTCCATTACCGGTGCGGAAAATCCATTCGCAGCGAGCATGTCGCCGAGATCGTGCATGTCGATAAAGGTATGCACGTGGCGCCCGCCGGGGCCGGCGGCAAATGCCGCCTTAAGCTCCTTCAACGTATCGGGTCCGTAGCTCGAAAACATGAGCAGACCGCCGGCGACGAGCACACGGTGAAATTCGCGCAGCGCCGCGCGCGGATCGTCAGCCCAGGCGATGGCAAGATTCGACCAGACCATGTCCATGCACGCGGAGCGAAGCGGCAGCCGCGCAAAATCGGCGCACAAGTAAGACATCCGGGTGCTGGATATGAGGCGCCGGATACGCTCGAACGGCGTTTTCGCCCGCTGCGCCGCGCGAACCACGCCCTGAGCAAAATCGGCGCCCAGCAATTCGGCCTTCGGATAGCGCCGGTGCAGAAGCCCCAGGCCGTGTCCCGCGCCGCAGCCGGCATCGAGCAGGCGCTGCGGACGACAACGTATGTAATCGAGCCTCTCGAACATTCGGCGCTCGACCTCGCGTTGCAGTACCGCGGCGTTGGCGCCCGCGGCGGCGGCTCGTTCAAAAGCGCGCCGCACCTGTGTCGCGTCCAGGCCAGGAGTCCAATTCATGATTTGCAATGCGTGCGCTGCAGCCCGAACGGGAAGGATGGCGGGCGCGCGGCGCGTTCCCGCGCCCCGCTAGGCGGGAAACATGCCGAGCTTTTCCAAGAGGGCGCGATCGCGCGCGGCCTCCGGATTTCCGGTGGTGAGAAGCTTGTCCCCGTAGAAAATAGAATTCGCACCGGAGAGAAAACAGAGCGCCTGGACCGCTTCGGGCATTTCGGCGCGCCCGGCGGAAAGACGCACGAAACTCCCCGGCATGGTGACGCGGGCGCAGGCGATGGTGCGTACGAACTCGCTCCAGTCGAGTTCCGGCGCGCCTTGCAACGGGGTACCCTTCACCCGCACCAGATTGTTGATGGGGACCGATTCAGGCTGCGGATCGAGACTCGCGAGCTGCGCAATCAGGCCAGCCCGCTGCGCCCGCGACTCGCCCATGCCGATGATTCCGCCGCAGCACACCTTGATTCCTGCATTCCTTACTTGCTTCAGCGTGTCGAGCCGGTCATCATAGGTGCGCGTAGTAATGACTTCCCCGTAAAATTCCGGGGCCGTGTCAAGGTTATGGTTATAGTAATCGAGGCCGGCTGCCTTCAATTGTTCGGCCTGCCCCATACGCAGGAGCCCCAGCGTTGCGCAAGTTTCCAGGCCCAGCGCTTTGACCTCGCGCACCATCAGCGCCACCTGCTCCAGATCCTTTTGCTTCGGTCCGCGCCAGGCAGCGCCCATGCAAAAGCGGGTCGCGCCATTTTCTTTGGCCGCACGCGCGCCGGCAAGCACATCTTCGAGCGGAACCAGCGCTTCGTTTTCGATCCCGGTCTGGTAACGGGCCGACTGCGGGCAATAGGCGCAATCCTCCGGGCAACCGCCGGTCTTGATCGAGAGCAGCGTGGATAACTGGACCGCGTTGGCGTCGAAGTGCCTGCGATGAACGGTCTGGGCACGGTGCACGAGGTCGTTGAAGGGCAGCTCGAACAGCGCCTCAACTGCGGCGCGGGTCCAGCCCGAGCCGCGGTCGCCGTCATCCCGGGCTATACCGTTCATGGATGACGATTTACGCATCGGCAACCATTCGGTAACCGGCCGCTGCAGCGGATGAGGAGATCGCATGCATCGGAGCGAGCAGCTCAAAGCTGCCGTGCACGGTCTTGCCGCCCCGTTCGTTAACGGAGGAGGCGGCGGCAATACAAAGCTCTTGCATCAGGCTGGGACCTTTGAAAATCGAAGGTGCTCTTCGGCGAGCGCAGTGTGATCATCCGGGCCGGCCGGAAAGATGTCAATTCGTGCCATTCGTGTTATTGAATAACTGCATCCAAAGCGCGCGCGGCTGGCTGAGCCAGGACTGTCAGCTTTGCAGTGCGGACAGTGGACGGGAGCCCGTATGCGCCGGCTGCGCCGCCGATCTGCCTGCGCTGCCGGAGCATTGCCCGCGATGCGCGCTGCCGAGTCCCGGCGGAACCGTCTGCGGGCATTGCCTTATGCGCCCCCGCCAATTCGATCGAACGCTCGCCTTGTGGCGGTACGAGTTTCCCTGCAACGAGCTGGTGCTGTCGCTCAAGTATCATGCCCGCCTTGCGCTTGCCGGCTTCTTCGCTCGCAAGCTCGCGTCACGGTCCTTGCCGCGCGTCGATCTCATCGTGCCGATGCCGTTGCACCCGGGACGTCTTGCAAAGCGCGGCTTCAATCAGGCGCTCGAGATTGCGCGGGAGCTTTCCGGGTACGCCGGCGCGCGGATCGAATCCCGGGGCGCTCGGCGAATAAAGGACACAGCGCAACAAACAGATCTGCCCTACGACATGCGTGCGAAAAACGTGCGGGGCGCCTTCGCCTGCAGCCTGAATCTTTCGGGCCGGACGGTCGCCGTCGTGGATGACGTCATGACCACGGGGGCAACGTTGGACGAATTTGCCCGGACCCTCAAGCTCGCCGGGGCAGTCCGTGTCGAGAACTGGGTCGTGGCGAGAACCATGCTTGATTGAATTGAGCGCACGGGCAATCATCACACCTCACCCCTCGGATCGCGAGCGAGAAGCTGTTGAACGGCGTCGCGGGGACTGTAGCCGCGGAACAGTACCATGCAGACCGCCTGCGTGATCGGCATATCAACGTGCATTTCCTCGGCAAGCGCTTCGACCGCGCGCGCCGAAAACACGCCTTCCGCGACGTGACCGAGCTGCTTGAGAATCCCGTCCAGCCGCTGCCCCTCTGCAAGGAGCAGCCCCACGCGCCGGTTGCGTGAAAGCTCGCCGGTGCAGGTCAGTATGAGATCGCCTGCGCCGGCAAGGCCCATGAATGTCTCCGCGCGCCCGCCGAGCGCCACGCCCAGCCGCGAAAGCTCGGCGAGGCCGCGCGTGATCAGCGCCGCTCGCGCGTTCATGCCCA
>Ga0137463_1000482_pt1 | contig 13671 bp, 15 predicted proteins | sample EasRivERMGT800_2_FD_102333 | JGI IMG/M metagenome (GOLD analysis project Ga0137463, IMG submission 102333) | Soil microbial communities from meander-bound floodplain in the East River, Colorado, USA - East River MetaG ERMGT800_2 | ecosystem: Environmental > Terrestrial > Soil > Floodplain ...
GCAGAAATTATTGATGTTGACAAAAGTCGTTTTGAAGATTTAGAAGTAAATGTCAATAACCAAAAATATTTTGGCAAAGATGGTTTATACTTCTGTGGATTTTGGATAGGCCCAAGAGGACAAATTCGAGAGATAGCCTCAGATGCACAAAAAATTGCAAAAGATATTGCAAAAAAAAGCCTTTCTAAAAATTATAAAAGATGAAGCAATCTTATCACTATATTAAATGCCCGGACCTTGCGTGCTACCTTATTACGAAGATCAAGCTGCCATGTGGCGAATATTCAAAAAGAACAAACCAATGAACTTTCAATCAACCTGCGATGATTGTAAATCTAAAAAAAATAAATGGCAATACACATTAGGACGAGTGTTACTTTTTTGCGTTAGCAATACTATTGTTCTTGCAGGTGTCTCCCGATTAACTCAGGGTATGCCAAAGCAATGGTCGCAACATTTGCTTGTTTTTATTGCCAGTATCATTACACTTGCGTTGACAGCAGTATTTGTCCGTTGGGAACACCTTCGGATGGGTGACGTTGGAGTAACGCCTGGCAGACATAGCGTAGCCAGAGTTTGTATCGGGTTTTTAATAGGTATGTTTTTATCCTTCCTGCAACCATTATTAGTATTAATTTTCGGTCATTTGAAATTAGTTTTTTCACCTGCAACAAATTTTACTTACATATTTTCAAATCTTGTTCTTTACTTTCTAATTGCATGCAGAGAAGAACTGGCATTTCGGGGATACCCATTGCGCAGCTTAGCATACGTTATGGGAGCATGGAAGGCCCAATTGATTATAGCAGTTATTTTCTCATTAGAACATGTTATCGGCGGCATGACCTGGATTCAAGCTTTTTTAGGTCCTGGAGTTGGAGCTATATTATTTGGTCTGGCTGCACTTAAGACAAAAGGGATTGCCTTGCCTATTGGGATTCATGCCGCCTGGAATTTCGGGCAATGGTGTATGGGCTTCAAAAACGAACCAGGTATATGGCAGGCGATAACAGATAAGGGGTATGAAAGTATCGTTGAACGCAATGGTCTCATTAGTTACTTGCTTGTAATGGGTTTGGCTATATTGGTATTTTATTACTATAGACCGAAAATCAAATTATTTCCCTGATCGGTAAGACAATAAGCACGGAGCACACAACATAAATTATTATTACAAGTCAGAAGCCTTAAACCCTGGGTACTTTACTTGTATATACAAACGCTTTTCCTTTGTATGAATAATGTAAATTGCCTGATTACTAAATACCAGGCATATGCGAACGACTATGCAACAACGGTTTTTTGCTATGCTGAATGACGAAACACAGGATTAGCGGAACAGAAAGTTCTGAACGTTTTGGAGGCGACGGTCCCGGTAGCTATCGGGAAAATGAAGCCCCCCCAGTTTAAATGCCTGAACGTTGTAGCAATTTAATACAGACAATGAAATGAAAATTTGTGTAACACAGACCAGACCAGTCAAAGGTGACATTGAAACCAATATTGATAATCACAAAAAATTAATCAACCTGGCGGTTTCCAATGGAGCAGATACAGTTATTTTCCCTGAACTATCAATAACGGGTTACGAACCGGAACTATCAAAAGAATTAGCAATGAATAAAGACGATAGCAGGTTTGACGATTTCCAGAAAATTAGCGATACCAGGGAGACAATCATTGGAGTTGGCGTACCAACAAAAAATAATACAGGCATTTGTATTAGCATGGTTCTTTTTCAACCTCACAAAGCAAGACAAACGTATTCAAAAAAGTATTTGCATCCGGATGAAGAAGAATTTTTTATCAGCGGGCCAATAAATATTCAATGACAGTATTAATGTCAAACTGTGTTGGACAATCCGGTGGTTATGAATGTGCAGGGAAAACATCAATTTGGAATAACAAAGGCATATTGATAGCACAACTGAATGACACAAGTGAAGGAATAATAATTATCGATACTGACACACAACGCCTGATTGAAAAGACAATATAAAATAAACTGGCATTAACAGTCTCTTTATATAGAATTTCAACCGGTACCTAAAATTATGAGTAAACAAGAATACACAGTAAGAAATGCAAGACCTGTCGAGTTTGCGGAAATTGGAAAATTAATGGTTCAAGCCTATTCGCAACTGGAAGGGTTTCCAAAAGAAGATGAACAACCCAATTATTATAAAATGCTTGCCAATATCGGAGAGTTAACAAATAAACCAGAAACAGAACTCTTAATAGCCGTTTCCTCTAACGGCAAAATAGCAGGAGGTGTCGTTTATTTTAGTGATATGAAGTATTACGGCTCCGGGGGAACAGCTACTAAAGAACAAAATGCCTCCGGGTTCAGACTATTAGCTGTAGACCCTTTGACCAGGGGACAGGGTATTGGCAAACTTTTGACAAATGAATGCATAAGAAAAGCTAAAGATAAAAAGGTTCATCAAATGATTATTCATACTACAATGGCTATGCAAACAGCGTGGAAAATGTATGAAAACCTGGGTTTTAAAAGATCGGAAGATCTGGATTTTATGCAAGGAGAACTTCCTGTTTATGGATTTAGATTATTACTTTAACTGAAAGCACCGGGTGCAAAGCATTCGGTAAAATATTGACTGCAAACCTGAAACAAGCGTTAAATGACAGGCGAAAAAAACTTGAACAAACTACTAAAAACTATGAAACCAAAACATAATGTTGGCGACTATGTTTTTTGTACGGTCAATGACTTGAACACTGTAAATCTTAGCGACACCATTTTATTATTCAGAGAACAAGAAGGGACCACCCTTGTCATTAAAAAAGAATTGGCTGACCGTCTAAAACTTGACTATTCATTTATTGCCTCCTGGATTACTTTGACTGTTCATTCATCTTTGGAGGCTATTGGTCTGACGGCGGCTTTTTCCACAGCACTTTCTGAAAAAGGAATTAGTTGCAATGTTGTTGCTGGATTTTATCATGACCATCTATTTGTAAACAAAAAAGACACAGAAGAGGCAATTGAAATTTTAAATGGATTTTCAGAATGAAAAAACCTGCAGAGATTACCTAACAGGTAATATTGCATTTGCAGAATGCAGGCATGATGAGTCAAATTTCCGGCCTAAAACAAAATGAAACAGTTATTATTATTTATGGGATTTATCAGCGGGCTTCTTAGTTTTTGGAGTGGCATGAATTATTATGGACTAAAGGATAACAAAAATAATGTAACCGTTTTTTGTTTATACGGGGCAGATTCTGATGAAGCTTTGGCCAAATCAGTGGACCGGGTTTCGAAATTTCTTGGGACAGAAAATCTCTTTCTGGTTGACTGGATACACAGGAAGATTGTTACAGATAATTTTTATCTTTTATCTCTAATTTATATTTTCAATCACACCAGCAATCCCCTGTCCCCCACCCACACAAGCGGTCACCATTCCATATTTTTTATTCAATCTCTTCATGTCATTTAAAACCTGGATAGTGAGTTTGCAGCCTGTACAGCCCAAAGGATGACCAAGAGCAATAGCGCCGCCATTAATATTTACAATTTCAGGATTCAATCCCAATTCACGAATCACAGCTAATGACTGGGAGGCAAATGCTTCATTTAATTCAATCAAATCAATCTGAGAAAGGTTCATATTCGCCCGCTTCAAAGCTTTTGGAACAGCGGCCACAGGTCCAATACCCATAAGACGTGGATGCACACCGGCAGAGACACATGCAACCAGACGACCAATGGGTTTCAATCCCAGCTCATTCATCATTTTTTCACTCATCACAATTACAAAGGCAGCCCCATCACTTATCTGAGATGAATTACCGGCCGTAACACAACCACCGGCAGCAAAGGCAGGTTTTAATTTTGCCAAAACTTCTATTGATGTATCTGCTCTTGGTCCTTCATCAGTATCCACAACATAATTTCTTTTTTGTTTTTTTCCTTTTTCATCCAGGTACACTTCTTCTACATTGATGGGCAGGATTCCATTCTTAAAATATCCATTTTTAATAGCATTGATCGCTTTTTTATGCGAGTAAAACGAAAATTCATCCTGGGCTTCGCGACTCACCTTGTATTCCTTTGCAACCGCTTCTGCCGTTAGTCCCATGCTTAAATAATAATCAGGTTCATCCCTGGCAATGGAGTAAGCAGGAACCGTTTTCCAGCCCGCTGTAGGTACAAGACTCATACTTTCCGTGCCACCTGCAACAATGCAATCAGCCATTCCCATTCTTATTTTTGCTGTTGCAATGGATATGGTTTCCAATCCGCTTGCACAATACCTGTTCACCGTCATGCCGGGAATATCAAAGCCAAGCGCCCTTGCTGCAATAATGCGGCCTACCTGTAATCCTTGTTCAGCCTCAGGTACGGCATTACCTACAATTACGTCATCTACGCGTTTCGCTTCCAGTTGCGGTACTGATGCCATCAATCCTTTTATTACGTCCACTGCTAAATCATCAGGCCGGTAGAAACGAAAGCCTCCGCGTTTTGCTTTGCCCACTGCGGTTCTGTAACCTGCTATGATATATGCTTCCTGCATGTTTGAAAAAGTTTATTTATTATTTTTTTTGTTACCAGCTTTTGTACTACTATCATCTTTTGTTATGCCGTGCCCGCGCACCGACGCGGAAGCTAAGGCGCAATCGTTCGCCAACGCTTTGGCAGGCGCGGCCACTCTCTTGTACGCCTGCCCACTACGCAGTACCGCATTGTGCAGGACGGGTTTTATTCTTTACTGAGCAAAGTTAGATAGTCTCAATTTTACATCAAAACCATTAAAGTTAATTTAACTTCGCAGGCTGGTATGTATAAAATTCTCCGAAGCATTTTATTCCTGTTTCCTCCCGAATGGACACATTATTTTTCTATGAATTGCCTCAGAGTTTTGTGCAGTATTGGTCCCCTGAGAAAGCTGCTGGCTGCTTATTTCTCGCCTCGCGCCTCACGTCTCACGTCTCACGCTTTTAATCTTCAATTTAAAAACCCTATCGGCCTCGGAGCCGGCTTTGATAAGAATGCAAAATATTTAAGAGAGCTTGAAACCCTGGGGTTTGGTTTTGTTGAAATCGGTACAGTAACTCCTTTGCCACAACAAGGAAATCCTAAACCAAGATTAATTCGTCTGCCAAAAGATAAAGCACTCATCAATCGGATGGGTTTTAATAATGAAGGAGTCAAAGCTGTAGCAGAAAGGTTGAAAAGATGGAAAGAAAAAAAGATGGCCGACGGCCGATGGCCGATGGCGGACGTTCAAAACCGCCATCCATCATCTGCCATCCGTCATCGCTTAATTATTGGTGGAAATATTGGCAAAAACAAAAACACCCCCAACGAGGAAGCGTGGAAAGATTATGCAGCCTGCTTTAATGAATTACATCCATATGTAGATTATTTTGTAGTGAATGTCAGCAGCCCGAATACACCTGGCCTCCGGGAATTGCAGGAAAAAGAATCCCTTCGTAAAATTTTATTGCATTTGCTGATGATTAATAATGGAAAGGCTCACTCGAAACCTGTTCTTCTGAAAATTTCACCGGACCTGACTGATGAACAAATTGATGATATAATTGACCTGGCGCTGGAAATTAAATTAGATGGAATTGTTGCAACCAACACAACTATCAATCGTGATGGATTGATTTGGGAGTCCGGGATCGGCAACCAGGAACCAGGGGGATTAAGTGGATTGCCGCTAAAGCAAAAAAATACTGACATGGTAAGGCATATTCATCAAAAAGCAAATGGGCTGATCCTTATCATCGCCAGCGGAGGTGTTTTTACCGCCGCTGATGCGGAAGAAAAATTTAAGGCCGGCGCATCATTAGTACAGATCTGGACAGGGTTTATCTATGAAGGTCCTTTTATCGTAAAAAAAATATCCAAAGAATGGCTCAATATCCCGATGGCCCGATAGCTCAATTCTTTTTATCGAAGCGCATTTTTAATCATTAAGCAATTGCGTTATTTTCACATTTTTACATTATAATGAATTATCTGTTTACCAGCGAAAGTATTATCAGTTTCATCATTCTCGTCATTCTCGAGATTGTGTTAGGAATTGATAATGTCATCTTCGTTAGCATCATTATTAATCAGCTTGAAGAAAAAAATGAAAAAAAAGCCCGCCGTGCCTGGATGATAGCGGGGATTATTATAAGGAGCGCATTACTCCTGGTCCTGGGTTGGTTATTGGCGCAAAAAGGAAAATACATTATTCCCCAAGCCTGGTTTGGAAAAGGTTTTGATATTGCCAGTATTGTAATGATTGGCGGCGGGATTTTTCTTATCTATAAATCAGTTCGGGAAATACATAAAAAGCTGGAAGGTGAAGATCCAAATCTTTCCGCTCAAAAAAGAAAAGGAATAGCACTTAGCCAGGCCATTGTCCAGATCATTCTTATTGATACGGTTTTTTCTTTTGACAGCATTATCACCGCCGGTGGAACGGCAAAGCATGTAGAGATAATGATCGCTGCCGTTGTGATTGCCATGATCATTATGTTTTTATTCAGTCCCAAAATTTCGGGTTTCATCCATAAACATCCGACCTTAAAAATGCTGGCTCTTTCTTTTTTGGTGATGATTGGATTAAGTTTAATCATTGAGGGATGGGATTCAGAAAAAGCGGAACAACTGCATTTAAAAAATTACATCTATTTTGGAATGGCATTTTCTTTTGGCGTTGAAATGCTGAATCTCATCATGAGAAAAAGAATGGCAAAAAGAAAAATTGTAGAATTGAATGAACCGCGACTGCGAAAGGATGATAATGGTAATTATTCCGACGAAGCACATTAAAAAAACTGTAATTATTGCAAAACTGTTTTTTAACAAATTTTCAAAATGGTGGCTGCTACTACTCCGGCTGTTTCGGCTCTCAGTCTTGTTTCTCCCAGGGACACAGCATCAAAATGATTTTTAATGGCAAGCTGAACTTCTTCTCCGGTAAAATCTCCTTCGGGGCCAATTAAAATAATTTGTGAAGGAAGCGTTTCATTTACAAGATCAGCCAGATTTCTTTTTTGATCTTCAATACAATGGGCTATAAATTTTTGAGAAGCATTCATGATTTCCTGCTGGCGAAAAAGCAATTCATAAGCAACAGGTTTATGCAATACCGGCAACCAGCATTGTTGCGATTGCAGCATGGCGCTGATAAGAATATTCTGCATCCGGTCTTCACGAAATTTTTGTTTTTCCGTTCTCACACAGATCAACGGAATGATTTCACTGATACCAATCTCAGTTGCTTTTTCCAGGAACCATTCGAACCGGCTTGAGTTCCGGAGAAGGGAGATAGCCATTGTAATCTTTCGTGAGACGCGAGACGTAAATCGTGAGTCAATGATTTGTACTTCGCAATGTTTTTTATGATCATCAATAATTTCAGCCGTGAGTAAACTTCCTTTCCCATCCGTTAAATTCAGCTTCTCCCCTTCTTTCATTCGCAATACCTGTATCGCATGTTTCGAATTATCTTCATCCAGGATGATCTGTTTTTGTAAGCCGTCAAATTCGCTGATATAAAAAAATGGGAGATTCATTTCATACAAAGAACGCAAAGATTAGCAACAAAGAAAAAACTCTCCATTCAGGAGAGTCAAACTATTATCTGTTCAATATTATCTATTATTTTTTTAAAATGGGTCCTCATCGTTATTTGTATCATTCATCTTACTACCCGTTTGAATATAAAGCTTCGGCCCCTCATCATCTTTTACCGGTTTCCAGTTGCCCGGCAGCCCAATAGCTCCATAATCACCGCCATCATCTTCAATAAATTTCTGGATATGCAGTAATGCTCTCAGCTTTATCGTTTCCAAAGAGCCGTTACGGTGTTTAGCAATTCTTACATGCGTTTCACCACGATTATTTTCTCCCATTTCATTACTGGTGATATCATAATATTCCGGTCTGTACATGAACATAACCATATCGGCATCCTGCTCAATCGCTCCCGATTCACGAAGATCACTAAGCTGGGGCATTTTTGTTCCATCCTTTGCTCCGCGTTTTTCTACTTCACGACTCAATTGAGACAAAGCAATGATGGGAACACTCAATTCCTTAGCAAGACTTTTCAGATTTCGTGAAATATTACTGATTTCCTGTTCACGATTACCGTTACGGTTTTCGCCGGTGCCACTCATCAACTGCAAATAGTCAAGGATAATCAACCCTATATTATGTTTGTTTTTTAAACGGCGGCATTTTGCTCTTAATTCAAAAATGTTGAGTGCCGGTGTATCATCAATAAATATCGGGGCCTGAGCCAGACGTTGAATACCCCTTGCATACAATTGCTTCATTTCATGTTCTTCGAGTTTTCCTCTTGCAATTTTCTCTAACCATATTTCACTTTCAGCAGCAAGGATACGCTGCACCAATTGACCTGCACTCATCTCCAGCGAAAATACGGCAACGGGGGTGGGCTTGCTTGCGTGCAAAGCTGCATTGCGGGCAAGATTCAATGCTAATGCGGTTTTACCGACAGAAGGTCTTGCAGCTAGAATGATAAGATCAGTATTCTGCCAGCCATAGGTTACACGATCCAACGAAGAATAACCGCTTGGCACACCTGTCACATCCTCGTTTTTATGTCGCAGATCTTCGATACGCTGAATGGTTTTTACCAATACAGAATCAATTGTATCAAAATTTTTGCGCAGGTGATTGTTTGTAATTTCAAACAATTTACTTTCCGCATCATCAAGCAGGTCAAATACATCAGTACTGTCTTCGTAAGCATCCCCGATTATTTCACCACTTATGCGAATCAATTCACGCTGAATAAATTTTTGAAGAATTATTCTTGAGTGAGCCAGGATGTTGGCTGAAGAAACTACTGTATTGGTGAGCTTGGTTACATAATAAGCGCCGCCTACCATTTCCAGCTCTTCCTTACTTCGCAGTTCTTCCACGACAGTAAGTATATCGATAGGCTGGCTTTTTTGAGCAAGGCTTTGCATGCATTTGAAAATGCGCTGGTGACCTTCTACATAAAAACACTCGGGTTTTAGAATTTCTGCTACAGTGTCAAATGCATTTTTTTCAAGCATAATGGCACCTAACACGGCTTCCTCAAGTTCCTTGGCCTGTGGCGGTACTTTGCCGTAAACCATGGTGCTAAGGTCAATTGAGGATTTGCGCCTTTTTCTGTCTCTGTTCAGGTTAGTAAGATCCATTGTTGATTCGGCGGAAATAAAAGCCTGCCTTTCGGCAGACGGGGTTAAACCATTGATTTTTTACCAATGACCATGGGGTTAGATTCCAGTCTTATATTAAGAAATCCTTATCTCTGTGTTATCGGAATGTTCCCTTGCAGTCAGTGAAGCGAATATAAAAGCAGAAAAATCTGTAAAAAAAATTTTTTCTTATCCACTCTTCATTCACAGGATTATCCACAGTAATTGACAGGTTATTCATCTTATTTTCCATGATCATCCACAATTTAAAAAAAATAAGCACTGTTTCCTTATTTAAATTCACACATTTTGTGATTAAAAAAAACTCCTGATTTTTTTGGTCAGTATTTTAAAACCCCAGAATGGCACTTTCATTGATTTGTGGAATATTATCCCCTTTATTTTTCCTTTATAAATCGCTTCCATTGGGCTTTTGCTGATTAATGTTAAAGGAAGTGATTTTTTGTAACTGGCTTCAATGCTGCTATTTTGCCCCCGTTGCATAATAATTTTCACTATGCGGTTCACTTATAAGCAAGCACAGAACCTGCTTTCAGATAATTTGATGAGCAAACATTTTTTTAATTTACCCAACTGGAAGTTGAAAAAAATGATGAAGAGAAATGGATACGGTTTAATTTTCCTCCCGTGCCATTACATAGAGATGAAACCTATGGTTTTCGTCTTTATGCAAACAATGCCATGATAGCCATTGGAGAAGCTGCCGCGGGCACTCAAAATCCTTTTACAGGTGAAGAATGGCATGCCGATTCGAAAGATCAGAACGGCCATTATTATCATTATTTCAGCCTTGCATTTAAGATAGAGATGTGCGCCTGAATTTTTCCCGGAAACTGTTTAAAAATAAAAAAATCAGAACACGGATAACATAGCCTTCCCGCCTATGCAGGAGATTTGAAACCTGGCCGACTGAGTCATTCAGGCGCGGATTTTCACAGATGTTTCCTGTGAATCTGGTTGATTAGTTTCATCTGTATTCTATACTGCAAGATATGGACAGAATCTCAGCGTTTTCTTCTTAAAATAATGGCCGGGTTTTTTTGTAGGTCGCCCGAAAATCTTATCTGGTATCTCTCATCCCCATCTTGTAATATCAGCAAGCCGGTATTGGGTGGAATGCGGCCAAGGTTTTCTGCGTACATCACTAGTTCTAATGAATCACCAAGCTCCCGGGTTTGAATGGTTGTCCTTATCGCATTGGCCGTTAATCCTTGTTTTGATATGATAAGCTTTCCATTCAATACAATGCTTATAGTGTCACCGTCAATTTCTCCATTATCATATAAGCTAAGCAGCAGGCTGTCCGATTTAAAATAAACCGATCTGATTATTTCCGTTTTTCTATTTATAAGTTCAGCCGCAGATGGTTTTACTTCAACTGGCACTATTGGCTGTTTTTCTTTTTCTTTTAATTGAGAAGAATTTTTTTGTTTCTTTACCGATGTAGAGGAGCCTGTTTCCGTTGATTTTTTGGAAACAGGGGGTGATTCCTTTACTGACTTTTTTGAAATTCCCTGGTCTTCTTTTTTATTTATCACAGGCTGCATGAATGAAAGCTCATTCAGCAAACTCATTTCATTCAGTTTTGAAATTAATTTCGTTTGTGCAAACGATCTTTCCTTTTTCAAATGAATAGTTCCTTTAAAAGAATTTTCATTCAGTGCTCGCATATCCAATGATCTTGTGCTGATTGTACCCGCCAGCGTCATGTTTGAGTCTCTGCCCACCCAAACCAAACTCCCGTACAGTTTTACTTTTTTCGAGGGTGTAGTATAATTATCATAGATCAGTTCACCATCTTCAATCGCTATGCTTCCTCTTTTAATTTTTAACTCCATAGTTTTTATTCCAACATTTTCAATCCCGTCAAACGTAAATACAAGAAGTGAGTAGCCGCTTAGTTTATTGTTAGTTCCGCTGATCACCAGTTCGTATGGCAATTTACTGTCCCCGATTTGCAAAAATCCTGTCCAGGTGCCAGTTATATCCTGGGCGAAAACCTGTAAAGGCAGTAAGAATAAAATCAAAAGAATTTTCATTAGCAATTTTTAAAGCGGGTATTTATTGTAATATCTGATTAAGATAATTCAATTTTTCCAAACGTTTTATTATGGATGAGATAAGATGCAGGTTAGTCAGGTTGGCACGATTCTGTGATTTTGGCAATTATATGAATAAGGCAATAGTCAACCGGTTATTAAAAAACATTGAACGAAAAACTGCCGATCGGGAAGGAAAAATGTACCTTGATTTTTTACAAAACCGTCCACAGGCTACTGTGGCTGCACCATATTCGCTTCGCCCAAAATCTTATGCACCGGTGTCGATGCCCCTGCACTGGGACGAAGTAAAAAAAGGTTTGAAAATAAAAGACCATAACCTGCGAAATGCGATTCCCCGATTAAAAGAATCCGGAGATATTTTCAAAGGAGTGTTAGGCAAAGGAACGAATATACCGGCTGCAATAAAAAAAATGAATTCTGTTTTTGAACCGGTGTAGGTTTTCGTTGGTGCCAGGCTGATTAAAAATTGACTGCATTAACCAGATAATTTTTTAATTTTATTGTTGGAATGAATGTTTTATTTCCGAACAAAGAAATGATACTGTGATAGTGAATATATGCGCAATCCCTGGAAATATCTTTTATTTTTTATTACGATCCTGATGGCAATTCAAATACAATCATGCCACAAGGAACAAAAGAAATCAGCAGAATTTCCTGGTGAAACTAACTTAAGCGATACAAGTATCTTAAGTGATACAAGTTTATTTTATGATATAACTATAGATGGCCAAAGAGAATTCCAGGTGTCCCTGCAAAATGGTTACGGGATTTATTGGGACGGGGGTGCAGGCTGTCCGCCACCGTTAAATAAACCTGTGAAGTTTTCCAGCGGGATCGCTGGCCATGTAAAAGATTTCAGATTCACAAAAGGCCCTTTGTTCTATACAGTTGCCGACACCGCCTTTCCAATTTGCAAACAAAAAAAATTTAATTTTTTTCCACCAGGCAATTATGCCTTTACTGATGCAGTCACGGCCGATGGAGTAAGCTTGCGATGGGTTGATGCCAACGGAACGGAATGGAGTACAAGTTATGGCATAGCGGACCAAACAGGCAGCAATTTTACTATTACAGAATCGATTCCGGGTCCCGATCCCAGTTTCTATGAAGGGATTGCTTTAAGAGCAGTTTTCAACTGCCGCCTGTATGATAAAAACGGGCACTCAAACCAACTTATTAATGGCCGCTTTCGTTTAAGTATGTGGTTATAACGACGCAGGAATATTCTATTAACCTGAATTTTTGTCTTGGTTAAAGGCCCTTTGCCCACTCATCCATTTTACGTTCTAAAATATTTAACGGCATATTGCCATCTTTCAGCAACTCATCATGAAAGGCGGCAAGATTAAATTTTTTGCCTAACATTTTTTCATATTTTTTTCTCAGCTCTTTTATTTTTAGCTCGCCTACTTTATACGACAATGCCTGTGCAGGCATAGCCATATATCGTTCTATTTCTGCCGTAGCTGACTGTTCACTGATTGGTTCATTGTCCATCATATATTTTATAGCCTGTTCTCTTGCCCATCCTTTTGCATGCAGGCCCGCATCTACCACAAGCCTGATAGCCCTGTGCATTTCATCACCCAGAGCATACATGTTTTGATATGGATCATTATACAATCCCATTTCATATCCCAGGCTTTCGGCATAGAGGCCCCAGCCTTCTGCATACGCGGAATTACCGCCATAACGACGAAAATCGGGCAAGCTTGCATTTTCTCTTTGTAAAGAAATCTGGTAGTGATGACCGGGAATAGCTTCATGTAAAAACAGGTTCGTTTTAGCCGTCGTATATTTTGTTGCATCAACAATCGGCACATAAAAAATACCCGGGCGACTACCGTCAGCTGTGCCCGCAAAATATTGCGCGGCGGCTGTTGCAGCCCTGAAAGCTTCTGTCTGTCGTATTTCAAAGGATGTTTTTGGAAAATGGTTGAAATACTTTGGCATGAAGGGTTGAATTCTTTTTTCCACCGCCCGGTATGCATCCAATACTTCTTCGGCTGTTTTGTAAGGTTTGAACTTTGGATCAGTTCTCATATAATCGAAAAAGGCTTTCAGATCACCGGAAAAACCTACCGTGGTTTTTATTTTTTCGATTTTTCCTCTTATTCTTTTCACTTCAGAAAGCCCGGTATTGTACAATTCATCGGCAGACTTGTTCGTAGTGGTTAATAATCGAATGCGAAAATTATAAAATTTATCTCCTCCGGGTAAAGCACTTAATCCATCTGTTGTTCGGGATGCGGGTAAGTATTGATTCTTTAAAAAATCTGCGAGTTTTTGATAGGAAGGCACTAACTGTTCATTAATCAGTTTTATATAAGCAGCCTTGAGCCGTTCTTTATCCGCATCGGCAAAAGAAGCAGGCATATTAGTGATAGGACCATAA
>Ga0137463_1000483_pt1 | contig 13661 bp, 26 predicted proteins | sample EasRivERMGT800_2_FD_102333 | JGI IMG/M metagenome (GOLD analysis project Ga0137463, IMG submission 102333) | Soil microbial communities from meander-bound floodplain in the East River, Colorado, USA - East River MetaG ERMGT800_2 | ecosystem: Environmental > Terrestrial > Soil > Floodplain ...
AGTCGCAAAGGATACTAGAAGTCATTCCAAAGCCTGAAAAATGTGTTTCTTCAGCGCAAGCGAGCGGTCGTTGTACAAGGCGCCGGCCTTGGCGATTTTTAGGGGGGGGAATGGAGGGAGGCACCTGTGTCCGAACCTGTGACCGAACGGCAGAGTACTGTAGACTACTGGAGACAATCGCCCGTCGCGCAAGTGACGCAGGTGCAATACCTGGACAGTCCAGCGTAGTCGGCGGCGCATCCACCACTGGGGTAACTGACTTAGACTGCGGGGGTCGCAGTCTAATGCCAGTTAGGCAGCTACCCCGGTCGGTTCACGGCCACTAGTCGGAGGCATCGTGGTGAAGAAGCCCCAGCCGCCGCGCCCAAACCAGTACCTCTCCTTCTAACGACCTCACCTGACATCGCGGCGGCGAAAATCGACGACCGCATTAGCCGCGGAGAAGAGATCAAGCTCCGTCGTATTGCCAATGAGGGTGACTTCGAGGAGGCACGGAACACATACAAGACATGGACCGACTATAACACGGAACTGCTGAAGCGCCTATTTACGTCAGAGGAGATCGCGGAAGAGTACAAGCGGTGGTATGGTGGCGGAATAATGGTTGCTAGGGAAGTACACCTACAGGAGAAGATCCATGACCTCCACAAGGATGTGGATACAAAGATGCAAAGGCTTAGGTCGATTAAAGAGCGCCTTGAGCTGATTCCTATGGCTCCCGGTGTTTCGGGCGACCCCGCGAAACGAGCTCATTCCGCAACCAAGAGGGTGTTCATTGTACACGGACACGATGAGGCTGCCAGGGAGGGCGTCGCCCGATTCCTTGAGAAGCTCGAGCTTGAGCCCATCATTCTTCACGAGCAGCCAAGCGGTGGTCGAACAGTCATCGAGAAGCTCGAGCATCATGGAGACGTCGGTTTCGCCGTTGTGCTCCTTACCCCGGACGACGTCGGCGCCGCAGCCAGTGCAAGTGCAGATCTGAAGCCGAGAGCTAGGCAGAACGTCGTCCTAGAGCTCGGATATTTCGCTGGCCGATTGGGGAGGGCGAGAGTCTGCGCGCTACATAAGGGCGCTCTTGAGCTCCCATCTGACGTCATCGGTGTGGTCTATGTGCCCTTGGATAGCAGTGGTGCCTGGCGGCTGTTGCTAGCCAAAGAGCTCCGCGAGGCTGGCTTCGACATTGACCTGAACGCTGCCATATGAATGCCAGCTGCCTAACCCGCAAATGCAGCTGACAGGCCGGGGCTGGCCGACCCTCCGTGCGGGCGCAGCATTCCCGGGGGCCAAATAAGGGAAGCGTTGAATTGTGCGGCAGGTGAGATGATCACCTGCAGCTGATTTGCCAGTCGTTAGGACGCTCCCACCTCGGAATAGGGAATGACTTCGCTCGCAACCACAGCGGACATGTGTCGGCAGTCTAACGCCTGGAGGAAAGCGAATGCGTACCGCCCTGCTATTCATTCCTGTGTTGATGCTGGTCTTGACCTCTTGCGTCGAGAAACCGGCCCGCCAACCAGCAAGGCAGAGCCCGGAAGCATCGCAGCCTACCTCGGCACCAGGGGTTCCGCCCACCGTTGAGCAAAGCTCGGCCGTCTCGGACGTAGCGCCCTCGTGGTACCAGGGGTCCAAGCCATGGTCTGAAATCGGTGTTGAAGGCCGGGAAACGATGATGCGAATGAGGGCGGCGTACGAGGCACAGCAGGCTGCCGCTAGCCAACCTGGATCCGGTTCAGATGATAGGGCAGTCGCTCAAGGCCGCGCCTTGATCGACAAGATCGTACGGCAGTATGGTCTCGACGACGTGTATAGGGAGCCCGATACCTTCGGGTCTCGAATGGTCATCTGGCTTCCAGAAGCGGCCTGGACGAAGCTATCTCAGACGCAGAAGAAGGCCATCGAGGCGTACATGGCTAGCAATCATGCGAACTGGGGAATAGGTGTTGGGCGAATTCGAGGCAAGGATGTCCTCTACGATAAGCTTGTCGTAGAGCATTGAGAAGAACCTCCAGCCCCTTGCCCTAGCGTCCTACCCCGCGCATGCAGCCGACAGGCGGCAGTGGCGCCAGGCTCCGCTCGGGCGCCACTCGCCGAGATCGCGAAGCGCGAGATCGGCCCCGAGGCGACATCCGTGGATTGGGTGGTGCAGAAGGTCGCGGACGGGGTCACGATGGGGAAGATCGCGGAGAACCTCGCCCAGGAGATGAACGAACCGGTCTCCCGATCCTTCTTCTCGTGGCACATCAACAATGCAACGCCGGACGCAAAGGAACGCATTAAGGCAGCGCGGAAGGAAGCCACCCACGTGTGGGCCGAGCAAGCGCTCGACATCGCGGAACGCCCGGCGACGACGACCGCTGACGTACAGCAGGCTCGACTGCAGATCGAGACACGGCGCTGGTTGACGGCGATCTTTAATCGAGAAGAGTTTTCGGAGAAGCAGCAGCACGAGGTTACGTTCGACTTGGGCGCGTTGCATCTCGCGGCCCTTCGCGCGCGAGCTGCTCGTCCTCAGCTCCAGTCCGTGCCTGCCGAAATCATTACCACAGTTGCGGCTCCCGCACTTCTCGGCCCCGGCGAACCTCAGGAGAGGTGAAAGGCGCCTAGGAGCGCCGGGGCGACCTGAGATACGGTGTTGCTGGCGTCCCTCCGGCCCCGAGCGCAGTTTTGTAGACAGGGCGGCGACAGAGCCAGTCCTTCCTAAGGAGGCCCTATGGCGGTCTGCGAAGTCTGCGGCAACGACTACTACCTCGCCTTCGAGGTTATTGCCGCCGGGAGTCGGCACGTCTTCGATAGCTTCGAATGCGCCATTCAGAAACTGGCACCGATCTGTGCCCATTGTGGATGTCGGATCATCGGCCATGGTACCGAAGCCACGAACACGATCTACCGCTGCGCCCATTGTGCGCGGCAGGAAGGAGCTAAGGGCGTCGCCGACCACGTTTGATCGCCTCGGGTGGCTCGGGGCACATTGTTCGGGCTGGGCCGGTCCGGCTGATCAAACGTACGGCGCGCACGCTAACGAACGGTCTCGAGGATCTCAGGCGGAACGAGCTGCCGTACGCTGGACCGCCCTACTGGACGCCCCAGAGACTGCCAGATACAAGGCCGCTGCAAGGATTTGAGCAGACCCATGAGGAGGGCGCCATGACCCTTTGCGCTGCATGGAGTTGGACCGCTGTCGCCGCTTCGACATTACTTCTCCTGTTCCCGTCTTCGGCAAATGCCCAAGATGGCTCCCCCTCGGCTGATCGAGTCCTCCTCAACGGGAAGATCATCACTGTCGACTCCAGTGACCGAATCGTGGAAGCGGTGGCGGTTCGAAGCGGCCGGATCGTGGCCGTCGGATCTCACTTCGCGATCCGAGTTGCTAAGGAGGAGAGGGGATGACGGAGGAGGTGAGGAAGTGCCGGCTCCGACCCGAGTTCGCCCACCTATACGAGGAGCTGACTCCTGACGTGTGGGTGCCAGCGCGCGAGTGGGCCGAGCGGTTAGTCGTGCGCGCGCGAAAGGCGCGTCTGTTGAGCATCCATCAGCGTACGCTGGATCCCAGCCACTTCGAGTTTCGCGGCGGTGGGCGGCCAGCCCACCCGCCAGGACGGAGCCGCCGGGGCGATTCGTTTCCTTAGGCCTCGCGCTTCAACCTGGCCGCTCCACGGCAGGCGGGCGCCGGACAGCAAGCTCCAGGGTATCGCTGACCGCATTCTCTGGACTGCGCTGTCAGGATCGGTCGGTCCTCGCCACGTGACGCTCGATGAACTCGATGACCTGGTCCGCCTGCGCCTCCGTGATGCTACGGCGGCGCTCCTCCCAACCTGGTTCTGGGTCGTCATCGAACCCCAGGGAGAGCACGGCGAGAACTGGAGGCCGAGAGCAGAGGGGCAACGGGATCGCGGATTGAAATGCACACCTCATATTCCCCGGGTTCATACGCCTCCGCGGATGCCCCGCTCATCCAGATCGCCTCCGGTAGCACGCCGGCGCTCTCCCTATCCTGGAGCAGAGCATTGTCCCCGCCGGTGCCCTCAGGTGGACCGCCGGCCCAACTGGGCGTCCGCCCCGGTAGAATTCAGTATACTTCAATATACGCTAAGACTCCTCTGCCCGGGCCTGCAGTTGAATCCTGTCTCGTACAAGGGTTTCGCCATCACGGCGCGCACGTTTCAGATCCGTGGTTCCGGACGCTGGACCCTTGATCTGTTGATTGGCCCCCAGGGGAGCTTGCGGGCCTTCAGCGGCCCTAGGACCTACCTCACAGAAGAATCGGCCATCACGGGTTGTTGTGAGTTCGGTCAACGCATCATCGATGGGCGAGTGCGGAATTGCTCGGTTGATGACTTGGCCTGAGACTGATGCCTAACCTGCGCCTGTAGCTACCGGGCTATCAGGAGAGCGGACCCCAAACTCTCCTGATTCCAGAAGCGTCGGCTGTGAGGATTGATGGTCAGCATAGAGGGACCGGAACGGGAATGTGAATTCCCCACTCCGGGTAACCGCTGCGTCGGGCGGCCCCCGACTCCGCCGAGGAGTGCGGGCCGCTTTCTTTCGGGCGTCCCCGTAGTAGGGTCGCTCAGCAGCTACCCGGAACAGCCACGATGGGGCCCCCTCGATATGAGTGCCCGTCCCTCAATTCCAGTCTGTGAAATCCCCGGCTGCGGGAAGCCGGCCGCCGTCGTCATGCGGGCACTGGCAGAGGTCCCCGGGAAGGAGCACCAGCTCTGTCCGCCGCACGCCTCGTGGATCGCGCTGAGGCTGGGGAGAGTGGGCGTGATCTACACCTCCCGACCTCTGGCCGCGGCCTGATCGACGCGAGGCTTGCCGACCCAGGACCTCTCCATGGCATTCACAGGAGGCAAGCCATGAAAGCCAAGTTGCTACTAATACTGCTGGCGGTGGCGATTGCCACCGGTTCCATGACGGCATGCAAGAAGAAAAGCGCCGCCGCCCCAGCCACGGGGAAGGAGTCCACGGCTGTCGATACGACGATGAAGAAATAGAGCAGACTTGTTCCGGCGTGAGCCCTCGGCCACAGACTGTTCTTGACGTCTGTCGGCCTACTGCGTAATGTGGACTCGCTAGCCTTGAGAAAGGCACACCCGGCGAAAGCCGGGGCCGCAAAGCCACGGGTCCTCGCCCCCCCACGCCACCCATCCGACGTTTCGAGGGACCACCAAGATCGCCGAGCTGCTCTAGCTAGCTCGGCGATTGCATTGAGACGTTCACGCTATCTACGGGGTGAGGTGAGGTATGGAAGCACGCGTCACTGCCCACTCCCAAGCCGATCGGCTCAGGGAGCGGATGGCACAGGCGAAGGTCCAGCATGGCCAGGAGATCAGGGCAGACGTGCCCGGCATCCGAGTGTTGGCCATGGCTCGCGAGTGGTTCACCGCACGGCACAGAGGCAAGGGCGAGGTCTTCTTCTGCACCATGGGGCCGATCCGGGTGCGGGAGGTGACGGTACCCGGCGATGGAAGCCCCCTGCCGTCCCACGTTGTCATCGATGGTCTTGAAGTCGCCAGCGGCGGGTCCTATGACCTCCTGAATGTGCTGGTCCAATCAAACGGGGACCTGCGGCTGATCGTGGACGACGCGACGCGGGTGGTACCCGTGATCAGAGAACGAGAGATGAGACGGGTAGCGACCTGACATTCGTTTAGAGACAAGAGGCGCGGCACCTAGGCATGGTAGGGCTCGGCCCTACCATGCTATCCATGCCCTGGGGGCCGTGTCACTCCAGCCTTCGCCAGGTCTCAGGGTGTCGTGCGAGGAACAGCCTCGGCAGGCTGCGTTCTCTAATGATCAACCGGAGGAAGAAATGGCCAAGGTCGTATGCGTGCTCTATGATGATCCTGTCACGGGGTACCCGAAGTCATATGCCCGGGACGATATCCCCGAGCTGCAACACTATCCGGGTGGCCAAACGTTGCCGACGCCCGAGAAGGTGGACTTTAGGCCAGGGCAGCTCTTGGGGAGCGTTTCGGGAGAACTCGGGCTTCGAAAGTTTCTCGAAGGACGAGGGCACACGCTGGTCGTCACCGCCGACAAGGACGGCGCGAGCTCGGTCTTTGAAGGCGAGCTACCGGATGCGGACATCGTGATCTCGCAGCCGTTCTGGCCGGCCTACCTCACCCAGGAGCGCATCGCGAAAGCACCGAAGCTCAAGCTCGCGATCACGGCCGGGATCGGGTCGGATCACGTCGATCTCCAGGCCGCCATCGAGCGAGGGATTACGGTCGCCGAGGTCACGTATTGCAACAGCATCAGCGTGTCTGAGCACGTCGTGATGATGATCCTGGCCCTGGTGCGCAATTACATCCCTTCCTATCAGTGGGTGGTCGAGGGCGGCTGGAACATCGCGGACTGCGTGTCCCGCTCCTACGATGTGGAGGGAATGGCGGTCGGCACGGTGGGCGCCGGACGCATCGGCACGGCGGTCCTGCGCCGGCTCAAGGCCTTCGACGTCAGGCTGCATTACACCGATCGGCATCGGCTGCCGGGCGGTGTCGAGCAGGAGCTCAACGTGACCTTCCACCCGACCGCCGAGTCGCTGGTGGGGGTCTGTGATGTGGTGACGCTCAATACCCCGCTGCATCCGGAGACCGAGCATCTGTTCAATGACGCGCTCATCGCCAAGATGAAGCGGGGCGCCTATCTGGTGAATACCGCGCGAGGCAAGATTTGCGACCGCGACGCGGTCGTGCGGGCGCTCGAGAGCGGGCAGCTCGCCGGGTACGCAGGCGATGTCTGGTTTCCGCAGCCGGCTCCGAAGGATCACCCCTGGCGGACCATGCCGCACCACGGGATGACACCGCATGTGTCCGGGACGAGCCTGTCAGCCCAGGCCCGCTACGCGGCCGGGGTGCGCGAGATTCTGGAGTGCTGGTTCGACGGGCGCCCCATTCGCGAGGAGTACTTGATTGTCGCCGGCGGCCACCTCGCCGGGGCCGGGGCGCATTCGTACAGCCCTGGCGACGTCACCGGCGGCTCGGAAGAAGCGGCGCGGTTCAAGAAATAACGGGGGAAGCTGCCGAGCACTCTGCTTTATCGGCGTCGAATGCGATTGGCTCCCCTCGACAGCGGCGTGGAGGCAGCATATTGGGTCTCGCGTGAGGAACTCGCAACAGAACTCCGCCCGCCGGCGCCTCTTTTCGCCTGACCGCTGATCGCGGACATGAACGAGGGGCCTTGCTCGCCACGTACCATGCGACTGATCCAGACCCCGACCCGATGCGGAATCAGCTGAAGCCCTAACTCTACTCTCCCTGACGGGGCGCTGACGGCGCCACAAGGGCCGAAGCGGTGCTTCAAGGTTGGAGGGACTATCGAGCCCGAATAGGCGAGCGGGATGACGTGGTCCACCACGTGTCCTGGCCAGTCGTGCGTGTGGCCCGTCATGCGCTCGAACCGATCTTTGGCCGCGCTGCTCCGCGTAAACCGCCCACGCCCGTCACGCCTCTGCTCGTTCGCGAAGGAGCGGTGATAGTGCCTCGCCCGCGGTGGGTGAACTCTCGGCGCTCACGAGGGCGAGCATGAGCTCCTTGACCGAGTTCGAAGGGCTGGCGCCGCACGCCCAGAGCGACACCGAGGGGTTCATGGCCGAGGCCGAGGCCGACCTGACAGGACAGCCTCGACTCGCTTGAGCAAGCTGTCGAAGGCCGTGGAGGCGAGCTGCCGGAGTCGGTAGGGTAATGCATACCGTGGGTCCGTCGCCCGCCGCCGGGCCCGCGACTGGTCCGCCAGCACCGCGGCCAATTCCCTGGCCTCGCTCACCCATGCAACCACCGGATGTCGGCGGCCACGGACGTCGCTTGACCGCCGGCGGGGTGGCGGCGGCGGGACGGGCTGCGCGTCGTCGAGCAGGCTCTGGAGGCGCGCATCGCTCAGGAAGGGTGAGCCCGCCGGCACCTGCGTTGTCATGCGGGACTCGGTCGCAGAGTCAAACCGGAGACGACGGCCCGGCAACGTAGTACGGCCTTGTAGTCGCGATGGTCGGTCTGTTGGGACCCCCTCGATGTAGGCCAGCCAGCCCACTCCGCCCCCGTCGGTGAAAGGCATCGATTCGGTCAGGGGGTTGCCCCGCGGACACCTTGGCGTGGGCTGCACAACTAGAGGGCGTTACAGCGGCGGGGTGCGCACCCTGCACCGTTGCCGAGGGAGACGGGTGCACGCTGCTCGCTCGGCCACCTCCGAACGGGCGCGCTGCGCGCCCCAAGTCGGCATACAAGTTGCCACACTAGATGCACATCGGGGCAAGGCGTTCGAGCCCACCTGAGTTGACCGCAAGATAATGCAGTGCGCCACCCCACACGCGCCGCGGCCCCCCGTCGCGGGCTCTTAGACTCTCAGCGACTGCAGCGCCTCCGGCCCCCTCTCCGTGCACCGCGCCGCCCGCTCGATCACGAGGGAGCGGTTCACTTGCTGGGGCTGGCGCCGGGCCCGAATCGCCGCTCGTACTCTCGGAGCGAGCAGCGCATCTCCTCCAAAAGCCGGTGCTGCTCCTCTGCGGCCTCGCGGGTGAGCTCGAGGAGCTGGCGCACCTCGGCCGCATCGGCGCGCACCCGCGCGGTCTCGGCCTGAGCGGCGGCCAGGTGGTGGGCGCTCTGTCCGGCAGCCTCGCGGGCCTCGTCGGCCGACACCCTGGCCTGGTCTGCGGCCTCGCGGGCGTTCTCGCCCATATCCCGCATCACTTCCGCGGTCGCGCGGATCTCCTCATGAATCTCGCGCCCTTTTTCCGCCCGCCGCCGCTCGCCCTCGGCGGCCTCTTGTTGCTCCGCCTTGTCCTCCCGCCGCAGTTCCGCCTTGTCTCGATCGGCTTCGGCGTGCTGGCGTCCGGCCTCAACCGCGTTCACCTCAGCCGGCGGATCCTTCGATCGTTCGTCCATCCGATCACCCTTCCCTTCGACCAGCGGTTCTGACCGCATCTTGAGGTGCGCCGCCCATCCGGGCCGCAGCTGCCCGCTTACCTCGAGCCAGACGCAGCCCTCGAGCGGGTGCGGCTGGAGCCAACCGTCACACCAAAGCACGCCCAGGCGACAAGCGCGGCAGAGGGTCGTTGACGTGGCGGACCGCCCTGCCTTCACCGTTCCTCACACCAGCTCTCGCGCACGCGCAGGGTTCTTGCGGCAGCGCGCGCCGCCACCGGCCTGGTGGTGGAATCCTGGGACCGCAGCGACTGCAAGGAGACGGTGAAGGTGAAGGCCAAGCAGCTCCACTTCGCCGCCTGACCCGTCACATCTTCTACCGGGATGGACTGGCACTTATATTTAACAGTGCCGCCCCTCGAAGGCGGTGCAAGGGATCGCCCGCGGCGGGCTTTCGAACCGCCACTCCCCGACTACTAGTCGGGAACTCTGTCCAGTTGGAGTTACCAGGGCCGCTCCCTGGACCGCCGCATGGTTTGCCCTGTGCGGCGGCCGCTTTTTGCGGCAGCATGAATCCGCGAGTAGTGTATCGGTTTTAGCGTAACGTTGAGAATGGCGGCTAGCGCCCGAGGCGGGAGGATCGGCGCGTTTCGCGGGCAGCTTTGGATTCCGCGATGATGCGTTCGGCTCTTGCGCAGACTTCGGCGGCGGTCGCGCAGATCACGGCGGCACTTTCTGCGGCTTCTCGGGCGATCTCGCAGGCTGCGGATAGGGACTGAGAGGGGGGCTGGTGGGGGCCGGGGCGTGGTGGACGCATCCCTCACCTTAGCGTTCCTTGACGGGCCGCTCAAGCGGGCCGTTCGACCTATGGGCCGGGGCTATTTTCCCCGGCGCTTTGATTTTATGGGCGCTGGCGTTGCTTCGCGTCCGCGATCACCTGCTCCACCTTCCTCTCTTGCTCCCGCATCAGACGCAAGAGACGAGAGTCCAGGATTGAGCCGTCGCCCGAGGCGCGGCCATGCTCATTTAACATTCTTGCCCTTGGACCCGATGCGACATATCGGGGGTGGCAGGGCGAGGAAGGACGGCCATCGGTACCGGCCACCGTGCGCCGGCGCTAGGAGGCGGAACAGAAACCATCCTCGTTCGAGGCGTGCGGAGGCCTAACTTAGTGAAAGGCACTTCGGCGGGCCGCGGACCGAGCGGGTGGGCGTGCGCCCTGTCAGGCCCGGATTCCTGCTGCGCCGGAAGAGCCACGTGCCATTGCTGCAGTCTCCGGATCCGTCAGGCGCGTGTGAGCCCCGGGCGGATGGCGAAGGCCACCGCGGAAGCGAAAGTCTCGATCAACGAGCGCCCGCCGCCGCGCGCGTACCCGTCGGCCAACGTGCTCTAGATGCTCCCGCACCAGGTCAGCCATGCGTGCGGCCTGGGTCCACATCCGAACCGGGATGAATGGGTACCGGTCTGCGGCCTCCCGTTTGAGCCGGGCCTCTCGAATGATCTCCATGATGGCACACTCCCCCCAAGCTATTCCCGCAGCGGGGCGATGCGGTCGGAGTCATCCCCGCGTCCAGTTGAGTATGACCGGATGGCCGGGTACAAGGTGTGTGCAGGCTCACTGAATGGCAGTCAGATTCCGGGCGGCGGCGTGGTAGGGCTAGCCCTCCACCGTGCCATGTGCTGACGGTGCAACGATCTCCTGCACCCGGGTAAGTAGCTGTGAAGGGAGGAAGTGGCCGAGGGGCCAGACCGGCCGAGCCGCCGCCATCGGCTCGAACCCCCAGCTCGCACCCAGCCAGCACACGCCTTCCATGGCGTGACTCCGCAGATGACTCAGGTGCTATACTGCATTCATGGGCTCAACCGATCGTCAACGCTGGGCCCGGGTGCGGCCGCGGCTCGCCTGGAAGCGCCCCGGCCTGTCCGCGGACTGGGTTCTGGTGCTTGAGCGCCATCCGGAAGGCCTGGTCGCCCTCCCCGGCTACGTGTGGCTCGACATGCCGGGGAAGGTGCGGCACGTACAGGAGCGCGACCTCGAGTTTAGAGACGAGCCGCCCTTGTGACCTTCTCGGCTGCCATTTGGCCGGCGCTTGACTGGGCCGGTGAAGTCAGCGCGGGATGCGGTGCGAGCTTCCATTGTGCAGACGTACCGGGAGGAAACTAAAGATGGCCATTAACCCGACCAGACCGCTCGCTGTCGTGAAAACCGGAGCGGGAGAGGCGGAAGGCTTGGTTGTCGTTTGCGAGGACGGATCGGCGTATGTCTACCAACTGGCGAGATCGAGTCTGGCACGAGCTGAGTCCGATACCGAACACCCCCGCCGCAGCCAGCTAGCGGGCGCCTGCCAAACTAGGACACTACCGCGCGCCGGATACGCTTGACGGCGAGGGATGCGAGGCTTCTAGAGCGACCGCCCAGCGCTCGCCGTGCCGCCGAACGTCAGCACCAAGGCAATCGCGAGCAATGCCAGATCCGCACTTGCCCGGGAGTAGGCCGCGGCCTGCGTCCTCCCGAGCGGCCCCACGAAATGGGTCAGCACCGCGAGCACGAATGCCAGCGCGGAAAGACCAATGAGTGCCTTCACCAAGTTGCTCATGTTGCCTCCCAGTCAGCGGCCCCATCTTGCACGATGCGAGCTCAAGTAACACCCTGTGGCTCAGGCAATTGTTCGGGCTTGACCGGTCCGGCTGATCCAACGTACGGCGCCCACGCTAACGAACGGTCTCGAGGACCGTAGGCCGAACGAGCTGCCGTACGCTGGACCAACCTATGGCCCGCTCTGCACACTGCTAGATACAAGGCGGACGCCAAGGAGTCCCATATGCACCGATCAATCGAGGGCATCGCATTCATAGTGACCGTATGCCTCCCCGGAATCTCAGCTGGGTCGCCGCCCAGCAGCCGATCCACACCGATCTTCGGCCACGAGTCGTGCGGCGAGCGGACGGCGAGCGTCGCTACCTCGCCGACGGTCGTTTCATGTTACTGAAGGTGGGGCCCGCCGCGACTGGCGCCAGCTACCTGTTCCTGGGTTATGAGGACTTGCCGCCGGGCACGGCGATCCCGGAACACACCCACGAGGTGGACGAGGAGGTCCTGATCGTCCATCGAGGTCGCGTCGAGGTGGTGTTCAGTAACGACAGCGCGGAGGCGAGTGTCGGGGATGTAGTCTTTCTGCCTCCTCGCATGCACGTCCATGTACGGACGCTCGGGTCGGACACGGCCTCGATCTTCTTCGCCTTCCCCCGGGGCAGCGTGGAGCGGTGCTTCGAGTACGTCGGGCGGGGCGAAGGCGAGGCGGCGCCGCGGCGATTTACTCGTGCCGATACGGCTGAGGCTCTGCGCACCTGCCAAATGACGATCTACTGAGCGACAGGCCAACGGGAGAGCGAACCCCAGCGCCGCCTAACCCGCGCATGCAGCCGACAAGCGCGTCCTTGGAGGCGCCGCTCGGGCGGCGAGTGCCGGTGGGGCAGTGGCACGGAGTGATTGTGCGGGCACTGAGTTTGTCGCTTGCAGCTGATGCGCAATCGTTAGGCCGCGCAGGTTGGAGAGCAGCTTGAATGTTATCGGTAGTGAAACGCTGTTCGCGCGATGATGTCACGCGGGTTGCGGCAGGAGGAAGAGATGAAGCTTGGTTGGGAAATGCACGCGGGACGCAGGCTCTGCGGATTGGTCGGATCGGGTCCCGGCACGGTCATCTGGCTTGGACTGATGGTGGCGCCATGACGACGCGGCGAACCTTTGTCATCTCCTCAAAGTTGGCAGCTTGCGGTGCCGTCCTCCTCGTTCTGACCCTGGTCGCGATGGCTTGCACGGTTTCAGGCCAGCAGGGCGATCGATCTTTGAGGACCGACGCGCCTCGAATGCGCGGTACGGAGCCGGCTGATGCCGCCGCCCCTGCGCAGCGACAGCGCTTCCTCAAGATGTTCGCTCGAGCATACTTTCCCGGACGAACCGGCCAACTCATGATCGTGCCGCGCGAAGGCGATTTCATCACGCGGCCTGACCCGGACGTAGCGTACATGCACGGTTCCCCGTGGGAATATGACGTCTCGATCCCGCTGATGTTTGTGGGCCCCGCAGTGAGAGCGGGAGTGTACTCGATGCCGTCCGTGCAGCAGGATGTTGCGCCAACGCTTGCGGCGGCGCTGGGTGTGGCGATGCCCCCGACTGCGACAGGCCGTGTCTTGCCGGTCTTACGACCTGGTTTTGCTCGACCGCGCGTGGTCATCGTCATCGTTCTGGATGGCATGCGGCGCGATTACTTCGATCGGTACGCCGATGTGATACCGACGCTGTCCGCGCTACGCCGGCGCGCCGCGTGGTTCAGCCAGGCGCACATGAACGTTCTGCCTACGAACACCGCCGTCGGCCACTCGACGATCGCAACTGGCACCGATCCGCGTATCCACGGCGTCACGGGCAACAACATTTATGACCGCTTCCACAGGCGGCGCCAGGACCTATTCGCCGGGATGATGCCGCAGGCTCTGATGGCATTGACGCTTGCAGACGTATGGCAACTCGCCACGTCAGGCCGCGCGATCGTCTTGGCGCAGGGCAGCATCGACCGAGCGGCGACGCCGCTCGCCGGCCATGGTGCGTGTCAGCCGAATGGCGCACCGGTCGTGCTCGTCAGTTACGACGAGGCGACGGGTGCCTGGCACTCGAACCCAGACTGTTTCCGGCTGCCTGACTATTTGAAGGATCGCAATGCGAGCACACTGTGGTCGGCGGAGAGCGAGTGGCTGCATCACAGAATCGATTCGCCTGCGGCGGTGCGTCGTTCGGCGCTCTTC
>Ga0137463_1000484_pt1 | contig 13661 bp, 16 predicted proteins | sample EasRivERMGT800_2_FD_102333 | JGI IMG/M metagenome (GOLD analysis project Ga0137463, IMG submission 102333) | Soil microbial communities from meander-bound floodplain in the East River, Colorado, USA - East River MetaG ERMGT800_2 | ecosystem: Environmental > Terrestrial > Soil > Floodplain ...
AGCTCGATCGATTCCTTGTGCACATCCATCCCCACAAACACAGTGCTAGACTTTCCCATGGCCTGCCTCCTTTGCTCTGTTGACGCCTTCGTGCTCAACATGTGGCTCTGCGTGCGCAATCACGTAAACCACGATACGCCGGAGGCAGGCCGCCTCAAGCTCGCGTTAAGCCATTCTGTCTAGGCGTCATGATCGAGCCCTGCATTTCAGTCGAGCAGCCTGGTTGGCTGCCTCTACGGCAGTCGCTTTGGCCGGACTGCGCCACGGCTGAGCACTTAGTCGAGATGGGCGAGTTCCTGGCGCGGCCCGAGAGCTTCGTGCAGTTCGTTGCCTACGCCGAATCACACGAACCGGTCGGCTTGGTTGAAGCATCGCTTCGCAACGACTACGTCAACGGAACGGAGAGTTCTCCTCTCGCTTTCCTCGAAGGCCTCTATGTCACGCCGACGCATCGCCGCCGAGGCGTTGCCAGACGCCTCGTGGCTGCCGTCGCCGAGTGGGCGGTTTCGCGCGGGTGCCGCGAGTTCGCCTCGGACGCCGCTCTCCAGAACGAGTTGAGCCATGCCGTTCACAGGTCGCTCGGTTTCGTGGAGACGGAGCGTGTCGTATACTTTCGCAAGGCGCTCTCGGCGAAATGACGCCTCAAACGAGCCCCATGAACCTCACCGTCCTGCCCCTCACGCCCGAGCGCTGGCCTGACATCGAAATGCTGTTCAATGCCAAAGGGTGCTCGGTGGCTCGCGGCTGCTGGTGCATGTACTACCGCCGAAGCGGCTCTCGCGGGGCCCTGCGTCCGGGAACAACGCGCGCCCAGGCAAATCGTGCGGAGCTGAAAGCCCTCGTAGACGCTGGCAACCCACCCGGCCTCATTGGCTACCGCGGCAATGTTCCCGTTGGCTGGGTGTCGCTCGGGCCACGCGAGGAATACGCCAAACTCCAGCGCTCGCCCGTGATGAAGGCCGTCGACCATCAACCTGTCTGGTCGATCATCTGCTTCGTAGTGCCGTCCGAGCATCGTGGCCAAGGCGTCGCCCGGGCACTATTGAAGGGAGCAATTGCCTACGCGAGGAAACAGGGCGCTCCCTTGCTTGAAGCGTACCCGGTGGACAGACGAGGCCGGTCCAAGGACGATTCCATGTGGTTCGGTGCCAAGTCTATGTACGACGGTGCAGGGTTCAGAGAAGTGGCGCGTCGCAAGCCGCGGCGGCCCATCGTGCGGCTCAAGCCAGACTGAACGGCCAGTGGGCAGGTAGTCCGCGCGCCGGCGGAAACCTCCAACCAGAATCTCTCGAGATCAAGCTTTGCCCGTGCTGCCAAACCCACCGGCGCCCCGTCGGCTGGCGGCAAATTCTTCCACCACGTTCAACTTCACCTGCACGACCGGGACCACGACGAGCTGCGCGATGCGGTCCAGAGGGTTGATCGTGAACGCCTCTTTCGACCGGTTCCACACCGAGACCATCACCTCCCCTTGATAGTCGGAGTCGATCAGGCCAACGAGATTCCCGAGCACGATGCCGTGCTTGTGTCCGAGGCCGGAGCGCGGAAGCACGACGGCGGCGAGCCCGGGATCGGCAAGATGGATGGCGATGCCGCTCGGAACGAGCTCCGCCGCCCCCGGAGCGAGCTTGAGCGGTTTTTCGACGCACGCGCGTAGGTCGAGACCTGCCGCCCCGGCCGTGGAATACTGCGGCAGTGCGTCGCGCAACCGCGGGTCGAGGATTTTGACGTCGAGAGTCTTCAAACGAAGAGCCGCCTAGCGCAGTGGCAGCATCTTCGCGATGTGCGCTACCAGTTGCCGCGCCAGCACGATCTTGGGCGCGCGAACGAGCTCGTGCAGACCGTTATCGTCGAAGAGCGTGAGCGCGTTGGTGTCCTTGCCGAAAGTCTCGTGCGCGAGGTTCGCGGCGAGGAGCGGGATTCCTTTTTTCTTGCGCTTCGCCTGCGCGTTTGCTTTGAGGTCTTCGGTCTCCGCTGCAAAACCGACGCAGAACGGCCCCTTCGGCAACGCAGCGACCTCGCCGAGGATGTCAGGGTTCGGAGCAAGCTCCACGTTGAGATTGCCGTTGCCGCGCTTGATCTTGTGCGGCTTGGGATCGACTGGATGGTAATCGGCTACCGCGGCGACCGAGATGAAGACATCGGCCTTTTCGGCGCGCGCCATCACGGCTTTGTGCATCTCGCGCGCAGTGACCACGTCCACGCGTTCCACGCCCGCCGGAGCGGCGAGCGCGGTGACGCCGGATACCAGCGTCACATCCGCGCCGGCTTCCAGCGCCGCCTGTGCGACGGCGTAGCCCATCTTGCCCGAGCTTTGATTGGTGACCCCGCGCACCGTGTCGATCGGCTCATAGGTCGGTCCCGCCGTGATCAGCACTTTTTTTTTGGAAAGGGCCTTTGGGCCGAGCGCAGGCGCGACTTCGGCGAATATTTCCGCGGGCTCGAGCATCCGCCCCATGCCACCTTCGCGGTCCGCATGGTCACCCTCCGTCGGGCCGAGGATACTGACCCCATCGGCGCGCAGGCGTTCGACGTTGCGCTGCGTCGCCGCGTTCTGCCACATCTCCACGTTCATCGCGGGCGCGACCATGAGCGGGCAGCGGCGCGCGAGGCACAGGGTTGAGAGCAGATCGTCGCCCAGGCCGTTCGCGAGCTTCGCGAGAAAATCGGTCGTGGCGGGCGCGACTACGATGATGTCGCGGTCGCGCGAGAGCTCGATGTGGCCCATGCTGTCGGGCACGCGCGGGTCCCACATATCGGTGAAAACGGCCTTGCCGGACAGCGCCTGCATGGTCGCCGGAGTGATGAAGCGGCAGGCGGCTTCGGTCATGACGACGCGCACGTCGGCGCCCCCCTTGACGAAGAGGCGCGTCAGCTCCGCCGCCTTGTAGGCGGCGATTCCGCCGGTGATGCCGAGCAGAATGCCCTTCCCGGAAATATCGGTCATCGCGATTCGGCCTGAGGCGTTAAGCGGCAAAACGAGGATTTTAAGCGAATTCCGTGGCGATTACCGACTGGCCCCTGCAGGAGCGTCCTCGCGAACGGCTGCTCGCGCTCGGCGCCGCCTCGCTCGCCGACGCCGAGCTGCTCGCGATTTTGCTTCGTACCGGCGTCAAGGGAAAGAGCGCGGTCGACCTCGCGCGCCACCTGCTCGGGCGCTTCGGCTCGGTCGGCGGCCTGCTGGATGCCGGATCCGCGAACCTCGCGGAAACCCCGGGTATGGGGACGGCCAAGCTCGCGCAGCTCCGGGCGGCCCTGGAACTTGCGCGCCGCGCGCTCAAGGAGGAAATCTCCTCGCGGGACGCGCTGTCGTCGCCGCGGGCGGTGCGCGACTACCTGCGCCTTGCACTCGGCGGACGCGAGCAGGAGGTATTCGTAGTGCTTCTCCTGGACGCGCAGCATCGCGTCATCGCCTGCGAGGAGCTGTTCCACGGCACGCTGACTCAGACGAGCGTTTACCCGCGTGAGGTCGTGAAGTGCTCGCTCAAGCATAACGCGGCGGCGGTGATTTTCGCGCATAACCACCCCTCCGGCGTCGCCGAGCCGAGCCATGCCGACGAGATCCTCACCCGCTCGCTGAAGAGCGCGCTCGCTCTGGTCGACATTCAGGTGCTCGACCATTTCATCGTCGCCGGACCCCGCACGATGTCCTTCGCCGAACGCGGGCTGCTGTGACGATCTTCGGCGGATCCTTCGCCGCGCTCGGCTTTGAGCTTGAATGCGCACCCTGTTTCGACCTATAATGCGCCCCTTTCTCGCGGAGCATTCCATGGCGCGCGTCTGCCAGATAACCGGCAAGAAACCCCAGGTGGGACACCACGTTTCCCACGCCAATAACAAGACCATACGCCGGTTCTATCCGAACCTGCAGTACCGCCGCTTCTGGGTGGAAAGCGAAAAGCGCTGGGTGCGGCTGCGCATTTCCAACGCCGGCGTGCGCATCATCGACAAGAAGGGCATCGACGCGGTGCTCAAAGAGCTGCGCGAGCGCGGCGAGATCTAGCCTGAGGGGTCGTCACCATGCGCGAGAAAATCAAGCTCGAATCCACGGCCGGAACAGGCCATTTCTACACGACTACCAAGAACAAGCGCACTACGCCCGACAAGATGGAGATCAAGAAGTACGACCCCGGGCGCGCAAGCACGTTATCTACAAGGAAACAAAGATCAAATAACGCGCGGCGTTCAACGCGCGATAGAAAAAAGCCCGCTCTCGCGGGCTTTTTTTCACTAGCTGCCCGTCTTCGCGGTGTCTCTCAGCCACCCCGCTTGTAGACGATTTTTTTCGTCCCGCCGTCGCAGGTACCGACGACCTTGCCGTCCTCGGCTTGGTCTTTGTCAACGATGGTCAGCGTAAAGTCTTTCACGCCGTTGTTCTTGATCTTCGCCTCGATCTCGGATTTGAGTTCCTCGCACGGTTTCACCTGCGCTAAGGCCGGCAAAGCAATCAGCATCGACGCAACAACCGCAAAAAAGCTCTTCATTTCATACCCCCTTTCTTGGGCTTTCCTCGTTTAAAAGCCTCCCGAAACACAACAGCCCATATGCTACCCGGAAAAGGCGATCGGTTGAAATCCATGAAAAAACCCGCCGGAGGCGGGTTTTTTTGGCTTCCCGCTTGGCGCGGGCCACGAATCCTATGCGTAGCAGCGCAGCCGGTGCGAGAATTCCGCGAGCGGGCGGATGCCGCTCGCTTCGGCACGGTGGCACCAGTCCTGCAGCTGACGCACGAGCTGGTCGCGCGACACGCTCGAGCGCTCCCACAGCGACGCGAGCTCTGCGCGCATCGAGTACACGGTGTGAAGCGCGCGCGACTTCGCCAGGCCCTGCTTGAGGTTCGCGCGCTCGGTCTCGCACAGCGATTTTTCGTCGCGGTGCAACCAGCGCTTCAGGTTCTTCAGCACGTGCGCGTCGTGCGGCGCGAGCCGGCGCAGCTTGCCGAGTTCCTCGGCGTAAGTGCGCTTGAGCGACTTGGCGTATTTCGCGAGCACGTCGTAGCGGTGCGTGATCACGGCCTGCAACGTCTCGGAATCCACCGCGGGCTTCGCCTCGGTGAAGCGCGGCGTCGGCGCGACTTTCTTCACCTGTGCGAGGCCGAGCGCCTCGAGCAGGCAAATATACATCCAGCCCAGGTCGATCTCGTACCACTTGTTGGAAAGCTTCGCCGAGGTCGCATAGGCGTGGTGGTTGTTGTGCAACTCCTCGCCGCCGATGATGATGCCCCAGGGAACGATGTTCGTGCTCGCATCCTCGGTCGACCAGTTGCGGTATCCCCAGAAGTGGCCGATGCCGTTGATGACGCCCGCCGCCCAGAACGGGATCCAGGCGATCTGCGTGACGAGGATCAGCGCGCCCGGCACGACACCGAACAGCGTGACGTTGGCGGCGCCCATCAGGGTGATGCCGAGTATCGAAAAGCGGGAGTAGACGTTGCGCTCGAGCCAGTCGTCGGGCGTACCGTGGCCGTAGCGGGTCATCGTGTCGCGGTTGTAGGATTCTTTTACGTACAGGAGCACGCCGGTCCAGAGCACGCGATTGATTCCGACCTGCTGCGGGCTGTGCGGATCTTCAGGGGTTTCGCATTTGGCGTGGTGCTTGCGGTGAATCGCGGCCCACTCCTTGGTCACCATGCCGGTCGTCATCCACAGCCACAAGCGGAAGAAGTGGCTCGCCAGGGGATGCAGATCGAGCGCACGGTGAGCCTGATGACGGTGCAGGAACACCGTGACGCTCACGATCGTGATGTGCGTCAGACCGAGCGCGGCGAGGACGTAGCCCCACCACGGCAGGTCAAAAATGCCTGAAAACAGGATGCTGGATTCCATCAAATTCCCCTCTGAGACTCAGCGGATTCTACGTGAATCCCCACAAAGGGCAAGGACATAATCCCCGATGCCGCAGCCAGGGATTTCCTGATCCCATTCATGTCCTTGCAAACTCGTAGATACACAGGGAATTCTCCTATGCGACGTGAGATTTTTCACGCGAGATAGTGAAAAACGATCGCGCGCGATGGCCTTGGTTCGTGCTTCATGCGGCACGCTCGAGCACCGCGGCAAAGAAGCCGTCGGTGCCATGCCGATGCGGCCAAAGCTCGAGATACTCTTCCATCTGGAGCCGGATGCCGCCTTTTTCAAGCACATCGCCCGCGCGTCGCAGCGTGAATGGGGCATTGCGCAGGAAATCCTCGACAATCCCTCGATTCTCCTCGTCGAGAATGCTGCAGGTAGCGTAAACGAGCCGCCCGCCCGGCTTTACCAGCCGTGCGGCGCCGGCGAGAATCGACTTCTGCTTTTCCACGAGCTCGGCGACGTCCTCCGGCGTCTGGCGCCACTTCATGTCTGGATTGCGCCGCAGCGTCCCCAGGCCGCTGCAGGGCGCGTCCACCAGCACGCGGTCGATCTTGCCCGCCAATCGCTTCACGCGCGTGTCGTTCACGCCCTCAATCCTCTGCGGGTGCACGTTCGACAGTCCCGAGCGCGCGAGTCGAGGCTTCAGCCCCGCGAGGCGCCTGGGGGAAATATCGAACGCGTAGAGGCGCCCCGTCGAACGCATAAGCGCCCCCAAGGCCAGTGTCTTGCCGCCCGCGCCCGCACAGAAATCCACCACCATCTCGCCGCGCTTGGGCGCGACCAGATGGCAGAGCAATTGGCTGCCTTCGTCCTGGACCTCGACGCCGCCGTCAAGAAACAGCGGGTGCCGGTTGATCGCGGGCTTCTCCTGGAGCCTGATCCCTTCGGGCGAGTACGGCGTCGCGGTGGAGCGAAGCCCGTCGGCCGCGAGCCGTTCGAGCGCAGCTTCGCGCGAGATCTTCAGCGGATTCACGCGCAGGTCGAGCGGCGCATTCTGCAGCAGCCCCTTCGCCAAAGCGAGCACCGCCCTTTCATCGTAGCGGGCGCGCAGGCGCTCGATCGCCCAATCGGGAAGCTCGCACTCGATCTCGAAGGCCTGCGGCGCGGCCGCCTCGCGCTTGACCGAGGCGAGCCACTCGGCCTCGTCGCCGCGCAGCCAGGGATCGAGCTCGCGCAGATTGGCACCGAGGAGCGCGGTCCAGGTCGCGAGAGCAAGACGCCGCGGGTTCTGCGTCGCTGCGACACGCTCGAGAAGCCGCCTTCGCCTGAGCGCCGCGTACGCCGAATCGGCGATCGTGGCGCGGTCGCGCTGGCCGATTTTCGGATGGCTGCGAAAAAACGCCGAGAGCGCCGCATCGGCGGGTTGCTCGAGCGGCAGCACGGCCGCAAAGGCCGCCGTGCACGCATCGAGGAGCGGGCGCGAGAAGCGCGTCACTTGCCGATGCGCGTGATCAGCTGGTCGGAACGCGTGCCGTCTTTCTCGACCACCAGAGCGCGCACCGGCAGAAAATCGCGCTCCGCGGCGAACCAGATGTCGGTCGATTTGTCGTCCGGGCCGTCGGGCACTTTGGCAATGTGCAGCGTCTGCATCTCGCCCGCGGGCGTGGCGAGCTTCTCACTTCCGACGACGATAAAACGGAATGGGGTCAACCCTCGGCCGTCGGCGCGCGTCACGTCGTATTCCTTGCTCTTGGGCGGGACGAACGCAAAGCTGTAGACGAGGCTCAAGGGGTCTTGCGCTGTCGCCGGTATCTTTAGCGTCTCTGACTTTCCGTTTTTCTCCTGGGTCACCGAGCCTGCATTCCAGTCGAATTTCGCCGACACCGCCCAACCTCCGGGGCGCTCGTCACGGAATTCATCAGGGCGCAGCCCTTGCGGCGTGATGCGGCCGCGGCTGGTGCGCTTCAGAACCCCGAACAGAGCCAGGATTCCCCTCCCCTTCCCCTCGGAGGTGATCACGTAGGTGCGGCCGTCGTGCTCGAGTGTTTCCGAGACATCTACAACCAAACTGTTGCGTTTCAACTCGTAGGTGAGAGTGATGCGTTCCGGCGGGACCGCCTGCGCCACGCCGGTCCACAGAGCGAGCGCCGCAATCCCTGCGTGACGGAGCGGAGCCGGGATCATTCGTCGGCAAACACAGCTTGGACAGCGTCGGACGCGTTGATACGTACGATACCGTTCTCGACGGCGAGCCGGCCCTCGACAAACCAACGTATCGCGAGCGGGTAGACACGGTGTTCCTGGCGCAGCACCCGCGCGGCGAGCGTCGCTTCGGTATCCCCGGCGCGCACGGGTACCGCCGCCTGCACGATGATGGGACCGTGATCGACCTGCGGCGTCACGAAGTGCACCGTGCAGCCGTGGAGCTTCACGCCCTCCTGGAGAGCGCGCCGGTGCGTGTGCAACCCGGGAAACGCCGGCAGCAGTGACGGATGGATGTTGACCATCCGACCTGAGTAGTGCCGCACGAAATCGCCGCCGAGGACGCGCATGAAACCTGCGAGCGCGAGAAGGTCGGGCGAATACCGCTCGATCGCCGCCTCCAGCGCGGCGTCGAACGCCCCGCGCGAGGAAAACTCGCGCTCATCGACCACCTGAGCGGCAATGCCCGACTGCGCGGCGAATTTCAGGCCCGCGGCGTCGGCACGGTTGCTGATCACGGCGGCGACCTTCGCGGGGAGCCCTGCGCCCGCGATCGCCTCCATGTTGCTGCCGCGGCCGGAGATGAGGATCACGACCGATTTCATGCCGCTATTCTAGCGCGACGGTCTAGAAGTCCGACGAGCGAGTGGCCACAGAGACCCGTGCACGGGTTTGCGGTCGAGAGCACCTGCGAAGCCGATGCTCGGGACTGTCGGGCGCCGATTTACTTCTGCCGGAGGGGCTCCAATCTTGTTATTCTCCGTCTGCCGGCCCTTTTTGGAACGGCGTGCTCATAGGATCTAACGATGCCCTCTGTCAAATCCGACAGGCCCATTGGCGAGCCAACACGAGCCGGAGCCGAGCGGCGTTTGACTCTCGTAACCGACCGCGCCAAGGGCTAGCTTATGTCCATACATGAATGTCTGATCAAATACTCGACGGCCGCTGCAGCGCTTTTTTTTGCCGGCGGTGCCGTGGCCCAGATCGGGGTGACGGCAGACAAGATAGTCATCGGGCAATCGGCAGGCTTCACCGGCTCGGTAGCCGGAACGGTCAAGGAACTCACCGCGGGGGCCCAAGTGTATTTCGACGCGGTAAATGCGAAGGGCGGCGTACATGGCCGCAAGATCGTGCTCGAATCCATGGATGACGGATTCGACCCGAAAAGAACCCCCGAAATCATCCAGAAACTGATCGAAGAGAAAAAGGTGTTTGCCTTGTTCCTTTCCCGCGGCACGCCGACAAACGAGGCCGCGATTCCCGTCCTCGAGAAATACAAGGTGCCGCTTATCGGCCCCTCGACCGGGGCCATGTCGATGTACGAGCCGCCGCGCAAGTATCTGTTTCCAGTTCGCGCCAGCTACCGCTCCGAGACTTTCAAGATCGTCGACCAGCTGGTCAACATGGGGATCGGAAAGATCGCCGTGGTGTACACCGACGATTCATTCGGCAAGGACGGCTTGACCGGGGTGCAGCAGGCCATGAAAGGAAAAAATGTGGTCCCCGTCGCCGTCGCGAGCCACCCGCGCGGAACGATAAAAGTCGAGGAAGCGGTCGCAACGATCGCAAAAGCCGAGCCGCAGGCGGTGATCATGACTGTCCTGGCCGACGCGGGCGTCGCATTCGTCAAGCAGATGAAGAAGACCGGCCAAAGCCCGCTGTTCATAACCCTTTCGAACAACAGCTCGAACGCCTTCATCAAGAACCTCGGAGAAGACGGGCCCGGCGTTGCCATCAGCCAGGTGTCGCCCTACCCTTTCTCGGCCACCATACCTATCGTCAAGGAATTCCAGGACGCCATCGGCCGCAACAAGGACGTGGCTGCCTCCTATGCCTCGATGGAGGGGTTCATCGCCTCCAAGGTTCTGGTCGAGGGCTTGAGGCGCGCGGGTCCAAAGCCCACGCGAGAGAAGCTGGTCACGGCCCTGGAGTCCCTGAATCGCTTCGACTTGGGCGGCGTCGACGTCACCTACGGGCCGGGAAACAGGACGGGCACGAGCTATATCGACGTCACCATAATCAGCAAGACCGGCAAGTTCATACGCTAGCGGGCGAAAGAAATTGCCGGATGGGCGCTGCGCGCCCGGTACCTGCGTGATCAAGGCGCGGCCCGCGGAAATCCCGGCAACCGCTGCAGGCCGTCCGATTCGAACAGCTCCTGCAACTGCGCGGCGGCTTCCTTGGAAGTCTGGATAAGCTGCGCCTCGTCGTGCTGGACCGCGTACTGCGCATCGAGCCGCTGCTCGTCGTGCTGCTTGAACAGGGTCACGGCACGCTCGGATGCGGCGATGCCGAAACCCAGGGAAAGCAGGGTATGGCGCGCGATGTCCATGCTCGCCGAAAAGGTTTCGCGCCAGATAAGCTTGACGCCGAGGTCGCGCAGTCGAAACAAATGCACGCGGTTGCGCGCACGGGCGAGAATCGGAACGTGAGGAAAATGCCTGCGCACGATCGCGGCGGTCTTCACCGAAGCCTCGACGTCGTCGATGGCGAGCACGAAAAGCCTGGCTTCGCCGGTTTTTGCCGCCTCGAGCAACTCCAGTCGCGAAGCGTCGCCGTAATACACCTTGCTGCCGTAGCGCCTCACGAAATCCACCTGCTGGTAGCTCACTTCGAGCGCCGTGAACGGCACCCCGCACATGCGCAATATGCGCGAAACGATCTGCCCGACGCGCCCGTAACCGGCGATGATGACCGGGTTGCCGGGCCCGGTGATCGTGTCGAACTCGGCGGTCGTATGACCCTCGATCCAGCGCACGAGGAACCGCTCGTGCAGCTCGAATAGAGGCGGCGAGAGGAGCATCGAGACCGTGACCACGACCACCAGGAGCTCGGCCGTGCCCGCTTCGAATATGCCGAGCGAGCCTGCCGCAGTGAAAAGGACAAAGGCGAACTCGCCGCCTTGCGAAACCGCGACCGCCAGCCGCTGCGCGGTTTCGTTCGGCGCCCGGCCGATTCTCGCGATCGCGTACATCAGGACGAACTTCGCGAGCGTGAGTCCCGCGGCGAGCCCGAACACCGTGAACGGCGTGTTCCATACCAGCGCAAGGTCGGCGCTCATGCCCACCGCGATGAAAAAGAGCCCGAGGAGCAGGCTCTTGAAAGGCTCGATATCGGCCTCGAGCTCATGGCGAAACTCCGAGTCGGCAAGGAGCACTCCGGCGAGGAAGGCACCGAGCGAAGCGGACAGGCCGATTTTCTCCATGATGAGCGCGGCGCCTATCACGAGCAAGAGCGCGGCCGCGGTGAATACTTCTCGTCCTCCGTAGCTGGCGACGGCCTTGAGTACAGGGCGCACCACCAGGCGGCTTCCCGCGATGACCACCGCGATGACCGCCAAGGCTTTCGCCGCCGAAGTCCACCCGCCGGCGGCGTGAGCCCCCGAACCGCTCAAAAGGGGCAACAGGGCGAGCAGCGGTATCACCGCAAGATCCTGGAACAGGAGCACCGCGAATGCTTCGCGTCCATGGCGCGTGGCGAGCTGCTTGCGCTCAGCGAGCGAAGCGAGCACGAGGGCCGTGGAGGACATCGCGAGCCCGAGACCGGCGACCAGCGCAGCCTGCCAAGAGAGGCCGAGCGCAAGCCCCAGAGCGGAGAGCACCGCACCGGTCGCGAGCACCTGCGTGCCGCCCAAGCCGAACACCGGACGGCGCAGGACCCAGAGGCGGCTCGGCTGCAGCTCGAGGCCCACGAGGAAAAGCAGGAGCACCACGCCGAACTCGGCGAACTGCAGCGTGGATTCGACCTCTCCGATCATGCCCAGGCCCCAGGGGCCGATAAGCATCCCGGCGCCGAGATAGCCGAGCACCGCGCCCAGCTTCAGGCGCTGAAAAAGCGGTACCAGGAGCACCGCGGTGAGAAGAAAGACGGCTGCCTGTTCGAGAAGATGCATGGGAGGATCCGGGGGACGGGAATGCGCTGCATTATGCGTGAGCGGCGCGACGCGTGAAACCGGAAGCTGCAGTGACAGCTGCGTCCTGCGGCTCAGCCGCTGGGCATCCCGGTGACCGCGGTGAGCATGCTGAGCGAACCCATCTCGTATCCGTCGACGGCAAAGGACACTTCCTCGTCTTTCCTCTGCAGCGCGGCGATATACAGGAGCGGCAGGTAATGTTCGGGCGTCGGCACCGACAAGCGCGCGTCCTCGCCGAGCTTCTCGAAATCGACGAGCGCCCGGTGATCGCGGGACGCGAGCGCTTCGCGAATCTTCTCGTTGAAGCGCACCGCCCAGTCGAACGGCGCACCCCCTGCTCGTTTCATGAGGCGCAGGTTGTGCACGACGTTGCCGCTGCCGGCGACGAGCACCCCTTCATCGCGCAGCGGAGCGAGTCGCCTGCCGGTTTCGTAATGGAATTGCGGCGGCTGAGTGCCGTCGATGCTCAGCTGAACGACTGGGATTTCCGCACCGGGGTACGCGTGTTTCAGGACCGACCAGGTACCGTGATCCAATCCCCAGGATTGGTCCATGCTCACGTGCGTCGGTCCGAGCAGCCCGCGCACCCGTGACGCGAGCTGCGGGTCGCCCGGAGCCAGGTACTGGACGTCGAACAGTGCCTGCGGAAAACCGTAAAAGTCGTGTATGGTTTTCGGCTCGCTCATCGCCGTCACCGCAGTCCCCTCCGTATACCAGTGCGCGGACACACACAGGATGGCCTTTGGTTTCGGGATCGATTCGCCGAGCCTTCGCCAAGTCTCGGTGTACAGATTGCGTTCCAGCGTGTTCATCGGGCTGCCGTGGCCAAAGAACACTACCGGCATTCTGGACCCATTGCGCGCCATCGCCATATCATGCAAGGTCGAACAGCAGGACCTCGGCCCCTTCGCCTTTTTCCAGCACGACCTCGGCGGTGTCGGTGGCTTTCAGCGCGTCGCCGGCTTCGAGCGGTTGGCCGTTCACCGTCAACCGGCCGCGCGCCACGTGCACGTAGGCGCGTCGGCCCGGTTGCAGCTTCTGGACCGCTCGGTCTGAACGGTCGAGAAGCGCGGCATACAGACGCGCGTCCTGGTGGATCGTCACCGAGCCCTCGCGCCCGTCGGGCGAGGCGACCAGGCGCAACCTTCCTCGCTTGGAAGCCGCGTCGAAATGTTTCTGCTCGTAGCTCGGCGGAATGCCGGACACGTTCGGCTCGATCCAGATTTGGAGAAAGTGCGTCACCTCTTGAGCGTGATTGAACTCGCTATGTTGCACGCCCTTCCCCGCGCTCATACGCTGCACGTCCCCCGGCACGATGGTCGAGCCGGTTCCCATACTGTCCTTGTGGGCAAGCGCGCCCTCCAGCACGTAGCTGATGATCTCCATATCGCGGTGGCCGTGAGTGCCGAAACCCGTACCCGGCTGAATCCGGTCCTCGTTGATCACCCTGAGATGGCCGAATCCCATGCTCTCGGGATCGTAGTAGTCGGCAAATGAGAAGGTGTGATAGGAGCGTAACCAGCCGTGGTCGGCGCGGCCGCGGTCCTCGCTTTTGCGGATTTCGATCATTGCGGGCCTTTGTGTGGATCGGATATGGGGTTGCGCAGACGATTCATCAAGGGCTGATGATCTTCATGTTGAACGCCCGCTCGACGAGCCAGATTCCGGCAACCGCCGCGATGGCGATGGACCCCCCGAAGAAGACCAGGCGCCGATAGAACCAGCTCGCCCGCAGCCCGTACGCGACCGGCAGA
>Ga0137463_1000485_pt1 | contig 13660 bp, 13 predicted proteins | sample EasRivERMGT800_2_FD_102333 | JGI IMG/M metagenome (GOLD analysis project Ga0137463, IMG submission 102333) | Soil microbial communities from meander-bound floodplain in the East River, Colorado, USA - East River MetaG ERMGT800_2 | ecosystem: Environmental > Terrestrial > Soil > Floodplain ...
ACCACGACCGTCCCGCTCGACTTGGCGTAACGCGTCAGGTGCGCCACGCACTCGCGCACCTGCGCGACCGAGCCGGGAGCGGAGGTGAGCTGCTCCGAGTAGAGCGTTTGAATCGAGTCGACGACGGCGATTTCGGGCTTGGCCTTTTCCAGCGTGGCGAGGATGCGTTCGAGCTGGATCTCGGCGAGCAGCTCGAGCTTGCCCGAATCGAGCGCGAGGCGCCGCGCGCGCAGCGCCACCTGCTCGGCGGATTCCTCGCCGCTTACGTATACAGCCTTGTGCGCGCCGCTCATCCTGGCGAGCACCTGGAGAAGAAGCGTGGATTTCCCCACGCCGGGGTCGCCTCCGATCAGGACCACTTCCCCCGCGACGAAGCCGCCGCCGAGCACCCGGTCCAGCTCGTCGATTCCGCTTGCCATGCGCGGCGCATCGCGCGCGCTCACGTCGGCGAGCCGCTTGAGCTCCGAGCTTTTCGTGACGCCTGAAAAACGGTGCCTGGGTGCCGACTCGGCGAGCCCTTCGACCAGAGTGTTCCAGGCACCGCAGTGCGGACATTGTCCCTGCCACTTCGGCGAGTCGCCGCCGCATGCGGTGCAGGCGTAGACGCTTCTCGCCTTGGCCATCAGAGCGTCTCCGATACGGGCACCCGCGGCGAGATCGCGCACAACAGCTCGTAGCTCACGGTACCCGCGCTTGCCGCCACTTCGTCGGCCGAGAGCCCCTCGCCCCACAGGGTCACCGGCGAGCCGACCGCCGCCTCGGGGAGTCCGGTGAGATCGGCAAACAGCATGTCCATCGCCACGCGCCCCAGGGTGCGCGTGCGCTTGCCGCAGACGAGGATCGGCGTTCCGGTGGGCGCATGGCGCGGGTAGCCGTCTGCGTAGCCACAGGCTACGATGCCGATTCGCATCGGCTCGCTCGCCGTATAGGTGCACCCGTATCCGACGCTGTCGCCGGGGAGAAGATCGCGAACGACGATCAGTTCGCTCGAAAGCGTCATTACCGGCTTCAGTCCCAATTTCTCGGCGCTTTCGTCGGGAAACGGTGAGCATCCGTAGAGCATGATCCCGGGCCTCACCCAGTCCTTGTGCGTGTCCGGATAGCGCAGGATCGCGGCGGAGTTGGCCAGGCTGCGCGAAAGCTTCACACCCTCCGTCATCGCCTTGAAACGTTCGCTCTGCCATTGCACGCCGCGCTTGCCGTCGGCGTCGGCGAAGTGCGTCATGAGCGTGATCTCGCCCGCGCAGCGCCGAAGGCGTTCGAGCGCATCGCGGAAACCGTCCTCGTTGAAACCCAGCCGGTTCATGCCGGTGTTGAGTTTCAGGTATGCGGGGATCTTCGCCGACAGCTTGAATTTCTCGAGCATCGCCAGCTGCTCCGGGTCATGCACCACGGCCGTGAGCCCGTGCCCTGCGATCGGTTCGAGTTCCTCGGGCGAGAAAAATCCCTGCAGCAGCAGGATCGGACGCCGCTCGCCCGCGCGGCGCAGCTCGAGCGCCGCCTCGAGCTCGACCAGCGCGAGACCCTCCGCCGCGGCGAACGCCCGGGCCGAGCGCGCCAGCCCGTGACCGTAGGCATTCGCCTTCACCACCACCCAGATGCGCGAATGGGGTGCACGGCGTCTTGCTGCGCCCAGGTTGTGGCAAAGCGCGGCGGAATCGATGCGGACTCGGATGGGGCGCATGGCCCGCCATTCGACCATAAAACCGGGAGTTCCGGCGGGCGGCCATCGAGAACTTTGCGCACCCTCCAAATGACTCGTGGTATAAAGCGGGCGGCCAAAGGCGTTTACCTTCCGTGACGCTCGCGCCGGACGCAGGAAATCGATGAATCGCGGCTTCAACACCTACGACTTCGCTCACCGCAGGCGCCGGAGATCATGAAGCGGGGTTTTTACACGATCATGGGGGCGCAGTTCTTCAGCTCGCTCGCCGACAACGCCTTGCTGATCGCCGCAATCGCTCAACTTCTGGAGCTCGACGGCCCGGCGTGGATGGTGCCGCTGCTGAAATTCTTCTTCACCGTGTCCTACGTTGCGCTCGCCGCGTTCGTCGGAGCCTTCGCCGACGCGATCCCGAAGGGCCGGGTGATGTTCATCACCAACACGATCAAGATCGCCGGCTGCGTGATGATGTTCTTCACCGATTACGTCGAATTCGCCGGCATTCCCGGCTATGCGCTGGTGCTGGCCGCTTACGCGGTGGTGGGGTTCGGCGCGGCCGCCTACTCCCCGGCGAAGTACGGGATCCTCACCGAGCTGCTGCCTCCGGAGAAGCTCGTTGCCGCCAACGGCTGGATCGAAGGGCTGACGGTCGCTTCGATCATCCTCGGAACGGTGCTCGGCGGAGCGCTGATCAGTCCGCGCATCGCCTCGATGCTGCTCGCGATCGACTTGCCGCACTTCGACACCGGCATCGAAACCCCGGCCGAGGCCGCAATCATCGTCATCGCCGCAATTTACGTCATTGCCGCAATTTTCAACCTGTTCATCCCGGATACCGGCGCGCGCTACGGCCCGCAGCAAACCAATCCCGCGCTGCTGATGCGCGATTTCTACGTCTGCTTCACCATGCTCTGGAAGGACAAGCTCGGTCAGATCTCGCTTTCGGTGACCACGCTTTTCTGGGGAGCCGGAGCGACCCTGCAGTTCCTCGTGCTGCAGTGGGCCGCCGTTCACCTCGGTCTTCCGCTGGACAAGGGCGCAATACTCCAAGGCGTCACCGCGGTAGGCGTGGCTCTGGGCGCGGTGATCGCGGGACGCTTCATCGCCCTCAAGCACTCCCTGGACGTGCTGCCGGCCGGCATCGTGATGGGCCTGGTGGTCGTCGCGATGATCTTCGTGACGAGCACGCCGATCGTCTACACCCTCCTGATCGTGATCGGCGCCATGGCGGGCTTTTTCGTGGTGCCGATGAACGCACTGTTGCAGCACCGCGGTTACGTGCTCCTCTCGGCCGGCCATTCGATCGCGGTGCAGAATTTCAACGAGAACATCTCGATCCTCCTGATGCTCGCCATCTATTCCGCGATGATAAAGTCCGATTTCCACATCAACGCCATCATCGTCGCCTTCGGCGCGTTCGTCGTGGTCGCAATGCTCCTGGTGATCGTGCGCCACCGGTACAACCAGAGCCGGGCCGATTCGCTGCACCTGATCGGAATGAAAACCAGCAAGCGCCGCGGATATCCTTGATTTCCCGCGGGGCGCCCCCACGTCCTGCAGAACCATGGGCGCGATTCCGGTACTCGATGACGGTTCGCCGCGCTCGGCTTCCTCGGCGCGCGGCGAAGCCGACGACACGCTGCTCGACGCGTATTCGAACGCGGTGGTCGCCGCATCCGAGCGGATCGGCCCCGCCGTCGTTCACGTCGAAGTCGCTCAGGCCCCCCGTTCGGCCGAGGCCGAAGCGCCGCGCCGCGGCAACGGATCGGGATTCGTGTTTACGCCCGACGGCTTCATCCTCACCAACAGCCATGTGGTGCACGGCTCGCGCTCGATTCAGGTGAGCTTCGCCGACGGTTCGAGCTTCGACGCCGGCCTCGTCGGCGACGATCCCGATACCGACGTCGCGGTGATCCGCGTCGGCGGCCACCAGCTTTCCACGGCAACGCTGGGAAGCTCGCGCGGCTTGCGCGTCGGCCAGCTTGCGATTGCGATCGGCAATCCCTACGGCTTTCAGCACACGGTGACGACCGGCGTGGTGAGCGCGCTCGGCCGCAGCCTGCGGGCCATGACGGGAAGGCTGATCGACGACGTGATCCAGACCGACGCTGCACTCAATCCGGGCAACTCGGGCGGGCCGCTCGTGAACTCGCAAGGCGAAGTGATCGGCGTCAACACCGCGATCATCCCGTTCGCGCAAGGTATCTGCTTCGCCACGGCCATCGACACGGCCAAATGGGTCGTGGAGCAGCTGTTGCGCTTCGGCCGGGTGCGCCGCGGCTATATCGGCGTGGGCGGCGCGACCGTCCCTCTGTCGCGCCGCGCCGTGCGCTTTCACGGCCTCGCAGCCGGGGCGGGAGTGCGCGTCGAGTCGATCGAGCCCGGCGGCGCCGCCGAGCAGGCGGGAATCGAGCCGGGAGACGTCATCATCGGCTACGACGGGGAAGACGTGGCGGGAGTCGACGAGCTGCACCGGCTGCTCGGCACGGAGCGCATCGGCAAGACCACGAACGTGACGCTTCTGCGCCGCGCGCAAAAGCTCGATCTGCCGATCCGGGCCGCGGAGATGCCGGCGAGGCCCTAGGCTTTCAGAGCACGACGGGCTTGTCCGGCAGTTCGTTCTGGCCTTCGCCCGAAGGCGGAAAGTGAGTGGCCAGCAAATCGCTGATCGCGCGCACGCCGATCATCACGCCGCGCTCGAACTGTCCGCGAGCGAATTCCTGCTGCATCTCGCCGCAGATCGCCTCCCACGCCGCCGTCCCGACCTTGGAATGGATGCCCCGGTCGGCGACGATTTCGACGCGCCGGTCGGCGAGCAGAAGGTGGATCAGTACGCCGGAGTCATGCTCGGTGTCCCAGACGCGAAGGCGCCCGAACCACTCCACCGCACGCTCGCGGGACTGGACGCCGCGAAGCAGCTCGGCGAGCGGCAGCGAGGCTTCGACGGCAAAGCGCAACTGGCCGGCGTGGCGCCGCTCCTCCTCGCCGATGGTTTTCTCGATGGCGCGCATGGCCTTGGGAGGAAACGCGCGCCTCACCGCCCAGTGGTCGGTGAAAAGATGTCGAAGCAGGCGTTTCGTGTTCATCGCGGCACTCACCAGTTCCCGGAGGCCCCGCCTCCGCTGAAGCCGCCTCCTCCCCCGCTGAAGCCGCCTCCGCCTCCGCCGAGGCCGCCTCCGCCCGACCATCCTCCGCCGGGCCAACCGCCGCTCGACCACCTGCCGTGACGGCTGCCCAATCCGTGGACGAGCGCGATGACAAATCCGACCAGCGCCCCGACGACTGCAAACACGAGCACTCCCGCCGCCACCCAGACGATCGCCCCGAGGATCCCACCGGAGATCGCGGCCCCGATGACACGGCCGAACAGGCGCCTGAAGATTGCATGCGCCAGGACGAGGGCCGCGACCAACCAGAGTATCGTCTGGAAATCGATCGCCCGATGAACGCCGTTGAAAGTTGCCCCAGGCTGCGGCGCAGGCAAGCTTTCTCCCTCGATCACCTTCATGAGCGAGTCGGTTCCGGCGGCAATGCCGCCGTAGAAATCGCCGGAGCGGAAATGCGGCGTGATCACGTCGCTCACGACCCGCTTGGCGACGGCGTCGGGAATCGCGCCTTCAAGGCCGCGGCCGACTTCGACGCGAAGCTTCCGGTCGTTCTTGGCGACGACGAGGATGACGCCGTCGTCGACCCGCGCGCGGCCCACTTTCCAGGCTTCGGCGACGCGGATCGAGTACTCCTCGATGGTCTCGGGCTCGGTCGAAGGCAGCATCAGCACCGCGATCTGGCTGCCTTTGCCGCGCTCGAAGTCGCGCAGTCGCGACTCGAGATTTTGAATCTGCGATGCCGAGAGCGTCCCCGTGAGGTCGGTGACGCGCGCCTTGAGCGGCGGCACCGCGACCTCGGCGGCGAGCGCAAAGCCCGCCAGCAGGGCGCCGGCCGCGACGAGACCTAGCCAGCGCTTGAGCATCGGACTACTGCTTGGCCGGCGCGCCGGGCTTGCCGAAATCGACCGTCGGCGGCCTGGAGATGGCCTTTTCGTCCTCGACGGTGAAGCTCGGCTTGATTTGGTAGCCGAACAGCATCGCCGTGAGATTGACCGGGAACTGGCGCACGAGCACGTTGTATTCCTGCACCGCCTTGATGAAGCGGTTGCGGGCGACGGTGATCCGGTTCTCCGTGCCTTCGAGCTGCGCCTGCAGGTCGCGGAAATTCGCGTCCGACTTGAGCTGCGGATAATTCTCGGCGACCAGCAGGAGCCGCGACAGCGCGCTGCTCATTCCCGCCTGCGCCTGCTGGAAGTTCCGGAACGCAGCCGGGTCGTTGAGGAGCTCCGGCGTTGCCTGGATGCTGCCGACGCGCGAGCGCGCCTCGGTGACCTGGATCAGTACCTGCTGCTCCTGTGCCGCGAAGCCCTTGACCGTATTGACCAGGTTGGGAATCAGGTCGGCGCGGCGTTGATACTGGTTGAGCACTTCGGACCACGCCGACTTGGTCTGCTCGTCGGCTCGCTGGATGTCGTTGTAGCCGCAGCCCGCCAGGGACGCTGCGACGAGGACCATGACCGCTGCCCAGAGTTTGCGCATGAATTCCTCCTGAATGATTCTGTCCCTAAGTGGAGGCCGCGGCGCGAAATTACAAGGCCGCGATACTGCGCCGGGCAAAGCACAGGTCTTCCCAGGCTTTGGCCTTGTCGGGAAGGTTGCGCAGCAGATAAGCCGGGTGATAGGTGACGATGAGCGGCACGCCTTGAAAGCGGTGCAGGCGCCCGCGCAGGCTCGCAATGCTCGCCTCGGTGTCGAGCAGCGCCTGCACGGCAAAGCGCCCCATCGCGAGGATCAGTTTGGGCTTGATGAGCTCGAGCTGACGCAGCAGATGCGGCGTGCACTGGCCGACCTCGAAGGGCTCCGGATTGCGGTTGCCCGGCGGACGGCACTTGAGCACATTGCAGATGTACACGTTCTCGCCCCGCGCGAGGCCGATCGCCGCGAGCATGTTGTCGAGCAGGCGCCCGGCCTGCCCCACGAAAGGTTCGCCCCGCGCGTCTTCCTCGGCGCCCGGCGCCTCGCCCACCAGCAACCAGTCGGCCTGCTCGTCGCCGACGCCGAACACCGTTTGAGTGCAGGTCTTGCGCAAGCCGCAGGCCTGACAAGACGCTACCGCCGCCTTCAGCTCCGGCCAATCCATTCGCAGAATGCGCGCCGCGCGGTCATCGGCGAGATCGAGCTTGGCGGCCCCTACGAGCCCCGGAACGGGAGGAAGGATTTCCGGAGTGCGACGCGGCGGCGGGTGGGGCGGTTTCAAAACCACCGGAGCGTCTGCGGGTTTTTCCCGATCCCGGACCCCGGACCCCTGATCCTGCTTCGGCCCGCGCAGCTTCCATACGGGACCGAGCCCCATCTCTTCCATATAGCGCTCGCTCCGCCCGCTCACAGGTCGAGCGCCAGAACCAGCGCGTCCTCGCGGCCTCGATGCGCCGGATAGTAGCCGCGCCGCACTCCGATCTGCTTGAAGCCGTAGCCGGCATAGAGACGCTGTCCCACCGCGTTCGTAGGTCGGACTTCGAGGAACAAGACCTTCGCCTCGCGCGCCCGCGCGACTCCCACCACGTGCTCGAGCAGGCTGCGCCCATGGCCCCGGCGCTGCGCATGGGCGGCAACGCTCAAGTTCAAGAGATGGGCTTCGCCCGCGGCAAGGATGAGCACCGCGTAACCGACGAGCTGCCTGCCGTCGCGGACCACCCAGCAGCCGTATCCGGCGTGCAGCGAGTCGCGGAAATTCCCGAGCGTCCAGGGAAATTCATAGAGGCTCTCCTCGATCTCGAGCACCGGGCGAAGATCGGCCTCGTTCATCGGCTCGAAGCTCGGCGCGGATCGGAGTACGGCGCTCATCAGCGTTCGCTCGTCTTGAGCGCGACCTTGTCGCGCAGGTACACCGGCAGCGCCGCGGCCGCGTCCCTCGCGTCTCCCGCGGCAAAACGCGCGATCGCAAGTTTCAGAACCGACCGCGCGGTCGGGGTCGTCTCGGGGCGGATCGCCGAAACGCATTCTCCGAGCCGGGCCAGGAGGCGCTCGCGATAGGCGGCGAAACCGTCGCCGCAGCCCAGCCAATCTCCCCCGGATGCGAGGGGCACGGCCTCGGGCTCGTACACGCCGGGAGCGGAAACTTCTTCCCATCCGGCGCCCGCCCTCCGGTACGCGGCATGATACACCTCGCCCTTGTGCGCATCGAGGCAGGCGATGATCCGGTCGCCTGCGGCTTTCTCCGCCGCTTCTTCCGCCGCCTGTTCCGCAAGAGCGAGCAGAGTTCCGACGCCGACCACGCCGATGCCGCGCGCAAGCGCGAGCCCCTGAGTCACCCCCGCCGCAATGCGAAGGCCGGTAAACGATCCCGGACCCGCGCCGTAGGCAATGCCCTGGATTTGCGCGAACTCGAGCTGCGCCTCCACCAGCACTTCCTTGACCATGTCGAGGATCCTCTCCGCCTGGCGCTGGCCCGCGGGCTCGTGACGCGAAAACAGCACCGCGCCGCGGCTTGCCGCTACCGAGCAGAAATCGGTGGAGGTATCGATCGCGAGCAGATTCATCGGCGCTTCTTGCGAAGAATTCTAGCGGATCGCCGAATGGCTTGCGGCGCTTGACGCCGGGCGTTTCACCCCCGATGATTGTACGAACACATAAGACAACAAAGACATCCCTCCGGAGGAAAACATGCATAGACGAATCGCGCTGATGGCGCTGGCGCTCCTGCCCGTTCCCGTGTTCGCGCAGGACGCCTATCCGTCCCACCCGATCACGATGGTCGTCGCATTCCCGCCGGGCGGCGTTGCCGACATCACCGCGCGGCCGACCGCTTTCGCGATGGAGAAACTGCTCAAGCAGCGCGTCATCATCGAGAACAAGCCCGGCGCGGCGGGAGCGACGGGGAACGCCTACGTCGCGAACGCGAAGCCGGACGGCTACACGCTGCTGATGGCGCTCTCCTCCATCTCGGTGATCCCGGAAGCCGAACGCCTCCAGGGACACAAGCCGCCTTACGAACTGAACCAGCTCGCTCCGATCGCCCTGATCTCCGCCGACCCCGTCGTCCTCGTGGTGCGCAAGGAAGCGCCCTGGGCGACCGTGAAGGATTTCGTCGAGGACGCGAAGAAGCGTCCCGGCAAGATCAGCTACAGCTCTTCCGGGATATTCGGCGCGCTGCACATGCCTTACACGCTTCTCGAGCACGCCACCGGGATCACGCTGTGGCACGTTCCCTACAACGGCGGCGGACCGGCGGTGCAGGCCCTGCTCGGCTCGCAGGTGGATTCCACGGTGGGCGGTCCGGCGGCCATGATCGGCCAGATCAAGGGGGGGCGGCTGCGGCCGCTCGCGAGCTTCGGGAGCAAGAGGCTCGCCTCCCTCCCCGAGGTGCCGACGCTCAAGGAACTCGGGATCGACGCCGAGTACTTCATCTGGGCCGGATTGATGGCGCCCGCCGCGACTCCGCCCGCCGTCCAGCAGAAGCTGCGCGACTCGGTGCGCCAGACGGTGCAAGACCCCGACTTCCGCAACGCCATGGCGAAGGTCGAGACGCCGATCAACTATCTCGACGCGCCCGAGTTCCAGAAATTCTGGGACGCGGACGCGAATAAGCTCGCCGAGGCGGTGAAGCGCGTCAAGATCGTCGAGCAGAGGAAATAAACCGGGAATGGCCGCAGCCCAAGGCAAGGTCATCATCACCTGCGCGGTCACCGGCGCGATCCACACGCCGACGATGTCGCCGCACCTTCCGGTGACCCCGGAGGAGATCGCCGAAGGCGCGATCGGAGCGGCGCAGGCCGGAGCGGCGATCGTGCACCTGCACGCGCGCGAGCCCGCCGACGGCCGGCCGACGCAGGATCCCCGGACGTTCATGCGCTTCCTGCCCAAGATCAAGGCGGCCTCGAACGTGGTCATCAACCTCACCACCGGCGGCGCGCCGACCATGACGATCGAGGAGAGGCTGCAGCCCGCGCTGCAGCTGAAGCCCGAGGTCGCTTCGCTCAACATGGGCTCGATGAACTTCGGGCTCTACGAGATGCTCGGTCGCTACAAGGACTGGAAGCACGACTGGGAAAAGCCCTACCTCGCGGGCAGCGACGAGCGCATCTTCAAGAATACGTTCCGCGACATCGCTCATATCCTGGAATCGTGCAGCGGCAACGACACGCGCTTCGAGATCGAGTGCTACGACATCGGGCACTTGTATACAGCGGCGCATTTCCTCGACCGCAAGCTCGTGAAGCCGCCGCTTTTCATCCAGTCGGTGTTCGGCATCCGCGGCGGCATCGGCCCGCATCCGGAGGACGTGATGCACATGAAGCGCACGGCGGATCGCCTCTTCGGCGATGCTTACTTATGGTCGGTGCTCGGAGCCGGGCGCAACCAGATGTTCGTCGCCGCGATGTCGGCGGTGATGGGCGGAAATGTCCGCGTGGGCCTCGAGGACAGCCTATGGCTCGGCCGGGGCACGCTCGCAAAAACCAATGCCGAACAGGTCACGAAGATTCGCCGGATTCTGGAGGAACTCGGACTGCAGATCGCCACGCCCGACGAGGCGCGCGAGATGCTGAAGCTCAAGGGCGGACGAAACGTCGCATTCTAAAGGTGAAAGATCGATGAAGAGCTACAAGATCGCCGTCATCGCCGGCGACGGTATCGGAAAAGAGGTCATGCCCGAGGGCGTGCGCGTGCTCGAAGCCGCAGGCCGGAAATTCGGCATCGAATTCAAGTGGGATGAATTTCCCTGGAGCTGCGAGTTCCGTCTCAAGCACGGCCGCATGATGCCCGAGGACGGGCTCGACACCCTCCGCGCACACGATGCGATCTTCTTCGGCGCATGCGGCTTCCCCGGCGTGCCCGACCACGTGTCGCTGTGGGAGCTGCTCATCCCGATGCGCCGCGGCTTCGACCTGTACGTCAACCTTCGCCCGGTGCGCCTGATGCCGGGCATCCAGTCGCCCCTCGCCGGGCGCAAGCAGGGCGACATCGACTTCTGGGTGGTGCGCGAGAACACCGAGGGCGAATACTCGTCGATCGGCGGACGCATCTTCGAGGGTACCGAGCGCGAGACCGTCGTGCAGCAAAGCACCTTCACCCGTCAGGGCGTCGACCGCATACTCAAATACGCTTTCGATCTCGCCAAGAGCCGCCCGAAGAAGCACCTCACCTCGGCCACCAAGTCGAACGGCATCTCGATCACCATGCCCTACTGGGACGAGCGCGTTCGCGCCATGGCTGCGCGCTACCCCGAAGTGAAGACCGACCAGTACCACATCGACATCCTCACCGCCCACTTCGTGCAGCATCCGGACTGGTTCGACGTCGTGGTCGGATCGAATCTTTTCGGCGACATCCTCTCGGACCTCGGCCCCGCCTGCACCGGCACCATCGGCATCGCGCCCTCGGGCAACATCAATCCGGAACGCAAATTTCCGTCGGTGTTCGAACCGGTGCACGGCTCGGCCCCGGACATCGCGGGCAGGAACGTCGCGAATCCCATCGGACAGATCTGGTCGGGCGCGATGATGCTCGAGCACCTCGGGCACAAGGACGCGGGCGAGGCCATCGTGCGCGCGATCGAGCGCGTGCTGACCGAAGGTCCGCGTACGCGCGACATCGGAGGCAAGGCTTCGACCAGCGACGTCGGCAAAGCCATAGCCGCTGCGATCTAAGGCGGGAAAGAATCAGGGCCGATTCTGGCCGGTCCGGTCGCGGTAGATGTCGCGGCCGTGATCGTGAACGTCGCGCCGCAGTTGCTGGCGCTGCTCCGGAGTCATGCGCGCATCGCGGTTGTGGGTGGTGTCGCGTGCCGGGATCTGCTGGGGCGGAGTCGGGCGCCCCGGCGCGCCGCGGACGATGCCCCGGCCGCCCTGAGCGTGCTGGGCCATGGCGGGGAACGATGCAAGCAGCACCAGCGCGATGCTGCCGAGGACGATCAAACTCTTCACTCTTTTTTCACCATCCTGCTTCAGGGAGTGCCTAGACTAAGGCGGGTTTGTAAGTCATTTACGACGCCCGGCCGGTCGATTGTAACAACTTGTTTCCGGTGCCTCGAATCGTTCCTGGTTTGACGCTCGTTTCCGAGATCGCGAACCTTGAAAGGGTTATTCGCGGCAAACCATTGCTCGGCGCGCTTGCGGAACCCTGCCGGGACGGACTTCAGATATTCGGACCTGGGATCGAGGTAGAGCGCAATCGCTGTCGCTCGCAGCCGCTGCTGCTCGTCGTTCGAATATCGCGCTTCGAACGCGTAGGCCCACGCGCTCTCGGGCATGACCTCCTGATAGCGACGCGCCCAGTCGAGCGCGAATTTCAGATATCTCTTCTCACCGGTTGCGGTGTAGAGCCACTCGCACGCCTCGGCCCATTGGTACTCCGTGAAAATCGGCCGCTTGTCGGTGAAAGGGCGGTGATGGAACGCTAGCTGCAGGTGTTTCTCCGCGGCCTCGTGCTCGCGGCGCAGACCGGCGAAGAACGCCAGCGCGAGCTCGCGGTCGAAGTCCTGGCGCGAAGCAGGCAGCGTTCCGACGAACGCCTCGAGTCCGAGCTTGTCTCCTGTCTTGGCGCTGGCCCAGGCAAAATAAGGCAGCGCGTATCCCGGGAAATCGTGCAGCGGAGAACCTTCGACCGCGTAGAACTCCGCCATCCGGTCGAACCGCTCGACCGCGGCCTTGAAATTGCCGCGGCGCAACTCCGAGTAGGCGTCCGCGAAATAGACAAGCTCGGATTCGACCAGCGTCCCTTCGCGCACCGGCGTCCGGTTCTTGGCGCGGAACACGGAACGCGGGTAACCAATCTGTCCCTGGCCGCTTGCCGGTTTGCGCAGGACCATGAACTTCTCGACGCTGGTGTTGGGCGGCCCGGCGAGCTCGCGCACGGTGCGCGCGAGATCCGGCGCGGGCGACCGGTCGATCGCGTTCAACATCAGCGCAAGGCGCACGCCGTGCGAGGTTCCGGCCGACGCGGACGACTTGTAGGGCTCGGCAAGCAGCCAGCGCTTGTTCTTCTCCCAATCGCCTCCCTTCAAACGCAATCCCACGTCCGCGGCAAGCCATACCTGGGGATTGTCGAATGCATTGTGCAGCCGGTTGAAGCCTGCCCACGCCTGCTCCTCGCCGCCGAGCACGAACAGCCAGGACAGGAAATCGCGCCAACCATACGGGTCTTGGTAGCGCTGGCCCCTATTGCGCGCGGCCGCGATCGTCGCAGGATAATCCCGGTCCAGCTGGGCAAGGCGCTGCATGCTCGCGAGCGACGCGTTCGACCCGGTATTCAGCTTCGCGGCGATGTCGTAGAACCGCCGCGCCTCTTCAAGTCTGCCCTGCCAGAAGAACACGCTGCCGGCGGTATAGGCCCGGTTGCTCAATTCGACCGCGTCATAGCGGGACGGGTCCGAGAAACCAGGAAACTGCCCGAACATGTTCGCCGCGGCCTCGTAGTCGCCTTTTTCATCGATCAGCCGGCTCCCCTGCTCGGCGTAATAGCTCCAGCGATCCGGCCGTTCCCCAAGCTCCGCCTCCGAAAGCTGCCTGCGCTCGGCCGGCGACCCGGCGAGCGCCTGAAGGAGCCCTGCGCGCTCCGGATGTCCCTTGAAGCGCTTTTCCAGCACGCCGCGTAGTTCACGCTTCCCCGCCTCGTCCTGCGCGAGGAACCGCGCGGCTTCGAGGTCCGCTACGGACGCGGCGACCTGGCTGCGCAGCAGATCCTGGTACAGCTTCTGATCCGTGGCGGCGCGATCGGCTTCGTACCCGGTCGCCGGTACCACGTACCAGTAAGGCCGCACCGGCAGGTCGAACTGGTATGCGCTCAGGAAAGGCGCCGATGAAGCCGACGGCACGCCCATCACACGGAGCGCCTCGCTGGTGGTCCTGCTTTGACCCTGTTCCAGCAGCGCCGCGGCGACCGCGAGCCGTATCGCTTCCGCAAATCCGGCGTCCCTTTGCGATGCGGGCAGCTTTTGGGCCAGTCCCAGTCG
>Ga0137463_1000486_pt1 | contig 13657 bp, 12 predicted proteins | sample EasRivERMGT800_2_FD_102333 | JGI IMG/M metagenome (GOLD analysis project Ga0137463, IMG submission 102333) | Soil microbial communities from meander-bound floodplain in the East River, Colorado, USA - East River MetaG ERMGT800_2 | ecosystem: Environmental > Terrestrial > Soil > Floodplain ...
ACTTCGTTTTGTTGTCGATGACGATGGTGCGCTGCGCGGCCGACGGTTGCGCGGCGTTGCCGAGCATATCCGCCTCGGTCACTTTGGCGGTGGTGGTCAAGCTGGCTGCGGAAAGCGTCAGCATGGCAAGGGTCGGAATGAGTCGTTTCATGTGAATCTCCATTTCGATAGTCGGGACGAGATAGCGTTCGGCGCACCTGAATCGCGCCGCAAGCACGATGCAAGACCGGGCCCGGTGCAGGTTTATTCCTCGTACGCGGGGCTGTGTTTCTCCCGGCAGTCGGGCGTTGCGCCGCGTGTGCAGCGGCCTATACAATCCGCATCCTCATTGGTGAGCAGCTGACTTTCGCTTCCTGAGGTGTTTGTCGTCGACCGGCTGGCCACGGAGGAAATCCTGGAAGCATTTCTCGTCTCGGCCGGAATCGTCGTCCTCGCGGAGATGGGCGACAAGACGCAGTTGCTCGCGCTCGTCCTCGCGGCGCGCTACCGGCGTCCGGTTCCGGTGATTCTTGGAATATTCGCAGCGACGCTCGCCAACCATGCGCTCGCGGCCTGGCTCGGCGCGGAGGTCGCCGGAGTGCTCGGCCGCGACGCGCTGCGCTGGATTCTGGGTTTGTCGTTCCTCGGCATGGCGGCGTGGACGCTGGTGCCCGACACGCCCGAAAAGGAAAAACCGCAAAGCGCGCGCCTCGGCGCTTTCGCCGCGACGCTCATCGCCTTCTTCCTCGTGGAGATGGGCGACAAGACGCAGATCGCCACCGTGGCTCTGGCCGCGCGCTACGTCTCGATTGCAGCGGTCGTTGCCGGCACGACGCTCGGCATGATGCTCGCCGACGTCCCGGCGGTGTACTTCGGCGAGCGTATTCTGCGGCGGGTGCCGGCGAAGACGGTGCGCCGGGTCGCCGCGGCGAGCTTTGCACTGCTCGGAGCGCTCGCTCTCTTCGACCCGAATTGAAGCCGCGCGGCCCGGCGCTGCGAGGGCGATCGCCGGTTGACTGCTCAAGCGGCCGTAGTATCCTATCTGCACTCGCTCCGCCGGCACGGCGGACCATCACAATCCCAAGGGGAAATCATGGCATCTGCGACCCGACCCGTTGTAAGGATTGCTCCCAACAACCCGGTGTTCGACTTGCCGGTGATCGTCGGCATCGAGGAAGGGCTCTTCGGGAAGGCGGGGCTCGACGTCAGCTTCTCCGCGACCTACGCCGATCGCGAGCGCGACAACGCGGAGAAGCCGGTCCTGTCGCGGCTCAAGGAGCAGATGTTCGAGTGCGGCTCGGCCGACAGCTACAACGTCTGCGAATGGGCGAGCATCGATCGCCTGGAGCGCGGCAAGCGCGGCGGCAACATCGCGGCCCTGCGCGCCGCGGTCGCGGCGCAGGCCATCCTGACATTCGACGAGAAGCTGCAGACCCCGCGCGACCTGTCCGACGTTCCCGTGGTGGTGCAGGAGCTCACCGGATCGCACTACACGACGCTGCAGATGCTGGAGAGCGCCGTGGGACGCGAGCACGTCAGGATCCAGAACGGCAGCTTGCCGTACAAGCGCTGGGTGGGTCTCAGGGACCGGGAGTACCGCGCCGCGGCGGTGATGGAGCCTTTTATCAGCCTAGGGTTGAAGGAGGGCGCGCACATCATCGCCGCCTCGTTCTATCGGGGCGGGGAGGTGGTGGCGGCCGAGCTGACGCCGGAGGAGCGCAAGGCCTACTACGACGCCGAAAACCAGGCCGTCGATCTCATCAACGGCGACTTCTACAAATACGCACATCACGTCGCCGCGGCTGCGAAGGGCGCGCTCGAGCCGCACGAGCTGCTGCGTGCCTTCGTGCACTACAAGCACGTCGACTACTACGATCCGGCGCTGTTCAACCGGGCCTACGACTGGATGAAGGCCCGCGGAATGACCGAGGGACAGAGCGAGCACGCCGCGCTGGTCGTCGGCTGATTCGCCCCTTCGTCGGCGCTCAGAACTTCATCGCCCTCTGCACGGCCGGGCGCGCGGCCATCGCATCGGCCCAGCGCGCGACGTTCGCAAAGCCCTCGAGCAAGGCGGGTTGCGTGGCTTTCATGCGCCCGACCACGCCGTAGAGCGCGAAGTCGGCGATGGTGATCTCCTCGCCCGCGCAGTACCGGCGCCGCCCGAACGTGCCGTCCCAGACCTTCATGTAGCTGTTCCACATCGACTTGAACACCTCGATCGCCGGCCCGTGCTGATCCTTGGCGCGAGACAGCGTGAAGATCGCGGTGACCATGCCGCTCATGTCGCTCGCGGCGCTCGCGAGCGCCTGCCAGAACGCCGGCCGCGCCGCGGGGTCCTTCGGCAGGAACTTGCCCGATTTCTCGGCGCAGTACATGAGCACCGCGACCGACTGCGAAACGGTCACCGGCTTTCCGCCCGGGCCGTCGCGGTCGACGATCACCGGGATCTGCCCGTTCGGGTTCATGGCGAGGAACGAGGGCGACTTCTGCTCGCCTTTCGCGAGGTCGATGGGATGGAAGTTGTAGGCGAGGCCGCATTCTTCCAGCCCGATGCGCGCGCGCATGCCGTTCGAGGTCCCGGCGGCGTAAAGGTCAATCATGGTTATTCGCTTCCTTTGGAGTTGGACGGTGAAAGAGCCATTATCTCCCGGCCGCCGAGGGTTTGCCGCCGTTGCGGTGCTGCATCTCCGCCACCGGAAAATCGGCGCTAGAATCTCCGTCCAGCTCGTAGGCCGTCAACCTGGGGAGCTCGCCATGCAGACAAAACGCCTCTTGCTTGCGGCAACAGCCGGTTTTGCTCTCATCGCCATTCAAGCGCTATGCGACCCCGCGCCGGCCGCGGCCCAGACCTCCGCCGCGCTGACCGGGCGGGTGAGCTCTGCGGAAGAAGGCGCGATGGAGGGCGTGGTCGTCAGCACGAAGAAGGCCGGCTCCGCGGTCACGATCAGCGTCGTCAGCGACGATCGGGGCCGTTTCAGCTTTCCTTCGGCGAAGCTCGGAACCGGCTCGTATTCGCTGAAGATCCGGGCAACGGGATATGAGCTCGAGGGGCCGGGCTCGGTGGAGGTCAACCTGGCCGTGCCCGCCGCGGCCGATCTGAAGCTGCGCAAGGTCCGGGACATCACGCCCCAGATGACCAACGCCGAATGGCTCGCGAGCTTTCCCGGGACGCCCGACCAGAAGAAGTTTCTCTACGGCTGCGTGAGCTGCCACACCCTGGAGCGCGTCGCAAAGTCGAAGCACGACGCGGCGGGATTTCTTCAAGTCATGAAGCGCATGGCGACCTACACCAACAACAGCCACGTGGAACGCCCGCAGGTTCGCATTCGCGCGCGCGATCCGATGCGCGATTTCGGCCCCGACTCCGACAAGCAGGCGGCGTATCTCGCCACCCTCAACCAGAGCTCCGGTGCCTGGTCGTATGCGCTGACGACGCTTCCCCGCGTCAAAGGCAAGGGCACGCGCGTCGTCATCACCGAATACGATCTGCCGCGCAGACCCCTGATGCCGCACGACGTGATCGTCGATCGGGAGGGCATCGTCTGGTTCTCGCAATTCGACGAACAGTTCCTCGGCAAATTCGATCCGAGGACGCTGAAACTCACCGAGTTTGCCGTTCCGGTGCAGCGGCCGGGCTTTCCGAAGGGCACGCTCAACCTGGAAGTCGATCCGCAAGGCAATCTCTGGCTCTCGCACATGTTCCAGTCGGGCATCGTGAAGTTCGACAAGAAGACCGGGAAGTTTCAGGCGTTTCCCTTGCCGCCCGGCGTCGTCAACGAAGATTCCCAGCAGTCGATGGTCGGCCCGCAGCGCTGGACGGTCGACAACAGGGTGTGGCTCAACGACGCCGGCATTCCGGGCCTGCATCGCCTGGACATGGCGACCGGCCGGTTCGAGACCTGGAAGCCCTACCAGAACATGAAAGGCCCGCATTCCGTCTACGGCATCTACGCCGATTCGAAGAACAACATCTTCTTCATGGATTTCGGCGGCGAGAACGTCGGCAAGATCGAAGCGGCGACCGGGAAGCTGACGCTCTTTCCGACCCCGACGCCCCGATCGAGACCGCGCCGCGGCAGGATGGACGAGCAGGACCGCGTCTGGTTCGCCGAGTGGCGAGCTGAAAAGATCGGGATGTTCGACACCAAGACGGAAAAATTCAGGGAGTGGAACGTGCCCACGCCTTATACCGCGCCCTACGACGTCGTCCTGGACAAGAACGGCAAGCTGTGGACGGCGGGCATGAACACCGATCGCGTGCTGCGCATGGACCTCGACACTGGCGAGTTCACCGAATACCCGCTGCCGAGCCAGACCAACATCCGGCGCGTGTTCGTCGACAACTCGACTGCGCCGCCCACGTTCTGGGTCGGCAACAACCACCACGCGGCCCTCGTGAAGGTCGAGCCGCTGGAGTAGGGGCCGTCGGCAACTCGTACGAGGGGATCCATGATGAAGTCGTTCACCGCTTCGAAGCCGTTCCGCGGGTTTTGTAGCCTTGCGCTCGTTCTGGGCCTTGCCCTCGCGGGCGCCGCGCAAGCCCAGACCTTCCCGGCGAGGCCGGTGAAGCTGGTCGTGCCCTTCGGGCCGGGCGGGTCCGCCGACGTGGTCGCGCGCATCGTCGCCGACGGCGCCGCCGAGTCGCTCGGCCAGCCGCTGGTGATCGAGAACGTGCCGGGGGCGGGGGGCAACATCGGCACCGCGCGCGTCGCCAAGGCCGCGCCCGACGGCTACACGCTGGTCGAGTGCACCATCGGAACCTGCGCCATCAACCCCGGCATCTACGCGAGCACCGGCTACGACCTGCAGAAGGATTTCGTGCCGGTGTTTCTCGTCGGCGGGGTCATGAACGTGTTTACGGTGCATCCCTCCCTGAACGTCAAGTCCATCGCCGAGCTCGTGGCCTACGTAAAGGCCAATCCCGGCAAGCTGCCGATCGCGATCGGCGCCGTGGGCAGCTCCAACCACCTGACGCCGGTGTGGTTCGCCTCCATCGCGGGGCTCGACATGCTGTACGTGCCTTTCAAGGGCGCGGGGGATGCGATCACCGCGCTGCTCGGCGGCCAAGTGATGATGTTCGTGGACAACGAGCCTTCGATCCTGCCGCAGATCACCTCGGGCAAGGCGCGGCCGCTCGCCGTGACCGGGCCGCGGCGCTCGGCCTTTCTTCCCAGCGTGCCGACCATGGAAGAGTTGGGCTACAAGGGTTTCGTGGTCGAGCCCTGGTACGGATTCATGGTGCCGCAGGGCACGCCGCGCGCGGCGGTGGAGAAGCTGAACGCGGCGTTCAACGCGGCCATCCGGAACCCGCGGATCAAGGCTCGCCTGGAAGAGGCCGGGTTGCGCCTCGTAGGCGGCGCGCCCGAGCGCCTGGGCGAGCAGATTCGAGGCGAGTCCGAGCGCTGGGCCAAGGTGGTCAAGGCCAACAACGTCAAGATCGAGTAAACGGGAGCCGGGCGCCGTAAACGAATTCGGGGCGCCCGAAGCGCCCCGATCGCGGCCCCTTAGCTCCTGCGAAGGGTCAGGCTGTCTTGTTTCTCCAGGTCCCGGTCGACCAGCTCGTCGTGGCCCCTGAACGTGATCGAGTATTCGCCCCGGCCTTTGACTTCCGCGCAGGCGAGCATCGTCAATCTGCGCACCACGCTCGTGGGGATGTCCAGAGATGGCTGGTTCGCAGCTTTCGCATTGCGCAGCTTGCGCAGCCAATCGATATCTTCGGCAGTCAGCCTGCGGTCCATCGCGGTGTTCTCCCTGTTCCCGTCTGAAATCGTGCGTGCCGGTCGTTTCGATGCGTGAAGCGGGTGAGACTCTCGCAACCTCCGTGCCAGACCAAGGAATCCTCAGTCGATCAGTTAGTTGGAACAAATCGCTACTTCAGAACAAGGGCGATTCTGTCGCCAGGAAGCGACGGACTAAATGAGGAAGTGATGCTAGCACGCTGATCTTGCAGTGTTTGGGAATGTCGGGGATCGGCGACATGAGGGTTTTCGCCCTGAACCCGGACGGGGTTTCGTTCCGACGGTCAAAGCGTCATTCCGCCGTCCACGCTGATGACCGCGCCGTTGATGTAGCTCGCCTCGTCGGAGGCGAGGAACGCGAACACGCTGGCGATTTCGTCGGGCCGGCCGAGCCGTCCGAGCGGAACCTTCCCCACCATTTCCTGCAGCACTTTATCGGGCATCTTGCTCACGATGGGTGTCGCGACGAATCCGGGACATACCGCGTTCGCGCGGATGCCCTTGCGCCCGAGCTCGCGCGCCCAGGTCTTGGTCATCCCGATCACCGCGAACTTGCTCGCGGCGTAATTGGTCTGGCCGAAATTTCCGTAGAGGCCGACGATCGACGAAGTGGTGAGGATGACGCCAGACTGCTGCGCCAGCATGATGTCCACCACCGCCCGCGTGCAGTTGTAGACGCCTTTCAGGTTGATGTCGATCACGCGGTCGAACTGCTCGTCGGTCATGTTCTTCAACTGCGCGTCCATGACGATGCCGGCGTTGTTGACCACGCAGTCGATTCGGCCCCATTTGTGCATGACGCTCTTCACCATGGCCGCGATTTCTTCCTTGTTGGTGACGTCCACCTTGAAGCCTTCGGCCTCGCCGCCGCGAGCCCGGATTTCTTCGAGCGTCTGCCGGGTCAGATCGGCGTTGATGTCGCAGACGGCGACCTTTGCGCCCTCGGCGGCGAATTTGACGGCGGTGGAATGTCCGATGCCGCGCGCCCCGCCGGTGATGGCGGCGACTTTTCCGGTGAGTCTCATGAAGGTTCGTTCCGCCTAGGGACTCGAGGATTTTCCCCAGCTGTCTCTCAATGTGACCGTGCGGTTGAATTTCGGCGCGCCGGGCTTGGAGTCGAGGCGGTCGGCGACGAAATACCCGTGGCGCTCGAATTGAAACCGCTCCTCCGCCTTCGCGTCTCCCAGCGCCGGCTCGATCTGCGCGGTGATGAGCTTCTTCGAATCCGGATTCAGCTCCTTCAGAAAATCCGCATCCCCGGCCCCGGGATGGGGCACTTTGAACAATCGGTCGTAGAGCTGCACCTCCGCCGAAAGCGAGTGCTTCGCGCTCAGCCAATGGATGTTGCCTTTTACCTTGACCGTCTCCGCGCCCGCCGTGCCCGACTTCGTGTCCGCATCGTACTTGCAGCGCACGGCCGTGATCTTGCCGCCCGCGTCCTTGTCGCAGCCCGTGCACTCGACGACAAAGCCGTAGCGCAGGCGTACCTTGTTGCCGGGACGGGGGTCCCCGGCGGGGGTTGTGCCGGGGGGATATAGTCGGAAGTAGCCTGGGGGCGGATTCGCGGAGAAATCATCGCGCTCGATCCACAGCTCGCGCGAGAACGGGATCTTGCGCCTGCCCCATTCCGGTTTCTGCGGGTGGTTGGGCGCCTCGCATTCGTCTTCTTTCCCTTCCGGGTAGTTCTCGATGACGAGCTTCACGGGATCGAGCACGGCGATCCTGCGCGGGGCGACCTCGTTCAGGTGCTCGCGCATGCAGTCTTCAAGGACGGAGAACTCGATCCGCGACTCGGCCTTCGCCACGCCGATGCGCTCGGCGAACAGGCGAAAACCCTCGGGGGTGAAGCCGCGCCGGCGCGCACCGACGAGCGTGGGCATGCGCGGGTCGTCCCAGCCGTCCACGTGTTTCTCCTCGACGAGCTGGATGAGCTTTCGCTTCGAGAGCACGACGTAGGTGAGGTTCAGCCGCGCGAACTCGATCTGCTGCGGCAGCGGCCGCTGCAGGAGGCCCGGCCTCTTCACGCCGTCGTACCCGGTCCAGTCCTCCGCGAGCCGTTCGTTGAACCACTCGTAGAGCGGCCGGTGGTCCTCGAACTCGAGCGTGCAGATCGAGTGCGTGATGTTCTCCAGCGCGTCCGACACGCCGTGCGCCCAGTCGTAGGTGGGATAGATGCACCAGTTCTCGCCGGTGCGGTGGTGCGCGGCGTGCCGGATGCGATACATGGCCGGGTCGCGCAGGTTGATGTTGGGCGAGGCCATGCCGATCTTGGCGCGCAACACGTGCTCGCCGTCGACGAACTTGCCCAGGCGCATTTCGCGGAAAAGTCTCAGGTTCTCCTCGACCGGGCGCTCGCGGTAGGGGCTGTTCTTGCCGGGCTCGGTGAGCGTGCCGCGAAGCGCGCGCATCTGCTCGGCGGAGAGGCTGTCCACGTAGGCGTGGCCGCGGCGCACCAGTTCTTCGGCGAACTGGTACAGATACTCGAAGTAGTCCGAGGCGTAGTACTCGTTCCTGTTCCCGCCCGGGTCGTCCCAGGAAAAGCCGAGCCAGTTCACCGCGTCGCGGATGGAATCGACGTACTCCGTTTCCTCTTTCGAGGGATTGGTGTCGTCGAAGCGCAGGTGGCAGGCGCCGCCGTAGTCGCGCGCGAGACCGAAGTTGAGGCAAATCGCCTTGGCGTGGCCGTAGTGCAGATAGCCGTTGGGCTCCGGCGGAAAGCGCGTGCGGATCTTCGCCGGATCGGGCGGCGCCTTGTCGAGCGAGAGCACGGAACCGGGCTTGCCGTTCCACTTGCGCTTCGCGTACTTGCCCGCCATGAGATCGGCCTCGATGATCTGGCGGATGAAGTTCGAGTGCGAGGCTTCCTGCTGCTTCTTGGACATGGGGCTCACGGGGTTTCGCGCGATTCTACCCCAGCGCTTCGCCTCGCCCGTGATGGAGAGATCAGCCGGTTCTCGCCGAGGTGAACGCGAGGGCCAGGCAGACCGCCACCGCCGCGGAAAACGCCGCGGGCGCAATGAAGAAATACACCCCGCTCAGGATCGTGAATCCCAGGTAGGCCAGAAACAGGGAAGCGACGAACGGCCGAGTGCGGACCGGGTCGCTTTTCGCGAGGCCTGCCAGTTGCCACAGCAGCACGGCGAGCAGCAGCAGGGTCACGCTGAAAAGGAGGCTGAACCCGCGGTAGAAGTCCCAGTGCGTGCGCCTGGCCCCCATGATGTCGAACGGGAAGGCCTGCATGGCCATGAACACCGCCGCCTGTTCCGGGTCGCTTGAGGAGGGGCCCAGGGTTCCATAGGTGTGGCCGGCGCAAAAAATCAGGGTGAGCACCGAAGCGACGCGCAGCAGGATCGACGGTTTCATATAAACCTCGTGAGAAAAGTCTCCGTCCCGAAATTCAAGCTCGGCCGGGTCCCGGATATTATGTGTTAGCATCGGCCGCGGGACACGAAGCAGGGGAGAGGGGCACCTCTGCCGGTCCGTACGGCCGAAACTATTTGCTGGGACTGTTTGCTGGGGACGATTCGGGTTTCAGGGGCGTGGGGGGGGAATCTGCCGCTGTGAGACCGTTGGGTGAACTGGACGATCCGCGCCGCCGCATCCTGATTCAGGCGCTGGCGGCGGGTTTTTTTTCGTCGGCCGGAAACGCGGCGGCCCAGCTCTTCGGCAAGACGCCCGGGAAACTCCCCGCCGGGCAATCGATCTATCGCGTCTCCGGGCGCGTGACCGTCAACACCCAGCAGGCGACGCTCCAAACGCGGATCGTCCCCGGGGATACCGTGGAGACGGCCCCCAACGCGGAAGTCGTTTTCGCCGTCGCCGAAGAGGCGTTTCTGCTGCGCGGCGGAAGCCGCATGGTGATCGAGAAGCCGCCCTCGGGCCTCACGACCGCGCTGCGGCTGGTGACGGGCAAGGTGCTGTCGGTGTTCGGCAGGGGAAGGCCGACCCGCATCGTCACCGCGACCTCCACCATCGGGATCCGCGGCACCGGCGCGTACGCGGAGACCGACCCGGAGCAGACCTATTTCTGCACCTGCTACGGGATCGCCGACATCGCGGCCAACAACGATCCCTCGAGCCGGGAAACGGTCTCGGCGACGCATCACGACAAGCCGCTCTACATCCTGGCGAAGGGCAAGACCGGGGCAAGCATCCGCCGCGCGCCTTTCATCAGCCACACCGACCAGGAGCTCGCGCTGATCGAGTCGCTGGTCGGCCGCACGCCCCCGTTCGTGTTCCCGATGGACACCTACAATGCGCCGCGGCGAGATTATCCCTAGCGGGTCGCGGACTCGTTCGGTGATCGGACCTCTCGCGCCCGCTGCATGTAGCACCGGCAACACCGGCTGGCGCGAGCTGGGCGCCGTCGCCGCGGGGCTCGCCTTGCTGGCCGGCGCATCGGCACCGGCGCGTGCCGCCGGGTACTCCGAATTTCTCGACTCGATCGAGTTTCGCGGCTTTCGCGCCGAGGCGAGCTACACCTCGGACGACAACGTGACCCGCGCTCCCTCCGGCGACTCTTTGCGGGACCGGATACTGGGCGTGCGCGTCAGCGCGGCTGGCGTGATTCCCTTGTCCACGCGCACTCGCGCGGCGGTCCAGGGATTTGCGGGCACGCAGAAGTTCGGCACCTACACGGGACTGTCGAACAATTTCATCGGGACGCAAGGAGACTTCTTTTTCCGCTCCTCGGGCGAATTCGCCGCGGCCACCTACGGAGCGTTCGTGCGCACCGCGAAGGAGGAGTACGACTCGAACCTGCGCGACGGCTACCGCCATGCGTTCGGCGTGACCGTGCTCAAGCCCGTGACCGACCGGATCCAGCTGTCCGGCGCGCTCGCCAGGAACATCAGCGACGGAAAAAGCACCGTCTTCGACCAGAGCAACACTTCCCTGCGCGGGAATGCCGACTGGTCGCTCGGCCGCTGGGACACGGTCTATCTGGGCGCGGAGTTCCGCCGCGGCGATACCGTGTCCACCGGCCGCCAGACGCTGGCGCTCGTCGATACCGCCGACGTGATCGTTCAGGACGACGCGTTCAACGACACCACGCGTTTCGCCTATCGCTTCGAGGCTCGCACTTGGCTCGCGACGCTCGGCTACAACCGCGCTTTCGGCGAGCGACATTCTCTCGATGTGTCCTGGCGCCGGGTGCAGTCGATGCCGCTGCATCCGCCAGGAAACGCTTCGGCGTCGGAACTTCGCTATGTTGTCAACCAGTTCTCGGTTGCCTACCTGGCGCGCTTCTAGGGAGATGACGATGATGAGGCCTCTTCTCCATCCGGCTGCCGTAACGCTCGCTCTCGCGGCATTGCTGAGCGGATGCTCTCAGAGCAATACGGGTGATCCGGTCGCACAGCCGATCACAGGACCGAACAGCTTTCTATTGTTCCCGAACCCGGGGGCCCCTCAGCCGAACGGGAGTTTCCAGACTAACACGACCGCCTACGCCCAGGCCTACTACGCGGCCATCGATCCGTTGAACGCCAAGGACACGCTCACCAAGTGGATGAACGCGAACGGCTTCGGAACCGGCGGAACCGAAGTGGCGGTCGTGTTCGGCGACACGCGCGACCTCGGCTACGGACGGCGCATGACGGTCCGGCGGAACGTCGACGGCACGATCGCGGCGATGGTCGAGAACTATCTCGCGTATTCGATCGCCGACTACGTCTACAACCGCGTCAACCTGGATGCGGCAGTCGCGCGCGACAGCCGCTGGCATGTCGGAACGAACGGGATCGAGTTCAGCCCCGCGCCGAACGGGCAGACTTTTGCAAAGTTCTTCACCTTCAACCCGGTGACAGGCGAGCGGCTGCTTGCGGCAAGTCTCGACGGTCGCGGCGAGAAGGCGATGCCGGGAATCTGCATCAGCTGCCACGGCGGACGCGCGGACCCGCTCACCCCGACCGGCGGATTTCCGAGGGAGGGCAACACGCGGGCGCGCCTGCAACCGCTGCATGTCGATAGCTTCGATTTTTCTAGCGCGGCGGGTTTCACGCGGCCGGACCAGGAGGCCAAGCTGAAAACCATCAACCAGCTGGTGCTCTGCACGTATGACCTGCCTCAAGGTACGCTGAAGCCTACCGGATTTGCCGAGGACGATTGCCGGCCTGTGGCGACTTCCGACGCGTGGTTCAGCCAGTGGCAGAGCACTGCGGCCGAGATGGTCAAGGCTTGGTACGGCGGCGACGGAATGCTGTCCGCCGGATTCTCTGACACTTACGTGCCGGCCGACTGGGTGGGGCAGGAGACGCTGTACAAGGGCGTCGTGGCCCCGTACTGCCGCGTCTGTCACATCCTGCGCGGCACCTCCAACCAGAGCGATGTCGACTTCACCAGCTATCTGTTTAAGTTCGAAGACTACGCTGATCGCATCAAGGCGCATGTCTTCGATCGCGGCAACATGCCGCTCGCGAAGATCATCAACCGGCGCTTCTGGAGCTCGAACGCGCCCGAGCTGCTGGCGACCTTCCTCGACAATCACGGTTTCAACGTTCGCGACGGCTCAGGCAACATCCTCCGGCCCGGGCGGCCGCTTGCCGATCCAGGGCCCGACCGCACGACGACAGTACCGGCGACTCTATCCGGGGCGAACAGCCTCTTTGCCAGCACTTACAACTGGTCGATCGTCTCCAAGGAACCCGGGTCTTCGCCGACCCTCACCAATGCGAACACTGCAACCCCCGTGTTCAACACCAACATCAACGGCACCTATGTGCTGCAACTGGTGGTCGGCAACGGCAGCGCCTCGAGCAACCCGGAACAGGTCACGCTGACGGTCGACTCGGGGCTTTCGCCCGCGCCTTCGGCGGTCCGCTTTTCGGATATCAGGGCGATCTTGCAGTCATCCCTGACCGGTTGCACGGGTTGCCATACCGACGCGTCTTCGACCGGGGCAGCCGGCGTGCCGCCCTGGGAGCCGCTCGGATTTACGCCGCCAATTTTTTACACCGACTACAACCGCGGCGGCACACCGGGGACGGCGGGCGACGGGGTTTATACCGCCAACAGCACGGATGACGATTACTGGTTCTATCTCGCGCTGCGCGGCCGCGCCAATTTCACCGACATTGCGGCGAGCCCGCTGCTGCGCAAGCCGACAGGCCACCACCATGGCGGCGGACAAGTGCTCGACTTCAACAACACTTCGGCATGCGTTGCGCCATGCTCGGGCTTCGCCACCCTGGGAGACTGGTATCGTGCGCAGTACAACACTTTCGTCAACTGGATCGTGAACGGTGCGCCGTATTGACGCGTTGCGCGCGGGGGACACGGCCGCTACGCGCATGGCCGGGGTCAGGCGTTGCTGCCGCTTTGCCCTTGCGGCCGTAATTTTCCTTTCGTCCTGCGGCGGGAAGGACAACCAGACAGCCGCCGGCGGCGCCTCGACTCCGACGACCTATCTGTTCTTCACCGGCGGCGCGAGCGCCGCGCTCGGTGCCGTCGATCCCGGAAATGCAACGCCCGCCGCGCTCGTTACGGTCGAGCCGAACACGGCCGCGATCAGCAACGCGAATCCCGTCTACGGCGGAAGCTACGACGCGACCGCGCTCCAGGTGAGCGGCGTTCACCACCGCGCGGTGATCTATTTCAAGGACGTAGGCGGATCGCTGCAACTCTTCAAGACGAGCGCACTTGCGGGTGCAGCCCCGGCGCCTGTCAGAGTGTCGAACGCGAGTTTTCTGAACAGTGGCACGACACTGTTGTGCTCTGTCACCGTCTACTCGGACTTCGCCGACGGCGACAACAGCCGAATCGTCTACACCCAGGCTGGCGCCGATGGCAATTGCGCCGGGACCGACAACCCCATCACGATGGCGACGCTGTCGATGAGCGGCACGACGGCACCGGTGCTGCACGCGACGCCGGGGGCGCGCGTGGTGCGCGAGCTTCGCGACAACGGCGGCGCGATCGCCGGCTGGGTCATGTTGCTCGGC
>Ga0137463_1000487_pt1 | contig 13617 bp, 13 predicted proteins | sample EasRivERMGT800_2_FD_102333 | JGI IMG/M metagenome (GOLD analysis project Ga0137463, IMG submission 102333) | Soil microbial communities from meander-bound floodplain in the East River, Colorado, USA - East River MetaG ERMGT800_2 | ecosystem: Environmental > Terrestrial > Soil > Floodplain ...
AGCTGATACCTGGTATCCGTTGCCTATAATATTATTTGCATGAATGAATATTAATCCGCCGCCATTGCCACCACCATTAGAAGTACTGAGCGCACTGTTTGAATGACCAGCACCACCGCCTCCTCCAAAAAATATTTTTTTTCCGTTCCAGCTGCTCAATACTTTTCCAGCTTCACCACGCAAGTTCCCTGTACAACCAGTGTTGCTGGAATTACCGCCGCCCTTCCCGCCTGCAGAGAGATTTGCTCCGCCGCCACCGCCGTTATTATGATTATTTCCGCCGCCACCCCCATTTGCCGGCGCACCTCTTCCTCCTGTTTGACCAGCGACAGTTATGGCATATACACTTTCGCCTTTATATGCTCCATTTTGCGTCGTGACCGAAGCATCATATATATATCCGGTTGCAGAAAAAGGAGAATTGAAACAAGTACCATCACTCAAAAAATACGCTCCGCCGCTAAAGCCCAAAGAATCAGCATAGATCGGGGCATTTAATGTGAGATCGGTGGAAACCGAAATAGCGATCACTCCACCAGTGCCGGTTGTATTATTCCACGGCGACGCTTTTATTGTGTCAGTAACAACTGCCGCATAATATTCGGCAAATTTCACTAACTGAACTTTGCCTGCAACAGTATAGCTATTCAAAAAATTATGAAACATAAATACAGAGTCACCATCAATCGCACAAATGATAGCTACTTCATAATTACCGGCATTGTTCAATGAAGTTGTATCACCAAAACTGCTGTTGTTATTTGTAACAACCGAAGCTCCTTTCATTTGAACGAGCAGGGTTTTTTGATTTTTGGCAAGACCGGAAACAGTATTCAATCGAACACAAGCTTTTGAGGGAATAACCTCGATCACCTGATAATAATTATTTACAACGCCGCTGATATTTACAGACTGGGAAGCTGCGGAAAGAAAAAAAACTACCAGGCATGAAGGCAGAATAAAGAGGCGAAACAACACCGCCTTGCCCAAAGCTGTATGAAGATCGTTTCTCATAGAAATTAGCCCTCATAAAATACCAATAATTTGCAGATTTCCGAAGTAGATTTCCGCCTAAACCCTCAATCAGAGTAGTTTTCTTGAAAAAACTTAGTGCCTTTCCTATAGTAAGAAATTATGGAAACTGGTCTATAAAAGAATATAAATTAAAACCTGGTTGCTTCTTTTCTAATAAGATCATTTCCCTGATTTTTTCCTTTGTTACGGCCTTCATTTTTTTATCGACGATGAGTTGCCAGGCTTTTTCTGTCAGCAGCCAGGTTCGTTTTTCATTTTGTTCCGTTGAATGGTGATTTTGAATTGCAGTCATTAATTCATCCACACCTTTTTTTTCCGTAGCCACGGTTTTGATGATCGGGATCTCCTGTTTGTGAGTGTGAAAAGCCGGCGCCAGCATCAGGCGAAGATTTTTTACAAATAGGTCTGCATCAGGCCGGTCACTTTTATTCACTACAAAAACATCAGCGATCTCCATTAACCCGGCTTTCATTGTTTGCACTTCATCACCAGCCTCGGGAACAACCACTACAACTGTCGTTTCGGCCAACCCGGCAATTTCAATTTCGCTTTGTCCCACACCGACTGTTTCGATAATGATAGTATCGAAAAATGCAGACTTCAACAGGTCTGTTATCTCAATGATCTTTGGATGCAATCCGCCCATCGATCCTCTTGTTGCAAGCGAGCGGATAAAAACATTGGGGTGAGTGTACCATTCGCTCATTCGTATGCGATCACCCAGCAAAGCACCGAGATTAAATGGTGATGAGGGGTCAACACACAACACTGCAATTTTTTTTCCTGTCTTTACCAATATTCCAATTAACGAATCAACTAATGTACTCTTGCCTGCTCCTGGCGGGCCGGTGATGCCAATAATATTTGCAGTTGAGCTGTGCCGGATCGATTTCAACAGGTCTAAATACCCCGGCTCCTCATTCTCAATAAAAGAAATAGCCCTGGCCAGCGATTTTATATTTCCTTCTTGACTTTGCTGAAGCAGTTCCTTCCACATGATGGCAATAAAATGATTGGTTACAACTTACATCTTTTATCTTGCACCGGGCAAAAATAGCAAGCATTTCATGAACCAACCTGCGACTGCTTTGAATTGGAGAAAAGAAATTTTGCTGTACAGCATCCTGATCATGCTGGTTGGTCTTTTATTCTCAAGGGTTCTTTTATCATCAGCCATTATTTTTTTTATCCTCGTTTCTTTCGTTCACAAAAATTTTCTTCAACAACTGAAAGATTTTTTTTCTTCTCCTCTTCTGTGGTCGATGTCGCTATTATTTTTAATTCCCCTCGTTTCCGGGTTATGGAGTGAAGATTCAGCTCATTGGTTACGAATAATGCGCATCAAGCTGCCGCTTCTCTTGCTGCCCCTCTGTTTTGCAGGGTTGAAAGAATTTAGATTCAAAGATTGGGAAAAAATAGGCTGGATATTTATTCTGCTGATATTGGGGGGAAGTGGCTGGAGTATCTATCATTATTTACAGGATATAAAAGCAGTTCATGCCGGCTACCTGCAATCGCATGTTATCATCACGCCGTTAAAAAACGATCATGTGCGATTTAGTCTCCTGGCCGCTATTGCAATATTTACAGCAATTTTTTTCTTCATCAAAAAAAGAAATGACTATAACACTGCTCTAAAGCTTCTTTTGATCATTACGATCCCAGGTCTTGCAGCTTATTTACATGTACTCGCCGTGAGGACAGGATTGCTCTGCTTTTATCTTTCACTGTTCATTTTTGTTGGATGGCTTTTCTGGAATAAAAAACATCTGGCCAGGAGCCTTGCATTATTGTTTGCGATCATTGCCGTCCCCGTTGCTTCGTATTTTGTTCTTCCAACTTTCAAAAACAGGGTCCGCTATTTTAATTATGATATCGCTTTTGCAAAAAAAAATATTTACTTGCCGGGATCAAATGACGGAACAAGAATTATCTCTGTAAAAGCGGGTTGGGATATTCAACAACAACATCCATGGACCGGCGTGGGTTTTGGCGATGTGGAAACAGAAATGGGGCAATGGTATGATGAGCACTATCCACAGATGATCCCCTCAGATAAAATTTTACCCTCCAGCGAATGGGTGATGTATGGCGCCGCCGCGGGCTGGCCGGGGTTTATTTTATTTACTTGTTTCATCATGTTCCCATTTTTTGTAAAGGATATTAGAAAAAATATTTTTTGGTGGATGATCAATCTGTCGATAGCACTCACTTATTTGTTTGACAACGGTCTTGAAGCCCAATTCAGTGTTTTTGTACATGCCTTTGTTTTGTTGTGGTGGTGGTGCTGGTTGAGTCCTATTTCAAAGGTTCAGGATGTTCAAGAAGTTAAAAGGCTTAATAATTAACCAGGTCTTTAAACTTCTTAAACTTGTTAAACTTTTTAAACTTTGCGAATGCAAAAAATTTCGATCGTCATAGTTTGCAAAAATGAAGAAGAGCATATAGGGGCTTGCTTACTGAATCTGCGGGGAATAACCGATGATATTGTAGTGCTTGACAACGGAAGCCAGGACAGGACGAGAGAAATTATTGCAGATTCCGGAGCCCGGTTAGTGATCGATAAATGGCTGGGCTATGGCAAAACAAAAAATGCTGCAGCGATTCATGCAAAATATGACTGGATCTTTAGCATGGATGCGGATGAAGAAGTTGATGAAGAATTGAAAAATAGTTTAAAAGAGCTGCCTTTAAAAAATGAAACCGAAGTTTATAAGGTCAGCTTTAAAAATTTTTTGGGATCTAAGCATTTAAAGTTTGGAGAATGGGGAAAGGACCGCCACATAAGAATTTATAATCGTCGCAAAGTTTCCTGGGATGAGGAAGCAGTGCATGAAAAATTACTCCTTCCGGAAGGAGTCAGTGTGAAACATCTAAAAGGGTTTATTAATCATTATACCGTAAGGAACACAAAAGACTATTCTGAAAAAATGCTTCGTTACGCTTTGCTCAATGCAGAAAAGTATGCAGCGCAAGGAAAAAGATCTTCGGCCTGGAAAGTTTTTTTTGCGCCGAAATTCTCCTTTATTAAATATTATTTTTTCAAACTTGGTTTTTTAGATGGATGGGCGGGGTTGGTTTGCGCAAAAATGACATCTTATTACACCTTTGTAAAATATGCACGGTTATTGGAAATAAATAAGTCAAAAGTGAAAAGTCCTGATAAGATCATTGATTCAGCATTTCACTTTTCACGTTTGTCGTTTGACTTCTTAATTTTGAACCATGACCAATTTCATTCCAATATTCCCCCTGGGCATCGTGGTGTACCCTGGGGAGAATTTAAATCTTCACATCTTCGAGCCTCGCTATAAACAATTGATCTCAGAATGCTACAAACAAAAAAAACTTTTTGGCATTCCAACCGTTATTGAGAACCGCATGCAGGATTACGGTTCGCTGGTGAATGTTGTTGAGATCGCAAAAAAACACAAGAACGGGGAAATGGACATCAAAACAAAAGGGGAAAAAATTTTTCGGATACTGGAAGTGATCAAAGAAGTTCCGGACAAATTGTACAGCGGCGCTATTGTCAACTATCCTGAAACCTATGAAGAAGGAAATCCGGAATTAATGCGAAAGGTGATGAACAGCATTCGCGATCTGCACAAACTATTGAAAGTAAAAAAAGGTTTCAAAAAGAAAGATCATGAGATAAAAGCATTTGATGTGGCACACCATGTTGGGCTCTCTCTCCAGGAAGAATATGAAATGCTTTACCTGCTTGATGAACGCCAGCGCCAGGAATATTTGAAGCGGCATTTAACCAAGGTGATCCCAATGGTTGCAGAGATGGAAGTGATGAAAAAAAGAATAAAACTCAACGGTCATTTCAGAAATCTTCCCTCACTGGGGTTTGAAGAATGAGTAATGAGTGATGAATAATGAGTACATGTTTGCACTATCAGAACGAAACAATGGCAGATGCCGGCTCATTACTGATTACTCATCATTCATCACTCATTACTGACTACTCATCACTCATTTCCTTACTTTTGCGGCGAAATAATAAAAGTGTCTTCATCCATTACCATTTGTTTTGATTTCGGAAATACTCGTTTGAAAGCAGCAGTGTTTACTGATGGTTCATTGACAGGTCTCGGCATTTTAAAAGATCATTCGCTTGACACAGTAAAAACTTTGATCGATCAGTTTGCACCGCAGAAGACAATTTTATCTTCCGTTATCGATCATGATCCCCAGATCGAAAATTTTTTTTCATCCATTTCAAAGTTTCACAAGCTGAACCATCTTTCCAGGCTTCCCTTCACCACTCCCGTTGGCAAACCGGAAACGATCGGGGCGGACAGGTTAGCTTTAGCTGCTGCTGCAGTTTATTTTTATCCTGAGAAAAACAATCTTGTCATCGGATCAGGCACTTGCATCACATACAACTTCATCAATAAAAAAAATGAGTTCATTGGTGGCAGTATTTCTCCGGGACTTGAAATGCGATTGAGAGCTTTGCATGATTATACGGCAAAACTTCCGCTCATAAAAGCAGATTGGAATGTGCCATTGATCGGCTATGATACAAACTCAAATATTCTTTCCGGAGTTGTAATAGGCATGGCAAAAGAGATCGATGGATTTATAGATGCTTATGCAGAGAAATTTGGGAACTTTAACTCGCTTTTAACCGGTGGTGATATAGCCTATTTTGCCTCCCATTTAAAAAACAAGATATTTGCAGACCCCGAACTAATTTTTAAAGGTTTATATGCCATCAGTGAAGTTAACAACGCTTGAGAAAATGAATGCTATGAGAGTGAAATCTACAATTCTTTTACTTGTCTGTTTTTTTTCCCTCAAAAGTTTTTCCCAGCAGGAAAATTCTCCATATTCCCGTTATGGTTTTGGTGATCAGGCGCCACTTACAAATATTGTGAATCGTGGAATGGGTGGTGTTGTAGCCGCATACAGGGATACATTTGGGCTAACCATCAATTTCAATAATCCTGCGTCATACTCCGGTTTTATTTCCGGTCGCGAAGCCAAATCAAAAAAACAAACCGCAGGCAGGGTGTTGTTTGATGTTGGAATAAATTATGACGGCCATGATCTGCGCAAACCAAATTCCACTGAAAAATATTCAAGTGGCAATATATATATTTCACATGTGCAAATAGGCATGCCGTTGAATCGAAACTGGGGATTAAGTTTTGGATTGCGCCAGCTGTCGAGAATTGATTACAAGATCAACCGCCTTGAAAAATTGTATGATGCCAACACCGGACTGCCGATCGATAGCGCATTGACAGAATTTTCCGGTGATGGTGGTTCTTATCTTGCTTCTGTGGGAACGGGGGTAGCTATAAAGAATCTTAGCCTTGGAGTAAATTTTGGTTACCTTTTTGGAAAAAAACAATACACAACCAAGAGGGCTTTTATCAATGACACGATCGACTACCAAACTTCAAATCATACAACTCAAACAGGATTTGGAAATATTTTTTTAAATGGCGGCATTCAATACAAAATTGATCTGCAAAAAAATACTGTTCTGCGTTTAGGCGCCTACGGAAACCTGAAACAAAATTTAAATGCCAGCCAGGATGTTATCCGTGAAACTTTTACAAGGACATCAGGCGGTGATGTAAGATTAGACAGTGTTTATGAACAAAAAAACATAAAAGGAAAAATTGTTTATCCCGCTTCTTTTGGTTTTGGGTTTATTCTTGAAAAAAATGCTGATTTGAAAAATAAAATATTCCGGACATGGATGTTAGGTGCTGATTTCAACATGGGCCAATGGGATCAATATAGGTTTTATGGTGATAAAGATTCATTGACCAATAGCTGGGAGGCAAAGATCGGGGGTCAGTACAGACCCGAACCCAAAGCTGGCTACTTCAGTAATGTTGCTTACCGTGTCGGTGTATCTTTTGGTAAAGACTATATTCATGTTGGTAAAGATCTTCCTACGGTTGGTTTGAGTTTTGGTCTTGGATTACCATTGCCCAACTATAATCGCTTAGCATTGGATCAAAGCTCTATCATCAATCTTTCCTTTGAATACAGCAGGAGAGGTAATAATGATAATGTTTTAAGGGATAATATTTTCAGAGTTTCTGTCGGCTTCTCTTTAAGTGATGTCTGGTTCAGGAAGAGAAAATATGAATAAAGAATTCAAAAATATAGATCAGATTTTCCCGATAGCAGCCTTATTGTGCTGCTTTTTTATTTTCAGTTGTGTGAACGATCCAAAACAAATTGAGGACCTCACGAAGAAGAACATCATGATCGATGAAGGAAAAAATATTGTAAGTTATTTGAGTCAAAAAGGCGAACTGAAAGCAAAACTGACGGCTCCCGTCATGAACCGTTATGCAACTGATAAAACGGACACAGTATATTATGTATTCCCGAATTCATTGCATTCGGATTTTTATGACAGCACCGGAAAATTAGAGAGCTATCTCGACAGCAAGCATGGAAAATATTTTCAAACCTTAAACAAAGTTTATTTGTGGGACAGTGTTGTTGTGATCAACCTGAAAGGTGACACATTGAAAAGTCCCGACCTGTGGTGGGACCAGAATACAAAAATGTTTTACACGGATAAGGTGGCAGACTATCGTACGAAGTCGCAAAAAATCATTGGCAGCAAAGGAGCAGAAGCAAAACAGGACCTGACTTACATAACTTTCAAAGAAACCACCGGCACCCTGCTGGTGAATGAAAATGGTTTTCCGTCTGATTCCACCCATTAGATGAATTTTATTTTCTTTCGCTAACGCCAAACGGCGAACTTTGCCTTTCAAATTTTTATTGCATGGAATATCGCTACATGGGCAGGACAGGTTTGCAACTCAGTGTGCTTTCTTTTGGCAGCTGGGTAACGTTTCACAAACAACTTGATGACAACCTTGCTGATGAGTTAATGAGTGTGGCCTACGACAATGGCGTTAATTTTTTTGATAACGCTGAGGTTTATGCATTGGGTGAGAGTGAAAAAATGATGGGAAGGGTTTTAAAAAGAAAAACCTGGGAACGCAGTTCTTTTTGCATCAGCAGCAAAGTTTTCTGGGGATGGAGGGGAAAGGAAAACAAACCGAATCAAAGTGGTTTGAGCCGCAAACATATTTTCGAAGCCTGTCATGAAGCATTGGAGCGTTTGAAGGTTGATTATCTCGATATATTCTTTTGCCATCGTCCTGATAAAAAAGTTCCTATTGAAGAAGTGGTGTGGACGATGAACCTTTTGATCCAGCAGGGAAAAATTTTGTACTGGGGAACCAGCGAGTGGACAGGGGTGGAGATCATGGAGGCACATCGCGTGGCGCAGCAATGTAAATTGATCGGGCCCGTGGTGGAACAACCACAATACAATTTGTTTGAAAGAAAGAAAATGGAAGAAGAATTCCTGATGGTCTTCAAAACTGTAGGCATGGGAACAACGATCTGGAGCCCGTTAGCCTCCGGTTTATTGAGTGGGAAATACAATAATGGCATTCCTGAAGGCAGCCGCTTTGCTTTGAAGGGGTTTGATTGGTTAAAGGACAGGTGGATGGTTGAAGACAGGTTGGAGAAAGTGAAGAAGCTTGCTGTATTAGCACAGGAGCTGAATATCTCTACAGCAGCATTATCCATTGCCTGGTGCATCAGGAATCCAAACACCACAACTGCTATACTGGGAGCAACCAATAAAGAACAACTGAAAGAGAACTTAAAGGCCCTGGAAGTTTTGCCAAAACTGACGGAGGAAGTAGTAAATAAAATAGAAGAGATTGTGCGGACAAAGCCTGTGCTGCCTGAGTTTTAAATTAAAAAATCCCGCAGCTGTACTGCGGGATTCGAATACCTTTCAGCGGGTAAACCATCTTGCTGGTGTTTTCTACAGGCAATGATTTTAAACCTCAAGGTAGTCTTTCAGGATATTTGGATCGCAACGGGACTTTGGTTTTTCAAAAGGAAAAAGTTGATTGATATTGGATTTGGTTTTAAAAGGATCTTTGGACTTAGGTTTTTGGATGAATATTGGACTATCAATCAACTTCCGGAACAAAGCTAAGCTTCGGATCCATTTCCTGCCAGAGCAAATCTCCTGATTCTGATAATTGATGAATTTACTGTGCCAATAGTAGATGCCCCTTAAAGACTGTTTTCCTATCTTCATTCTGAATTAGTTAGCTTATGTCTTTCAAAAACAGAACGGTTATCATTTCGGGAGCCAGCCGTGGCATTGGAAAAGCCATCGCATTAAAATTGGCCTCAGAAGGTGCAAATATTGTTATTGCCGCAAAATCTGTGGAAGAAAATCCAAAATTAGAGGGGACAATTTTTTCTGCTGCTAAGGAAATTGAAGCTGCAGGTGGCAAGGCTTTGCCGGTTCAATGTGACATTCGTTTTGAAGATCAAATCAAGGTCGTTGTTGAAAAAACAGTTGAAACATTTGGTGGCATTGATATTTTGATCAACAATGCTTCTGCTATTTCTTTGACCTCGACAGAAAAAACAGAAGCAAAACGGTTTGACCTGATGCACAGCATCAACGTGAGAGGAACTTTTTTAATGACCAAAGCCTGCATCCCTTTTTTGAAGAAATCAATCAACGCTCATATTCTCACATTATCGCCGCCATTGAATTTTGATCCAAGATGGTTTGCCAATCATGTTGCCTATACTATTACAAAGTACAACATGAGCATGATGACGATCGGCTGGGCAGTTGAATTCAAGAAAGATAAAATTGCAGCAAATTCACTTTGGCCCAGGACAACTATTGCAACCGCTGCAGTGAAAAATTTATTAGGTGGAGAGGCATTGATAAATATGAGCCGCACTCCGGAAATTCTTGCCGATGTTGCCTATTATATTTTACAACAACCTTCAACGGAATGTACCGGCAATTTATTTATTGATGAAGATGTGCTGGCGAAACAAGGGATCACTGATCTTGAAAAATATTCAGTGGTGCCGGGAGGGAAATTGTTTAATGATCTGTTTGTTTGAGCTTATTCGTCATCTTTTTTCTCAGGTCTCATCATTGGGAACAAAAGAACATCCTGGATGGAAGGTTGGTTCAATAGCAACATGCAAATCCTGTCAATACCAAAACCAATTCCTGAAGTGGGCGGCATTCCATATTCAAGTGCACGCAGAAAATCATAGTCAATGAACATAGCTTCCATGTCGCCGCGTTCCATCAATTTCACCTGTTCTTCAAACCGTTCCCGCTGATCGATGGGATCGTTCAGCTCACTATAGGCATTGGCGATCTCCTTTCCATTCACCAATAATTCAAACCGTTCAACCAACCCTCTTTTGCTGCGATGTTTTTTTGTGAGTGGGCTCATTTCAACAGGATAATCGATCAGGAATGTGGGTTGTACAAAATGCTTTTCACATTTTTCACTGAACAATTCATCTATCAATTTTCCTTTGCCCATCGTGTTGTCTGCATGCACATGCAATTGCCTGCATGCTTCGCGGATCTGTTCCTCATTCATATTGGAAATATCAACACCGGCATATTCTTTAATGGCATCATACATGGTAATTCGGCGATATGGAGCTTTGAAATCAATTTCTTTTCCCTCAACTAAAACTTTGGTTGTGCCATTCACGGCAATCGCCGCTTTTTCCAAAAGCTGCTCAGTGATCTCCATCATCCACAAATAATCTTTGTAAGCCACATAAAACTCCAGCACGGTGAATTCAGGGTTGTGTGTGCGATCCATTCCTTCATTACGAAAATTGCGACTGAATTCATATACCCAGTCAAATCCACCAACGATCAAACGCTTCAGATAAAGTTCGTTGGCTATGCGCAAATACATAGGAATGTCCAGTGCATTATGATGTGTAGTAAAAGGCCGTGCCGCTGCACCACCCGGTATCGTTTGCAAAACCGGGGTATCCACTTCAACAGCTCCTTGTTCGTTTAAAAAATCCCTGATCGCATTTACCAGCTTTGTTCTTTTTATAAACGTCTCCTTCACTTCTGGATTGATAACAAGGTCTGCATAGCGTTGACGGTATTTGAATTCGGGATCGGTAACCGCATCAAAAGTCTGACCTTCCGCTTCTTTAACTATCGGCAGGGGCTTGAGTGATTTGGCGAGCAAGCTAAGCTCCTGAACATGAATTGATGTTTCACCTGTTTTTGTTTTAAAGACAAAACCTTTGATACCGATGATGTCACCTATATCGATCAATTTTTTCCAAACGATATCATAATGAGATTTGTCCTCGGTTGGGCAAATGTCATCCCTGCGGATATACAATTGAATTCTTCCGGTGGAATCCTGGATCACTGCAAAATTTGCTTTCCCCATATCCCGCACACTCATGATCCGACCAGCAATACAAACAGCAGCGAATTCTTCTTTTTTCTCCTCAGTAAAATTTTGTTTGATCGCTGCCGCATAATTATTCACTGGATATAAGGGAGCCGGATAGGGCTCAATTCCCATCATAATTATTTCAGCAAGCTTGTCTCTTCGAATCTGTTCCTGTTCTGATAAATACGGTGTTTGCATCAAAAAAAATTTTACACTCCTGAATGAAGCCGGGCAAAATTACAGGATGAATAGGTCTGAAACAAAACAAGACCGATCCTGTCGGCCTTGCTTGTTGCGGCTTCTAACCGCATCCAGTTTTTAGGAATTATTTATTGCTTGGTTTTTTTTGAAGGCAGTGTGTAGCCAACTCTAACGCTGTAATAATAATTCATGAGCTTATCATCATGAAATGTGATGCTATGTATTCCCAGACTATAACCGGCAGAAATTAAAAAGCCGCTTTTTATTTTGCAACCGATCAGCGCGTCTGCTCCCAGGTCAAAAGTCTTAAAATCATTTTTAGCATCATTGGTACCAAAACTAAGATCTTGAGATTTTGCTCCTGTCCCGTCATTTGTTGTGGCTTTGCCAGAAATACCGGCTGCAAACCACGGACCGGCACCCACGAAAAACCTGGCTCCTTTTGATTTAAAATAATAAAGGAAATTCATTGGCACTTCCAGGTAGTTGAATCTGTAATCATAGGTAAAACTATTATCTTCCCCCTTGCCACCTTTCTGTACAAAATTCAGGGCCGGCTGAAAACTAAAATGAGAATTATAAGCATATTCAAAAAAAGCGCCTACAGTAAATCCTGCCTTGGAGTCAGAAAAAGTTGCCTCTCCTGGAACTTTATCTCTCACCCTTGCAAAACTGGCTCCGCCGGTAAAGCCATAAGAGTATTCCTGGCCAATTGAATAATTATAAGCTGCTGTAAAAAAACAAACGAGGAAAAATATTTTTTTCATAATAGCTAGTTTTAAGTTGATCCCTGGGGGATTTTAAGGAACCCTCCATTTCACACCAAATATAGAGAATTCACCTTTGGTTTTGCCAATCCAAAGTTTCTGTGGAAAAACTTAGGGACGCCGGGCTTCTATCTGAATCTTAACCTGTAAGCAAGTCCTGCCCTGCAATAAAAATTATCATTTTTATAATCTGAGCGCAAATGAATATGGTCCCCTTTGAAACCATAGCGATATTTACGAAGAATTGAATAGCCTGTCTCAGCTGTCACTACAATTCTTTTAGTAAGATAGAAATCAGCAAAGACCCCCAATTGATTATCATCTGCTCTTAAATAATTCTTTCCCGTGCAATCCCCGCTAAAACACGGATCAATGGTTTGCAGCCTGTAGGAATTTGTCAATGCCCGGAAAGAAGCGCCGCAAAAAAATTTTTTACTTAGCCGGTGTTCAAAGGTCATGCTGCCCGGCAACACTCCAAACAAATTGTCTTTTTCATTTATCGCCAGGTCTATGCCGACTAGAGGCATAAAATAATTCCCAAAAAATTCTTTGTTATAATAAATACCGAATTTGAATGATGTTGTTTGATTTTTCTTCCAGGTTGCCAGGAGCAGCCCTCCATATTGCCATTCATCATCAACTTTTTCTGAGGCTTGCTTATTACGACGAATAATAAATCCTGATAAAAGATTCCAGTTTCTGAATAGATCTTTTTTTAAGAATCCTATCAGCAAACCCTGGCTAATAACATGGAAATCATATCCAGCGACCTCGACCTGGTTATGATCAAAAAATGGATTGATAAGAAAGGCGTCGCCATCTTTTTTCAATTCAAGAGGGAGGTTAAGGTTGATGGAAAAAAAATCAGATCGTAACGGGATCTTTTTTTCAGTCAGACCAGATCTCGGAGAGTAACTGTACACAAATTTTCCAAGATCCAGCGATGGCTGCGCATCGGAAATGAATGAAATGTAAACGCAAAAAGATAAAATGATTTTTTTCATGTTTTTAAATTGATTCTTTTCTCATTTTTCTTCTCCCCGATATTTAACAGAAAAAGATACGACTGTTCCTCTTCAATTGTACCTTTTAAATTTTCGTCTGTGCTATATGCCTTTTGAATTTAGTTTTTCGTCAACTGTCAACAGGGAAGATATTTTTGTTTTTTTCTCCTGCTTGTAATAAAAGGCAAGAATTCTGTCAGAGATCTTTGCTTCGTGGGGAGGAGAAGTTTTAAATAACAGGTCCCACCATATAACCGATACTCCAAAACAATGGTTGTGATATTTGCAATGGTGATGGATGTGGAATTGGTGCAGTTGCGGAAA
>Ga0137463_1000488_pt1 | contig 13617 bp, 14 predicted proteins | sample EasRivERMGT800_2_FD_102333 | JGI IMG/M metagenome (GOLD analysis project Ga0137463, IMG submission 102333) | Soil microbial communities from meander-bound floodplain in the East River, Colorado, USA - East River MetaG ERMGT800_2 | ecosystem: Environmental > Terrestrial > Soil > Floodplain ...
GGAATATGATTGGACCGGTAACATCCGTGAGTTGCGTAATGTGGTGGAAAGACTGGTGATCCTTTCGGGAAAAATCATTAGTGCTGATGATGTGAAGACCTATGTCGTTCCTAAATAACATTCAAAAAAACTCGTCATGAAAAAATCAATTTTGATTCTTCTCTGGGTTTTACCCTTTCTAGTAAATGCTCAGCTAAAATATCCGGTTGCGGAAAAAAAAGTTATAACAGATAATTATAACGGTGTGAAAGTAGAAGATCCTTACCGCTGGATGGAAGATGACAACAGCGATGCAGTGAAACAATGGGTGGACCAGGAAAATGCTGTTACAACCGGGTATCTTTCTAAAATTCCTTTCCGTGCACAATGGCTTTCAAGATTGCAGGAAGTTGTGAACTACCCCAGGTATACCACTCCTTTCCGTGTTAAAGAATATTTTTATTTCTATAAGAATGACGGCTTGCAAAATCAAAGCATTTTGTATCGCCAAAAAGGATTGAACAGCGAGCCTGAACTTATTCTTGATCCAAATAAATTTTCATCAGACGGCACTACTTCATTGGCCACATTTGCTGTTTCAAAAGATGGGCATTGGGCTGTGGTGGGTAAATCAACCGGCGGCAGCGACTGGAGAACTTTTTTTGTGATGGATCTCACCACTTTAAAATACCTGCCGGATTCTCTCGCATGGATAAAAGTTTCAGGAGCATCATGGCAGGGCGATGGATTTTATTACAGCCGTTATCCGGCTACTGAAAAAGGGAAAGAGCTTTCTACAAAAAATGAGAACCACCAGGTGTATTATCATAAAGTTGGAACATCCCAGGACCAGGATAAATTAGTTTATGAAGATCCTGCCAACCCCCAACGTTTTCATGGTGTATTCACCAGTGAAGATGAGCGTTATGTTTTTTTAAATATCAGCGACAGGGGAAAAGGAAAGCTGGGAAATGCACTGTGGTATTTCGATAATCAAAGCGGTGATAAAAAATTCAAGCCTGTTATTAAGGATGTCGGTGATTTTAATTACGGTTTCGTTGATGATGTGAACGGAAAATTTTTGTTCCGCACAAATGATGGAGCAAAAAATGGGAGATTGATTTTGATCGATCCCAAAAACCCGGATCGTGCAAATTGGAAAACGATAATACCCGAAAAACCTGAAGTACTTTCTTCGATCAACAACGCAGGGAAAAAACTATTTGTATCTTATTTAAAAGATGTTTCCGACAGGGTATATGTTTATGATGAGAGTGGAAAATATGAAAGAGAAATAAAACTGCCGACTCTTGGCAGCTCATCAGGATTTGGCGGATGGAGAGATGATAAATTCATTTTCTATTCTTTTACTTCTTTCACTTTTCCTCCCACCATTTATAAATATGATATTGCCACTGGCCAAAGTTCAGTCTTCAGGAAACCGGAAGTGAAATTTAACCCGGATGATTATGTAACCGAGCAGGTATTTTATCCCAGCAAGGATGGAACAAAAATTCCCATGTTCATTGTTTATAAAAAAGGATTGCAGAAAAATGGGAAAAATCCAACTGTTCTCACCGGCTATGGAGGATTTAACATCAGCAGCAATCCGGGGTTCAGCGCCACCCGCATTCCCTGGCTGGAACAGGGAGCGATCTATGCTTTAGCCAATCTTCGCGGTGGCAGCGAGTATGGAGAAAAATGGCACCAGGCAGGGATGCGTTTTAACAAGCAAAATGTTTTTGATGATTTTATCGCGGCGGCAGAATTTCTCATCAATAAGAATTATACGTCCAAAGATTATTTATGTGTGCAGGGCGGTTCTAATGGTGGTTTACTGATCGGCGCTGTTATCAATCAACGACCCGATCTCTTCAAAGTAGCAGTGGCACAGGCAGGCGTCATGGACATGCTGCGGTTTCAAAAATTTACCATCGGCTGGAACTGGATCGCTGAATATGGCAGCAGCGACAGCGCCGCGGATTTTAAGAATCTTTATGCTTATTCTCCGATCCATAATATCAAACCGGGGCTGAACTACCCGGCAACATTAGTTACCACTGCGGATCATGACGATAGGGTAGTGCCTGCACATTCTTTTAAATACATTGCCACGTTGCAGGATAATTATGTTGGTGTCAACCCTGTCATCATTCGCATTGACACAAGATCGGGACATGGCGCCAGCAATTTGATCAAAGGACTTGAAGTTACAAGCGATATCTATTCCTTTATATTTTCCAACATGGGCTTAACACCAAAATTTTCTTCAACGGGGAAGGAGAAAAAAGCTTTTTAAATTTGAATTAGGCTGTCTCACAAGCGATGATAATTAAAATTGCCGGGAAGACGGGAAGACGTTAAGACTTGTATTTCAAGTATTATTTTCTTTTCGCCTTACCGTCTTCCTGGCAAAAAAAATATTTTTAAGACAACCCCATTTTTCTTTTTCATATGACTATTCTTATCACCGGCGCAAATGGTTTCCTCGGGCATTATTTTGTTCAGCAATTTCTTTTATCGGGATATAAGATCGTTGCTACGGGTAAAGGCGAGTCTCGTTTATTACAGCGAAATGAGAACTTAGTTTATGCATCGATGGACTTTACAGATCCATTTGCTGTTCATGATTCATTTGAAAGATTTCAGCCCGATGTTGTTGTGCATGCCGGAGCTATGGCCAATGTGGATGAATGTGAAAACAATCAATGGCAAGCTCATGTTACAAATGTCGAAGGCACATTGCATCTTTTATCAAATGCTGAAGAACATAAATCTCATTTTATTTTTATTTCAACAGATTTTGTTTTTGATGGAGAAAGCGGGGCTTATGATGAAGAAAGCCAAACCAACCCGGTGAACTTTTACGGTAAAACAAAACGGGATGCTGAAGACGCAGTTAGGGAACATGCTTTTGACTGGACGATCGTCAGAACGGTTTTTGTTTATGGGAAGAATCCATTCGGCCGTGATAATATTTTGACGACCGTGAAAAAGAATTTGTCCAACAGAGAAACCTATTCAGCAGTTGATGATATTATAAGAACACCGACTTATGTGGAGGACCTTGCAAAAGGCATTGCTGCGATCGTTGAAAGAAAAAAAACCGGTATTTATCATTTGTCCGGTAAAGATATTTTGACCCCATATCAAATGGCTTGTAAAACGGCTGAACATTTGAAACTTGATATTTCTTTGATCAAAAAACAAAATGCGGCTGATCTGCATTCAGCAGCCAGGCGACCCGTGGAAACTGTTCTCATCATTGATAAAGCAAAGCGGGAATTGGATTACGACCCTATTAGTTTTGAAGAGGGCTTAAAAAAAACTTTCACTTAACGGGTTTATCGTAAATTTTTTCTCCTGCAGCGATCGCAATGGACAAACGGTTTTCAATGGGCGGGATGGGACAATTATATTTCCCTTTTTCATAAGCACAATAAGGATTATAGGCTTTATTGAAGTCGATGACAAGCATATTGTTTTTGATATCCCCGGTTGTGAAATCAATATAGCGACCAGCTTCATAAGTCTCTTTTCCAGTCGTTGCATCGCTGAATAGAAGGACGAGGTAATCTTTATATTTCGGGTCCATGAGCAGGGCCTGTGATTGATACAGATTCAACTTCAATATTGAATCATGCAGGGTGAAAGAAACGGTTCCATAAACCCTGTATAATTTTTCTTCCTTGCCTGATGTGGCGATCTTAAACCATTTTGGTGTTATGGCTTTTTCAAAATTTGCGATCACACGATAATTTTCATCAGCAGGATAAAACTGCATGTATTTTTTGTTATCACCCGTCACCACCTCGTGATTTTTCACATAATCGTCAATATAGGCCTGGAGAGAATCTTTATAAGTGGATTGGGAAAAAGAAAAATAAGAAGTAAACAGGGCAACAAGGATCAAAAACATCTTTTTCATTATTCATCCATTTTATACTCTATAAGTTATTGAAATTTTTTGCCACAGATGCCCCAGATGCTCACTGATTCTGTGTTTAATCTGTGTAATCTGTGGCTAAACCTAACTCATCATCAGGACATTCACACTTCTTTGTAGGATATTAAAAGCAATTTCAGCCATCAGGTTCTCTTTATCGAGCGTTGGATTCACTTCTGAGATCTCAAAGCAACAGATCTTCCTGTTTTGCATGAACTTGCTGATCAGATCTTCTGCTTCTCTTTCTCTTAAGCCATTCCCCACCGGGGTTCCTGTTCCTTTAGTGATCGATGCATCAAGGCTATCCACATCAAAAGAAACATAGATATCAGTGCAATCAGCAAGGTAACGCATCACAGCTCTTACAATATTTTCCGGTCCCTTGCTTCTCACTTCTTTCGTGGTGATGATCTTCATTCCATATTTATCGATCAAAAACTTTTCTTCTTTCTCATAATCCCGGATCGAAATGAACACCACATCTTCAGCCAGAACTTTCGGATGAATTTTCCCGATCTGCTTTAATTGTTTCCAATATTTTGCCGTGTCATCATCAATATCATGAACGGCACATTCCTCATTGTCCTCATTGATCGCTGCTGCTAAAGGCATGCCATGAACATTGCCGGAAGGTGTTGTGTAAGGAGTGTGCAGATCAGCGTGGGCATCTATCCAAATAATACCCAACCTGCTTTTTGGTTTTGCCATTTTAATACCTGCAATGGTAGCTCCCGATGTACTATGGTCACCACTCAACACCACCGGGAAAAAATTATTTTTTATTGAATCCGCCACCGCTTTGCTCACTTTATCATACATAGTCGCAATGCCTTTGATTCTTTTTGCATAAGGTGATTCAATAGCTTCATACAATAGTTTATTCTCATGAGGGATTTTTTCCGATGGGAAATGAAGAAAAAAATTACTCATAAAATCAAGTGCGGCAATTTTAATGGCTTCAATGCCCAAACTGGCCCCTCTTGTTCCAGCTCCAATTTCCGATGGTACTTCGATCAGCTTGATATTCTTCATAAAAGCAAATTAGATCAGCAAAAAAAAATAATGGATCAATAAGTAAATGGGAAAGAGATCAATCAGGGATATAAAAATTTGCAGGCAGCAAGTCTGCAAACTTGGTTATGATATTGTGACCAGGCATAAATGGCAATCGTGTGTCAAAGGTACATCGATTAGATGACAGATGAAAGTGGATAGATGATAATTATTTGTTTCATTATCATCTATCATCTGTAAAACTTTCATCTATTCATGCACAGCAAGAATAGGCACATCACTGTGATAGATGAGCTTATGAGTGTGGCTTTTGAAATATTTTGTAAGAATCGAATGATGCCGTGGAATGGCGATAAGCAGATCTATTTTTTTGTCTTTAATAAATTGCTCAATGGCCTCGTAAAAATCATTCATGCCAATAAAATAAAACTCGGGATGGTAGTGGCTGAACATTTCCTGCATGGTGGCCTTTCCTTTTTGATATTCTTCAGTGATAGAAACATAATGCTCGCTGTCCACATTCACAATATGTAATGCAGGACGGAATATATCAAGCGCTGCTTTGATAGGAACAGACGGAGTGGTTAACCTCACATCTTTGAAATCAGAGGTCAGCGCAACATTTTTTACCTTGGTAAAAGTTGCATTGGGAGGGACCACAAGAACGGGAACAACATTTTTATCAACAAGCTTCACTGTGTTGCTGCCAAAAAACACCTGCCCTAAAGCAGATTTCCCGGTGATGCCCATTACTACAAGGTTCGCATGCCTATGACGAACAACTCTTTCAATTTCTTCCACCACATCATCTCCTTTCACAGTCATGGTCTCGATCTTAACTATGGTTTCTTTTAAAAGATCTTTTTTTAAAAACTCCAATTGCTCATTGGCGAGGCTTTCTTCGGAATCTTTTTCATACATATGATAAAGCACGAGGTTCGCTCCATAAACACCTTTCAGCATTTTTCCTGCATAATGAGCAGCATTCAATGATGTAATTGAAAAATCAACGGGGACAACTACTGTATTCATAATAATTTTATTTGGCACCCCCGCCTGACTGTGCCTTCGCGAAGCTTCGGCGAAGCAAGGCTGGACGGGCAGGCAAAAATAACAACCCAACTCAAATTCAGGAATTTTATTATGGAGATAGTTAAATAAAAAACTGACCGGTAATTCCGGTCAGTCTTCCATAATCTAATGATTATGACTTAACGATCGCTGTTCAAATCGCTGGTTTTGCTGCTTTCGCTCTGAGAACCTCTTTCCGGGCTGTTGATATCCTCATCCTTTTCACGGTCCTGGTCCTGTTGTCCGCTACGATTTTTTCCTAAATCATCTGAACTTCCACTTTGGCTTCCGCCAACATTGCTGCGGGAACCTTGCCCCAGATCACTGTTGCCACGTTCAGTCGTGCTGCCTTGCTGCTGTCCCTGGCCAGGTTGGCTCTCTGAAGAACCTTGTTGTCCCGGAGAACCGCCCATGTTTCCTTTTTCTTGATTGCGATCGTCAGTTTTTTGATTTGCCATAACAAACATTTTTAAGATGATAAATTTTATTTATTGTAACAGCATTGATTAATGACAAAAAATTATGCCTTAATTAAATGGCAGGCAATCTGAACTGTTTTAGCCTGTAACGCATTAAAAAATCGAAATCGATATTCATATCTGAGAGGCTTATTATCTACAGTTTTTATATGAGATGAGAAAAGATTTTCCACTTGAAATAAAAAAGGCCGATGAATTTTCATCGGCCCTTATATAAAAATTACTGTCTTTATTCGGATCTGTCACTTTCTTCCGATCTGATCCTGCCCGTGGGATCAGTTTGTGATCTCCTTCCTTTTAAAGACTCGCTTCTTTGGTTATTTTCTTCCATCGAACTGCCTCGTTGTGAAGTTACATTTTGTCTCCCGCCACGGTTAAGACCCCGCTCGTTGCTTCTGAGTTTACTGTCACGATTTGATTTTCCTCTTGACATAATTTAAATTTTTGAAGTTAAAAAATAGGCAAGCTTCATTGTTACCTGCTGTTGATATAAAAAATTATGCCTGTTGATTTCCTTGTGGAAAAAAAATGATCAGGAGCAGCATCTGATAATGGAAAGAAAAAAATCTGAACTATGTAGAAGTCTCTTTAATCGTGTTTGGCCTCGTAGGTCAGGGCCACAAGTCCTGAAGAATAGCTTTTTGAATTTTTCAAAGTGAAATGGTTTCTTTCTTCAATATTAATAAAGAAAGGTTTCCCTTTTCCCAAAATGATGGGACAAATGGCCAGAATAAGCTCATCAATTAATTTCAGATTTATTAGCGAGCCGAGAAATTCTGCACCACCAAATACAGCAATGTCTTTTCCTGGTTCATTTTTTATCCTGGTTACTTCATCTTTTGCATCACCATTCTTAAGAATAAATTCCGGTTCAGGTTTTTTTAAACTCTGGGAGAAGACATAATGTTTCATATGGGCAAAGGGAGTCAGGTTTGATTTATGTTTGATAACTGTTTCATAAGTTTTTCTGCCATAGAACATGGCATCAATATTTTTCCATTGTTTGGAATACTCTTTGAAATAGTCAGGATCGTTAATGATCCAGTCATATTCACCATTAGGGCCTTCAATATAACCATCCATGCTCATGGCAAAGCCGGCAATTATTTTACGCATACAATTTTTCTAAAAATTACAGAATTAGCTCCATTTTCTGCATTTCTTCATGCAGTACGTCAAGGAAACCGCAGAATTGATGTAAAGAGCTTTGCCCGCCCGATTTCGTACATTTATTTTGACATATGAACAGAGAGAGTTTCTTTTTCAGGTGGAAAATGCATCACATCCTGTTTTGGATTTTGCTATTCGGGCTGTGGTACTATTTCCGCTTTGAAGACTACTATAGATATCCTGATCCCAAAATACTTGCAGCAAAGATCACAGCTCTGAAAGTGATCGACCTGGCTTTCATGGTCTACCTGACCAATTATTTTCTCATACCCAGGCTTCTTTATAAAAAAAGATATGTTTTGTTTGGAGCAGGTTTTATCGTCCTGGTTTTTGGAAGCTCTGCATTTAAAATGTGGCTGGAAGGACAGTTAATGCATGCGCCTTCTTTGTTTTCTCTTTTTAGCGGGAATTTTAAAGAGCGGTTCTATGACAACGTCATTCCTCATTTCTTATTAGTGATCACAGGAGCCTCCTTTAAACTTTTGCTGGATTATGCCAAAGCCCAGCGGAGGCTTGGTGAAATGGCAAAAGAAAAAGCCGAGGCTGAATTGAATTTTTTAAAATCGCAGATCAATCCGCATTTTCTTTTCAACTCCCTGAATTCAGTTTATTTTTTGATCGATAAGAATAATGAAGAGGCTCGCAAAGCATTGCATAGATTTTCTGAAATGCTGCGTTACCAGTTGTATGAATGCCGCGATGATAAAATTACTATCGAAAAAGAGATTAGCTTTCTGCAGGACTATGTGGATCTTCAAAAACTGCGTAAGGATGAAAATTATTCCGTCGAATTCAATTCTTCTGCTGATGTTAAGGGTTTTTCTATAGAACCCTTATTGCTGATGTGCTTTGTTGAAAATGCGTTCAAGCATATTTCACACAACAGCAATAAAAAGAATTTTGTGAAGCTTGACCTAGAGCGGAGCAATAGCTTTTTCAGATTTTCAGTGCAAAATTCAAAAGAAGCTCGCCAGTATAATAATACCAACAGCCATAGTGGCATTGGATTGAACAATGTCAAACGCAGGCTGGAACTCCTTTACCCCGGCAAACATGAACTGCAAATACAACAGGATGATGAATTATTTAAAGTGGACCTCAAAATAAAAATTTAAAAGGTTATGAAGATCGATTGCATCATTGTTGATGATGAGCCATTGGCCCGGAAAGGAATAAAGGAATACATCCATGATGTTGACTTTTTGAACCTTGTTGGCGAATTCGATAATGCAGTGAAGGCCGCAGATATATTATCAAAAGAAACTGTTCAATTGCTTTTTCTTGATATACAAATGCCCAAGATCACCGGGCTTGATTTTTTCAGATCATTAAAGCAGGCGCCGCCGGTTATTTTTACAACCGCCTACCCGCAATATGCGTTGGAAGGGTTTGATGTGAATGCATTGGATTACCTGGTGAAACCGATATCCTTTGAACGATTTTTGAAAGCTGCCATCAAAGCAAAAGAATATTTCGAGCTGAGAAAAGAGAACGAATCCAATGCCGCCAGCAATGAAGAATATTTCTTTGTGAAATCAGACAACAAGCTTGTAAAGATCTTTTATAACGAGATATTATTTGTTGAAGCCCTGCAGAATTATGTGACCATCCATACCACAACAAAAAAATATATCACTTATCTCACATTCAAATCAGTTGAGGAATATTTGCCACAGGGAGCCTTTATAAAAACTCATAAATCATATATTGTTTCTGCTGCAAAGATCGACAGCATTGAAGGAAATGATATTCGGATCAAAGAACATCATGTGCCTATCAGCAGGAATGAAAAAGACCAGGTGATGGAAAGGTTATTGAAAGGGAAGTTTTTGAAGAGGTAATAGGACAAAAATGTTCAATGCTCAATATTCAATGCTCAATGTACATTGTTGATTCAGTTGATCATTGAAAATTGATCATTGAATATTGAACATTTTCTTCTTATTGGTTTTTCAAATTAGCCCGTCATCTTTCACCTGGTACTGATCTTTTATCTTTCTCATCACTTCGTCCATACTGGCCCGGTGATCTTTTGCATCCCATTCACCTCTTTCCCATTTGTCGAGCTCTATATCAATATTTTTTTTCTGGATCTCCGTCACTTTATCCACTAATTGATCTGACATTTCTTTTTGCTTCTGATAAAACGATCTTTTCTTTTCATGCAGCATCTCTTTATCCGCTCTCATTTTTGTTTCATCTGAAGCCATCTGTGTTAATTCTTCCTTAGCAAGTGCAACATCATAAGGACCGACAGGCATGATGAGCTTGGATAATACAGGCCCGATCTCGATCATGATGATCAGCAAAGAAAGCAAAAGATTGCACCAGAATACACTGCTCTCTTCCCCCGACAGATCTGAAAGAGCTTTATTTCTTTCAAGGAATCCCATATTTGCCATTGCTGATTGCTCATATTGTTTTCGTTTTAATTCCATGTTTGCTTTTGCGCCGTTCAAAATACTGTCCTGAGTTCTAATGCCAACGTCAAGCTGAGCCAGCTCGGGAGTATATTGCTGCTTTGCCTGGTCGTGTGCATCTATTTTTAGTTTCGTGAGATCTTTGATCCCTCTTTGCAAGGAACCGCCTGTGCCGTCTGCTTCCTGCACATAAGCAGTTTGTAATTTGGATAATGTGTCTTCTAATGCGGTTTTTCTGCTAGTGAGTCTTTGCCTTTCTGCAGTGGCATCATTCATTAAGGCATTATTTTCCAAACTGAGCAAGCTATCGTTGAGCTGAATTTTTTTGTGGAGGTTCTGCAGCATTTTCACATTCACTTCCTTTTCGAAAATTTTTAATTCAAGCGGCCTTGCAATAGTGAACCCGATCAACAATGCTAAAAATAACCTGGGGACAGCCATCCAAATTTGTTTCCTCCTGCTGACGCCATATTTTCTCATGGTGGAAACAAGAAAGCGGTCGAAATTGAAAATGATCAAACCCCAGATGAATGCAAAGAAGAGGGCTATAGGCAAACTGTTAAAGACAGTCATGATCGCATAGCCTGCCGAAAGAGAAGCCAGAACAAATGTAGCAAGCAACACTCCGCCTAACCCGGAATATTTTGCATGCTCCGATGGAAATTCTCTCAATAATTTATCATGTGCACCGGCACACCACCACAAAAAATTGCGACGGGGCCCGGATCTTTTTTGAGGACCGAATGAATCATAACTGTAAAGGCCATTATCCTGGCCATTGTTTTCTGCCATAGAAAATGTTTTGGTTATAAACTTATTTTTCTGATTGGTTGAAGTGGAGCAGGAGTAAAACGACTAAAATCACGTCGCATTATAAATGCAACGTTAAAATACAAAGTTTATAGCAGCATTAGTTATTTCAGTAGTGGGTCAGTTTGAGTTTTTCTATTCTGTGTTTCAGTGACTCAGTGGCAAGATTTAATTGCCACAGAAACACAGAGACACTGAAATTGACCCACTACCGTTATTTCGGTAGTGGTGAAGTTTGAAAATAGCAGGTAAGGCGAAAAGATGGTAAGAATTGATTAGCAAGTTGATTAACTTGCCGCATTTCGCCTTCCCGGCAAACTACACTACGGCTCCTATTTCACTAACATTTTGCAAAGGCCTGATAATTGAATACTGGCTAAAAATTTGCTGAATAGTTGAAAAAAATGGAACCAAGAGACATCATTTACGATCAAAGAACATTTGATAAAAAATCAATGACCTGTCCTAAATGCAACTGGCAGGGCACGGGTGATCAAACTAATATCGCCGATTTTTATGGTATTGGAAAATTTCAGCAGGTATCCTGTCCAAAATGCGGTGAATACCTGGGTAACCTCTCCAGGGTCAGTTCATTTGGTGAAGGAAGAAAAAGTAAAAGAGATTCCCGTCAAGGGCCGAGGTGATCAGTTGGCAGTCGGCAGTAGACAGAAAGCAGTGCTTACTGTTTACTAGCTACTGCCGACTGCTTTCTGTTCACGCTACTGCATGTTCTTCTTGCTTTTCTTCAACATGTTCTTCACCTTTTTGTTTGACCAATTCAATTTCACAGTGCATTTTTATTTCATCACTCACAACGAACTGCCCCGCCTCAGTGATCGTATTCCACCTCAGTCCAAATTCTTTCCGGCTCAATTTGCCATCAACTGTAAATCCTGCCCTGGGTTGACCATTGTGGTCGATTATTATACCCGAAAATTCAACCATCAGGATTATGGACTTTGTAGTGTCGCGGATCGTGAAATCACCATGGAGTTCATAATGATCACCGGGTTTTTCAAAACGGTTTCCAATAAACCTCAATTCCGGAAATTTTTTCGCATTGAAAAAATCTTCCGATCTCAAATGTGCATCACGTTGAACATTGTTTGTGTCGATAGAATTTATATCCGCTGTGAAAATGATCTTTGAAGCTTTTGTAAAATCTTCGTCATTCGTTTCCACCTCCAGGACATATTTTCTGAAATGACCGATCACTGTTGTGATCATCAGATGTTTTGCTTTGAACTGGATATCTGTATGTGCCCGGTCCACTTCCCATTGTACAGCATTCATAATTCAGGAATTAAAAGATTAATAAGTGATTACTCCCCATAGGATCGACAAAAAGCTTGCCGTGCCAGTTTTTACATGCTCCATTTTGGTTGTGTATCAGTTTAAATATGGCCGGGAAGACGGGAAGACGAAAAGTAAATTATGAATATCTTCCTCCTTTACGCCTTGCCGTCTTCCCGGCAAAAATTTCAAAGTGAAACACTACTCCCATTTTCTGTTTTGGTTGTGCTGAAAAAAATATGCGAAATTGCAATTATCTAAAGCCTATGTCCCGGTTAATGATTTGTTGGATCTCTATTTTATTTTTTGATAATGCTTTTGCCCAGCCTTCCGTTCATTTTACAGAAACGCCGGTTGAAAGTTTATCAAAAAAACTCACTGCTTCCTGCAAAACAGATTATGAAAAAGTGAGATCGATCTTTCTTTGGGTCACAGATAATATATCTTATCATACAAAATCGATCACCAATGGCAGGAGGAGGAACGATAATGAATTTATTGTTGAAACTGATGACACGTCCTCAACTCTTCAACCGCTGATCGAGCATGTTGCTGAAATTGTATTAAAAAGAGGAACCGCTGTTTGTGATGGATATACCAAGCTTTTCAAATCGCTTTGCGACCATGCGGCCATCAGGAATGAGATCATCATGGGATATGCAAAAACTAATTTTAGCACCAACACAAAATTCAGGACCAACCATTCCTGGAATGCTGTGCTTGTTGATAGCAGCTGGCATCTGATTGATGTGACCTGGGCAAGTGGATTTGTTTATGGAAGTCTATATGTAAAGTCATTTGACGATTATTATTTCTTTACACCGCCCAGGTATTTTATCCGTGATCATTATCCCGAGGACCTGAAATGGACTTTATTGAATGACCCGCCTATATTAAGGGAAATGTATCAATCGCCATTTGCCTACACTGAGTTTCTAAGGCAAAAAACCGTTTCTTTTTCTCCTGCAAGAGGGATTCTTGAAGCTTCTATCGGTGACAGCCTGATGTTTAACATAGAATCGGAATATCAAAAAATAACAATGGCAGTGAGCGACATGGCCTTTGCTGATTCAGCAACGATCAGGACCATCTCTTCGGTAAATGGAAAAGCAGAATATAGTTATATTGTAAAAGACGACAGCCCGCAATGGCTTTACATTGTTTGTAATGATGAGATCATTTTGCGATATAGGTTGAATGTAAAAACTCAAAACAAAAAATGAGAATGAGATATTTAGTTCTTGCCTTGTTCCTTCCTTTATTTGGATATTCTCAATTTACTGAGCAGGAAATCAAAATTTTCAAGGCGGAGGCCCAGCGGGTAACGATCATCCGCGACGACTGGGGCGTGCCGCATATTTATGGAAGATCGGATGCCGATGCTGTTTTTGGTTTGATGTATGCGCAATGTGAAGAGAATTTTCAAAAAGTAGAA
>Ga0137463_1000489_pt1 | contig 13615 bp, 11 predicted proteins | sample EasRivERMGT800_2_FD_102333 | JGI IMG/M metagenome (GOLD analysis project Ga0137463, IMG submission 102333) | Soil microbial communities from meander-bound floodplain in the East River, Colorado, USA - East River MetaG ERMGT800_2 | ecosystem: Environmental > Terrestrial > Soil > Floodplain ...
GCCATTTGTCCATGGCGAGGGCGCTCGCCAGCACGCCCGAGCCGGTGTAGGGAATTCCGAGCATTTCCAGCGCGCCCTGCATGGTGCCGTCCTCGCCGTAGCGGCCGTGCAGCGCGATGAAGACGCGGTCGAACCGATCTTTGATGAGCGCTTCGAGTCCCCGCTCCTTCGGATCGAAAGCGTGTGCATCGACGCCTTTTTCCTTCAGGGCGGCCAGCACCATCGCGCCGCTTTTCATCGACACGGCGCGCTCGGCGGAACGCCCGCCCATCATCACGGCGACCCTGCCGAAGTCGCGGGCGTTCATGCCTCCCCCACGATACGCACCTCGGGAACGAGATCGACGCCGAAGCGCCGCTTCACGGTGTCTCGCGCGCGCTCGATCAGCGCCTCGATGTCCGAAGCACGCGCCTTTCCCTTCGGGTTGACGATGAAATTCGCGTGCTTCTCGGAGATCCGAGCGCCGCCGACCTCATGGCCCTTGAGCCCGCTGGCCTCGACGAGGCGAGCAGCGTGGTCGCCGGGCGGGTTGCGGAATACCGAGCCGGCATTCGGAAGCTCGAGCGGCTGCTCCGCGATGCGCTTCGCGAGCAGCTCCTTGATGCGCGCTCGGGCGCGCTTCTCGTCGCCCGAGCGGAAACGGAGCCAAGCCGCGAGAAACCATTCGTCCTCGCCCAGTTTCGATCCGCGCAGCTCGACGCGGCGATAGCCGACCTCGAAATCTTCGGGCTTGCGCTCCATCGTTTTTCCGGCGCGCGACACCGTCAGCGCTTTCGCGACGACGTCCCAGGTTTCCGACCCGTAGCAGCCGGCGTTCATCGCGAGCGCTCCGCCGACCGTGCCAGGCACTCCGGCGAGGAACTCGGCGCCTTCGAAGCTGTGCATCGCCGCGAGCCGCGCCACCTTCGGGCAGGCGACGCTCGCTTCGGCGTAAATCAAATCGCCCTCGATGCGCATCGCGCCGTGCGGGCTGTGCATCAAGACGACCGTCCCGCGGTAGCCGCCGTCGCGCACGAGCAGATTGCTCCCCAAGCCGACGAAGCACACCGGTTCGCCCTTGGGCAGGGTCGCGAGGAATGCGGCGAGGTCGGCTTGGTCGGCCGGGGTGTAGGCCCGTGCCGCGGCGCCGCCCGCGCGCCAGCTGACGTGCTTCGCCATCGGTTCGTTCAGCCTCAAGGAACCGCGCAGCGCGACTCCGGATCGGTCGATCGGTTCGGCCATCTTCATCTTCCGGTCCTGGCGAGCGCCGCAGGCACGCCGCCGATCGAACCCGCACCCATGGTCAGGACAACGTCACCCGGGCGCACGATCTTGCGAATGGCGTCGGGCATGTCGGCGATCTTTTCGACGAATACGGGCTCGGTCTTGCCCGCCATGCGGATCGCGCGGGCGAGCGAGCGTCCATCGGCGGTAATGATCGGCGTCTCGCCCGCCGGATAGACTTCGGCCAGCAGCAGGGCGTCCACGCCCGAGAGGGCCTTCACGAAGTCTTCGAACAGGTCGCGCGTGCGCGTGTAGCGGTGCGGCTGGAAGGCGAGCACGATGCGCCGGCCTGGAAAAGCGCCGCGCGCGGCATCGAGCGTCGCCCGCATCTCGACCGGGTGATGCCCGTAGTCGTCCACCAGGGTGAAGCTCCCCGGCGCCTTGCCGTTCAGCGACACCGGGATCTCACCGTATCGCTGGAAGCGCCTGCCTACGCCGCGGAACTCGGCGAGCGCCCTGCGGATGGCCGCGTCCGGAACGCCGAGCTCGGTGGCCACGGCAACGGCGGCGAGCGCGTTCTGCACGTTGTGCCGTCCCGGAAGATTGAGGGTTATTTCCAGGGGCGCGGCGCCTTCCCGCAGGGCCCTGAAGCGCATGCGGTCTCCGGGGACGATCTCGGTCGCCCGAACCATCGCGTCCTCGCGCATCCCGTAGGTCACGATCGGCTTCGAAACGGAGGGCATGATTTCGCGCACGTTGGCGTCGTCGGCGCACAGGATGGCGCTGCCGTAGAAAGGGAGGTTCTGCAGGAAACGGACAAACGCCTGCTTCAGCCGCGAAAAATCGTGCTGGTAAGTCTCCATGTGGTCGGCGTCGATGTTGGTCACAACGGCAGCCACGGGTTGCAGGTGAAGAAAGGAGGCGTCGGACTCGTCGGCCTCGACGACGATGAACTCTCCGGTCCCCAGGCGTGCGTTGGAGGCGGCGCTCACCAACCTTCCGCCGATCACGAACGTGGGATCCAACCCGCCTTCGGCGAGCACGCTCGCGATCAGACTCGTGGTGGTGGTCTTGCCGTGGGTCCCGGCAACCGCGATCCCCTGCCTCAGGCGCATGAGCTCGGCGAGCATCAGCGCGCGCGGCACGACCGGAACGCGTCTTGACTGCGCCGCGACGACCTCGACGTTGTCCGGCTTCACTGCCGAGGACACGACCACTGCGTCGGCCGATGCGATGTTGTCGGCCTTGTGTCCGAGCACGACCTTAGCTCCCAAGCCCGCCAGCCGCTCGGTCGCCGCGTTGGCGGCGAGGTCCGAACCGCTCACTTTGTAGCCCAGGTTGAGCAGCACCTCAGCGATGCCGCTCATTCCACTGCCGCCGATGCCGACGAAATGAATTCGCTTGACCTTGTGCTTCATCGGGCGAGCTCCGCGCAAGCCATCGCGACCGCCGAGGTGGCGTCGGGCCTGGCGAGTGACCGGGCGCGCCCGGCCATGTCACGCAGCCGCACGCGGTCGAACCCGGCGAGCAGCTCCGCGAGCCGCTCGGCGCTGAGCTCGCTTTGCGGCAGGAGGACCGCAGCGCCCGCGTCGGCGAGAAAGCGGGCGTTGACCGTCTGGTGGTCGTCCACCGCGTGCGGGTAGGGGACCAGGACGCTCGCCACGCCCGCGGCGGCGATCTCCGCGACCGTGGTCGCTCCGGCGCGGCACACGACGAGGTCCGCCTCGGCATAAGCCGCGGCCATGTCGTCGATAAAAGCCTGTGTCCTGGCCTGCACGCCGGCCGAGGAATAGGCCTGCCGCAGGGACTCGGCATGCTGCGCACCCGACTGATGGGTCACGATCGGCCGGGGGCCAGTCAGGAGCGCCAGCGCGCGGGGAACGACGTCGTTGAAGGCTTGGGCGCCGAGGCTCCCGCCGACGACGAGCACGCGAAGCGGGCCCGAGCGCCCGGCGTAGCGACTCTCCGGGGTTGCAATCGCCCCGATCGCCCGACGCACCGGGTTGCCGGTCAAGGTTGCGCCTTTGAGCGCTCCGGGGAATGCGCACAGGACCCGGTCGGCGACCCCGGCGAGCACTTTGTTGGCGAGGCCGGGGATCGCGTTCTGTTCGTGGACGACGAGGGGCTTTCCGAATAGCGCCGCCATCATCCCGCCGGGAAACGAGATATAGCCGCCCATGCCGAGGACCACGTCCGGGCGATGCGCGAAGATCGCGCGCGCGCTTTGCCAGAAAGCGACGAGCAGCCTGAGGGGCAGGAGCAAGAACGCCAGCGGCCCTTTGCCGCGCACGCCCGAGAAACTGACCCAGGCCATGTCGTAGCCGCGCTTGGGGACGAGGATCGCTTCCATGCCCGTCTTCGCCCCGAGCCACACCACGCGCCACCCGGCTTCGCGCAGGTAGTCGGCCACGGCGAGACCGGGAAAGACGTGCCCTCCCGTTCCGCCCGCCATGATCATGATGGTTCGCGCCATCGCACGCATCGTTGCTCGTTCATGCGCGTACACCTCGCATGAGTTGTCTGTTCTCCCAGTCGATCCGGAGCAAAACCGCCAGCGCCAGGCAATTCGAAAGGAGGCCGCTCCCGCCGAAGCTCATGAACGGAAGCGTGAGGCCCTTGGTGGGCAGCACGCCCATGTTCACGCCCATGTTGATGAACGACTGCACCCCGAACCACACGCCGATCCCTTGGGCGACGAGCGCCGGGTACGGGCGCTCCAGCGCCACGGCCTGGCGGCCGATGGCGAATGCCCGCAGCACCAGCCAGGAGAAAAGCGCGATCACCGCGATCACCCCCGCGAATCCCAGCTCCTCTCCGATCACCGCGAGCAGGAAGTCGGTGTGCGCCTCGGGGAGGTAGAGGAGCTTCTCGACGCTCGCGCCCAGTCCAACGCCGAACCACTCGCCGCGGCCGAAGGCGATCAGCGCGTGCGAAAGCTGGTAGCCGCGGCCGAACGGATCCGACCATGGATCCATGAAGCCGAAAATTCGCTGCATGCGATAGGGGGACGACAGGACCAGGCCGACGAAACCCACGGCCATCATCACCAGCAATCCCGCGAACCACGTGCCGTTCATGCCGCCCAGGAACAGGATCGCCGTCGCGATCGCCGTGATCACGACAAAGGCGCCGAAGTCAGGTTCCCGCAGCAGGAGCCAGCCGACCACCAGCATCACCCCGAACATCGGGAGAAGGCCGCGCTTGAAGCTGTGCATCAGGGCGAGCTTGCGCACCGTGTAGTCGGCCGCGTAGAGAACGACGAACAGCTTCATGAATTCGGAGGGCTGCAGGTTTACCGGCCCGAGCGAGAGCCAGCGCCGCGCGCCGTTGACCTCCCGGCCCAATCCCGGAGCGAGCAGCAGGGCGAGCAGCGCGACACCGAGCACGAAAAGCCACGGCGCGGCCTGCTGCCACAGACGCACGGGCACCTGAAAAGCGAGCATCCCCGCGAACATGCTCGCGGCGAGAAACAGCGCGTGCCGCTGGAGGAAGTACGCGGGGCTTCCTCCGGTGAACTTGCTCGCCTCGGCCGTCGCGATCGAAGAGGAATACACCATCACCATGCCGAACGTAAGCAGGAGGAGCGCCGCCCACAGGACGCCGCTGTCGTATTCGGCAAGCGGCGCCCGGCCTGGGCTAATGCTTCGGAGCATCGATGACTCTTTCCACCGCCAGGCGAAATACTTCGCCCCGATGCTTGTAGTCACGGAACATGTCGAAGCTCGCGCAGGCGGGCGAAAGCAGCACCGCGTCGCCAGGACGCGCCACTTGCGCAGCGAGCACTACCGCCTCGTCCATGGAGGCAGCGCGTAGTATCGGGACACCCGCCCCCGCGACCGCCGCTTCGATCAGCGGCGCGTCGCGGCCGATGAGCACGAGCGCGCGCGCCGAGCGCGCCACAGCATCCTTCAGCGGAGAAAAGTCCTGTCCCTTGCCGTCGCCTCCGGCGATGAGAATCAGCTTCGTGTCGCCCTGCACGAGCCCGGCGAGCGCGGCAACTGTCGAGCCGACGTTGGTGCCCTTGGAGTCGTCGAACCAGCGCACCCGGTGCGCTTCGCCGACCAGCTCGACGCGATGCGGGAGCCCCTTGAACCGGCGCAGCGCCGCAAGCAGGGGCTCGGACGGCAGGCCGAGCGCGCGGCACAGCGCGAGCGCGGCGAGCGCATTGGCGGCGTTGTGCAGTCCGGCGAGCTTCATTTCCCGCACCGCAAGGAGCGCGTTTGGCCCTTGCGCGAACCAGGGCTCGCCGCCCCGCTGGAGCAGACCCCAGTCTTGCGCGCGCCGTGGGATATCGAGGCCGAAGCTGATCGTCTTTCGGCCAGGCAGCGCCATTGCGAGGCTGCGTGGGTCATCGCGGTTGAGCACCTGGATGCCGTCGCCGGAAAAGATCCGCGCTTTGGCACGAGCGTAGTCGTCGATGCGGCGGTAACGGTCCAGATGGTCTTCGCTGATGTTGAGGACCGTAGCCGCGTCTGCGGCAAGCGAGGCGGTGGTCTCGAGCTGGAAGCTGGAGAGCTCCAGCACCCAGAGACCGGCAGGTTGTCCCGTGTCTTCACGGCGCATCAGTGCGTCCAGCACCGCCGGCCCGATGTTCCCGGCGACTTCGCAGTCGGCTCCCGCGGCTCTCGCCATCGCGCCGGCAAGGGCCGTAACGGTGCTCTTGCCGTTGGTGCCCGTCACCGCGACGATCTGCGGGCGGCGCGCCGGGAGCGCCTGCGCGAACAGCTCGATGTCGCCCGCGACCTTCACACCCGCAACGAGCGAGCGCCGCACGGCGGGTTCAGCGAGTGGCACGCCCGGGCTCGCGGCGATGAGATCGACGCCTGCGAACAGCTCGTCGCGGAACGGTCCGCAATGAGCAGGTACGGCGGGCAGCGAGCGCTCGAGCTCGGCAAGTCGCGGCGGTACTGCGCGCGTGTCCGCGACGCGCACGCCGGCGCCGCGGCGCGCGAGCCATTTCGCCATCGACAAACCCGTATCACCCAAACCGAGCACCAGCACCTTTCTGCCTGCGAAATTCACCGCAGCTTCAAAGTAGACAGACCGAACAGGACCAGCATCATGGTGATGATCCAGAACCGGACCACGACCTGTGATTCTTTCCATCCGGAGAGCTCGTAGTGGTGATGCAGCGGCGCCATTCGGAAAATACGTTTGCCGCCGCTCCATTTGAAATAGAGCACCTGAAGCATCACCGAAACCGTTTCGGCGACGAACACGCCGCCCATGATGAAAAGCACGATCTCCTGCCGGACGATGACCGCGACCGTGCCGAGCGCTGCGCCCAGCGAGAGAGCGCCCACATCGCCCATGAAGACGTCGGCGGGATACGCGTTGAACCAGAGAAAGCCCAGGCCCGCGCCTACCAGCGCGCCGCAAAAGACCGTGAGCTCGGCTGCCCCGGGAATGTAGGGGAAGAGCAGATAGCGGGAATAGTCCACCCGCCCCAGGACCATCGCGAATACCGCGAGGCCGCCCGCGACCATCACCGCCGGCATGATCGCGAGCCCGTCCAGTCCGTCGGTCAGATTGACCGCGTTCGACGTACCGACGATCACGAAATAGCTGAGCGTGATGAATCCGAACACGCCGAGCGGATAGGCGACGTTCTTGAAAAAGGGCACGATCAGGTCGGCGTTCGGCGGCAGATTCATGGAGAATCCGCTGACGACCCAGGCCTGGAAGAACTCCAAGACCTTCGCCGTGCTCGGGGCCGATACGGCGAAGGCGAGATAGGTCGCCGCGGCAAGGCCAATCAAAGACTGCCAGAAGAATTTCGCCCTCGGCGAGAGTCCCTTGGGATTGTTCTTCACGACCTTGCGGTAGTCGTCGATCCAGCCGATCGCGCCGAAGCCGAAAGTGACCACGAGCACGACCCAGACGAAGCGATTGGACAGGTCCGCCCACAAGAGCGTGGTGATCAGGATGGAGAGCAGCACCAGAGCGCCGCCCATGGTCGGCGTGCCCGCTTTGGTAAGGTGGGATTGCGGACCGTCGTTGCGCACCGCCTGGCCGATCTTGTAGGCGGTGAGCTTGCGAATCACCAGCGGCCCGGCGAGCAGCGAGATCGCGAGCGCGGTGAGCGTCGCGAGCACCGCGCGCAGCGTGATGTACTGGAACACGTTGAACGCGCGCACGTCCTGGGCGAGCCATTGTGTAAGAGCGAGCAGCATCTAGTCCCCTCCTGCCGACGATGGCTGACCGGCCAGGGCCTCGACGACCCGCTCCATGCGCATGAAGCGCGAGCCCTTTACAAGCATCGTGGTCTGCGGCCGCAGTTCCCCTCGAGCCGCGGTGATCAGGGCTTCCACGGTGGCGAAGTGCCGGGCGCCTTCTCCGAACGCGGCGATGCAGGCCCGGGAAAGCACTCCCGCGGCGTAGAGGCGGTCTATGCCGCGCTCGCGCGCGTAGCGGCCGATCTCCTCGTGGAATTCCACGCCGCGCTCGCCCACCTCTGCCATGTCGCCGAGGAGGAGGAATTTCTCGCCGGGTTCCGCGGCAAGGACCTCGATCGCGGCGCGTACCGAGTCCGGATTCGCGTTGTAGCTGTCGTCGATGAGCTTCGCCCCCAAAAGCGTGGTCCGTCGCTGCATGCGTCCCCCGACCGGACGGAACGCCGCGAGGCCCCGCGCGACCGTCTCGAGGTCTGCGCCCGCGGCAAGCGCGCAAGCGGCGGCGGCGCAAGCGTTGAGCACGTTATGGCGACCGTCGGCGTGCAGCTCGATCCGCGTCGCGCCCTGGGGCGCATGCAGCTCGATCTCGCTTCCGAAATGCGTGAAGCGGTGGCGGCCGCTCACCTGCGCCGGCTTGTCGAGGCCGAAGTCCCGCATCCGCCTCCCCGCAAGAAGCCCGCGCCAGTAATCGGCGAATTCGTCATCGGCGTTGACTACCGCCGTGCCGTCCGGCCGAAGCGCGGCGAACACCGCGCCGTGCTCGCGGGCGACCTCGGCGACGTTCCTCATGAACTCCTGGTGCTCGCGCTGGGCGTTGTTGATGAGCGCGACGGTTGGAGAGGCGATCGCGGCAAGGGTGGCGGTTTCCCCGGGGTGGTTCATTCCCAGCTCCACCACCGCCGCTTGATGGTCCCGGCGCAGTCTCAGCAGCGTCAGCGGCAGGCCGATGTCGTTGTTGAGGTTCCCCTCGTTCGCGAGTGTGTGCGGCTCGCCGAAATGCGCGCGCAGGATCGCCGCGATCATCTCCTTGACCGTGGTTTTGCCGTTGGAGCCGGCGACCGCCACCAGGGGAATGTCGAAGCGCCCGCGCCAATGTGCGGCGAGCCGCCCGAGCGCAAGACGCGAGCTCTCCACGACGAGAAACGGCAGTTCTCCCCGGGATGCGCCGGGTTCCTGGACGATCGCTGCGGCGGCTCCGCGTTCCTTTGCGGCCCCGATGAAACGGTGCCCGTCGAAGCGCTCCCCGCTCAGGGCGACGAACAGCGCGCCCCGCTCGAGCGTGCGGCTGTCGGTCGACACGGAATCGAAGCGGACATCCTCACCGATGACGCGCGCGCCGATCGCGGTCGCGGCTTCGCGCAGGCTCATCATCGGCTCCATCGCGCGAGCGCTTCTTCGGCTTCGAGCGCATCGGAGAAAGGCAGTCGCCGTCCGGCGATCTCCTGGTAGGTTTCGTGACCCTTGCCCGCGATGAGCACGACGTCATCGGCGCTCGCCGAGGCGATAGTGCGCTCGATCGCCGTCCGGCGATCTTCGATGGCTTCGTGCGCAACGGGGATGGCCGCGGTGATCTCGGCGATGATGGCGGCGGGGTCCTCGCCGCGCGGGTTGTCGCTTGTCACCGTGATCGCGTCGGCGTGCCGCGAAGCGACCGCTCCCATCAGCGGCCGCTTGCCGCGGTCGCGCTCGCCTCCGGCACCGAACACCGCGACCAGACGCCCGCCGCTCGCCCGGGCAACGTCCTTCAGCGCAACCAGGGTCTTTTCCAGCGCGTCGGGCGTGTGGGCATAGTCGACCACGACGAGAGGCTTGCCGCCTCCGCCCAGCCGCTGCATGCGTCCGGTGACCGGTTGCAGGTCTGCGAGCGCCGCAGTCGCGCGCTCGAAGGGCACCCCGGAGACGAGCATGGTCGTGAGCACCCCCAGCAGATTGGACACGTTGAAGCGCCCGAGCAGAGCGCTTTCGATGCGCGCCGCGCCCCAGGAGCTCTTCACGCTGAAGGCGATTCCCTTCGGCGACACCTCGATCGCGTGCGCCTCGGCGTAGCGCTCGAGCCCCGCGCGGGCGGCGACTCCCGCGAAACAACTGTAGCCGGCGCGGTTCAAGCCGCGCCCGGCGAGCACGCGAGCTATGTGCACCCCTTGCACGTCGTCCAGGTTGAGCACGGCGTGCTTCAGCTCCGGGGTTTCGAACAGGCGCTGCTTCGCGCGCGCGTAGCTCTCCATGTCGCCGTGATAGTCGAGATGGTCGCGCGAGAGGTTGGTGAACAGAGCCGCCCCGAAAGCGACGCCGTTGACGCGCCCCTGCTCCAGGCCGATCGAGGTGACTTCCATCGCCACGCCCTGCGCTCCCGCGGCGTGGAGCTGCGCGAGCGAACGATGCAGCGCAACGGCGTCCGGCGTCGTGTTGGGTCCGGCATCGAGCTTGCCCCGCTCCCTGCTGCCGGATGGAGCCGGAAAGCCCGCGCCCAGGGTGCCGATCACCGCGGTGCGCGCGCCGCAGGCGCCGGACGCCTGGGCGATCCAGTGGGTGCACGAGGTCTTGCCGTTGGTCCCGGTCACGCCCATCGTCCACAGCTTCTCCGAGGGACGTCCGTAGACCTCGTGCGCGAGAAGGCCGGAGAGGCCGCGCAAGTCCTCGACCCCGAGGTTGGGTACCTTCCAGGCGCTGTTCCATTCGAAACCTTTGCGCTCCCACAGTACGGCGGCGGCGCCGCGCTGGAGCGCGCCCGGAATGAAGTCGCGCCCGTCCCGGCGCGCTCCGGGATAGGCGAGGAACACTTCCCCCGACGTGAGGGTCCGGCTGTCGACAGCGAGACCCGTCATGCGCGCCCCTTGGGCGGCGAGCCGTTGCTGGATGTGTTCGACTCGATCACGCACACCTAGACGCTTTCCTTCACTTCCTCGCCTTCGGGGGGCAGCTCGATCGGCTGAATCGGTCCGTCGAGCGGCACGTCGAGCACCCGCAGCGCGCCCGCCATGATCTGTGCGAACACCGGCGCCGCCACGGTTCCGCCGTAGTAACGGCCGGCCGAGGGCTCGTCGATCATCACCGCGATCACGAGGCGCGGGTGCGAGGCGGGTGCGAATCCGACGAACGAGGACACGTACTTGTCGGCGGCATAGGCGCCGTTTTCCTGCTTGTGGGCGGTGCCCGTCTTTCCGGCGACGCGATAGCCCATGATCTGCGCGCGAGGCGCGGTGCCGCTCCGGTTGACCGCCAACTCGAGCATCGCCCGAACCGCGGCAGCCGTCCTGGGAGCTATCACGCGCTGCCCGGCGGGAGGGACGTCCACGCGGAGCAGGGAGAGCGGAACCAGGTCGCCGTCGCGCGCGAACACGCTGTAGGCGCGCGCGAGCTGCACGAGCGAGACCGAAATGCCGTGCCCGTAGGACATGGTCGCCTGCTCGATCTGCCGCCAGCTCCGGTACGGCCGGAGTTTTCCCGCAGCCTCTCCGGGAAAGCCCAGGCCGGGTGCGACGCCGAAGCCCACGTCCCGGAACATCTCCCACATCGATTCGGCGGAGAGGGCGAGCGCGATCTTCGCCGCGCCGACGTTGGAGGACTTCTGGATGACCTGTGCAACCGTCAGCGAGCGCTCGAAATGGGCGTCGTGGATGGTGGCCGCGCCGATGCTGAAGCTCCCCGGCGCAATCTGGATCACGGAGTCCGGCCTCACCCTTCCCGCTTCCAGGGCCAGCGCGACAGTGAAGGGTTTGAGCGTGGAACCGGGTTCGAAAGTATCGGTCAGCGTGCGGTTGCGCAGTTGCGCGCCGGCCAGCTTGTTGCGATTGTTCGGGTTGTATGTCGGAAAATTCGCGAGGGCGAGCAGCTCCCCCGTATCGACATCGAGCACCACCACGCCTCCGGCTTTCGCCCGGTGCTGAGCGACCGCGGCTTTCAAATGACTGAAAGCGAGATTCTGGATGCGAACATCCAAGGCAAGCGCGAGGTCGTGCCCGTCCTGCGCGGCTTTGATCGACTCGACGTCCTCGACTATCTGGCCGAGCCGGTCCTTGATCACCCGGCGGCTGCCGGGCTTGCCCGCGAGCCCGTCTTGAAACTCGAGCTCGACGCCCTCCTGACCGATGTCGTCCACGCCGGTGAAGCCAAGCGCATGCGCCATGACTTCGCCGCTCGGGTAATAGCGGCGGTACTCGCGGTTCTGGAACAGTCCGGAAATGTGCAGGCGCGCGACGCGCTCGGCCAACTCCGGCGGGATCTGCCGTTTGAGGAAAACGAAGTCCCGGCCGGTGTCGGCGAGGCGCTTCTCGATTTCCCTCGGCGACAACTCGAGCAAAGCCGCCAGACGCGCGAGCTGCCGTTCGCTCAGATGCACCTCGCCCGGAATCGCCCAGATCGATTTCACCGGCGTGCTGATGGCGAGCGCCTCGCCGTTGCGGTCGAGGATGCGGCCGCGATTTGCCGGGATTTCGATGACCCGGCTGTAGCGCGACTCGCCTTTTGCCTGGAGAAAATCGTTGTTCAGTCCCTGCAGATAGACGGCGCGGCCGAGCAGCAAGGCGAAACCCGAGATGAAAACGTAGAGCAGGAACCGCGAGCGCCAGGTGGGCAGGGTCAGCGCGAGAACCGGACTGGCGGCGAAGTTCATTTCGCCGCCTCCTGTGGTCGTACGATCTGGAGGCGTTTCGCGTCGGGGACACGCATGTGCAGCTGGCGGCCGGCGATGCGTTCGACGCGTGCGTGCACCGCCCACGTGCTTGCTTCGAGCTGCAGCTGACCGTATTCGACTCCGAGCTGGCGTGAACGTTCCTGCTCCTGCTCGAGCTCGCCGAAGAGCTTGCGCGCCTGGTGTTGCGAGGTCACCAAGCCCAGTGCGCACGCGGTCAGCACGGCTACCAGGAGCAAGTTCAGGCGGGTCATAGCGGGCTCAAGTGAGTTTCTCGGCGATTCGCAGCACCGCGCTCCTCGCGCGGGGATTCCTCCTGACTTCCTCGGCTCCGGCCCTTGCCGGCCGGCCGATGACGCGCAGCTTCGCGGGCGGCAGGTCCCGGGCTCTTACCGGCAGACGCTCGGGCAGCGTCGGCCGCGCGGCGCCGCGCATGAAGTTCTTTACGATGCGGTCTTCGAGTGAATGGAAGCTGATCACGGCAAGGCGTCCGTGGGGGTTGAGCGCAGAAAGCGCCTGCGGCAGCGCTAGCGACAATTCCTCAAGCTCCTGATTGAGGTGAATCCGTAGAGCCTGAAACGTCCGCGTCGCCGGATCCTTCCCCGGTTCACGCGTCCGGACGGCCGCAGCCACGAGAGCGGCAAGTTCCCCGGTCCGCCGGACAGGCCCTCTTCGCCTAGAAGCAGCAATCGCCTTTGCAATCTGTTTAGCAAACCGTTCTTCGCCATAGACGCTCAGCACCTCCCTGATCTCGGCCTCCTCAGCGCGCTCCAGCCATTCCGCTGCGCTCTCGCCCCGCGTCGGGTCCATGCGCATGTCCAAAGGCGCGTCGACCCGGAAGCCGAAGCCGCGCCGCGGGTCGTCGAGCTGCGGCGAGGACACGCCCAGATCGAACAGCACTCCGTCGGCACCGCCCGCATGCAGCGCGGCCAGCGTTGCCTGCAATTCGCTGAAGCGCGCGTGGACCGGCGCAAAGCGCGGGTCGCGTATCTCCCGAGCAGCAGCGATCGCCTCCGGATCCCGGTCCATCCCGATCAGCCGGCCTCGGGGCCCCAGCCGCTCCAGAATCAACCGGCTGTGACCGCCCCTGCCGAACGTCGCGTCCACGAAGGTGCCCTCGCGCTTTGATTGGATCGCGAGCGCATCGACTGCCGGGTGGAGGAGGACGGGGAGGTGCGCATCGGCGCTCACAGCGAGAAGTTTTCGGTGCCGGGTGGCGGGTTAGTACCCACTTGCGTGAGACTCTGCGCAAGTCGCTCGTCCCACGATGCGACGTCCCAGATCTCGAAGTGGCTTCCCTGCCCCACCAGCATCACGTCTTTTTTCAGCCCGGCGAATTTGCGCAGCGCGGGCGACACGAGGATGCGCCCTTGGGCGTCGAGCTCCAGCTCCTCGGCAAAGCCCACCAGCAGCCGCTGCCACCAGCGCGTTTGTTCGTTGAAGCTGGAGAGCGCCTGAACTTTGGCGCCGATCGGTTCCCAGGCGACTCGCGGATAGAGAAGCAGACAGCTATCGGGGTGAGCGGTGAGGACCACCGCGCGCCCTCCCGGTAGCAAGGCATCCCGATACCGGGTCGGCACAGCAAGCCTTCCCTTGGCGTCGAGACTCA
>Ga0137463_1000490_pt1 | contig 13600 bp, 14 predicted proteins | sample EasRivERMGT800_2_FD_102333 | JGI IMG/M metagenome (GOLD analysis project Ga0137463, IMG submission 102333) | Soil microbial communities from meander-bound floodplain in the East River, Colorado, USA - East River MetaG ERMGT800_2 | ecosystem: Environmental > Terrestrial > Soil > Floodplain ...
ACAGGGGCTTCAAGGCGCCTGTTCCCGAGTCGATGGAATAGACGTGCACCGCATACGGCTTGGAGCGCGAGGCCGCGTAGAGAAGGCGCCGGCTCGGGCTCACCGCCATCGGCATCACCGTTTTCGCCGCCTGGACGCGCGCGAGCGGCGTGAGCGCCCCGTCCGCCCGCATGCCGTAGGCGCCGATCTCGCCGTCCTCGGCGTTCGAGACGTAGACGAAGGTTGCGGCGAGAGCCGAGGTGCTTGCCAGTGCCGACATGGCGAGGATCCCCTTGGTGAAGGTTGAGAAAGGTTTCATTGTTTCCCCCTTTAGGCTTTCATGCGGATGGAGTGTACGACGCTCCGGAAACCGCGTGGCGCTTTTGTTGGTAGCATCGCGGCAGCATGACTCCGTATGAATTCTGGAAAACCGCCCACGTCCTGAGCGCGGCGATCATCTTCGGCGCGGGCCTCGGAATTGCGTTCTTCACCTGGTTCGGCTACCGCAGCGCGATTCGCTCGCGCGACATCGGCGCGCTCCGGTCGGTGCTGCGGCTCACCGTGATCGCGGACGCCTGCTTGACCGCGCCGGCGGTCGCGTTTCAAGCCGTGAGCGGCGTCGTGCTCATGAACACCCTGGGTTGGCCGCTCTCGAGCGCGTGGTCGATTGCGGTGTGGGCGCTCTTTCTGCTGGCCGGCGCCTGCTGGCTTCCGGTCCTCCACATCCAGGCCCGATTGAATCGTGAATCGAAGCGGACTCCCTCGATCGATGCGCTGCCGGCGTGGTTCCACGCGTGGTTCAGAGGGTGGTTTGCCCTCGGCGTTCCCGCGTTTGCCGCGGTGCTCGCGATCTACTGGCTGATGATTGCCAAACCGCTCGCCGTGGCGGGGGGCTGAGATGGCGCACGGCAGGCTCGACCGGCAGGATCTGGACGACATCTCCGCCCGGACCCTGGATCACTACAACCGGCGTGCGGAGGACTTCTGGAAGGGCACGCGCGATCACGATGTCGGCCAGAACATCGCGGCGCTGCTTCGGCACATCGAGGGCGAGCCGCCGTTCGCGATTCTCGACCTGGGCTGCGGGCCGGGGCGGGACTTGAAAGTGTTTTCCGGGCTCGGCCATGTCGCGGTCGGGCTGGAGGGAGCGGAGCGCTTCGCGGCCATGGCGCGCGAGCACAGCGGCTGCGAGGTGTGGCGGCAGGATCTGCTGGCGCTCGCTCTGCCCGATGCGCGCTTCGACGGCGTGTTCGCCAACGCGGTGCTGTTTCATGTGCCGGGCCAGGAGCTGCCGCGCGTTCTGCGCGAGCTGCACGCGAGCTTGAAGCCGCGCGGCGTGCTGTTCAGCTCGAACCCGCACGGCGATAACGAGGAGGGCTGGGAGCGCGGGCGCTACGGCGCGTATCACGATCTGGAAGCTTGGCGGCGCTTCATGACCGCCGCCGGATTCGCCGAGCTCACCCACTACTACCGGCCCGAGGGCCTGCCGCGCGAGCAGCAGCCCTGGCTCGCGAGCGCGTGGCGCAAGCCGTGACCGCCTCTGCTACTTCTGCGCCATTTCCTGTCTGTACAGTTGCCGCGCCGCTTCTTCCTTGAGTGCGTCGTCCACGACCCGCATGACGCTCCCCACATCGACCGCTTTCTCGATGCGCTCGTAGCGCCCGGTCAGCTCGATCTCCGGGGTCAGCTTGCCGCTCTTGTAGAGCGACCAGATCTCCTTGCCGTACTCGGTGTCCAGGAGCTCGGGCGCAAAACGGCCCAAGGAGCGGGTCAGGTTGCCGACGTCCCGCGCCAGCATGCTGCTCGCGTGGGCATTGCCTGCGGCGTCGACGGCCTGGGGCAGGTCGATGATGACCGGCCCTTCGCTCCCGAGGAGCACGTTGTATTCAGACAGGTCGCCGTGGACGACTCCGGCGCAGAGCATGCGGACGACTTCCCGGATCAGCGTGCCGTGGACCTCGCGGGCCTGCTCCGGCGTGAGCTCCACGTCGTTCAACCTCGGGGCGGGGTCGCCCTCGCCGTCGGTCACCAGTTCCATCAGCAGCACGCCGTCGATGAAGTTGTAGGCCCGAGGGACGCGCACGCCGGCGGCGGCGAGACGGACCAAGGCGTCCACCTCGGTGCTTTGCCAGGCCTCTTCCTTCGCCTTGCGCCCATAGCGGCTGCCTTTTTCCATGGCGCGGGCGCGGCGGCTGTTTTTCACCTTGCGGCCTTCGGTGTAATCGACGCTCTGGCGGAAGCTGCGCAGGTTGGCCTCCTTGTAGACCTTCGCGCAGCGGATGTCTTCTCCACAGCGGACCACGAAGATCATCGCCTCCTTGCCGCTCATGAGCTGACGCATGACCGCATCGACGAGGCCGGCCTCGACGAGCGGTTCGAGTCTCTTCGGGATCTTCATAGGCGTGCTTTTGCGCTCCTTCAGGGCGTCATGGCAAGACGGTGCACTCTTTCGAGGCAGGCGTCTGTGCGGCAGCGCGCAATCTACAGCAAAACGATGATCCCGAGTTGTTAGAATCCCGTCCAGCTCTCGACCGGTAAAACCCATGCGCGTCGTCGTGCTCGGCGGTTACGGCAATTTCGGCGCCCGCGTCTGCCGCGGCCTCGCGCCTTCGATGGAGGTCGTCGCCGCGGGCCGCCATCCGGAGAGGGGGCTCAGCGGACTCGCGGATCTGAACGTGCAGCACGCGCGGCTGGACCGCTCGGCGCACGACTTCCCTCGCGCGCTCGCGCGCCTCGCGCCCGATCTCGTGATCCATTGCGCCGGGCCGTTCCAGTCGCAGGACTACCGGGTCGCGCTCGCCGCGATGGCTGCCGGCGCGCATTACCTCGATCTCGCCGACGGCCGGCAGTTCGTGGCGCGCTTTTCGCACTACGTGCATTCGGCCGCGCGCGCAGCCAAGTGCCTCGCCATTTCGGGCGCGAGCAGCGTGCCCGCCCTTTCTTCCGCGGTGATCGACAGCCTGATCGTGCGCCTCCCGAAGGTCGAGGAAATCCAGGTCGCGATCGCGCCGGGACAGCGCGCGCCGCGGGGCGAAGCGACGATCGCGGCGGTGCTCGGCTACGCCGGGCGGCGGTTCAAGTGGAGAAGCCGCGGCGCATGGCGCGACGCATGGGGCTGGCAGGAGCTGAAACGCCTGCGCTTCTACGGGCTGGGCGCGCGCTGGGCGGCCGCCTGCGACGTTCCGGACCTCGAGCTTTTTCCGAAGCGTTATCCCGGTGTGGGCACGGTGGAGTTCCGCGCCTCGCTCGAAATCGGCGCGCAGCAACTCGCGCTCTGGCTCGCCGCCCTGTTGCGCCGGCGGGGCATGCCCCTGCCGATCGAACGCTGGGCGACGCCGCTCGGCCGGATCGCCTCGTGGATGAACGTCTTCGGCGGCGAACTCGGCGGGATGCTGGTGAGCGTCGTGGGCAGGCGGCCGGACGGAAGCCGAGCGCGGATCGAATGGCACCTGACGGTCGACGCGCAGCACGGCCCCGAGATTCCCTGCATGGCCGCCATTCTGCTCGCGCGCAAGCTCGCGCAAGGCGGCGTTGCGCAGCGAGGTGCGTTTCCCTGCATGGGATTCCTCGTGCTGCCGGAATTCGAGACGGAGTTTGCGCGCTGGCGCATCACCACGGTGGTGAGGGAGAACGGCGCGTGAGCGCGTTCGCGCTCCGAAAGACGGCGCACGTCCTCGGCGCCGCCGTCAGGAGCGCAAGGATCGCCGGCCGTTCTGCTTCGCGGGGCTCATGTCCCGGTGGAAGGAACCCGGCGCATCCGATGCGACGCCGACCTGCGCGGTTCTGACGCGGCCGGGCGCGGGGCCCGCGGGCGAGATCCACGAGCGCATGCCGGTCGTGCTGCCCGACGAAGCGCACCCGCAATGGCTCGATCCGTCGCGGGTCGACCCGGCCCAGGCGACCGCGCTGATCGAAGCGCACGCGCAAGTCGATTTCGAACTCGTCCGCGTGGGGTTCGGTATCAACCGCACCGCCGAAGACAGCGAAAAGCTGATCGAGCCTCTGGAGATCGGCTAGGGGAGCGCCGTCAAAACGGCAGCGAACCGGGAGTCGGGACAAGCTCGCTCTCCTCGACGAGGCCGTGCGTTCCCACGCCGAGCAGGCGCACCGGCCGGCGCGCGGCGTCGGTGCGATCGAGGAGCGCCAGGGCGCGCGCGACGATCTCGGCGGCGCTGCACGTGGGCGCGGCTGCGGTGTGGCTGCGGGTGACGGTGGAGAAGTCCGCGTAGCGCACCTTGATGGTCACGGTGCGCGCTCGCAGGTTCCGGCGCTCGAGCGACGCGGCGGTGCGGCGCGCGATGCGCCCGATCTCGCCGCGGATTTGCTCCAGGTCCACGAGATCTTCGGCGTAGGTGGTCTCGTCGGAGAGCGATTTCCTCCGCCGGTCGGGCTCGACCGGCCGCGGGTCCTCGCCGCGCGAGAGTTGCTTCAACCAGCCGGCCAGGCTTCCCACCGCGCCGTGCAGCCGCTCCTCGTCGGCCGAGCGCACGTCGAGCAGCCGCTCGATGCCGATTGCGCGCAGCTTTTTCGCCGTGACCGGCCCCACGCCCGAGAGCGCCTCGACCGGCAGCTCGCGCAGGAACTCCTCGACTCTCCCGGGTGCGATCACGGTGAGCCCGTCGGGCTTCTTCCAGCCGGAGGCGATCTTGGCGAGGAACTTGTTGGGCGCGACGCCCGCCGAGGCGCTGAGATCGAGCTCCGCGCGGATGCGCGCTTTGAGGGTCTTCGCCACGTTGGTCGCGAGCGGCTCGCCCCAGAGATTGTCGGTGACATCGAGGTAAGCCTCGTCGAGCGACAGCGGCTCGACGAGCGGCGTCGAGGAGCGCAGGATAGTCATCACCTGCTGGGAGACCGCGCGGTAGCGCGCAAAATCGGGCTGCACGACGACGAGCGAAGGGCACAGGCGCAGCGCGCGGGCCATCGGCATCGCCGAGCGCACGCCGAAGGCGCGCGCCTCGTAGCTCGCCGCGGCCACCACGCCGCGCGATTCCGCCGGGCCGCCGACCGCGACCGGCCGGCCGCGCAGCTCGGGATCGTCGCGCTGCTCGACCGACGCGTAGAACGCGTCCATGTCGATGTGGATGATGCGGCGCGGCGATTCGGGCATGAGGAAAGTGTAGCGCCGGGCGCCGTCACGGTATCAGCACCGCCGATCCGGAGAATTGCCGCTCTTCCAGATCCCGGTGCGCGGCCGCCGCGTCGCGCAGCGCGTAGCTGCGGCCGATCTCGACCTTGAGGACGCCGCGCCGGAGGAGATCGAAGAGCTCCGCGCACGCGGCGCGGAGCTCGCCCGGCTCCGCGATGTAATGGCTGAACCCCGGGCGCGATACCGAGAGCGAGCCGCTCTTCGCGAGCAGCAAGAGGTCGATCGGCGGCACGTGGCCTGAGGCGTTGCCGTAGTTCACCAGCATCCCGAAGCGCTCCACGCACCCGATCGAGCGCACGAAAGTGTCTTTGCCGACGCCGTCGAACACCGCAGACACGCCTCTCGGCGCGATTCTCCTCACCGCCGCAACGAAATCCGTTTCGCGGTAGAGAATGGCGTGGTCGCATCCGTGCGCCTGCGCGATCCGCGCCTTCTCGGGCGAGCCGGCCGTGCCGATCACCGAGGCCCCGAGGTGCTTGGCCCACTGGCAAAGCAAAAGGCCCACGCCGCTCGCCGCGGCGTGGATGAGGATCGTGTCGCCGGGCTTGGGCCGGAACACGCGGTTGACGATCATCGTGGCGGTCAGCCCCTTCAGCAGGAACGCTGCGGCGATCTTCTCGGAGATTCCCTCCGGCAGCCTGACCAGGCACTCTGCCGGGACGTTGCGCTCCTCCGCATAGGAGCCGGTCGCCTCGTAGAACGGGCCGCCGGTGCCGACGTAGGCGACGCGCTCGCCGGGTCGCACCGCGGTGACGCCCGGCGCTATGCTCGCGACCACGCCCGCCGCTTCGTTGCCGGGAATGAGCGGAAACTGCTGGGGCTTCGCCATGTAGAACCCGCCGCGGCGCACGTTGACGTCGGAGAAATTGACGGCGATCGCCGTATGGCGCACGCGCGCTTCGCCCGCGCCGGGCGAGGGCAGCTCGACGTCCTCCCAGCGCATGACCTCCGGGCCGCCGTTCTCGTGGATGCGAATGGCTCGTGTCATGGATCGCTCCGGAGAAGGGTCGCAGCCGCCAGAGTATCATCCTGCATGCTGAAACCATTCGTCTGCGTGCTTTCGATCGGCGCGCTCTTCGCCGCGGCGGCGGTTTCACAGGCGAGCGCCGACGACGCTCGCGGGCAGGCCCGGCCGCAGGAGAAGAGGCCCATCGTGATCGGCCACCGCGGGGCGAGCGGCTACGTTCCCGAGCACACCCTGGTCTCGTACTTCATCGCCATCCAGCTGGGCGCCGACTACGTCGAGCCCGATCTGGTCATGACCCGGGACGGCGTTCTCGTGGCGCGTCACGAGAACGACATTTCGGAGACCACCGATGTCGCCGACCGGGCCGAATTCGCGCGCCGCAGAACGACGAAGACGATCGACGGGGCGGCGATCACTGGCTGGTTCACCGAGGATTTCACGCTGGCCGAGTTGAAAACCCTGCGGGCAAAGGAACGCATTCCGCAGATTCGCCCGGGCAATGCACGCTTCGACCGCAAGTTCGAGATCCCGACCTTCGAGGAGGTGCTCTCGCTCGTGCGGGAGGTGAATTCCGGGCGGGCGCGCGCGGGAGAGGGCGCGGATCGGCGGCAGCCGAAGCCGATCGGCGTCTACCCGGAGACGAAGCATCCGACCTACTTCGCGGGCATCGGCCTCGCCATGGAGGAGCCGCTGGTCAGGATCCTGCATCGCCGCGGCTACCGCGGCAGGAACGCGCCGGTGTTCATTCAATCGTTCGAAGTCGGCAACCTGAAGAAGCTTGCGCGCATGACGGACCTCCCTCTCGTTCTGCTGCTCGACGGCGCGGGCCAGCCGTTCGATTTCACCGCGGCCGGCGACGCGCGCACCTACTCCGATCTCGCCAAGCCGGCCGGCCTGGCAGAGATCGCTCGCTATGCCGCGGGCATCGGCGTGAACAAGAACCTGATGATCCCGCGCACGCCCGAGGGCTTCCTCGGCGCGCCGACCACGCTGGTGCGCGATGCACATGCGGCGGGCCTCGTCGTGCACGGCTGGACCTTCCGCGCGGAAAATACCTTCCTGCCGAAAGATTTCCAGTCGGGCAGCGACCCTGCGGCCTCCGGCGACCTGGCGGCGGAGACGAACCGCTTCCTCGCGCTCGGCATGGACGGCTTTTTCACGGATCAGTCCGACATCGGGGTGCGCGCGCGAAACGACTTCCTCGGCACGCGTTGAGCGCGCCGGGGACGCGGCACCTGAGCCGAAGGGGTTCTTTCAGGAACGGCCGGGGCCGATCCCCGGCCGTTTTTGTTTCCGCCGCTCGATCCACCCCATTTTTTTTGCCCTCTTCTTGCCAACGCCCGCCGCACCCGCCATACTGGCGGCATCGAATTCCACTTGGGTCAGTCCTCGGCATCCCCTTCCGGGGTGCGTCGATTCTGGTTTCTCCCACGGCCAATTTGATGCCCCACACACTCCGGCGCGGGGCGACTTCATCCATAGAGAGCATCCATGCCTACCGGTACCGTGAAATGGTTCAACCCGAGCAAGGGTTTCGGCTTCATCCAGCCTGACGACAAGTCCAAGGACGTGTTTGTGCACATCTCGGCGGTGGAACGCGCCGGCCTCGGCAGTCTCAACGAGAACCAGAAGATCTCCTACGAGCTCGAACAAGGACAGAACGGTAAAACGTCCGCAGTCGATTTGAAAGCCGTTTGATTCCCTGTCGCGGGGGCGGCGTTCGCTGCTCCCGTGTTCGATAATCCGGTCGCGCGCGCGGATGCCTCGCGCCGGGATTTTCGCTTGTCCGCGTGCCTTCCTTGAGCGATCCTCAAATGTGTTACCGTGATCGCTGCGACGAAGGAGCATCATGGCCATGCACCGCGAGGAGCGCGGGAGATATTTGATCGAAGCGAGCGCGTATCGCCTCACCGACGGGAACAAGTGGCAGCCCCGACTCACCATGACGCGGCTCGCGTGCGCGAATGCCCTGTCGAAAAGCCAGTCGTTTCCCGGGCTGACGCCGCTGTTCGAAACCGCGAAGGGCGCGGTTCGCTACGCGGTCGACCTCGGTCGAAGCATGGCCGACGAAGGGTCGCCGCGGCTGAAGGTGTAGCGGCTTGGGAGGATGTGCTGGTAGAGATCCCTCGCTTCTCTCGGGATGACAAGCATGCTGCCGTGTCGTTCCGAGCGCGCAGCGCGAGGAATCTCCTTACGCGGCGCTCTGAAGGAGACCCTTCGCGGAGTTCATCCTGAGCGGAAGCGCAGGGCTCAGGATGACGCGTCGCACTCCGGCGATGCGTCAATTCGCGAGCGGATCCGGACGAATCTGGAGCTTGTAGACCTTGGGCCGGTTCTGCGTGCCGCCTTCGTTGTGGAACACCGTACGCGTGCCCGACATCGTCCACAGTCCGCGCCCCTTCCAGCCGCCGCTCGGATCGTCGATGCGGCCGTCCACGAGCTTGGTGAAGAAGCCCAGGGGATAGGGGACGCGCAGGTCCACGAGCTTGCCGTCCACCACCGCGAGGAGCGACTCGCCGCCGTTGGTCGAGGCGATCGGCACGTTCGCCCCCAGTCCCAGCGTGTTGTAGCGATCCACCCAGATGTAGTAGGCGTGGTTGGCGCTGCCGGAAGAGTCCAGCCCCTTGAACTGCGGTCCGGGCATTCTGTAGAGCGTCCAACCCTCGGGGCAGTGCTTTCCGGTCGCCGCAGTCGGGCCGTTGAGCGGTCCTCTGCACTTTCTCCGATCGAAGCTCGCCATGTGCCCGCTCGCGAGCGTCGTCCAGGCGACGCCGTTGAGGTCCATATCGAGGCCGCGCGTGCTGGGGTAGGCGCCCTCCGGCGGCAGATAGATTTCCGCGAGCGCGGTCTCCGACGGATTCGGCCCCGGGACGAGCCGGATGAGGTAGCCGGGCTGGTCCAAGCGGGAGAATCCGACGTCCATCGCCTGGCCCCAGACCGAATCGTCCACCGGGCTCGGCATGACGCCGTAGAACGCCGCCATCACGCGCTTGTCGGATTCGTCCCGTTTGCCGTTGCCGTTGGAGTCGAGAATGATGGGAGTCCACCCCTGCGATTTCGCCTCGTCGCCGGTTTCGAGGAACATCTTGGTGTTGATCCAGCCGACCACGCCGCTGTTGGGGGGGCCGGCGCTGGTCCACAGCGTCCTGTTGGCGTCCTTGGCGAAATACAGGTGGTGCACGGAAAAGCAGGTGTCGATGTGCGCCCACTTGCCCGTCTTCGGGTCGTACACGGAGACTTGGCGGAAAGAATTTTCCTGCGGCGCGACCTTGGCCGAGGGATGATCCGAGCCCTTCTTGCAGTAGGCCGGATTCGCGCCGATCGGCCGTAACCTGGCGCTGAACCACACCCGCCCCTCGCCATCCATCATCGCGTTGTGAATGCTGCTGTGGCCGTCCCAGATCGGGTCCTTGCCCCAGTAGGGCGAGGGCTGCATCGGCAGACTGAGCGAAGACGGTGTCTTCGGATCGCGGTACGGGTGCCGGATCGACGTCGCCGTATGCTTGACCGGATCGAGCACCGGAATCAGGTCGGTGCTCTCCTCGGGCGCGCCGTAGATCGGGCCGTTGGCGTTGACGCGCGGATTGTCCCTGTCGCTCGAGATGCCGTCGTGCAGATAGTATTTCGGCGTCGAAAAATCCCACATGCTGACCACCATGTTGCGCTCGAGGCCCTTGGGGCGCTCGGGCCTGGCGAAAGGCAGCTCGCCGGCCGCGACGCGGTCGGTCCAGTCGGCAAACTGCTTCAGCGCTCTTTCGGCGCCCATGTTGCCCAGGGTGAGCGCCATGTTGGTCATGGCCTGCCCGGATTGCGTGCGGCGCGCCCAGCCCGCGAGACCGGGGCCGAATTCCTTCGGCACCACGCGCATGCCGTGCGAACCCAGCGCGTGGCACGACTGGCAGGAGTTCTTCACCGAGTCGACCCAGTAATGCTGCGCCTTCATGGTTGGCGCGATGCCGTTGCCCTTTTCGCCGGTGCCGGGGAATTCGCTCATCGGCGGGATCTGCAGCAGCGAGTACCAATACATGCCCGGATAGTATTCGGCCGCGGCGGCCGCACTCGGCGCCGGCACCGCGGTCAGGTTGAGCGTGTTTCCAGGCGTGCTGCTCGCCTTGGGCGAATCGACCAGCCCGTAGCCGCGTACCCACACGCTGTAATTGGCTTTCGGAAGCTCCGGGATGAGATAACGCCCCTGATCGTCGGTGACGACGACCTTGGCGAATTTCGTGGGAAGGTCGGCGGTCTCGGCGATCACCCACACTCCGGCCTCGGGACCGTTCGGGCCGGTGACCACGCCGCCGATGTCGCTCGCGCCGACACGCCCTGCGCCCCGGGTGCTCAGGCACGCGGTCAGAAGCGCAGCGACTGCGAGCGCCGCGACGCCCAGGTACAAAGTCTTTTTCGTATTCATGAAGTCCCCCTTTTTGGATGCGGCGCAGAGCCGCACTGGAAGCCTGAGATTACCGGGTCCGGTATCCGCCGGAGCTCGTGCTTTCCGGGCATCAGGATGCACCTTTCCATCTGCGTCGGCAAGCCGGCGAGGGGTCGCAGCAGATCGGAACGGCAGGGCGACCGCCGCGACGCTGTCGCGCGGCTTGCGTGCCCCGTACAATGCGCGGATGCTCAGCCTCGTGATCGCGACGATCGCATTTTTCGTCGCGAGCTATTTCATCAAACGTTATCTGGATGAGGTCGGCGTTCCGAAAACCGCGGTGCGCGGCCTGGTCGTCTTCGTGCTTGCCCTGGCGGCGGCCTACGGTGTCGCGTTCATCGTCGATCGGGCCGTCGGGCTGGCGGGATAGGCGAACCCGGATGCGGCGAGACTGCCGGCTGGAATATTTCGGGCAACGCCACGTTTATTCGAATAACGGCGCGATGACGTCCCTCGCGCTTTTCTCAAGAGCGGAATCCGACCTCGGGCCTGTGGACTATCATCGAGGTTCCCGGCGACCAGGATTTCGAATGCCATGAAGATCACGGCGATCGACAGCTTCATCCTCACCGTTCCCACGCCGAAGCCGATGGCGCTCAACTACCCGCAGCAGAAGCTCGTCGTGGCGGAGATCGTGACCGACGAGGGCGTGAAGGGCCTGGGCTACAGCCTCGTTTTCGGCGGCGGCGGGGCGGAGGCCGTGCACGCCTATCTCGAGACGCGCCTCGCGTCCGTGCTCATCGGCGAGGACCCGCTCTTCGTCGAGCGCCTCTGGGAAAAGATGTTCCGCGCCGACATGGGGATCAAGAAGCAGGGCATCGCGGCCTACGCGCTGTCGGCGCTCGACATCGGCCTGTGGGACCTCGCGGGCAAGGCGGCGGGGCTGCCGCTTTACAAACTCTGGGGCGCGGTGACGGACAGGGTGCCCGCGTACGGCAGCGGCGGCTGGTCGAAGTACAGCGAGGGCGAGCTGATCGCCGAAGCCGAAAAATATGCGGCGCTCGGCTGCAAGCACTACAAGATGAAGATCCACCACGCCGATCCGCGCGAGAACGCGAAGCGCGTCGGAGCGGTGCGCCGCGCGCTGGGCGACGGCGTGCGCGTGATGGTGGACGTGAACCAGCGCCTCGACGTCCTCGGGAACGTCCGGCAGGCGCAAGCGCTGGAAGAGTTCGACCTCGTGTGGTACGAGGAGCCGGTGCTCGCCGACGACATCGCGGCCTGTGCTGAAGTCGCGCACGCGATCAAGATCCCGGTTGCGACCGGCGAGAACAACTACACGCGCTTCGAGTTCCGTGATCTCGTCGAGCGCCGCGCCGCGAGGGTTCTCATGCCGGACGTCTGCCGCGCCAACGGCTTTTCCGAGACGATGCGAATCGGCCGCCATGCGGCCGCGCACCAGATCGCGGTTGCGCCGCACGTCGTGCACGAGCTGTCGCTCCAGGTCGTCGGCGCGCTCCCGAACGGGTTCCTCGTCGAATTCATCGATTGGACGCCGCCCGACCTTTTCGAAGAGATGCCGAAATGCTCCGAAGGGCGCTTCCGCATTCCCGACCGGCCCGGGCACGGCATGGCGCTCGCCCGCGGCGCCAGGGAAAAGTATAGAAGCGGGTAGGTGGTGCCGCGGGTCCAATCCGGCACCCCGCCCGCCGCCGGCTCGGACGGTATTTGCGCTGGATCAAAGTGGCGACGACCCCTCCCGGCATACTGAGCTCGGAGCTACGGTTATGCGGGAAAAAGCAACGATCCTGGCGATTTGTCTGGCGGCGCTACTGTGCGCGTGCGCAAGCGGCGCGCAGTCGTCCTATCCGCCGGCGGGCCAGTGCCCGCAGCCGCGCTTCACCGGAAAGGCGCCGGAAAACATCTACAACTTGTCCAACCCCCTGGCCGCCAGCCAGCCAAATATTGCAGCCGGGCGCAGGCTCTACGAAAAGGATGCCAGACCGAGCTGCCAGACATGCCACGGGATCAAGGGCGACGGCCAGGGGCCGCTCTCGGCACAGTTCGATCCGCCGCCGCGCAATTTCGCGTGCGCGCAAACGGTCAACGGCATTCCGGATGGTCAGCTGTTCTGGATCGTCCGGAACGGCTCGCCGGGAACCAGCATGCCGAGCTTCCACATGTTGAGCGATGAACAGGTCTGGCAAGTGCTTCTGTATTTGCGAGCACTGGCGAGGTAAGGCTCCTGAAGGAACGTTCCGGTCACGCACCCCCGACCCGGTGTTCGGGATATCACTGTGTGACGAATTGCCGACAGTGCAGGGCACCGGCAGCCCCCCGGCTAACAAGGACTATCTCCCGGAAAAGGCAAGGCCGCCGACCGCCCGGTCTTCTGTAATCATGCGGGCATGTATGTTGCTTGAATAGGGTGAAGACTCAATTTTCGGAGAACAAACATGAGATTCCTCGCTTCCCTGTTCGCATCCTTCGCCGTCGTGCTGCTCACCGCGGCGCCCGCACAAGCCGAACTCATCCTGGCGATCAACGAAGGCGTCACATACTACGTTACGCCCATGGAGATCCGCGAGAAATACAAAGATCTGGCCGACCTGCTCGGAAAGCAGCTCAAGACGACCGTCAAGGTCGTTCCCGTCGACCAGTACCCGGCGTTGAGAAAAGGGCTGGACGAGCAGCAGTACGATCTCGCGTTCGTGCACCCGGCGCATCACTCGCTCGTGTCGTTGCGCGACGGAAAGTACCAGCTCGTGGTCCTGACCAAGGGCTTTACCGAGTACAAGGCGCGTTTCTTCGTGAGGAAGGATGCACAGATCAAGCAGCCGGTGGACATGAAGGGTAAGCGATTCGGAATGCCCGACCCGGACTCGATCACCGCGGTGATCACGCGCGCCACGATGCGCGACCTCGGCATCGATTCCAGCAAAGCGGATATCCGTACCACCCGCTATCAGGACGCGGTGCCGTTTTTCGTAGACAACGGATTCAGCGATGTCGGCATCACGGGTTCGAGTGCGGTGGCCAAGCAGTGGCAGGAAAAGGGCGGCGCGGTGCTGTTCGAGTCGAAGGCCGTGCCGATCAAGCACATGATCGCCTCGACGAAGATGAGCGTCACGGACCT
>Ga0137463_1000491_pt1 | contig 13558 bp, 10 predicted proteins | sample EasRivERMGT800_2_FD_102333 | JGI IMG/M metagenome (GOLD analysis project Ga0137463, IMG submission 102333) | Soil microbial communities from meander-bound floodplain in the East River, Colorado, USA - East River MetaG ERMGT800_2 | ecosystem: Environmental > Terrestrial > Soil > Floodplain ...
CGCGGGCTGGGGGATCGTCTAGCGCTTCGAGCAGTCGCCTTATCGCGGGGGCGGCATACGCATCGATGTATTGCCTTTGTATCTCTACGAAGGCGAGCACGTTTACCTGCACTCCTATCGCGCGGGGCTCAAGTTCGATTGGGGGTCCGACAAGCGCGTGGCTGCGTTCCTTTCGCACCGCCTCGAAAGCTTTCCGGTCGAACGGATCCCGGTGAGCCTCGCGGGAATGTCCAGGCGCACCCCGGAAACCGATTTCGGATTGAGCTACGAGCAGCGCTTCGAATGGGGCAATGTGTTCGGCGAGGTCCTGCGCGACGTCTCGGGCCACTCGGGCGGAACCGAATGGCGGCTCGGGTCCGGCACCGAGCGGCGGCGCGGGCGGCTGAAGCTTGCGCCGTATCTTATGCTCGCCGCGCGGAATGCCCCGCTCAACGACTACTACTACGGCGTGAATCCTTCGGAGGCCGCCGCCGACCGCCCGGCCTACCAGCCGGGCGGCGGCGTCAACGCAACGCTGGGCCTGAACGCCTGGTATGACCTCACCGACCGCTGGCATTTTCTCGCCGGCGTCTCCGCCACATTGTGGGCGGGCGGCGTGCGCCGCAGTCCCATCGTGGAGGACCGCGTGCAGCTCGCCGCTTTCGGCGGACTTGCCTACGAATTCACTCCGACTCCGGTCAAAGACGATCGCGACCGCGTTCCGCTCAGCTTCAAGGTCCTGCACGGCCGGTCCAGCAATTGCAACCTGCTGCCGATCATGGAACTGCGCTGCAGGTCGATCGGCACGGACGATCGCACGAGCGTCGATTCCTTCGAGGTCGGGTGGCCGTTCATCGAAACTCCGCACGGCTGGCCAGTCGCGATCGCCTGGTATGGAGGGCTGCTGCGTCACGAGGAGCGCGGGCTTCAGCCGGACTTCCTGCAGGTCAATCTCTACCTGAAGGCGTTCTACTGGGGATTCCCCTGGAGCGAGCGCGTGCGCACGCGCATCGGCTTCGGCGGCGGCATCTCCTACGCTCAAAGCGTGCCCTTCGTGGAAGCGAGGGCCCAGACAGCGCGCGGCCGCAACACCTCGAAGCTGCTGCAATACCTCGATCCGACCGTAGACTTCAGCGTCGGCGACCTCTTCGGGTCCAGGGGCCTGCGCGAGACTTATTTCGGCCTGGGGGTCAGCCACCGCTCGGGCATGTTCGGTATGGCGCAGATCTTCGACAACGTCAACGGCGGCTCGAACTTCATCTACACCTACCTCGAGTGGAGGATGTGAATCAAGTCTGCTCGCGCCAGAAGCCGAGCGCTTCCTGCGCCGCGCGGTCCGAGTAGCTGAAGAGCACGCAATCGGTGGCGGCCGCGAGCCGGTAAGGTTCCCACGAGGGAACGACGAAGACGTCGTGTGGCGCGAACTCGAGATGCGTCGTGCCGATGTCGATGCTTCCCTTCCCTTCGACGGCACAATAGACCGCGCCGTCAGTGCTGCGGCAGTTCCTGCCCCCGAACCCTTTCGGCAGCTTCCGCATGAACGCGGTCATTGTCGGAAACGGGTCGCGGCCGGTGACGGGGTCCGTGTAACGCAGCCTCCAGCCGTGCGCCGGGTGAGGCTCGCCGCCTTTCGACAATTCTTCGAGGAGCTCGCGAGTACGCTCGTAGGGATACGACAAGATCGGGGAAGCGCCCGCGGGTTTCGACACGGGCTGCGGCGCTTCGGGAGAATCCTCGCGGAAGTGCGCGCCGAAGAGATTCGCGAACGCGGTGTCGAGGCCGTCCAGCCAAACGACGGGCCCTGCGCCGGAGTTGCCGTGGTCGTGCCAGGTCCAGCCCGGCGTGACGACAAAATCGCCGGGGCGCATGGCGATACGTTGACCATCGACCTCCGTGTAAGCACCCTCGCCTTGCATCACGAAGCGTAGCGCGTTGGGCGTGTGGCGGTGCGTGGGCGCGATCTCGCGGGGCAAGATCGCCTGCAGTCCCGCGTACAGCGTCGGGGTGGCGAAAGTCGTTCCGGGTAGCGACGGGTTCTCCAGCATGAGCACGCGGCGCTCGGCTTGCCTGGCGGTGATCAGCTCGCAGGCGCGCGCGAGGAGCGGCCGCGTGTCCTTCCAGCGCCAGATCGCGGCCTGCGCCGCGGTCCCCGGTTTCAAGCGCATCACCCGCTCCCACAGCGGTTTCATGTTGAGCGCGGCGATCTCTTTCGAGAACCGCGCCTGGTCCGACTTCGCGACAACAGCTGAAGCCATGGTGGAAGCTATGCGACCGAAAGCGTCTTTCCCAGCCCCGCGCGGTTGTGAGGCCGCGTCCAATCGAGCTTGGGAATTTTCGCGACGATGCGGCTGGGATTGACCCGCTCGATGCTGTAGTAGCCGGTGACGATGTGGTCCAGGCGCACGGTCTCCGCCACGCCGGGAACCTGGTAGAGGTCGAGCAGGTAGTTCTGCAGGTTTTCGTAGCTCGAAACCGGCCGCCAGGTGCACTTGAACACGTGGTGGTAGGCCGCATCGAAGCGCACCAGGGTGACGAACAGGCGCCAGTCGGCCTCGGTCAGCGTGTTCCCGACGAGGTAGCGCTGGCCCCCGAGGCGCTGCTCAAGCGTGTCCAGGCCCGCGAAGACCTTCTCCACCGCTTCGTCGTAGGTCGCTTGAGTCGCCGCGAAGCCGGTCCGGTATACGCCGTTGTTGAGGTGTTCATAGACGAATTCGTTGACGAGGTCGATTTCACCGCGGAGCGCCGCCGGGTAGTAGTCGCCCGGCTTCGCGCCCACGCCGTCGAAGGCGCTGTTGAACATTCGGATGATCTCGGCGGACTCGTTGTTGACGATGGTCTTCGTCTTCCTGTCCCACAGGGCCGGCACGGTACAGGTGCCGGTGTAGTCGGGCTTTGAGAGAGTGTAGACCTGATGCAGCCACTCGCAGCCGTTCACCTCGTCGCGGCTCGCTCCCGGGAATCCGCCGTGGAAGCGCCAGCCTTCGGCGCGGTCGTCCGGCCGCGCCGATGCGATCGACACCATGCCCTCCAGCCCTTTCAGCTTTCTGAAGATCAGCGTGCGATGCGCCCAGGGGCAGTTGTAGGCAACGTACAAGTGGTAGCGCCCCGGCTCGGCTTTGAAACCCGACGAGCCGTCGGCGGTGACGAAGCTGCGGAACTGGCTCTCGGGACGAACGAAACGCCCGCCGACCACGTCCGGCCGTCGGTCGGTCCATTTTCCGTTGACGAGCATTCCCATCCGCTTCGCTTCAATCCGCCTTGGCGCCGGAGATCTTCACGGCCTTCGCGTAGCGCTCCGCATCGGATTTCAGCAGCTTCGCCCACTCGTCCCCCGAAACGCCGAGCGGATCAATGCCGAGGTTCTTCATGCGCTCGACGACGTCGGGGAGCTTCACCACCTGCGCCACATCCGCGCCGATCTTCACGATGATGTCCCGCGGCGTTCCGTTGGGCGCGAACAGGCCGAAGGTCGGCGCGAAATCGAATCCGGGAATCGTCTCGGCGATCGCCGGAACTTCCGGAGCGAGCTCCGAACGTTTGAGCGAATTGATGGCGAGCAGTTTCACGCGCCCGTCCTTCGCATGTGAAGCGAGCGTCGGATATCCGGAGAACACCATCGGGACCTGCCCTCCCACGAGTGCCGGCACGCTCTGGCCCGTACCCTTGTAGGGCACGTGCGTGATCTGGAGGTTCAGCGACGACTTCAGATACTCCATGCACAGATGGTGCGTGCTGCCGATGCCCGAGGAGCCGTAGCTGTACTTGCCCGGCTCCGCCTTGATCAGCGCGACAAGCTCCTGGAAGGAATTAGCCTTGACCGAGGAGTGCACGGCGAGAAACAGGGGCGCGCGCGCGGTGAGCGAAGCGGGAATGAGATCCCGGTCCGCGTCGTAAGGAAGCTTGGAATACAGGAACGGGTTGATCGCGTGGGTCGAGTTGTCCGTCATCAGCAGCGTATAGCCGTCCGGCGCCGCCTTCGCGACAAAATCCGCGCCCAGGATGCCGTTCGCCCCGGGCTTGTTCTCCACCACGAACTGCTGGCCCCAGCGCTCGGAGAGTTTCTGGCCGATGAGGCGCGCGATCGTGTCGGGCAGACCGCCGGGCGAATAGCCTATGACGACGCGCACGGGCTTGTCCGGATAGGTCTTCGCCCCCTGCGCGAACGCGGCCTGCGCGACGGCGAGCGCCGCGAGCGGGAGCAGCCGGATCAATCCGGGGAAGATCGAATGCATTGCAGCGCCTCCTGCGGGGAAAGTCGAATTCTACCTTCATGCGACGCCGCAGGGCGGTCGCAACCACCACGCACCACAAAAGGAAACGCGAGGGGAGCGGGAGTCCCCTCGCGTTGGCTTCGGGCCGAGGCGCAGTGCCTCAGCTCAGCCCGGTACCGCTAATACAGATACACCGCGCCGGCATTGTTGGCCGTATCATCGGGCACACTGACGACCCCGGTGCTGCTGTCGATGCCGGTGCCGCCGCCGTCTTCCAGCTCCGCCCCGACCGCGAGCGTGTTGCCGTCGCCGGAGAGGGCGACCGAGTTGCCGGCAATCACGTTGCCGAAGCGGTCATCGGTTCCGCTGTTCGAGGCCTTGACGTACGCCTGCTGGGTCCAGGCGCCCGTGGAGGCGTTACGGCTGTAGACATAGACGGCACCTGAGCCCGCGGCGCAGCTGAAGGGGTTCGGAGCACTGCAGTCGTCCGCCTGACTGCCACCAATGCCCGTCGCGGCGCTGCCTTCGAACGGCGCCCCGATCGCGAGCGCGTTGCCATCGCTGCTCAGGGCAACCGAAGTGCCGAAGTTGTCGCCGAACCCTGTGTTCGAGGCCTTCACATAGGCCTGGTGCGACCAGGCGCCGCCGCTGCGGGTGTAGACGTACGCCGCGCCGGCATCGGCGGCCGACTCGTTCGACGCACCGCCAACGCCGGTCGCGTCGCCGTCTTCGAACGGCGCGCCGACTGCGAGCATGTTGCCGTCACCCGAGAGAGCAACCGAGTTGCCGAAGTTGTCACCTTCCCCGGTGTTCGAGGCCTTGACATAGGCCTGCTGCGACCAAGTGGCGCCGGTACGGTTAAAGACGTACACCGCACCGGAGTTGGAGACAGCATTGCCGGAAGCCGCTTCGTTCACCGGGTTGGCGGTAACACCGGTGAGGCCGCTGTCTTCGCCCGGCGCCCCGACCGCGAGCGTGTTGCCGTCGCCGGAGAGGGCGACCGCGGTGCCAAAGAGGTCGGCGCCATCGCCGTTCGAAAGATTGAAGCCCTCGGTGTTCGAGCCCTTTACATAGGCCTGCTGCGACCAGGCGCCGGCGCTGCGGAAGTAGACGTACACCGCGCCCGCGAAGAAGGTCGAGTCATCCGGCGCGCTATTGATGCCGGTGGTGCTGCTGTTTTCGAACGGCGCCCCGACCGCGAGCGTGTTCCCGTCGCCCGAGAGAGCGACCGAGTTGCCGAAGTTGTCATTGGCCCCGGCGTTCGAGGCCTTGACATAGGCTTGTTGCGACCAAGTGCCGGCGGTCCGCGTGTAGACGTATACCGCGCCGGAGTCGGAGGCTGCATTGCCGGAAGTCGCTTCGCTCACGACGCCGGGGGTAACACCGGTGAGGCCGCTATCTTCGAGCCGAGCCCCGACCGCGAGCGTATTGCCGTCGTCGCTCAAGGCGACCGCGCTGCCGAACGCGTCGCCGGCCCCGGTGTTGGAGGCCTTCACATAGGCCTGCTGCACCCAGGCGCCGCTGCTGCGGCTGTAGACGTACACGGCGCCGGAGTCGGAGGCAACATTGCCGGCGGCCGCTTCGCTCACGACACCGGCGGTGACCCCGGTGCGGTCGCTGTCTTCGGACGCCGCCCCGACCGCAAGCGTGTTGCCGTCGCCGGAGAGGGCGACCGAAAAGCCGAACATGTCACCGACGTCGGTGTTCGAGGCCTTCACGTAGCCGATCGCTTGCGTGAGGTTGGTTCCCAGGTCCTCGGACAAGGACGGGGTGCAGCCGCCCGCGTTGCAGGCATCGAGGATATAGGAAGCGCCCAGGCGCCGGTGCACCGGGATGGTGTGGTTGTAGCTCAAGGCGGTGAGGTTGGTCGCCACCTGGTTGTAGCCCGAGACGCCGTCGGGGTTCTCGCGAAGCCGGTAGAAAGTGGCGCCACTGATGGCGGTCCAGGTGAATTGCACCTCTTTCACGCCGAAGGCAAGGCTCAGGGTCGGCGCGGAGGGCGGCGTTGCACACGTGACCACGACGTTCGTGACATTGGCGCTCGCGATGGTGCCGCTGCCGTTGGTGACAGAGCAGCCCTCACCCGAGGGCGGAGTGAGCACCATGACGCTGTAGCTCGCTCCACCGGCCAAGGCGACGGAGAAGGTGAAGGCGCCGTCGGCGGCGATCCCGCGATCGTTGCCGCCGTTGTTCTGTAGCACCAGCCCGGCGCCGGTAACACCCGAGACTGTGCCGCCGACGGTGTAAGCAGAGGTGGCGCAATTGACCGCGACGTTGGTCACGTTCACGCTGACGGTGCCGGAGCCGTTGGTGACCGTGCAGCTCTGGCCGGAAGGCTGGGTGAGCACGGTGACGCTGTAGGCTGCGGCTTCGGCCACGGCGGTGGAGAAGGTGAAGACGCCGTTGGCGGAGATCGCGCGATCGTTGCCGCCGTTGTTCTGCAGCACCAGCCCGGTTCCGGTAAGACCCGAGACCGTGCCGCCGATAGTGTAAGCAGAAGTGACGCAATTGACCGCGACGTTCGTCACGCTCGTGCTGACGGACCCGGTGCCGTTGGTGACCGTGCAGCTCTGGCCCGAAGGCTGGGTGAGCACCGTGACGCTGTAGCTCCCGCCTTTCTTCAGGGCGGTGAGGAAGGTAAAGGAGCCATTGGCCGAGATCGCGAGATTGTTGCCGCCGTTATTCTGCAGCACCAGCCCGGTGCCGGTAAGGCCCGAGACGGTGCCGCCGACGGTGTAGGTCGGGGCGCGGCTGCACGACGCAAGCAGCAGCGCGATCGCGAGCACACCGAAACCGGAAATCCCTCTGGACACCAGGGTTTTCGCATGCATGACCCTTCTCCCCATTTGTTTCCGAGGGGCATTGTGGAGTCTGCATGGCCGAAAGCACGCGGCAGTATTCCTCGCCGCAAGTAAAATCCCCAATGACAAGTGAATATGGCACAGTCGCTGCTGAAACCCGGAACTAATTCCCCTCAGTCGTCGTAGGCGCCGCCTCCGGGTTCCACTGCCCCCGGCGCATGCGCGTGATTTTTACCGTTTTGAACAGACCGGCTTTGCGAAATGGCTCTTCGGCGGAGAACTTTTCCGCGGCTTGGCGGTTCGGCACATTGATGATGAACACGCTGCCCGTCCGCGTCGCGCCGTCTTCGGCGAGCGTCCCACCGGCGAGCACGACGATGTCCTTGTGGTGATCCAGGTAGGCGAGATGCGCCTCGCGCGTCGTGTCGCGGATCGGAGTGGCCTCGCCGGCAGGCCGGTCTTCGTTGTACAGGATGTAGAGCATCGTTCTCCTCTGGTCAAACCATCCGCTCCGGACGCACCCAGGCATCAAACTGCTCGGCCGTGACATAACCCAGGGCGAGCGCGGCGGCCTTGAGGGTGGTGCCTTCGTTGTGCGCCTTTTTCGCGATCTGCGCCGCCTTGTCGTAGCCGATGTGCGGGTTGAGCGCGGTCACCAGCATGAGCGAGTTCCGCACCAGCTCGGCAATGCGCTCGCGCCGCGGGTCGATGCCCGCGGCGCAGTGCTCGTTGAAGCTCGCAGCGCCGTCGGTGAGCAGCCTCAGGCTCTGCAGGAAATTGTAGATGATGAGGGGCTTGAACACGTTCAGCTCGAAATTTCCAGAGGCACCGCCGATATTGATCGCAACGTCGTTGCCCAGCACCTGCGCGCACAGCATGGTCATCGCCTCTGATTGCGTGGGGTTGACCTTGCCCGGCATGATCGAACTGCCCGGCTCGTTTTCCGGAATGGAAATCTCGCCGATTCCGGAGCGCGGCCCGCTCGCGAGCCAGCGCACGTCGTTCGCGATCTTGGTGAGCGAGGCGGCGAGCGTTTTCAGCGCGCCGTGGGAATTCACCAGCGCGTCGTTCGCCGCGAGCGCCTCGAACTTGTTGCGAGCCGAAACGAAGGGCAGTCCAGTCTCTTTTCCCAGCTCCTTCGCCACGCGCGCGCCGAATTCCGGATGGGCGTTGAGTCCCGTGCCCACCGCGGTGCCGCCCAGAGCGAGCTCGCAAAGGTGCGTGAGCGAGGCCCTCACGTGCGCGATGCCATGTTCGAGCTGCGACACCCAGCCCGAAATCTCCTGCCCGAGCGTGAGCGGGGTGGCGTCCTGCAGATGGGTTCGGCCGATCTTGACGATATCCTTGAACTCCTCGGCCTTAGCAGCCAGCGTATCACGCAGCTTTGAAACCGCAGGCACCAGGCGCTCGTGGATGCCCTGTACGGCAGCGACATTCATAGCAGTGGGGAACACATCGTTCGAGGATTGCCCGCGATTGACCTCGTCGTTGGGGTGGACGTGGCGCTTCTCGCCGCGCTCCCCGCCGAGGAGCTCGCTCGCCCGGTTGGCCAACACTTCGTTCATGTTCATGTTGGTTTGCGTACCGGAACCCGTCTGCCAGACCACGAGCGGAAACTCGCCGTCATGCTTCCCCGCGAGCACCTCGTCCGCCGCCGCGATGACGGCATTCGCCTTGTCGGCGGACAGTTCGCCCAGCTCGCGATTGATCACCGCGCAGGCGCGCTTGACTCTCGCCAGCGCGTGAATGAGCTCGGGCGGCATGCGCTCACCCGAAATACGGAAGTTTTCCAGCGATCGCTGCGTCTGCGCGCCCCACAGCCGGTCGGCCGGGACGCGAATTTCTCCGAAAGTATCGCGTTCGATGCGATAGTCAGGCATGTTCGCTCCCATCGAGGCGAACTATGCTACGCTAAAATTCGAATTCGATTCCATGCCCAGGCGCTCGCCATGAAAATCGACATCTTCAACCACGTCATGCCGGTGCCCTACCTCGACATGATGAAGCAGCACTTGAAAGACCCGGGCATTCTCAAGCGCATGAGCAATCTGCGCATGCTCTGGGACATCGAGGCGCGGGTGCGGATGCTCGAGGAGAAATTCCCCGATGTGCAGCAGGTGCTGACGCTCTCGCTGCCCTCCCCCGAGCTGGTCGGCGGCCCGGAGCTTGCGCCGGAGCTCGCGCGCATCGCCAACGACGGCATGGCGGGCATGGTGGCGAAATGGCCGAAGAAATTCCCGGCCTTCGTAGCGTCGCTGCCGATGAACAACGTGCCCGCGGCGCTCGAGGAGATGGATCGCGCGATCGCGAAGCTCGGCGCGCGGGGGGTGCAGATCTGCACGAGCGTCAACGGCCGCCCGCTCGATGAGCCCGAGTTCTTCCCGGTGTTCGAGCGCGCCGCCAGGAAGCACGACGTGCCGATCTGGATGCACCCGGCACGGCCTGCGACCCGCGCGGACTATGTCGGCGAGCAGAAGTCGAAATACGAGATCTGGCAGGTGCTCGGATGGCCGTTCGAGACGAGTGTGGCCATGTCGCGCATGGTGTTTTCGGGGCTATTCGAAAAGCTCCCCGGAATCCGCATCATCACCCACCACTGCGGCGCCATGATCCCGTTCTTCTCGGGCCGCGCGGAAACGCTTTGGGCGCAACTGGGCAGCCGCAGCGCCGACGAGAACTACGAAGATCTCCTGAAATCCATGAAGAAAAAACCCATCGAATACTTCAGGATGTTCTACGCCGACACGGTGCTCGGCGGCTCGGCCTCCGCGCTGCGCTGCGGGCTGGATTTCTTCGGCGCCGACCGAGTCGTGTTCGCGAGCGACTGCCCGTTCGATCCGGAGGGCGGGCCGATGTTCATTCGCGAGGGAATCCGTTCGGTCGAAGATCTCAAACTCTCCCAGGGCGACCAGCGCAAGATCTACTTCGGAAACGCGATGAAACTGCTGAAGATGCCGGCGGTGAAAGCGCCTGCATCCCGAAAAAAATAAAAGGGGCCGTGCGGCCCCTTTTTCGTTTCCGGCGAAAATCCCTACTTGACGGTCGCGGCGCCCGCCTTGCAGACGACCTCGTCCTGTGAGCCCGTTCCGCCCGAGCAGCCGATGGCGCCGATCAGTTTTCCGCCTTCCAGAAGCGGGATACCGCCGCGCGAGCCGATCACGCCGTCCAGGGTGATCAGGTAGTTGTTGCCGGCTTGTATTCCAGCCTCGAACGCCTTGGTCTCCCGGCGGAACGTCGCCGCGGCGCGCGCCTTGTGCTCCGAAATGGCGATCGAGGCAATCTGCGCGCCGTCCATGCGCGCGAATGCGATCAGATTGCCGCCGGAATCCACGACTGCGACGTTGAGCTTCCAGCCGCGCTTCTTGGATTCGGCCACGGCCGCGTTGATGGCGGCCTGGGCGTGGTCAAGCGATATGGGCGCCCCGTAGGGGATGTCGTTCGGCATCTTGTCCGGGACGACGTCCATCGGGTTCGGCTGCTGCGCGGCAGCGGCGAGCGCGAATGCCGCAAACATGGCTGGTACTGCGACTCGAGCTACGGATTTCAACGACATGACGGTTCTCCTCGTTGGTTGACTGCAGTTTTAACGCGGTTCTGTCCGCGGGTGAACATTCGCGGACCGACTTTCATTCCCTAGCCGAGCGCAGCGATGCCCGTGTTGGCGATCTGCTCGTCTTCGTGAGACTGTACGCCCGAGACGCCGACCGCGCCGGCGCATTCGCCGTTCACCATGATCGGCACGCCGCCCTGTACCGGCAGCACCGGCATGTTGAGCAGGGCGGTGCGGCCGGCCGCGATGCGGTCTTCCCAGTTCTTGGTCGTGCGCCGCGATACCGCCGCGGTACGGCCCTTCTCGATCGCGATCTGGGCGTTCGCCGGCGTCGCGCCGTCCATGCGGACGAGCCAGAGCAGATGGCCGCCATCGTCGAGAATGGCGATGACCACGTTCCACTTGTTCTTGCGCGCTTCGGCCTCGGCCGCGGCGCCGATCTTCTTGCAGTCTTCGAGGGTCAGGCAGGGTTTGGTTTTCACTTCCTGGGCTCCGTGCTGGTTTTCAATGCGCTGCGAATCTGCTCCAAGGCCGCCGGGTCCTCGATGGTGGTGAGATCGCCCGGATCACGCCCCTCCGACAGGGCCTGGATCGTCCGCCGCAGCGTCTTGCCCGAGCGCGTCTTGGGCAGCAGGGACACGAAGTGTACCGACTTTGGCCGCGCGATGGCGCCGAGCTGCTTGTCGACGGTTTCCAGAACTTCCTTCTCGAAGCGGATCCGTCCCTCCGCCGTCCCCAGGACAGCGGCGTCCTTAGGCACCGCGAAAGCGAGCGGCATCTGGCCCTTGAGGGAATCGGCCACGCCCACCACGGCACATTCGGCGATGTTCGGATGCATGCTGACCGCTTCTTCGATCTCGCGCGTGCCCAGGCGGTGTCCGGCGACGTTGATCACGTCGTCGGTGCGGCCGAGGATGAAGTAATAGCCGTCCTTGTCGCGGATGCCCCAGTCGAAGGTCGAGTACACCTGCTTGTTGCGAAAGGTGCCGAAATAGGTCTTCACGAAACGCTCGTCGTCGCCCCACACTGTCGTCATGCATCCCGGAGGCAAAGGCGGCGCTATGGCGACCACGGCCTTCTCGTCCGGGCCCGCTTCCGCAGCGTCCGACTCGCGCAGCAATTTGAGGTCGTAGCCATACACGGGAAAGCTCGGGCTGCCGAGCTTGACGGGCGTCTTTTCCACTCCGGGCACCGAGGACAGAATCGGCCAGCCGCTCTCGGTCTGCCAATAGTGGTCGATCACGGGCTTGCCCAGCGCCTCCGAGATCCACGCGTGAGTCGGCTCGTCGAGCGGCTCTCCCGCGAGAAAGAGGTGTTTGAGCGAGCCCAGATCGTATTGGCGCAGGATTGCCGGATCGTGCTTCTTCAGCACCCGGATTGCGGTCGGCGCGGAAAACATCACGTTGACCTTGTGATCCTGGACGATCTTCCACCAGATCCCCGCGTCCGGACGTATCGGCACGCCCTCGTACATCACCGTGGTCATGCCCGCGATCAAAGGCCCGTAGAGGATGTAGGAGTGTCCCACCACCCAGCCGATGTCGGAGGTCGTGAACATCGTCTCCCCGGCATGGCCGCAATAGATGTGCCGCATCGACGCCGCGAGCGCGACCGCGTATCCGCCGACGTCGCGCTGCACGCCTTTGGGGCGGCCGGTCGTGCCGGAGGTATACAGGATGTAGGAAGGCTCGTTCGACTCGAGCCAGGTGACCGGCACCTTCGCGTCCAGGTGCTTTGCGCGCAGCTCGGCGTAGTCCACATCGCGCCCGGCGAGGAGCTGCATGGCCTTGTCGAGCCCGCGCCGGAAAATGAGAACCTTGCCGGGCGGATGCTTCGCCAGCCTGATCGATTCGTCCACCAGCGTCTTGTAGGTGACCACCTTGCCCATGCGGCTGCCGCCGTCGGCGGTGACCATGAGCTTCGGCCGCGCGTCGTCGATGCGCGCCGCGAGGCTCGCGGCGGCGAATCCGCCGAACACCACCGAATGGATCGCGCCTAACCTCGCGCAGGCGAGAATGACGAACGCGGCCTCCGGGATCATGGGCATGTAGACGATGACCCGGTCGCCCTTGCCGACTCCGAGGGAGCGCATCATGGCCGCCGCGCGCTGCACTTCGAGGTGAAACTCGCGGTAGCTGAAGCTCCGCTCCTCGCCCGTTTCAGTGGAAATATAGACGAGCGCCTTCTGATCGCCGCGCACTGCCAGGTGCCGGTCGAGCGCGTTGTAGCAGAGGTTGGTTTCTCCGCCGACGAACCACCGGGCGAAGGGCGGCCGCCGGTAGTCGAGCACTTGGGCGTGCGGCTTGTGCCAGTGGACGAGCCCGGCCTGCTCCGCCCAGAAGCCCTCGCGGTCGTCGATGGAGCGCCGATGGAATTCGCGGTAAGTCGTCATCAGGTCCGGTCCTGCGTTCGCACGGCGCTACTTGGGCCGATTTCTGAGCGCCTGGGTGATCTTGTCCAGCGGAAGCTCGACATTGAGGCGCCGGCATACGGCCAGAAGGAAAGGCAGCATTCGCCGCAGCATTTCGCTGGCCGCGTCGCCCAGCTGCTGCGCATCGGCGTGTTCGATGACCTGCACCGCCCGATCGATGTCGCTCGGCAAGCTCACGGGCTTCAGCGGGCTCGCTTCTTCCTGGTCGACGGCACGCTGAGCCTTGCGGCTCGCGGCATCCTGCAGCCGCTGCTGCGCCATCTTCATGAGTTCCTCGATCGATGCGACGGTATCCACGTCGAGTGCCGCAAGACCGATGCTCGTGCGAATCTTGAGCACCTGGTCGCGGTAGTTGACCTGTGCTTTGTCCAGCTGTTCGTGCATGCGGCGCGCAAAAGCGAGCGCCTGCTGCGAGGAGGTCCCCGGGAAGATCACCGTAAAAGTCGCTTCCGCGGTGCTTCCCATCGAGTCCTCGGCGCGCAGCGTGCCCATCACGAGCTTGGCCACTTTCGCCAGCAGCTGGTCGGCCACGTTCTTCCCGACTTTCTCGGTGATCTCGCCGTAGCTGTCCACCCGGAAAGTCAGC
>Ga0137463_1000492_pt1 | contig 13524 bp, 10 predicted proteins | sample EasRivERMGT800_2_FD_102333 | JGI IMG/M metagenome (GOLD analysis project Ga0137463, IMG submission 102333) | Soil microbial communities from meander-bound floodplain in the East River, Colorado, USA - East River MetaG ERMGT800_2 | ecosystem: Environmental > Terrestrial > Soil > Floodplain ...
AAAATCATTTGATTATCAATGGCAAATTTTGAAGTTGTATAGAAGCTACATAGAGCGTCACATAGGTTCTTTGCGTTAACTTGTCCCGTCAAAGGCGTGGATAATTGCTATGTGTTTTTCTCTGTGCCCTATGTGGTTCAATTTATTTTCGTTCCAGCGGGATCTTTTTGCCTCATAAATATTCTATTCTTATTAAGTTCGGCAAAAGACCCCGCTGAGACAAACACCATTTTTGATTCATTATTCTTTCATCAACCACGAAATTATTATGACAAATAGGGATCTTACTATTGCAAATTTCCTAATCAGATTCTAATTTAGCGCTTCACTTCTTTCTAAATTCGTATCCTCCCAACAACCGTTACACTTAAAATCTCTTCTTCGAAAAACTCCAGTAGTAAGTTCACTCTTCTACCATTTTATTTCCAATAGCCAAGAAGGCCTTTACAACTGTCCTAAACAGTTTCTTAATTAATCACGACCCAGTATGAAAAGAATTTTACTTTCTTTCTTAATAGCTATTTCTATTTTTGAGCAACTTCATTCTCAATCCTGCTCAGCCACAACTTTTGATGTTGACCTTTCAGCCTCGATAGATACAACTGTTTCTTTTCAATCTACAAGAAATGGTGATTGCTGTACGGGTACCAATTGCATCAGGTTTAATCTGACGATAAACCCAGCATGCAGTTTTGTAAATTTTACTGTTGCCAATCCCGCGCCTCCTGGTAATGCTGCATATTACCAGATCGATTGCGGAACTCCAACTTCTTTAGGTACTCCAATTTGTGTAGTTGGAAAAACCAACGTCGTTATTACTTTTTGTAAACCAGGCAATGATAATCCCATTTATACCATTGTTGCCGCAGGTGCTCTTAAAGGCTCTGATGATATTACTGTGCGTGAAGGTTGTACAGGATCTATGAGCGTTGCCGGCTTACTTCCGGCCACCATCAACTGGACTTCTGTTTATCCAGGCACTCAAGGGGCCTATGATTCTTATTTAAGTTGTACTGCAGGTTGTACGTCAACAAACATAGTCCCTCAGCCCGGTTCACCTTCCTATATTGATTTTAAAGTAAGTGGCTACCGGGTCTGCGGTCCTATTGTCAGTGATACCATCCGTGTTTACACAATACCTCAAATCGCTGTGGCCATCACGCCCGGTAATCCATCTGTATGCGCAGGTGGTTCTACAAATGTTACTCTCATGGCAACAGCATCTGGTGGAAATGCTCCCTATAATTTTTTATGGAACACAGGCCAACCGGGACAATCTATTACAGTTAATTCAGGAGGTGTTTATACTGTCTCCGTCACAGATATTAATAATTGTCTTCCTGCTGTTCAGCCAGTAACTGTAACTACCACTCCATTGCCAGCATCACCAATTATCAGCAGCAATTCACCTGTATGCGAAGGCAGCTCATTAAAATTATTTGCCTCAACTGTTGCAGGAGCAACATATAATTGGACAGGACCAAATGGATTTATATCATCACAACAAAATCCTGTTATAAACAATGCGACTGCAGTCAACGCAGGTGTATATTCTGTAACTGTTACAACCGCGCAATGCACCAGTAATCCGGTCAGCACATCTGTTGTCGTTAATCCGGTACCTGTATCACCCATTGCATCAGGTAATTCCCCTGTTTGTGAAGGAGCAGATTTGAATTTGATCGCCTCGGCAATAACGGGCGCATCTTATACCTGGACAGGACCGAATGGATTCTCTTCATCGGCTGCAAATCCTGTTATTAATAATATTAGTCTGGCAGATGCAGGAACATATAATGTTATTGCCACTGTAAATGGTTGTGCAAGCGCCCCCTCGTCAACAACTGCGTTTGTTAATCCACTTCCTTCGGCACCTGTTGCCTCAAATAATGGTCCCTTGTGTAATGGAAATACGATTTCTCTTTTGGCGACTGCAATGAATGGGGCATCCTATTCATGGACGGGCCCAAACGGTTTTATATCTGCCTCTCAAAATCCTGCTATAACAAATGCCGGTATTAATGCTTCCGGTATTTATTCAGTAAAAGCAACAGTGAATGGTTGCACAGGGTCTGCCGGCCCAACATCCGTGATTGTAAATCCGATCCCACCTTCACCAACTGTTTCGTCGAACAGCCCTGTATGCGAAGGTTCAGGATTGAATTTAACTGCATCATCAATTGTGGGAGCCGGTTATTCGTGGACGGGGCCCAATGGATTTTCTTCTTCTTTACAAAATCCTTCCATTATAAACTCAACAACAGCCGCATCAGGAATTTACTCGGTAACAGCAACTGTGAATGGATGTACAGGAGTTGCAGGAACTATTGTAACAACAGTTAATCCAATTCCTGCTTCACCTGTTGTGACAAACAATAGCCCCCTGTGCGAGGGTTCAGCTCTTTCTTTAACTGCTTCGAATATTACAGGAGCTTCTTATTCATGGAACGGGCCCAATGGTTTTATATCAACTTCTCAAAACCCAAATATTACAAATGTTTCTGCTGCTCATTCGGGAACTTATTCTGTAACCGTAACGGTTAATGGATGTACCAGCGCAGTCGCAAGCCAGAATGTTGTGGTGAACCTTATTCCCTCATCGCCTTCTGTATCATCCAATTCACCTGTTTGTTCGGGCACTTCAATTTTATTAAATGCATCATCGGTGGCAGGAGCAAGTTATAATTGGTCGGGGCCAGGCGGCTTTATATCTGCACAGCAAAATCCTGCTATCTCAAATTCTTCGTTGAGTAATGCAGGTTCTTATACAGTTTCAGTAACAGTAAATGGATGCACGAGTACAACGCCCACTTCGATTCCTATCACAGTAAATCAAACGCCAAATGCTCCGTTGGTAACTAATAATGGGCCATTGTGTGAGGGAAGTGTCTTGAATTTATCTGCATCAACTATTTCCGGAGCAAATTATAGTTGGACCGGACCCAATAGTTTTTCATCCTCATCTCAGAATAATTCAATTAATAATGTTGCACTGGCAAGTGCAGGTGCTTATTATGTTGCCGCAACAGTAAATGGCTGTAGCGGTCCTGCCGCAAGTACATCAGTAATGATCGATCAGCGGTCAATTGCAAATGCAGGAAATGATCAAACGGTTTGTGCTTCGAATTCATTAGTGAATATTTCAGGAACTATATCCGGCGGAAAGGGCAGCGGTGCCTGGAGCAGTAACGGCAGTGGAACATTTTCCCCGGGTAATGCAAGCTTAAATACAAACTATTATCCATCCGCCGCGGATAAAACGGCCAGTAACCTGGTGTTAACATTATCATCTACCAATAATGGCTCTTGCCCCGTTTCTTCATCATCAGTTGTTATCACATTTAGCGTATCGCCCGCAGTAAACGCAGGAAACAATCAAACTGTCTGCGCCAACATTGCAAATATTGTTTTGAATGGACAATTTAATAATGCTGCCGGAGCTATATGGAGTAGTTCAGGAACGGGAACATTTTCTCCTTCAAATGCAAACCTGAATGCCAGTTATATTTCCGGCCCCAGCGATAAAACAAACGGCAGCGTGAAACTTACATTGACAACAACAGGAAATGGTCCATGTCCTGCGGCAACAAGTGCAGTAACAATAACTCTTAGAACTCCCCCGGTTATAAACAATAGCGGTGTGAAATATGTGCTTGAGGAAACCAGTACCATTTTAGCTCCTGTTGTGATTGGATCAAATCTGAAATATACATGGACACCGGCGATATATTTAAATAACGACACAATTGCAAATCCCGTTTGTACACCTGCTGCAGATATTTTGTATGGGCTGATTGTGAAAGATGTTTTGGGATGTACTTCAAGCGGAAATATCATGGTTAAACTATTAAAACATCCACAGGTGCCAAATGTTTTTACACCAAATGGCGATGGCGTCAATGACAGGTGGCAGATCAGGAACCTGGTTGAATATCCTGATTGTACGGTTGATATTTATAACCGTTATGGACAATTGGTTTATCAATCGATCGGGTATACAAATCCCTGGGACGGAACTTCAAAAGGAAAGCAACTTCCTGCCGGGACCTATTACTATATTATTAATCCTAAAAACAGTCTCCAACCACTTTCTGGTTTTGTAGACATCGTAAGATAAAATGTAAATATTTCAAGTATATCGATTTTGAACCACATAAGGCACATAGAATACATAGAAAATAAACACAAAAAAGTCTATGTGACCCCTACATACCTATGATTCCTATGTGATTCAAGTTTTTTATTACTTATAAATTTTTAATAGCTTCTTAGACAATGTCATTTGACCGATAAAAAAAATAACAGATGAAAAAAAATTTACTCATCATCACATTATCTGTGGCTGTGTCAACCGGCTTTGCGCAACAACGGCCACATTACACCCAGTATATTTTGAATAATTATATTCTGAACCCTGCATTGAGCGGGATAGAAAATTATACTGATGTGAAAATAAGTGCGAGAGATCAGTGGGTTGGATTAAATGGCGCTCCGCAAACTTTTTATGTATCCGTGCATGGACCAATCGGGAAAAAAGATTACAAAACCACGGCAACTTCTTTCAACCTGCCGGGGCAAAATCCAAGAGGCAATGCTTACTGGGAAAATTATACGGCTTCTGAGGCTCATCATGGAATTGGATTTTTTATGATCAGCGATAAAACAGGATTATATAACCGTCTCACAGCAGATGTTTCGTACGCGTATCATTTAGGGCTATCCCCAAAAACTAATATTTCAGCGGGTTTTTCAGGTGGAATCAGTAAGATCAGCTATGATCGCTCAAAGGCTACTCCTGTTGATCCTAATGACCCTGCTCTTGGAAATGGCAGTGCGGATATTTATAAAATGGTTCATGATTTGAATGCGGGTATCTGGGTCTATTCTGCCAGGTATTTTGTTGGTTTGGCAGCACAACAAATTGCGCCACAAAAAGTTTCCTTCACCGGCAATACTGCAGGGTTCAAATTGCTGCCTCATATTTTTGCTACCACGGGGTGTCGTTTTTTATTGAACGATGATATTAATGCCATTCCTTCCATAATGATTAAATACGTGGTTGGTTCTCCTGTTGCTCCACAATTCGATATTAATGTAAAACTTCAATACATGGACCTGCTTTGGCTGGGAGGAAGTTATCGTTTGCAGGATGGGTATGCTGCAATGGTTGGCCTGAATGTAGGAAACACATTCAATGTTGGGTACTCTTATGATTTAACCACCACTCGATTAAACACGGTTAGTCGCGGCACGCATGAAATTGTTCTCGGGTTTCTTATAGGGAATCGTTACAAGGATACTTGCCCGAGAAATGTGTGGTAATATTTGTCTTGATCGGAGTGCATTTTAAAAAAACATTAATAAACCTTTCATTAATTTATAGTCACCTTCTGATAGCTAACGGGGCTGAGTAACTATTCACCTTGTGCGTTAATTGTAAGAAATGATTCACCTGAATTCTCCACAATTTCTCCATCTCTTTTCTCCAATCATTTGTAAAATTTCCCGGTAGTTCTTTCAACAAAATTTTTTGGAAGCAACCAGGCCATGAAGACCCCAAGCTTGTTTACAAAACCAATAACGACTTCATTTTTTTTATTTAACATGGCTCTTATTGCAATTCTTGCTACAGTGGCAGGGTGCATGTTTAATCTTTCTGCCATTTTTAATGCTCTGCCTTTAACTCCGGCCCTGTTTACAAAATCCGTATCAGTCGGGCCGGGAGATATAGTCGTTACCGAAATGGAGGTACCGGCAAGTTCATGCCTGAGTGCCCTGCTAAAGCTTAGCATATAGGCCTTTGATGCAGAATAAATAGTGAGAAGGGGTACAGCCTGGTAAGCTGATGTACTTACAATATTCATCAGGTATGATTGCGGCTGTTGCTTTAATAATTGTATAAAAAGATGGCAAAGTTGTGTGGGAGCGATAATATTTAATTGAAGCAGGTTAGTGTTTTCTTTTAAAGAATGTTTTTCAAATGATCCGGCCAGGCCATAGCCTGCATTGTTTACCAATACAGATACTGGATATTTATTTTCAATACACCAGTCAAATAATTTTTGAGGAGCTCCAAATATTGAAAGATCAAGTGCAATAAAATTAACCTGAACGGGATATAATTTTTTTATTTCTTCTGATAGTTTTTGGAGCAATTCAATTGATCTTGCTGTAATTAAAATATCGTAATTACGCTTAGCCAATTCAAAAGCAATGGCTTTGCCAATTCCTTTGCTGGCGCCTGTTATCAATGCATAGGACATGAGCAGCTTTAAGGTTCGGGAAGGTTATTTGAAAAATTTCACGAGATGATGATAAACCGGTGTTTTGCTGTTTGCATGTTTTGGCTTGTATTTTCCCGTGATCATTGGCACATACAAAACTCTCCTCCGGCTTTCCTGACCAAATTTATTTGACAACTGCACACGATGCCACATGGAACCGTGATGAACAGTGAGATCGCCGGCCTCAATATCAAAACCTACTTCATTGGGGTCAGGATTGTGATCAATAAAATATTTTTTACTAAAAAGCAGGCGAAACATTCCCTGCTTGTGTGTACCCGGCAGAACACGTAATCCACCATTTTCAAAGGCACAACCGTCAAGATGCAGGCCTATGTTAAGCATCGGCATTATTCTATGGCCGTAAAAAAGATCCCGTGGGCTATCGGTATGCCAGCCCATTTTTGTAAAGCCGCTAAAGGGAGTGTTTATAAAGTGATTCATAATCAATCCATCTTTTTCATTCTCGGCGATACGCCCTTCATAAGGATCCAGCAACTGAGAAAGGGAAGCCAACCTGGGGTCACGCAAGAACTCATGTAATGCATCACTGTACAAGGATAAAAAACACATTCGCTGGATGATCTTTTTCCCATTCTCATCCTCTCCGAATTTTAATGGCACTCCATTTACTTTTTCAACATTATTATCCAGCCAATTTTTTTCAATCGCCTTTATTTCTTTTATAAACAATGTGACCGTTTCCCTTGGAATAAAATTTTTAAAAAGAATAAAGCCATTTTCATTAAAGAATGACAGGTGCTCTTTCTTCAGACTATCTTTTAATTCAAAGCGAGAAATTTCAGGAAATTTTTTTAGAGCATTCGTACTCAATGCAGTTGTTTTTATTTGAATAATAGAAATATCATTGTGGATATTATGAGGGGAGCAAAAGTAACAATTTAATCATTTACATAACAAACGTTAACATTTATAAGTTTTCGTGAAGAAATAAAACAGGCATAGGCAAACGGGAAGGCAAAGAGAACATCTATTGTGTAATGTACATGCTGCACCAGTACCAGCATAGCTACCAATATGCTGGCAATCATTGTATAATGTCTCAAAAACCGGTTAGACTGGCATAGGTACATTAAGAACAGGGTCGAAACATGCCCCGAGAAAAAAAGGTCTTTGGTTATAAAATCTGCACCATAAAATGAATTACTTAATGGGTCAGCCAATTCAATCAGCCCCTGGGGAGCCTCCAGCGGAAATAAAAAAATGGTAATAATCCTGCAAAGACATAAGATGACGTAAGCAATCAGGAACGTTAATAAGATTTCTGGTCTTCTTACTGCCGTAAGTAACATGCAAAAGGAACTGCTCCATATCAAAATAAAAATGAGAGCCGATACATTGTACGGCGGAATTACAGATAGAACTGCATCATTCAGGACAGTTCCATTTCTTTGTTCGATATACTGAAAAAAATAAGGAAAGCAAATCAAAATAATTGTCATCAAAAAGGCTCCGGCAAATAGTTTGTAACGAAAACTTCTGTTTCGCCATAATAACTGCCAGTTGAGTTTCGCGATCTTTAAATATTGGACCATCTTTATCCGGATATAAAATTAACGGGTATAATCTATTATTTGTTTAAAAGCATTGCCCATATTATCCGTAATATCTCCCGCTACCATTGCTTCCACAGAATATTTCTCAGCCGCAATATCACCCGCAAGTCCATGCAAATAAACTCCAAGAATGGCGGCTTCAACCGTATCATGATACTGCGCAACAAGAGCTGTAAGAATTCCCGTAAGTACATCGCCACTACCGCCTTTAGCCATGCCAGCATTCCCCGAATTGTTGAAGTAATTTCTTCCCCCGGGTGTGGCAATAAATGTGTGGTGGTCTTTCAGGATAATTACCAGGTTTAATTCTTTTGCTTTCTGCTGGGCTAATTGCAGGCGGTCAAAATCATTTTCAGTCTGGCCAAACAATCTTTCAAATTCTTTTGGGTGTGGAGTGAGGATCGTGCCCGACGGAATTTTATTCATTAATTCTTTGTCAGATGAAATGATGTTTAATGCATCGGCATCCAGCACGACAGGTTTTTTGTACCCTTCAAAAATTTCCTGCAATAATTTTTTTGTTTCTGAAGCCTTGCCGATACCGGGTCCAATGCCGATGCAACTGAATTTTGAAATGTCTTCTTCAATTTTAGTAAGGATGGATGAATTGAAATCTGTCATCACCATGGCCTCAGGTAAGGATGTTTGCATAATTTCATATCCGCATTTGGGAATATGACAGCTGGTTAACCCGGCCCCACTTCGTAAGCAGGCCCTTGAACATAAAATAGCAGCGCCCATCTTGCCATAGGCTCCGGCAACAATTAATGCATGTCCAAAATTCCCTTTGTGGGCAAAACGATTGCGTGGCTTGTAAATGGCCGAAATTATTTCTTCATCAATCAGCTCATAATTTGTTTCCGCGGAATGATAAAAACCGGGGTCAAGACCAAGATCAAGAATATGAACACTTCCAATAAAGGAAGCATTTCCCGGTAACAGGAAGGCCAGTTTATAAATTTGAAAACTTAAACTATGATCAGCTTTAATAATTGTACTTCCTTTGGCTGCATGATCAACCGGCAAACCGCTTGGTACATCAATCGCAATTATTTTGCGGGCTGAATTATTAATATGCTCAACCAGTTTTGCTGTTACTCCTTCTAACGGACGATTTAATCCTGAACCAAACAAGGCATCAATAATGATTTCATTTTTATTAAGAGAAGGAAACTGTTCTTCAGATTGTACAAATTTTATTTCAACCCTGGCATATTTATGTAAGCGTTCGAGATTTATTTGAAAATCCTCTGTGCCTAAATAACCAAACTCGAGAATGTAAATGGCAACATGACACTGCTTTAATGAAAGCATTCTTCCAATGGCCAATCCATCGCCGCCATTATTTCCTTTGCCGCAAAAAATAGCGAATGGGTATTGTAAAAAATTATTTTCTTCAAGCCAGTCCACACATCTGCCTGCCGCCCGTTCCATCAATTCTATGGAGGAAACCGGCTCATGCTGAATTGTATACTGATCCCATTCGCGGATTTGCTGAGCATTGAGAATTTTCATTCCGGAAAAATTTGAACCACAAAGGAAAGAAAGAAAATACAACTAAGCGACCTTACCATCGTCCTCTCTCCAAAGGCTATGTGCGACATATCATTGGCATCTTGGAACAAAAATCCCTGTCTCCCGACAGTCAGGCGTTCAACCCGCGCCATCCGTGTTCCTGTTTCTTTTGTGTAACACAATAGCCCAAAGGATAAAGAAGTGGAGGATGTGAGATTTTATTTTTTGCCGCTAGCATAAAGGCATTTAATTTGCACCCCGCTTTTGAAATTTTTAATATGGTCGATCTTTCACAATTTGATCCTGAGAGTGCAGGCAATCCGAACAACAATATTTTTGGCCTGCCTTTTACTGAGGAAGAAGCAAGACTGGTGATTTTGCCAATACCCTGGGAAGTGACGGTAAGCTATGGTGCAGGTACAGCAAGGGCTGCAGAGCATATTCGCAAGGCCAGTACACAGATAGATATTTTTGATTCTGATAACCCCGACGGATGGAAGGAAGGTTTTTATCTGCGCGAGGTAGATAAAAAACTATTGATGAAGAGTGATTATCTCCGCAAGGAAGCAGAGCTGTATATTGATTATATCTCAAGGGGACAAAAGGTGGAAGACAACCAGTTCATGCGGAAAACCCTCAAAGATGTAAATGAAGGCAGCACTTATCTGAATAAATGGGTATATGAACAAACAAAAAGTTTATTGAGCCGCGGAAAACTGGTAGCACTGCTCGGCGGCGATCATAGTACACCACTGGGATATTTTAAAGCCATTGCGGAAAAATATGATGAATTTGGCATTTTACAAATTGATGCGCATTGTGATCTTCGCATTGGTTACAGCGGGTTCACGTACTCACATGCCAGCATTATGTACAATGCGTTGCAGGAAATTGAAAATCTTAAAACGCTGATGCAGGTTGGTATTCGTGATTATAGTGCTGGTGAATTGGAATTAATTAACAATAGCAATAACCGGATCATTACTTATTTTGACAAAGACATTAAATGCAGGCAGTATGAAGGTGAAACCTGGAAACAAATTGCTGAGGAAATCATAAATAAACTGCCACAAAAAGTGCATATTAGTTTTGACATTGATGGCCTTGATCCTAAGCTTTGTCCAAATGCCGGAACGCCTGTGCACGGCGGGTTTCAAATCGAAGAATTATTTTATTTATTCAATAGGTTATTGAAAAGCGGTCGCCGGTTAATCGGATTCGATTTGTTGGAAGTTGGAGTTGGTGAAACGGGTTGGGATTCAAATGTTGGCGCAAGAGTGCTCTGGAAACTTTGCAATTTATTTGTGAAATCAAATCCTCTATAAAACTATTATGAGCCTGATTAAGTACTGTTATTAAGCTCCCTTTTCACCTTAAAGAGTTTTGTATTTTCTTATTCTTTACTCAGCACTTAATTTAATGTACACATTCGGGATAAAACAAAAAGCCAGATCAAACATATTAGCGGCGTTTCATATCCTGATTGCATTAATCTTTCTTTTTGATCTCGCACATACACATGAAGAAGGAAAAAAAGACTGGATTTTTTCAGCCTCCTATTTAATTGCCGGCATTTTTTTATTGACTGCCGGTGTTTTCAATAAAAAATTTATAACCAGTTTGCCAAAACACCTGGCCTTGTTATTATTTGAATCTGTGTTAATCATCAGCGGTGCTATTTATTTCTGGAGCAAGGGTGCTTCGATAGTTGCTGTAAGCCATGCCTTGCTTGCAGGCATTATCATTCTTTTTTTGATCTATCTGAAAAAAAGAGAAGAAGGAGAAAAAATTATTATTTCAGAAACGAACATTATTTTACCGGGCTTGATAGGCGATAGAATTGTAGAATGGAATGAACTGGGCAATGTAATTAAAAAGCATGATTTACTCACACTCGATTTTAAAAACAATAAGCTTTTGCAGGTCCAGGTTATTAATGATGATCATATTAATGAAGATGAATTCAATCAATTCTGCCGGCAACAATTGGCTTTGAAGAGATGACTGATGATGGATGGCGGATGGCAGATGCTGGATGATGGATGCCGGATGTATACCGCCATTGGCCATTTGTCAACAACCATCGAAAAAATTAACCGAAATTCGCAAGAATGGATGAAAGATGATGATGGTTGATGGCCGTACCGCCAACCGTCATCTGCCAACAGCCATCGTTAATTGACTATGCAAAAACAATCTCCATACTTACTCTACTCCGATGGTAAAGGAAATATTTTTGAAGACACTTCATTATATGTCACAGGGAGAAGCGGTTGGGATGCCGTGCCTGTGCCTGGAGATGAATGGATTGAGTTACCAACCGGAGGACAATTATATGAGTTGCCGGGGCGCCGGGGAATTGGAATTGATGTAAAGACGGGCGAAATGAGATTATGTGAGAAAGGATGGGCCGTGGCTGCATTTGTTCCGCCCGCTCATACAGGATTTTATTTAGCGGCTTATGAAACTTTAAAAGATGCTCCGATCCTTCCCTTATTTTGTTATACAGCGGTCGGCTGGCAGAATGCCCGCGCGAGCGGCTCAGTCGGGCAAGGAAAATTTTATGTGCCCGCAACAAGAATTGAAAAAGATATCCGCCAGGATTGTGAAGGGTATGATCAGCAAAAAGTAGAGCAAGGTGTAAAACAATTAGTGAAAGCGTATCCGCATAATCGTCTTGTTAATCATTTGGCGAATAATTGCGCTCTTAGTTATCATTGTCCCGCAGCCAGAAATTATTTTTTGGGAAGATGGGAATGTCCCATTCCTGTTTCACCGGCCTGTAATGCAAATTGTGTCGGATGTATTTCGCTGCAACCCGATGAGGAACCGATTGTTTCTACACAAGATCGCCTGACCTTCTTACCAACTCCCGAAGAAATTGTTGAATATACTGTACCACATCTTGAATCAGCCCCATATCCCATTGTAAGCTTTGGACAGGGTTGCGAAGGCGAGCCCTTACTGATGTGGGAAACTATCCGTGATGCCATTACTGAAATAAGAAAACACACCTTAAAAGGAAGCATCAATATCAATACAAACGGTTCAAGACCCGATGCGGTAAAAATTTTATGTGAAGCAGGCTTAAATTCAATTCGTGTAAGCACCAATTCGGCACGAAGAGAAATTTATATGCCTTATTACCGACCCAATAATTATGAATTTGAAGATATCGTTGAAAGCCTGAAGATCATGAATGCTTATGGGGGCTGGACATCCATTAATTATTTTGTTTTTCCGGGCATGACAGATAGCCTTGCCGAATATGAGTCTTTACGAAAATTAATTAATGAAACAGGTTTAAAAATGATCCAATGGAGGAATTTCAATATAGATCCTGATTGGTATTTAGGAAAAATTGGAATAACAGATACCGGTGAATGTCTGGGAGTAAAACAATTAATGCAGCTGATCCGTGAGGAATTTCCGCAAATAAAATTTGGCTACTTTAATCCGCCGATCGAAAGAATAAAAGGAAGATTTGAAATGGACTTTGCGCATTAAGGAATAACTTATTTGACTAATCACTTTCCTGGCAATTATCCTGCGTCATTTTTTCCATTTGCTTATTTAAACATACCTATTCCTGAAATTTTAGCTGAAATGTTATGCTTTCCCGGCTTCACAGGTACTTTAATGTATTTGTTGTTACTCAATTTGCAAATTTTCTGTTCGTCAACAAATATTGACCAATTTGACAATGAACCGCTAAACTGTCCGCTCCGGTAAACATAGATAAATGAAGAATCAGCGGCTTTGTAATTATCGTTCCTGCAAATGATATTTCCCCGGCAGCAAAAAGAGCAATAGTAAGAAGAAGTTTCATGGTGGTTTGTTTTTTTGATTAAAGTATAAGACCAAATATAAATTACCTTGCCAAGATTTAATAGGAGATCGGACATTAAATTTTCAACATCAAATTGCAAAAGAGCAAAATAATATCAGGTATAGGTTTTGCCACTCTTGCAGCACTTATCTGGTCCGGTAATTTTATTATTGCAAGAGAAGACTACAAAATAATTGATCCTGTCAGCCTTGCTTTTTATCGCTGGATAACCGCAACGATTATTATTCTTCCCTTTGCCATCAAAAAATTTAAAACTGAATGGCCAACTGTTACACGATCATGGCATTACCTCTTCTGG
>Ga0137463_1000493_pt1 | contig 13499 bp, 8 predicted proteins | sample EasRivERMGT800_2_FD_102333 | JGI IMG/M metagenome (GOLD analysis project Ga0137463, IMG submission 102333) | Soil microbial communities from meander-bound floodplain in the East River, Colorado, USA - East River MetaG ERMGT800_2 | ecosystem: Environmental > Terrestrial > Soil > Floodplain ...
ATGACCCACCTCCACCAGTTTTTCCTCAGGTTGAAAATGACAAGTGCGAACAGAAACAAAGACCACGGCATCCAGAAATTTGACTGCCTGATGACGGGAAAAAGGATATCAAAAAAAGAATTGGCCCATTCGCCATTGATCTTTTTGAATAACCAATGATCAAACTGTGTTATGTTTTGAATGATATTGAGAAAACAATGCACTGCTACAAATGTACTGGATGAAATTTTAGCTTTTCATTCTTGGATACTGTATCAGTTTGAACATAGCCAGTAAAACGGGAAGACGAAAAGTAAATTCTGAATGAGTTCCTTCTTTACGCCTTGCCGTCTTCCCGGCAAAAATTTCAGGTGAGACACAACTCATTCTTGTCAAATCCCCTGAAATTGCGTTTTTTTGTGGGCCTTTCCGGCGAAGCTGCAATTGCAAGAATCATGCTGATAAGATTAAAATTACCAAAGACCATTTTGTGGGTTGTTAACCTGTTCCTTATTTTTTTACTGATCTTCACTGTCTCAAGATTTGTAACTTTTTTTGCGTTCAGGCCACAGGATTTTTCCTTTGGAGATCTTGTTCCTTCATTTTTTCTCGGGCTTCGCTATGATCTTCGCTGGATCGCCATTGTTTTGTTGCCCATTATTTTTTTAAGCCTTGTTCCGAAATTTTCCCCTTTCTATTCGAGAAGGAATAAAAAATGGTGGACCTGGTATCTTGCCCTGATCACTTTTTTTGTTTTTTTCTTCTTCGCGGCTGACTTCGGGAACTTCTCTTATAATAACACTAGACTTGATGCAGGAGCCTTAAATTTTTATGAAGATGCCAGGATCGCTTTGCAAATGCTCTGGCAAACTTATCCCATGACATGGATGTTGTTGGGATTGGTAACAGTTGTGTTGCTTTTTCGCTGGATGTTTCGCCATAGTCATTGGACGGTGACCAATAAAACAGATGGCTTGGGCATTCGGTACAAACGCAAATGGTTCCTGGTATCATTCTTTATTTTATCATTCTTTATTTATGGGAGCAGCTTCCTGCCGTTGAAGTGGAACAAAGCATTTGGTTTGAATGATAGTTTTAAATCTTATCTCGCCCTGAATCCCCTCCAGAATTTTTTTACCACACTCAGGTTCCGCAGTCCGCAATACAATGAAAAAAAAGCGAGAGAAGCTTTTCCCACAATGGCTGAGTGGATGCAATTGCCGGATAAAACATCATTCGATTATCGTCGCCAGGTGATGCCCGGTAGCAATGCTTTGGAAAGCCGGCCTAATGTTGTGCTGGTGATGTGTGAATCCTTCAGCATGTACAAAAGCAGCATGAGTGGAAATCCCCTGAACACCACTCCTTTTTTTAATGAGCTATGTGATCATGGGATCTTTTTCGAAAGATGCTTCTCACCTTCTTATGGAACAGCCAGGGGTTTGTTTGCCACAATAACAGGCATTCCCGATGCGCAGTTGTATAAATTTTCAACCCGCAATCCTGAGGCCCTGAAACAACATACCATTATCAACAATTTTGAAGGGTATAATAAATATTATTTTTTAGGTGGCAGCCCGGAGTTCAACAATTTTGAAGGGTTGCTGAAGAATATTGATGGATTGCAAATGGTGACAGAAGGGAAATTCCGTGAACCGAAAATAAATGTCTGGGGCATCAGCGATAAAAATCTTTTCCTGGAAGCCAATGACAGATTTAAAAACGAAACGAAACCTTTCTTCGCTCTCATTCAAACCTCCGATAATCATCGTCCTTATATGATCCCACTGGAGGATAAAGATTTTGACAGGCAGGAGTTGTTACCTGATACCCTGAAGAAATATGGCTTTGAATCGGTGGATGAATTGAACAGCTTCCGTTATTCTGATTACTGTTTCAAAAAATTTATCGAGTCGGCTTCAAAAGAGAGTTATTTCCATAACACCATTTTTGTTTTTGTAGGCGATCATGGAGTTTCAGGAAATGCCAAGGCGGTATATCCTTCAACCTGGACAGCGCAACGGCTCACCGATGAGCATGTGCCACTGTTGTTTTATGCGCCTTATTTGCTGCAGCCGCAAAAAAGAAAAGAAGTTGTTTCGCAAATTGATATATTACCCACCATTGCAGGAATGATACAGGAACCTTATACAAACACAACCCTGGGAAGGGATCTGCTGCAAACATCTCCAAAAAATAATTATGCGTTCATCGTGACCCAGGACGGGAATATCGGGATGGTGACCGATGAATATTATTTCACCAAGAACATCAACCTGCCACAGGAACAATTGTTTTCTTTAAATGGGGGGTCATTAAATTGTTCGCCAAAAGAAAAAGAAGCAATAAGAGCAAAACTTTCTGAATTCAGTTCCGCTTTTTTTGAAACATCAAAATGGATGTTGATGAATAACAAAGACAAATAGTTTCAAAGTTTAGTAGTTTAATAGTTTTAGAGATTGGAACTCAAAATAAACTTTTAAACTCTTACACTTCTAAACTTATGTTAGCGCATCCGTTCTTCTTCCATCACTATACAATCTTTTTTCTTGCTCCGTTGATTTGCTGTCTCCATTCTTTTTTGCAATGATGATCATCCTGGGAGTTTTTCTCAGATCATAAGGAATGAGATTATAGTCACCAAAGACTTCAGCCACCTGCATGTCTTGAAACGCTAACATATCAGTAAGATCTCCCAAAGAAAATTTGACAACTTTTTCTGTGTACTCTTCAGGAGCACTGAGCGAGACATCGGAGATGGTTATCTTTTTATAAAAATGTGTTTCATCATCCCAGCGGTTGATCCCGAATGAGCTGCCGGAAATATTTTTTATCTCGTGATGCACTAAATGATCTTCAACATAATGAACATTCAGGTAATCGATCACAAAAATTCCGCCGGGCTTTAATGCAGATGAAAAACTTCTTATGGCGTCATCATGCTCTCTTCTTGTGGCAAAATAACCGAAGCTGGTGAAGAAGTTAAAAACAAGATCATAATAATTGGTCCGGAGTAAAGATCGCATGTCATGCTGGTAAAACTGGAGATTTTCTTTCTCAAACTGTTTTGCGAACCTGACATTCTCAAAAGAAAGATCAAAGCCGGTCACATCAAATCCCATTTCTGCCAGAATGCAACTATGCCTGCCCCTTCCGCAAGCAGCATCCAGCATGCGGCTGCCTGGTTGCGGTTGCAAAAATTGAATCAGCCGGTGAATAAATTGTTTTGCTTCTTCTCCATTCCTTTCTAAATAAAGTTTGTGATAAAATGGTGAAGCAAACCAATCTTTATACCAGGGCCTTGTGCCGATCGTGGACATGGAGCATCTTTTTCTCTGCAAATATCGAGAAAGGGCTGCTAGCTACAAGCTATAAGCTATTAGCTTGCAGCTTTGCATGTATTTATTTTCTCCAACTCCAATCTTATCACCTATCAATTCTTATTTTTGTCATCCTCCTAGGAATAAACTTTTAAACCGTTAAACTTTTCAACTTTTTGCCGTGGCATTGATCAAAAGCATATCCGGGATCAGGGGAACAATTGGCGGAAAACCCGGCGAATCACTTTCTCCTGTTGACGTGGTGAAATTCACTGCGGCATTCGGCAGCATCATCAAAAAAGATCATCCTGATAAAACCACCAACACAAAAATTGTTATGGGAAGGGATGGGCGCATTAGCGGGCAAATGATCCGTGATCTCGTTGTGAGCACACTCACTTCATTAGGAATTGATGTCATTGATCTGGGGCTCTCCACAACCCCAACGGTTGAGCTGGCTGTGAAAATGGAAAATGCTGATGGCGGGATCATCATCACTGCGAGTCATAATCCCAAAGAATGGAATGCGCTCAAACTGCTGAACAATGAAGGTGAATTTATTTCTGCGGAAGTGGGGGCAAAGGTTTTGGACAAAGCTGCCAAAGAAGATTTTTCATTTGCAATGGTTGACAGGCTTGGCTCTGTCACCATCGATGATTCTTATTTGCAAAAACATGTAGATGTAGTTGTTAATTATTCCCTGGTGAATGTAAAATCGATTACCAAAAGAAATTTCAAGATCGTTGTCGATGTTATCAACTCCACCGGCGCCATATTTGTTCCGGCCTTGTTGCGGGCATTGGGAGTGAATGATATTATTCTTCTGAATAAAGAAATCGACGGGAAATTTGCACACAATCCTGAACCATTGCCGGAAAACTTAAGAGAACTGAGCAATGAAGTCGTAAAACATAACGCCGATCTCGGCATTGCGGTGGACCCTGACGTGGATCGTCTTTGTTTTGTTTGCGAGGATGGCACCATGTTCGGCGAGGAATATACCCTCGTTGCTGTTGCTGATTATGTATTGAGCAAGAAAAAGGGGAATACGGTGAGTAACATGAGCAGCACAAAAGCGCTGAAAGAAATTACAGTTAAACAGGGAGGTGAATATTTTCCTTCGGCAGTGGGTGAGGTGAACGTTGTGAATAAGATGAAAGAAGTGAAGGCTGTGATCGGCGGTGAAGGAAATGGAGGCATCATCGTTCCCGATTTTCATTATGGCCGCGATGCACTCATCGGGATTGGTTTGTTCTTAACACATCTCGCATTTTATAAAAAAAGCATCAAATCGCTCCGCGGCCTATATCCCGAGTATTTCATTTCCAAGAACAAGATCGAGCTAGGGAATGCCCGACTGCCGGACGGGCAGGGATTTGATGTCAAAAGCATTTTTGACAAGATAAAAAAGAAGTATAAAAATCATCCCGTCAATACTGAAGATGGATTGAAGATCGAGTTTGACAGCGACTGGGTGCATCTCCGCACTTCCAACACCGAGCCCATCATCCGCATTTATGCCGAAAGCGATTTCGAAACCAAGGCAAATAATATTGCTCTTCGTTTAATGCAGGATATTAAGGAGTTCATGTAGTCAATTGTGAATGGTCAATAGTCAATAGTCGTGAGTTGATAGTCAATAGTGGCTTCGTCATTGCGAGGAGCGGCAAAGTTCAGAACAATAGGATTTAAGTAAATCAGCGACGAAGCAATCTCGAAGACTATTATGTAACCGGCTTTTGTAATTCTATTTAGCTTTCGTTGCGTCGCACACTTCAACGTTCGGGAATTCTACTTAGCATGAAAATACAAGCTTCTTCAATCCTTATCTTTGCACACTTTCATGGAAAGAATCTACCTCGATAACGCAGCAACAACAGCCCTGGACAAGGAAGTCCTGGATGCCATGATGCCTTATTTGACAAACCATTTTGGCAATCCTTCTTCCATTTATTCGTATGGCCGGGAGACCAGGTTGGCCATTGAAAATGCAAGAAAAACAGTCGCGAAGATCCTGAATGCTCATCCTGGTGAAATATTTTTCACCAGCGGCGGAACAGAAAGCAACAACACGGCCATCGCTGCAGCGATTCATGACCTCGGATGCAGGCATATCATCAGTTCACCGATCGAGCATCATGCAGTGCTGCACACAGTGGAACATTACGGCGGCGAACAAGAAGTGAGTTACAGTTTTGTAAAGCTATTGCCTGATGGTCATGTTGACTTAGTGGACCTGGAGCATCAACTTTCAACAATTGAAAAACGCTGTCTTGTTTCATTGATGCATGCAAACAACGAGATCGGGAATTTGCTTGATATTGATGCCGTAGGGGCTCTCTGCAAAAAATATAATGCAATTTTCCATTCAGATTGTGTGCAGACAGTCGGTCATTACCCGATCGATCTTCGCAAAACGGCTGTGCATTTTATCTCCGCTGCCAGCCATAAATTTCATGGACCCAAAGGTGTGGGCATGTTGTATGTGAATGACAATGTAAAAATTCATCCGCTCATTTTTGGCGGTGGGCAGGAAAGAAATATGCGTGCCGGCACAGAAAATCTTTATGGCATTGTAGGTTTTGCAAAGGCATTGGAGTTGGCAACCGCTAATCTTGAAAAGGATCGAGAATATATTCAATCGCTCAAGGCGTACATGATCGGGCAACTAAGAAAAAACATCAAAGGAATTTCTTTCAATGGCGATGCGGAAGGAAGAAGCTTGTACACCGTTTTAAGCGTAGCATTTCCAAAGACTGAAAAATCAGAAATGATCTTATTCAACCTCGACATCAATCACATCTGCGCATCGGGTGGCAGTGCCTGCACCAGTGGAGCTAACCAGGGCTCTCATGTTATTCGAGCCATCAACAACGATCCCAACCAGGTTACAGTGCGCTTTTCTTTCAGCAAGCATAATACAAAAGAAGAGATCGATGTTGTGGTGAAGAAATTACAAGAGCTGATTTAGGGTTTTCAAACAAATAAAACCGGGTTCAATTCTGAGTTTGTCATCAAAAAGAGTACTCGCCTGACTTAATGTTTGTCATTCCGAAGGAATCTATACGCCAATTGAATGAATAATTCTTCGAGTTTGTTTTGCGTATAGACCCCTGCGGGGTGACAAACTAAAATTTGGAGTTTCATCCTGTATAGAAAAGCTGAATGTTGATCAGAACGCACAAGTGAGTGACACAACAGAAGCTAAATAGAATTACAAAAGCTGGTAACATAATCATTTCCGATTTCTCAGAGATTTCTCATTCGCTTCCCTCATTCGAAATAATAAGGAGTTGACTATTCACCATTGGCCATTCACAACTCACCATTCACAACTCGTACCAGGGATTTCTTTTTGCAGCTTTGACATAGCGTTTCATATTCATCCAGAATGCAACGATCATATAAATAATAATAGGAGAGCCCATTGTGAGGAAAGAAATATAAATAAACCAGGTACGAATGCGGCTGGTGGCAATGCCCATTTTTTCGCCGATGGCGGTGCACACTCCAAAAGCGTTCCACTCAATGAAATATTTGAGCTTATTCATACTGCGAATTTAGAAACTTTTTTTCAGGATATGCGCAGATAAACTTGTCAACATTTTTTTTTGGGCTGTGAATTAAGTAATTTTGCAACTTCTTTAGAATTTAAGATTGAAGATTTAAGATTGAAGATTTGAAATCATCGCCAACTCTCTCTAAAATCTTCAATATTCAATATTAAATAGTTAAATATCTCGCCATGCTATTCGACTTTGACCTGATTCAAAAAGTTTATTCGGAATTGCCCGGCAAAATTGGGAAAGCCCGTAAAGTTTTAGGGAAACCTTTAACTCTTGCTGAAAAAATTTTATACTCACACACCTATCAACCCGCAAAAAAAAGTTTTGAAAGAGGTAAGGATTATGTTGATTTCGCCCCGGACCGTGTCGCAATGCAGGATGCAACTGCTCAAATGGCATTGCTGCAATTCATGACTTGTGGCAGAGATAGGGTTGCTGTTCCATCTACTGTTCATTGTGATCATTTGATCCAGGCCAAATCAGGTGCCAAGCAAGATCTTGAAACGGCTTTGGTTACAAATCGTGAAGTGTATGATTTTCTTGCTTCGATCTCGAATAAATATGGAATTGGATTCTGGAAGCCGGGTGCAGGAATTATTCACCAGGTGGTGTTGGAGAATTATGCATTTCCCGGTGGCATGATGATCGGAACAGATTCTCACACGCCCAATGCAGGTGGTTTGGGAATGGTTGCGATCGGTGTAGGCGGTGCTGATGCTGTGGATGTGATGGCGGGTCTTCCCTGGGAATTAAAAATGCCGAAAGTGATCGGCGTGAAATTAACGGGAAAGTTGAGCGGATGGACAAGTGCTAAAGATGTTATTCTTTGGGTTTCCGGTCAACTAACTGTAAAAGGCGGCACGGGAGCGATCATAGAATACTTCGGCGATGGCGCAGATAGTTTGAGTGCTACCGGTAAAGGAACGATCTGTAATATGGGCGCAGAGATCGGTGCCACCTGTTCCGTATTTGCTTATGATGAAAAAATGAGCAATTACCTGAAAGCAACTGACCGTGAAAAAATTGCTGCACTTGCTGATGGTGTTCGTGAGCATCTGCGTCCTGATGAAGAAGTGTATAGTGATCCTGAAAAATATTATGACCAGGTTTTGTATTTGGATCTTAACAAACTTGAACCTTACGTGAATGGCCCTTTCACTCCGGATCTTGCTACACCTATTTCGCAAATGAAAGAAGCAGTTCAAAAAAATGGCTGGCCTGCAAAATTGGAAGTGGCTTTGATCGGAAGTTGCACTAATTCTTCTTATGAAGATATCAGCCGCTCTGCATCCATTGCAAAAGATGCAAAGAGCAAAGGTTTGAAAACAGTGAGCGAATTCACCATTACTCCCGGCAGCGAGCAAGTGCGTTACACCATTGACCGCGATGGATTCATAAAAGATTTTGAAGATGTTGGCGGTATGGTGTTGGCAAATGCCTGTGGCCCATGCATCGGTCAGTGGGCAAGACATATTGATGATCCCAATAGAAAAAACACAATTCTTACCTCGTACAATAGAAATTTTGCAAAACGTAATGATGGGTTGGCAAGCACACACGCATTCGTTGCTTCACCTGAAGTGGTGACTGCTTTGGCAATGGCTGGAACGATCGCATTTAACCCGCTCACCGATTCATTAAGGAATGACAAAGGAGAAGATGTAAAATTATCTGAGCCGACGGGATTTGAATTGCCTCCAAAAGGTTTTGCTGTTGATGATCCGGGATATCAGCCACCTGCTAAAGACGGAAGCCAGTTGCAGGTTGTGGTGAAAGCAGATAGCCAGCGTTTGCAATTGCTTGCTCCTTTTCCTGAATGGGAAGGAAAGGATCTTGAAGGATTGAGATTATTGATCAAAGCAAAAGGAAAATGCACCACCGACCATATCTCAATGGCAGGACCCTGGTTGAGATTTCGCGGGCATCTTGATAATATCAGTAACAATATGCTGATTGGTGCCATAAATTATTTCAACGATAAAACTGATTCTGTAAAAAGCCAGTTGACAGGTGAGTATGGTCCCGTTCCTGCAATACAACGTCAATACAAACAATTGGGCATTGGAACAGTTGTAGTGGGTGATGAGAATTATGGCGAGGGTTCATCAAGAGAACATGCGGCAATGGAGCCACGTCACCTTGGCGTTCGTGCCATCATTGTAAAAAGTTTTGCAAGAATTCATGAAACCAATTTGAAAAAACAGGGGATGCTCGCTTTGACTTTTGCAGATAAAAAAGATTATGACAAAGTGCAGGAAGATGATACGATCGATATTATTGGATTAAAAAACTTCAGGCCGGGAGATCCATTAACGATGGTATTGCATCATGCTGATGGATCAAAAGATGAATTTGAATTGCTTCATAGTTATAATGACCAACAGATCGAATGGTTCAAAGCAGGCAGCGCTCTTAATGTCATAAGAAGACAAATAGCTAAGTAATCTCTTCTCATCACATGAGACAAGTTTTTCATATGAATAATTTTTTCATATAATAGCTTGACTTTTTCAAATCTTCTTTCTATTTTTTCCCCCTTTAGGCCCCTGTAAGAATTAATGGAACAGTTTAGCCATTGTATCATCACAATGGATAGTCCGGATTTAGATTTAATCCCCCCAAAGAATAAATAGCATTCATTATTTTAACCGCAAGGTTGTTGGGAATTAATGCCTTTTGAATGGATGGGTAGATTTTCACTTTTGCCATAGTTGTTTTACCAGGGGAATTTTATTTCCACTTAGTTTATTTACTCGATTTACATTCTAAGCTATTGAAGGAGAAAATATTCCAAGAAACAAACCCGTTAACTCTAACGCCAATATTCTCTGAGAACAGATAACCAGGTAGCATGAAAAGTGGACTAACTCGCTTGTGGGCTTGCTTAAGTATTATTGTATTAACCTTTGGTTCTTACACCAAAATATTTGCTCAGCCTCAGGCAGATTTTACTGCGTCACCGGTTTCAGGGTGTTCTCCAATTGTGGTAAACTTCACCGATCAATCAACCGGCAGTCCAACACAGTGGAGATGGGACCTTGGCAATGGCGTTATCTCATTCCTTCAAAATCCTTCAGCGACATATTTTAATCCCGGCACTTACAATGTGAAGTTGGTAGCCACAAATGCCAGTGGCAGTGATTCTATAATAAAAAACCAATACATCACTGTTTATGCAAATCCAATTGTCGACTTTATTGCATCAGATTCTACAGGATGTTTCCCGTTGACAGTTCAGTTTACCAATCTCGCATCTGCAGGAAGTGGCACGATCACAAACTATAATTGGGATTTTGGTGATGGAACATCGTCGATTCTTGATAATCCATCTCATGTCTATACATCTGCGGGAGTTTTTACTGTTACACTAAGAGTGACAAATAGTTTTGGATGCATTAAAGCATTTAGCAAAACAAATTACATACAGATAGGAGCGGGTGTAACTGCTGATTTCACAAATTCAAACGTGGGGTTATGTTCTGCTCCGGCAACAATTAATTTTATAAATACATCGACAGGACCGGGCCCGCTTAGTTATACCTGGGATTTTGGTGATGGGAACGGATCTATTCTAACAAATCCAATTCACACTTATAACTCTACAGGCAGTTTTACTGTTTCATTAATTGCAGTTAGTCCCCAGGGTTGTCGCGATACGATTGTAAAACCTGGCCTCATAAATATTGGCAGCATCACTTCACAATTCATCAGCCCTGATACTATCTGTGCAAGAACAAATTTCAACATTGTGAATACGAGCACCCCGACCCCAGCGAGTGTTCAATGGGATTTTGGTGACGGGACAACATCCACCCAACTCAATCCCGTTACATCTTATTTGGTTGCGGGAACCTATACGATCAAGCTGGTGAATTTTTTTGGAGCATGTTCCGATTCCACCACCAGGACAATTGTTGTGAAGGCCAGTCCTGTTGCAGCTTTTTCTGCGAACCAGACAACGGCCTGTATGACACCGTTTGCTGTGAATTTTTCAAATCTTTCCACAGGGTCAACAAGCTGGGCCTGGGATTTTGGTGATGGCTTCACCTCAAATGTTCAAAACCCGTCACACACTTATTCTTCACTTGGAATATACACGGTCACCTTAATTGCATTCAATGCAAACGGTTGTTCCGATACAATGGTAATGCCTCAATATATTCAGATCGTAAAACCTACTATAACTATAAACGGATTTCCACAAACAGGCTGTGCCCCTCTCACAGTTAGTCCAACAGCAACAGTTGTTGCAAACCAACCTATAGCATCTTATTTATGGAATTTTGGCGACGGCACTACTTCAACATTAATAAGTCCAACTCACATTTATGCAGTTGCAGGAACTTATGATGTTTCACTTATCATCACAACAATCAGCGGGTGTGCAGACACGGCAGTTGTTGTAGCTGCTGTTCGTGTTGGCCAAAAACCAACAGCTGCTTTTAGCGCTATTCCAACTGATGTCTGCGCATTTCAACCTGTACAGTTTACTGACAACAGTACTGGGAGTGTTGATCAATGGTTTTGGCAATTTGGTGATGGCGGAACTTCGGTTGGTCAAAATCCTTTATACAATTATTCGGATACCGGATATTTTTCTGTTACATTGATTGTCTGGAGCAATACTTGTCCCGACACGCTTACCATTAACCAATTGGTGCATGTGAAGCCGCCGATAGCTGCTTTCACAATGAACAGCAGTTGCGTTAATAAATTCAAAAAAGATTTTGTTGACCAGTCCATCGGCGCTACAACATGGCAATGGGATTTTGGCGATGGGAACAGTTCCACTTCACAAAGCCCATCTCACACCTATACTGCAACGGGAACTTATACTGTTAAACTCACCGTCACGAATGGTACATGTTCTCATATGGCTCAGCAGATTGTTCGTGTGGTTGATGAACAGGGAACAATGTCTGTTGATAACAGTCAGACCTGCAAGAACACAATTGTAAATTTTACAATCAATAGTCTCGACTCAGCAAATATTTCAAACTGGGCATGGGATTTTGGTGATGGAGCCACTTCAGCTGCACCAGTAAGCGCTTCTCATAGTTATACAACATCGGGAAATTATACGGCGTCTTTGATCATCACTGATGTACTTGGTTGTACTGATACAATGGCCACCCCGGTGACGGTGTATGGTCCAACCTCAGCATTTGTTTCGAATGTGCCGGCAGCTTGCTTAGGCAACAGCACTGTTTTATTCACGGATGGATCAACATCTGATGGAATTCATCCCATCATCAAATGGACCTGGAATTTTGGAGATGGAACCATCGATTCAACAAGCACACCACCTTATTCCCATACTTATTCTGCTTCGGGAAGCTACCTGGTAACATTGACAGTAAAAGATAATTATGGTTGTGAGGATCTGTTTACCATTCCCACATCCATAATCATCGCACAGCCAAGGGCCGACTTTGATTCTCCGGATACCTTGTCTTGTGTTGGAAAGCCAATTCATTTTAATGACTTGTCAACCGGTTCCAATTTGCAATATCAATGGCAGTTCGGAGATGGATTGCAGAGCATTGCCTCCAACCCCATTCATAATTATGCAGGTGTCGGAGTATATACAGTCAGCTTAACTGTGACAGATCAATGGGGTTGTATAGATTCGATCAAAAAGAATAATTATATCGACATCAGCATACCTCATGCTTTATTTACCATCTCTGATTCTACAAGCACCTGCCCTCCATTGCTGGTGAACTTTACAAACAGTTCAACAGGCTATACAAGTTTGCTTTGGGATTTTGGTGATGGAAACACTTCTACCATCAATGATCCTTCACATTATTATACTTATCCGGGATTCTTGCACCCGAAGCTTACCATCACCGGTCCGGGCGGATGTACTGACACGATAAGCAAAAACATTCAAATAAGTGGACCACAGGGAACTTTTAGCTATTCACCGCAGACCGGTTGTAAACCAACAACAGTGACCTTCACAGCCAGCACCCAAAATAATGTTTCATTCATCTGGGATTTCAGTGATGGTAATACTGTGGCTACAACAGACTCGGTGATCACGCATGTGTACACCATCGCCGGAAATTTTGCTCCAAAGGTTATTCTCCAGGATGCAAGCGGTTGCAGTGTGCCGATCTTCGGAAACATGACCATAACGGTGATGGATGTTAACGTTAATTTCCAACCCGACACTCATTTGTTCTGCGATTCGGGTGTTGTGAATTTCCAAAACAATACAGTAAGCAATGATGTTATATCAAATTATAACTGGGATTTTGGTGATGGCGGAACCAGCAACCTGCAACAACCCTCCCATCAATATAATTTACCGGGGGTGTATTCTGTGAAATTAATTGTGAATACACAACAAGGTTGTTCGGATTCACTTACATTAACTGATACGATCCGGGTTCATCCAAGTCCGCAAATAGGAATTGTTGGCGATACAGCCGCATGTACACCAGCATCCATAAATTTTTCAGGACAGATCTTAAATGGAAGTTTGTTGAACTGGCAATGGAATTTTGGAAACGGACAAACAGGTTCGGTTCAAAATCCTGGTTCAGAATCATACACAACTCCTGCTAATTACAATATCATTTGTAAAGTTGTTGACAACAATGGCTGCACAGACAGTGTTGTGAGA
>Ga0137463_1000494_pt1 | contig 13490 bp, 11 predicted proteins | sample EasRivERMGT800_2_FD_102333 | JGI IMG/M metagenome (GOLD analysis project Ga0137463, IMG submission 102333) | Soil microbial communities from meander-bound floodplain in the East River, Colorado, USA - East River MetaG ERMGT800_2 | ecosystem: Environmental > Terrestrial > Soil > Floodplain ...
CTGCACGAGTGTGTCGACGTCGACCTGCGTCTGAACGAGCCCCATGTTCAACAGGGCCAGACGCTGTCCCACGTTGTCGTGCAGTTCCCTGCCGATTCGGAGACGTTCCAGTTCCTGCGCGTCCAGCATCTTCCGGCTGACATCGGAAAGCCGGGCTTCGGCAGCTCTCAACGGCGTCAGGTCGGCTCCCACGACAACTCGCAGGGCGTGATCGTTGACCGTGAACTCCGCGATGGACACCGACGTCGCCAGCAACGAGCCGTCCCGCGTGCGGACGCGGCACTCGACGTTGCGAACGCTTCCGCCGCTCGCCGCCACGAGGCGGTTCACGCGGTTGGCATCCTCGGGATCCTCGTACAGACCCAATTCGAGCGGCGTGCGGCCGATGGCCTCTTCGCGGCTGTATCCCGTCAACTCGATCCATTTGTCGTTGACTTCGATCAGCCGGCTCTCGCCCGCCGTCGAGATCGTGATCGTGACCGGGCTCAGACGAAACGCGTTGGCAAAGATCTCTTCCGATCGTGTGAGGGCCCGCTCCGCGACACGCCGGGCGGAGACATCCTGAAAGAAGTAAAAGTGGCCGACGCAGACGTCGCCAACGATTTCCGGCAGCAGTTGCGCTTCGACGTCGACCTTCACGCCGTCTTTCCGGCGAGCCTCGCCGCCCTCGAGTCCGATCAGTTCTTCGAGTGTTTTTCCGGCGGCTTCGGCCGCGTCGTACTGGAAGGTGTGTTCGAACGCCGGGTTGCAAAACCAGACGCGGCCCTCGGCGTCTGTCCTGGCGATAGCCAGGGGACAGACACGCACCAGCGTTTCAGTCCAGGGAAGCCCGGTCGACGTCTCGATGGTCGAAATAATAGGACCGCCTGCGCGCACAAGCACCAGAACGTTCAGTATCCTGCACAATTACTGTGTAAAGCGATCCAAACCGCCGACTGGCGCCTGCCACCACCCAGGGATCGGACGGCTGGAGTCGAGGTTGGGCGTCCGCTGGTTGGCGTCGCGACGGGCGACGAAGTCACGGTTCAGTTGATCTCCGAGTTCTCCGGTGGTTCCAGTCGGGCGCCCGAGGCGGTTCCACCCGCCGTTGTCAAACCTCTGCCAGGATCCGCCCTGGTTCCGGTAGACGTAGCCGTCGTGCCCGGCGAAGACGTTGCCGCCGTCGGCTCGCACGATCCTTCCGGTCGCAATGCGCGACGCCTGGGCCCAGCGATCGCCGCGCTGAACGGCGGCCGCTCCCCAGCTGGCGTAGACAGCCGCCTGCCCAGTTTGAGCGCCCCTGCCGGTGCGCGGGTTCCATGCCTGAGCCGCGCCGCGCGAGTACATGCCCATCCTCGGGCTATACCAGGCGCCGTACCCGTAACTCGGAATTCGCGTGTAGTACACCGGGGAGTAGTCACGCCAGCCGACGTACGGAGGGTAGTACCACCCGGTGCCCCACACCGCGCATCCCCACGACACCATCATTCCCGTATACGCGGCATCCGTCGCGAAGACCACGGCTTCGTCATCCGCGCTTTCCACCCTGACGTTGGTGACGATGTACGCGGGCGAGCTGATCGGAATCTCGTAGATTTCCTTTGGGATCGAGTCGCTCAGCGTCCATGGACCGCTCTCGCTCCTCGATTTAAACCACACGCCGTCGAAGCACAAGTAATACAGATCGGCTGCCTTCAGGATGTCCTTGTCGGTGTTCACAGCCCTCGCGACCGTCGTGTTCTCGATCGGCTGGAACTGCGGCTCACCCTGGTAGATGACGTCGGGCGGCGTGACTTGTGTGCGACTCACACTGGCAGTCCGTGACACCTGCGCAAGCAGGATGGCCTCGAACGCCTGCGTCGTGCCCGGCACCGACGCGAGCACGCGCGAGCGCGGATGCTCGCGCGGGATCTTCCTGAAGTCCTCAGGAAGCGTTGGCGTCGCGAACGCCCACGGCCCGTTGAAACCCGGCGCGGTGAACCAGCGTCCTGAAACGAGGTAGTAAACGGGGCCGGTCTTGCCGGCGCGGAAGACGTCGCTGTCGGTGTTACTGACCCAGAGGAGGCCCGTGCCGGGCACGGCGGCATAGGCCGGCGTGCCGCGGAGCAGGATCATTTCCGCCGGTTTCCGACTTACGAAGACGGCTGGTGCGCGACCGCCCGGCGCGTGCCGAGCCAGCGCCGCCCGCGCGTCCTTCCAGTTGTCGTCGTTCGGCAGCCGCGAAAAACTGTCGGGCAGCTTACCTGCGGGGGTCCACGGGCCGTCGATGCTGACCGCTCTCATCCAGGCCGTGTCGACTCGCAAGAAGTAGCTGCTCGACGGCATGTGCTCGAACAGGTCCCAGTTGGTGTTGACGGCGAAGCGCAGGTCGCCGTCCTTGATGGGACTCCAGACCGGATCGCCGTCGAGATTGACCAGAACCGCCGGCGTCGTGCTGTAGAGCACCACCGGCGGATCGGCCTTAACCCCGTCCACGTTCCGTGGCTTCACCTGGCTGGTGTCGACCGCGGCGAGTACGCGATCAAGGCCGATCACGCGTTCATCGCGTGGAACCGACGAGTTGACCTCTCCGACAATCGCCGTCAGCTGCTCGCCCGACAGCGTGGGGAAATTCGATCCGGTGATCGTGAACTCCGAGAAGCTCACGAGCCGCTTTTCCAGGGAGATTTTTGTGTCGGACTCAATCCGGAGGGTCCCGAAGGCCGGCGGCTGGTGGTCCTTGCCGCTGTACGAGGCCGCGGCGTACATCACAATCCGTTTCTGATCGGCCCAGCTGGCGACCTGCGGCTCATACAGTACGAGCCTTGCGCCGGAGCCGGTGGTGTACGCACGCGGCCAACCCCCATCGACTGGGACCGCTGCCGCGGCAGCCGCCCGGCCGGCGAAGAGTGTCTCTGGCCACGTCAGCAGACTGAGCGCGAGCGCAAGACCAACGACCGCTCCACCAGTGGGGGACACTCCGGCCCCCCACTGTGCAACTCCCGCTCCGGCGGGTTCTCACAGTGCCGCGTGGCCGACGCACTTCGCGTGTCCGGCGCTCACGGCATGTGGTCCTGCGCAACCGTCCGTTGTAGTTCAGGCGGTCCAGGCGCGCCGGGACGGACGAACGCCCGGCGCTTCCCGCGCCGGCTCGCGTCTGACGATGCCCAGCTTCTTCATTCGGAAACGAAGCGTGTTCGGATGAAGGCCCAGCCGTTCCGCGGCGTTGCCCAGGCCGTTGATCCGCCACCCGCAGTCACGCAGAACGCCTTCGATGTGCGCGCGCTCCACGGACATCAACGTGTCGGCGGCCGGCTCCCGGTCGAACGTCTCGAGGTTGCGGTCGAGCAGGACGAGCGTGTCGCCCGTGGAGTGAATGAGCGCGCGCTCCACGACGTTCTCGAGTTCGCGGATGTTCCCGGGCCACGAATGCTGTTGGAGCGTCTTGATCGCTTCGGCCGGCAGGTTGACGATGTGACGCCGCAGCGCGCCCTGGCGCCTGCGGATGATCGACCAGACCAGCGCGGGGATGTCCTCCCTCCGTTCGCGCAGCGGAGGCAGGCGAATCGGAAACACGTTCAGCCGGTAGAAGAGGTCGGCCCTGAACTCGCCGTCGTTGACGGCCCGGCCGAGGTCGCGGTGCGTCGCGCCGATGATCCGCACGTCGACCGACTGTGTCTGCGAGGATCCGACGCGCTCGAACCCGCCTTCCTGGAGTACGCGCAGGAGCTTGGCCTGGAGGTCGAGCGGCAGGTCGCCGATCTCGTCGAGGAACAGCGTGCCCCGATGCGCGAGCTCGAAGCGTCCCTGCCGAACGGCGATGGCGCCTGTGAAAGCGCCGCGCTGATGCCCGAACAGCTCGCTCTCAATCAGCGTCGGCGGCAGCGCCGCGCAGTTGACGCTGACCAGAGGAAACGTCCGGCGCGGCCCGCGGGCGTGGAGTGCGCGCGCGAACAGCTCCTTGCCGGTCCCGGTTTCGCCCAGCAACAGCACGCTGCTATCGGCGTCCACGACTTCGTCGAGCGACGCCAATGCCGCCAGAAGCGAGGGACTGTCGCCGACGATGTCGGCGATCCCCAGGTTCAATGCGAACGCGTTTCTGACTGGCGGCGCGGCACGGCCTCGGGTGGGGAGCCGCGCGACACCGATCGGCAGGGCGGCGGCGGCGGCCGGGGCCTCCCGTGGTTCGCGGCGCCGCGACTGCAACGCGCCAGACACGACGTCGGCCAGCATCTGAAGGTGCTCGATCACCGGCTCGCGCCAGACATGCTCGTCGGCGCTGGCGCCAAACACCCACCATCCCACTGTGCGGCGCGCCGCCGCCAGCGGCACGAACAACGCAGCGCCGACGCCGCCCTGCCGCATGAACGCTCTCATCTGCGCGACGGCAGGCTCGTCTCCTTCGTCGGCAGCGGTGGGCAGCGCCAGCGGGTGGCGATCGAACGCGAAACCCTCGACCATCAAGGCGAACGTGGGCGATTCGAACGCGTGCTCACCTCCCTCGGAACCGTTCCGGCTCCACGAGTAGGTTGACGCGTCCGCCGGACGATCGACCACTTCGACGAGCGCACAGCAGTCGATGGCGAGCGCTTCGCCGGCCTCACGCAGCATCGTATTGACGAATGCCTGCAGTGTCTCTTCATCGAGGCTCGTGGCAGCGGCGGCGAAATCGCGCACCGACCGGTTCAAGTCTCTCCGCCATTGTTCGAGTGATGAGTCCATGGTCCGCTCCCAGTCCGTTTGCGATTGATGGCGTGCGTTGTGTGTCGCGCAGTATGAGGCAGACCGCGGTCGTTGGAGAAGCTCGCGAAAGTACCAGAATGACAAGGATTCATTGTCAGACAGCGCACTGCGCGAAGTACCAGCGACGCAACATCGCTGTGAACTCGGCCGGAACCTGAGACAGATTGTCAGACGATGTGTTGAATGACGGCGAAGCGGACGAGCTCTGCGCTGCTCTTGATGTTGAGCATCTGCATCATGCGGTACTTGTGGAACGCAACGGTTCTCACCGTGAGATTCAGCGCCGCGGCAACTTCCTTCATCGACTTTCCTTCGGCGAGCAGACGGAGCACTTCGCGCTGCCTTCCGGTCAGCAGCCGCTCGGCGTCGCTCGTGCGCGCGGGCTTCGCCAGCGATTGAATCATGCGCTGCGCGATGAGCGGCGTGACGTACGACTTGTCCTCGCTCGCGAAATGCACGGCGTCCAGCAGCTCCGAGACCGCGCAGTTCTTCAGGATGTACGCGGAGGCTCCGCACCGGAACGCCTCGGCGGCCAGATCCGGGTCCTCCCACATCGTGACGACGATGACTTTGATCCGCTGGTTGATCTCGCGGATCTCGCGGATGATGTCGATGCCGTTGATCGGCGGCATCGACAGATCCTGCACGACGATGTCAGGGCGGAGCCTGCGGACTTCGTCCAGCAGCGCCTGGCCGTCGTACACGGTGCTGATGATGTCGCACTTCGACGCAAGGAGCCGCTCGATGCCCGCGACGAAGAGCCGATGATCGTCAGCGATGATGACGCGAGGTTTGACCATACGACGCGAGCTCACGAGTCGTCGTCAGCATTTCGGCGGGCGAACGAACGACAGGATGATGCGAACCTTGTATAAATAGCGCGGACCGCCCGCGGGGGGCAATACAGCGGAGTACCCATGGGGCAGGGCGAGCCGAAGCGACAGTTTGCACCTTATGCGTCCAAGAGGCGATTCCGGATGGCATAGCGGACGAGTCCCCCTACCGAATGCACATCCAGCTTACTCATAATCCTGGCACGGTGCGTCTCGACGGTCTTGGGACTGATTCTCAGGAGGGTGGCGACCTCCTTATTCGATTTCCCCTCCGCCAGCAGTTGCAACACCTCGCGCTCCCGGGTCGTCAGACGCGCCCATGGCTGGGAGGCAGCCTCTCGATCGCCGCCAAGGTCGGCGACGACGGTTTCCAAACGGTCTCTGAAGAAGGTGCCGCCGCTGAGCAGAATGCCAACGGCGTCGGCCAGCGCGACGCCGACATCGGACTTGAGCAGGTAGCCGTGGGCTCCGGCCTCCCGGAACTCCGCCGCCAGCTCCGTCGATTCAAAGACCGACACGATCAGGACCTTTGAGGCCGGAGCCACGCGACGAAGCTCGCGGGTGAACTCGACGCTATCGAAACCCGGCAGGCCCGTGTCGAGGAGGACCACCTCCGGCCCGAACTCGATCGTCTTCGCCAGGGATTCGAGCGCGGTTGTCGCCTCGGCACACACAGTCCATGCGGGCTGCTGCTCGACCGCCGCGCGCAGCGCCCGCCGCATGAGGACGTGGCTGTCGGCGATGAGGATACGGGTCACGGGACCCATTATGGCTGCAAGGTAACCTCGGGTGGCGCCCGAGGCCAGCTGAGCCGTTTCGCCAGGAACTCACACGTGCGACGCTATGATTCCCGCCGGTGTTGTGCCAGCCACTGTTCGCTGAGCAATCCGAGGTCTCTCGGGCGTTTCATGAGCGCCGCCAGCACCGCGACGATTCCGGCGAACACGGCAATTCCAACGTCAACCCAGAACATCGACGTACCCTCCCGGGCTTCGAGTCCCTTGAACAGCGATGGTAGCGGGCGCTGACTCGGTTTCAGGCGTTCGCCTGCCGCATCCCTCGGGCTCGCATCAGCTCACTTTCGGCGATCAGCCAGTCATCGAGGTCGTTGCCATGAGCGCCGCCGCGCGACATGAACAACTCGTACGCGCGCTGTGCGATCTCATCTGGCGAGACCTTCACCATCTGTTGATAGTCGGCATGCGGTTGCTCGATGGCGCGGGACATGCGGGCTTCGGCTTGTGATCGGGTTGCTGTGGTCGTCATCGTGTTCCCCTTCTTTGGTTTGCGAGGGCCGACTCGGTCGTCCGCGCTGATGGAAGCCATGGGCGATGCTGTCTTGATGTCGGAAAAGCGGTCCGCCAAGGTGCAACAGGAGTGCCACGGTGCGCAGTGCTGATCCTTCTTTACAGACGCACGGACGTACTCGCCTAATTCGGCGAGGGCGTCGCCTCCTGATCAGGTACAGCACTCGGCTCCACACAGTACGCACAGCGAGGGATCCTCGCCGTGATCGGACTGGCGTCGTCGACTGCGAACTGTCGGCGGCCAGAACTCTGCTCTTCGACGCCCGCCCGACCTCGGCCGATTCACACTTGGCCGACGTCAAGCCGAAGCCGAAGGAAAGACGCTCGGTCTGCCGCGACGGGCGTCGTCCAACACCGCCTTCATCGCAGGCGTGAATTCAGGCGCGCCATACAATAGCGCCGTGCATTTCGTTTACATCGTCCGCTGCCGTGACGGTACCTTGTACACAGGGTACGCGCGAGACCCGCGCCAGCGGGAGAAGGCCCACAACAGCGGTCGCGGGGCGCGTTACACCTCGGGCCGGCTCCCGGTGACGCTCACGTATTCCGAGCCGTTCGGCTCGAAGTCGGAAGCCCTCAAACGGGAGTGCGAGCTGAAACGCTGGTCCCGCGCGAAGAAAGAGGCGTTGATCCGCGACGGCGGGCGCTAGTTCGCCCGGGCACGAACCTTCGCGGCCATGTCGAGCACCGGCGCGACAAATGCCGCGGCGAGCCGCGCGTTCCCGGACTCGGTCAGGTGCATACGGTCGTACGACATCGCCGGATCCGCAAGGTCGACCAGATTGCCCAGGTCGACGTATCGCACTCGCGGCTCGCCGCCGAAGCGCCGGGTGATCATCGCTTTCATCGCACGCTGCTGATCACGATGGCGGGCGCGCAGTTCGGCGCCAAGCGCGTACGGCTGCGTCGCAACGAGCACCTGTTTATTTTGCTGGAGCGCCCATTCGACGGCAGCGCGGACCGACCCGCAGTAGCTCGCCCAGGGAAACGCACAATCAACCCCAGGAGACACTGGACTCGTTGACCTCCTGCCCGGGTTCAGCCGCGCGAACTGGCGCTCGAGCGATTCGCCAACCGAGGCCGCAGCACGCAACGCTTCGGCAGTCGTCCTCGCCGCGAGGCTCGCGGGCGGCCGGAACACTGTCTTGTTCAGGGTGGAATACACGCCTCGCGTGTCGCCGTACACCATCACCGATGCCTTCTCGCGGAACACTATCGGGAAAATCGGCAGATACCCCGTCAGCGTAAACACCGGCGAGTCATGCCTGAAGACGGATCGATTCACGACGTCGTCGCCGGCGAGATCGTTGTAGCCTTCGTACAGGCACACCAGGTCATATTTGAGGTACGCGTAGTCCTTGAGCGTGAACGTGAATGAGTACGCGCCCTCGTTGTTGAACGCGAGATTGACGACTCGGAATCGACCCGGCGCCCGGGCAAGTTCTCTTTCGAGGATGGCCGGCATCGACTCATCCCATCTCACGCCGTAGCCAAACGCCGTGCTCCCGCCCAGCACGGCGATCCGGTACTCACCGGGTTGCTTCCTTCCCGCCGTCGGGCCTCGATAGCCCCACACGTTGACCAACACGCCCTTCTCGAAACGTGCGTGCACGTACACATCGAGGGCAAGAAGCGTGGCCAGGGCGAGACAGAAAGTCACCGCCACGGTCGCTCCGGCGAACAGCAGACGGCGGCGCAGCGACAATGTCGGCGTCGAAGCGATATCGGAGGGCGTGGCTGCCCGCGACACATCCGCCAACGTAGGGCGGCGCCGGGGCCACTGTCAACAATTTCTGACCGCGTGCTCGTACAAACACAACGGGCCGGGATCTGGCGTCAGACCCCGGCCCGTCGTTTGTTCCGCGCGGCCCGCTCAGTCGGTCGTGGGCGGGCGAGCGTTCTTCTGATCCTCGACGCGCTGGGCGCGAAGGATGTTGGGGAGCCCGTAGTTTCCTTCGTGGCAGGCGTACTCGTAAATCGGTCCGGGTACCTTCCACAGCGGAATGGCCGCGGTCCAGGGACGAGTCCACGTGCTCGGATCGTCCACGGTAAAGCGATAGTCGATTGTGTCCGCGTCGACGCGCGTGAAGCGCTCGACGACGTGAAGCGCGCGCGTGGAATTCCTGAATTTGACCTTGTCGTTGAAGTTCGTGGTCTCGACGACGAGCGTATTGCCCTCCCAGTGGCCGCGGGAGTCGCCGCCCCACATCCGGATTTTCTCTCCGACATGCGGGCGCGAGCTGTCGAGCGGAATGAGCCGGGCCGCGTGAACCATTTCGTTGCGTACGACCACGTAACCGGCCCCCTGGAAGATGTCGAGGTTGGCGTTATAGCCAGGCGGCGTCATCGGCGGACCGTCGTTGCCCCACGTGATGCAGCGCTCGCCGAGCGTCCGCGTTTCGTAGCTGTCGGCGATGCGATCGGGAGAACCTGCCTGCGGCGGCAGAGGCCTGCGGCGCGCCTCGTCGGTCAACGACGGCAGCTTGCCGTCCGGCGGATCCACGATGAGCGAGGTTCGCAGCGTGGAGACGCCCTTCTTGTAGTTCTCGGACTGCCAGATCGAGTCGTCGTAGTGGATGTCGTCCGCAGCCTGGCTGTTCAAGTTGTCGATACGTGATTTGGCGAACGCCGCTGCTTCGTCGGGCGTGAAAAATTCCTTGCCCGCGTACGCCGCCGGCCGTTCAAGGGGCGTAAACGTCGCGTTCGACCAGTTGCCGGTCAGGTCCGGCTGACCGTCCGCCGTGCGCGCGGTCCATGCCTTCGCTTTCGCGGGGGTGACAGTCTTGTTGGTGGCCGGTGACTGCGCCACGAGTGGAAGGGACGCGAGAGCGACGGCAGCCGCCATCAGGGCGCCGCGGGACGAAATCAAATGCTGGCCCATCTCTGGAATCTCCAGTTGAGACCGAATAAACAGGTTCCGCTCCGCAGATTATATGCGGATGGTGTCAGCGCTGGCGGGCCGGCTCGGCGATGATCTCGTCGGTTGTGACTGAAAACTGCCTGAAATTGCCGTAGGTTGCGACGCCTTCGAGCATATAGAAGCGCTTCCTGACCACGTACGTCTCGCGCATCTCGATGGGGAGCAGCAGGCCGGCGAGGGGCTCCGACTGGTAGCTGACACGAATCGTCGACCTGACCGTCTTGGCTTCGACCACCAGTTCGGTCATGAGCACGCGGCTCGTGTCGGGGTCGACCCAGACACGGCCGTGTGACTTGGCGTCCTGGTCATCGCCACGAATCATGGTCGGCGTTGCTGTTTCCTCGAACTCGATGGTCCAAGCTTCGGCCGCAAGCGTGAACGCCGGCGATTTGGGCATTCCGCGAGGCACGCCTTTGTGGTCGCTGTCGAGAGAGTACTTGAAACGCGATCGATTCATCGGATCCATCATCATCAGCGCGATGAGCGGGACGTTGATGTTCCGCTGCACGGTGCCGATGTTGTAGCGCGCGCTCTCGTTCATGATGTCCGACGCCTGCCGGCGGCCCGAGGCCGACGAGTTCAGAAACAGCTTCGTCAGACGGTCGCCACGGTCGCGGACGGCATCGCCGTCAACCTCGAAGACATCACGGAACTGGACATAGCCGAAATCGCTGCCCTCGTTTCGCACGAGCAGCAGGTCCGACTTCAAGTCGCGATGTGTGACGAACGGCCGGTCTGACGTGTCCGAGTCCTGAACGTATTGTTCCTGCGCGACGATCCCCTGAATGGTGTTCTCGAAGCGGACGACATAGTCGGTGACGCGTGCGAGGATGACTTGAAGCGAAGGCCGATCGTCCGCGGCGACAGCCGCAGGAACCAGCAGCGCGATCAGGAGAAGCGCAATGCGCCGTTGCATATGTAGGGCGGGCCTTTCAGGCCCGCCGCCCGGCGACCCTGAAAGGGTCGCCCTACGGTGTTCCAGCGGGCGCCGGCGCCGCCTGGATCAGGACGAGAAACAGATTATTGGGGTCGCGGACGATCGCAACCTTCGTTGTCGCGCCGCCGCGGCCGGGAAGGGCGACGGTGGTGCCGCCGGTAGAGACGACGGCGCCGCCCGCGGCCTTCAACGACTCGATCACGGCGTCGACGTCGCGGACCTGGAGCTGCATCCGCGTCGACCCTGGATCCTGAATGTTCGCGCGAACCGTCCGGCGGTCGACGCCTTTGAAGTCGATGAACTCGACCTTCGGTGCGTTCGGCACGTCCATAGTCGCGACGCGATACTGCGCGCCGGCTTTCATCCCGAACATCTTCAGAACCGGCGCGCTCGACTCGAACATCACGTTCATCGTGCCCGCCATGCCGAGCTGCTGATACAGACGCATCGTCTGCCCCGCGTCGTCGACGGTCAGCCGGACACGGACGCTGATGATGTTGGACGCACCTGGCGCCGGCGCCTCGCCGGGCGGCGGCTGCACCAGCTCGACGAAATGGCCGTCGGGATCCTTCACGACGATGCCTCGCGCCCGGCCGTTGAAGGGGACGTCCACCGGAACCCCGCCCGTCGTGACGATCGTTATGCCCATCGCCTTCAGCCGCGCGACGATTGGATCGAGCTCGCGGACGATCAGCACCAGCGTGAACGCGCCAGGATCCTGCATCCGCCGTTCGAGCGGCTTTCCTTCGGCTTTCTTGATCTCGACGATCTCGACACCGGTCCGCATGCCGGCGGGCCGGCCGACCATCCAGCGCAGCTGCGCGTCGGGCAACCCGAACATGTTGCGCAACGCCGGATTCTGTTCCGCGTTGGCCGGCGTACCTTGAATGTCGAGGCCGATGCCGTCGCGGTAGAAGGCGATCGCCTTGTCGAGGTCGCTGACGATCGGGCTGAAGAAGTTTCCAAGGCCGACGACGAGGCCGTCCTGTGCGCTGGCGGCCGATGCGACAGCAAGGAACGCAACGGCGACGAGGATCTTCTTCATATCAGCTCCACGTGTAGTGCAGGCCTTCAGGCCTGCCGTGACGGGCAGGACTAAAGTCCTGCACTACTTCTCGATTAGTCCACGCCAAACACCAGCAACACATTCCCCGGCCGGCCCGCGATGCCGCCGTAGCCTGAGTTCACGTAGAGCATGCCATCGACGATGGTGGCACCGGGACCGTCCAGCGCAGCGCCTTTGGCTTTCACGCCGTTGACCGTGAGGAACTCCTTGTTCGTGTCGAAGCTCCAGATCAGCGTGCCGTCGTCAGTCGCATAGGCGCGGAGCCCGCCATCGAGTGATCCGGAGAACACGATTCCCGGGACGGCCGTCACCGCGGCTCCCTGTGCGGCCGAGCATCCGCGTCCGTTGCCGCACAGTTTCGGCTCGGGCGCCTTCGTCCAGACTTCCTTCCCCGTTTCGAGATTCACCGCGCGGATGCCGCCTGGAGCATTCGAAAACGTGCCGTTGACGCTGAAGTACGCGTTCTTGTTGTCGACCGCGCCGCCCCACTGCCCGCCGAGGCCGCTGCCGTTGCTCGTCTTGTACTCCCAGAGCTTTGCGCCGCCCTTATCGGGATCGAAGGCGTACGCCATGCCCGACTTCGACTGGATGATCAGGATGTCCTGGCCGTTCGATTTCTTCGCCAGCATCGGCGACGCGGAGAAGTCGTGGTCGGGCCCTTGTTCCGCCGGACAGCGCGGGTTGTCGGGATTCTTCGCCTGGCAGCCCATCATCCAGACGTCTTTCGGCACCGGCTGCGCGACCCACTTGATCGTGCCCTTGTCGAGATCCATCGCAATGACGGCGTCCGTCGTCGGCTGCTGCGGATCGGAGAACCCGTTGCCTGTGGCGATATAGAGAACGTTGCGGCGCGGGTCGATCGTGGGCGCTGCCCAGATGCCGCCCCCCGAGGGTCCCCACGCCTGGACTCCTTCTTTTGTGACGCCGCGCTTTTTCGGCTCTTCGGCGATCGTGTACGTCTTCCAGATCACGGCGCCCGTCGACGCGTCGAGGGCCGTCACGCTGCCGCGGAACGTGCAGCATTCATACGTCTGACGCGCGCCCTGTCCTTCTTCGTTGAGGCCGGACAGCGGCACGTACACTCGGCCCTTGTAGTAGGCCGGCGACCCAGTTGCCCGCGCGCCCGAATGTTCGTCGACGCGGCGCGTCCAGATCTGCTTGCCGGTGTTCGCGTCGACACCGTAGGCGTTCGCGGCGCCGTCGGCGAAGTAGATGGCGTAGCCCGATGCGCCGGACGCGGTCTTGTAAGCGCCTACAGACGGGGCGGTTCGAACACCCGACTGCGCGTGGAACACCCAGTAGGTGCAGCCGGTCTTCGCGTTGAGCGAGAAGACATCGCCACTCTCGCTCGCGACGAACAGGCGCCCGCCGACGACAACCGGCTGCGCTCGCACCGAGGTGACGCCAGGAAGTCCGAAGGCCCACTTGAGCGTGAGATGTGGGACGAGCGGCGCCGTGATGCCGCCTTTGTCGGCCGTCACGTATCGCGTGTTGGTCAGCGTGCCGCCCCAGCCGTTCCAGTTGGAGCCTCTCGCGGGATCCGTCATCGGCGGGACGGAGCCGGTGCAGCGGCCGACATTTGAAATCGGCGCAGGTGTGCCAAACGCGCGCCCGGCCACGAACTCAGCGACTGCCCGCTTTTCGGCGTCACTCAGGTCGTAGCCCTGGCGGAACATCGTGCGCGTCGTCAGCGCCGTGAGAATCGATTCGGGCGAGAACTGTCGGA
>Ga0137463_1000495_pt1 | contig 13485 bp, 13 predicted proteins | sample EasRivERMGT800_2_FD_102333 | JGI IMG/M metagenome (GOLD analysis project Ga0137463, IMG submission 102333) | Soil microbial communities from meander-bound floodplain in the East River, Colorado, USA - East River MetaG ERMGT800_2 | ecosystem: Environmental > Terrestrial > Soil > Floodplain ...
ACGATGTCGAAGAAGGCGCTCTGGATTTTCTCGGTGACCGGACCGCGTGAGCCGGCGCCGATCTCGACCCGGTCGAGCTCGCGGATCGGGGTCACTTCGGCCGCCGTGCCGGTGAAGAAGGCTTCGTCGGCGATGTAGATGTCGTCGCGCGTGAGGCGCCGGGAAATGACTTCATAGCCCAGCTCGTTCGCGAGCGTGATCACCGAGGCGCGCGTGATTCCGGAAAGCGCCGAGGTCAGCTCCGGCTCGTGGAGCTTGCCGTCCTTGACGATGAAGAGGTTCTCGCCCGACCCCTCCGCGACGAAACCGTCCACGTCGAGGAGCAGGCCCTCGTCGTAGCCGTGCTGGGTCGCCTCCAGGTTCGCGAGGATCGAGTTCGGATAGGTCCCGGCCATCTTGGCGCGCGCCATGGTCACGTTGACGTGGTGGCGGGCATAAGACGAGGTCTTGACGCGTATGCCCTTCTCGATCGCCTCCGCTCCGAGGTAGGCGCCCCAGGGCCACGCGGCGACGGCGACATGCACGGTCGCGCCGATCGGGGACACGCCCATCTTCTCCGAGCCGTAGAACGCGATCGGCCGGATGTAGCAGGACTCGTGCTGGTTGGCGCGCACCACTTCCTTCTGCGCTTCGATGAGCGTCTCCCGGCCGTAAGGGATCTTCATCATGTAGATGTGCGCCGAGTTGAACAGGCGCTCGGTGTGGTCGCCGAGCCTGAAGATCGCCGTCCCCTCGACGGTCTTGTAGGCGCGCACGCCCTCGAATACCGCCAGGCCGTAGTGCAGCGAATGGGTGAGCACATGAGTGGTCGCTGAACGCCAAGGCACGAGCTTGCCGTCGTACCAGATGAATCCGTCGCGATCGGCCATCGACATGGGAATCTCCGGGAAGCTTTCGAGAAAAGCTTATTCTAGCGGAAACGCGTCAGGCGCCTTCGCGCCCCGAAAATCCGAGAAGGCTCAGGGAGTTGCCGGCGCATTTTTCGCCCGGCGACAGGGGCTTGAAGGTAAAATGTCGCTCGGCGCATGGGGTGTCGTCGCGAGGCGATGCTCTCGCGTTCATCCTTTGCCGATCAGGGCCTTGTTGTAAGCTGGGGCCGAACTTCTACGCCGAAAAGCGCACTGACTTGAACCAACCGCTTCAGAAACTAGAGCAACTCGAGCAGGCGATCGAGGAAACGATCGACCAGGCCATTCCGCCGCAGAGCCGGTGGCGCCTCGCCGCGCGCATCGCAGGCTGGGCGTTGGTGGCCCTGTATTTCCTGTTTGCCGCAGCGCTGCTTTCCCTGCGCTACTGGATCCTCCCGAAAGTCGCGGAGTACAGGAGCGACATCGAGCAATACGCCTCTCAAGCCCTGGGCCAGCGCATCACGATCGGCGCCATCGAAGCGGGCTGGCAAGGGCTGCGCCCCGAGCTTCTTCTCGTCGACGTGACCGTCTTCGATCGCGACGGTCGCGCAGCGCTGTCTTTGCCCGCGGTCGAGGCGACGCTCGCCTGGATCTCCGCTCTGATCGGATCGCCGCGGTTCTATTCGCTCGTCTTCGAGCGCCCCAGGCTCGAGATCAGGCGCGACGAGGCGGGCAGGTTCTATGTCGCGGGTATCCAATTGCACACCGAACCGGCGGGTGATGCCGGAATCGCGCGATGGGTGTTGTCGCAGCGCGAGATCGTCATCCGCGACGCGAGCCTCAGCTGGGACGACAAGCTGCGCGGGGCGCCGCTGCTCGAATTGCCGGCGTTCAATTTTGTCCTGCGCAACGGCTTCCTGGGACACCGGTTCGCTTTCAAGGCAAAGCCGTCCGCCGAGCTCGCCTCCGCGCTCGACGTGCGCGGCGAGCTGAATGCGGCGGAGGCCGGCGATCCGGGAGCGTGGGTCGGGCAGGTGTACGCCGAGCTCGAATACACGGATCTCGTCGCCTGGCGGCGCTGGGTCGACTATCCGTTCGACATACGTTCGGGCAAGGGCGGGGTGCGCCTGTGGCTGAATCTGCAGGGCAAGACCTCCACCGAGCTCACCGCCGACGTCGCGCTTTCCCAGGTTGCGGGCCGCGTGTCCAAGGACGCTCCGCTGCTGGAACTCGATTACCTGCAGGGACGGCTGGGCGCGAGCCGGCGCGACCGGAAGGGCTTCGAGATCTCCGGCCGCAAGCTCACGCTCAAGACCGGGACCGGAATCGTCGTCCCGCCCGCCGATTTTCGAGTGCGCTGGACGCCGGCCGAGGGCTCGGCGCCGCCCGGGGGGGAGATCGACGCCGATGCGATCGAACTCGCTCCGCTCGCGCGACTCGCCGAGTACTTGCCGTTTCCGCAGGCCGCTCGCGCGCGTCTCGCCGCAACCGAGCCGCGCGGCAGCGTCCGCAACTTGAAAGCCGCCTGGACGGGCGACGCGGAGGATCCGCAGCACTACAGCGTGCGGGGAGGCTTCGCGAGGCTCGCCGCGCGTGCCCACGACAGGATTCCCGGATTCGCGGGGCTCACCGGGCGGTTCGAGGCGAGCGAGAAAGGCGGCAACGTCGTGCTCGGCTCGGAGCGGGTCGCAATCGAGCTGCCCGGCATCCTCGCCGAGAGCCCGGTGCGACTCGACTCGCTCAGCGGCCAGATCAACTGGAAACTCGCGCCGGATCAGTTCGAGCTCGGCTTGCATAACCTCGCGGTCGCCAACAGCGACCTCGCCGCAATGTTTACCGGCAGTTTTGCCGGCAAGCGAGGCGGTCCCAATGTCATCGACCTCACCGGGAACTTTTCTCGCGCCGACGGCCGGGCGGTATACCGCTACGTTCCCCTGCTGCCCGCAGGGGTCGTCGAGTATCTCAAAGCCTCGATCCGGGGCGGCCAATCGACCGATGTCAGACTTCGGCTCAAGGGCGATCTCGCGAAATTTCCATTCGAAGACCCCGGCTCGGGCCTTTTCCAGGTTGTCGCGAGAGTCACCGACGCCGACTTGCGCTACGCCGAGGGCTGGCCGCAGGCGAGCGGCATTTCGGGCGATCTCATTTTCGAAGGCAAGAGCATGCGCATTGCCGCCTCCAAGGCGGCCGTTCTCGATGTCCAGGCGAACAGCGTGCGCGCGAGCATCTCGGACCTGTTTCACGGAGACGTGCATTTGGGGATCGAGGTTCGCGCCGAAGACCAAACCGGCGATTTCCTGCGGTTCATCGCCCAGAGCCCCGTGACGAAAGCCCTGGACGGCGTGACCGAAAGCATGAGTGCGGCCGGCAAGGGACGCCTCGCGCTCCAGCTCGACATCCCGTTCCGGAATCCGGAGGCGTTCAAGCTGGCCGGCGACTACCAGCTCGTCGACAACGAGATCAGAACGGATTCCGACGCCCCGCCTTTCTCGCACGTGAACGGGCGGCTCGAATTTACCGAGTCTGCAATCACCGCTCGCGCGCTCACCTCCCAGTTTCTCGGCGGCCCCGCGACGATTTCCGCGGCGACCCGCGCCGACGGGATGATCGCAGTCAACGCTCGCGGAACCGCAAGCGCAGCGCAGATCCCGCGCTTCTGGGGCGAGGCGCTGCTGCGCCGGGTCTCGGGCGCCGCGGCCTGGCAGGGAACGATTACCGGAGCGCCCGGGCGGCCCGTGACCTTGATCGTGCAGTCGCAGCTCGCCGGCGTTTCCGTCGACCTGCCGCCGCCGCTCGGAAAAACGGCGGTCGAACCCATGCCCCTGCGGGTCGAGCGCGTCATCCTCCCGGGGCCGCCCCGAACGGACACGATCAAAGTATCGCTCGATCGCTCCGTCGACGCCGTCATCCGGCGCCGGGCCGACGGCTCGCGATACGTCGTGGAGCGTGGCGTGATCAGCGTGAATGAACCCGCGGTGCTCCCCGACCGCGAAGGACTCTCCGTGACGGGCCGCCTTCCTTACGTGGACGTGGACCGCTGGCGCGAGTTGCTCGGCGGCAAGGACGAAACCGGCTCGCTCTCGTCCGCTCTCGACCTGAAGATCGCGGTACTCGATTTCGGGGGGCGGCGCCTGAACGACGTCGCCCTGCGCGCGGGCACGAGCGGCAGCGTGTGGATCGCGAACGTCGCTGCGAAGGAGCTTGCCGGCGAGATCGCCTGGCGTCCCGAAGGCCGCGGGCGCATCGTCGCGCGGCTGAAGCATTTCAGCCTGCCCGAACCGACGCCGGGAAGGACGCAGGAGGCCCCGGCGCGCGATCTGCCCGCGCTCGACATCATCGCCGACAATCTGATCCTGAACGACAACAACCTCGGCAGATTCGAGCTGGTCGCGGTCAACCAGGCGCTCGACTGGAACATCGAAAAACTGGTGCTGACCGGGCCCGAGAGCACGCTCACCGTTACCGATGGTGTGTGGCAAAGCTGGGCCTTGCGGCCGAACGTCAATTTGAAGAAGATCAGTCTCGAGGTCAAAGACGTCGGGAAGTATCTCGAGCGCATGGGCTATCCCGGCACCGTGCAGCGCGGGAGGGCGAACCTGGAGGGGGAGCTGAGTTGGGCCGGAAGCCCGCAGTCGATCGACTATGCCACGCTGTCGGGCAATCTCGTTCTAAACGCGCAGAAGGGCCAGTTTCTCAAGGCCGAGCCGGGGGTGGCGAAGCTGATCGGCATTCTCAGCATGCAGTCCTGGATCACGCTCGATTTCCGGGAGCTCCTGGGGCGAGGCTTTGCCTTCGACAGCATCTCGAGCAGGGCCACCGTTGCCAATGGCGTGCTGAGCACCAAGGAATTCCACATGCAGGGGCCTTCTGCCGACGTCAGCATGTCCGGCGAGGTCGACTTGAACCGGGAGACGCAAGACCTGCAAGCGCGCGTGAAGCCTTCGGTCGGGAACAGCATTTCCTCCATCGTGGCCGTCATTGTGAACCCGGTCTGGGGATTGGGGGCGCTCATCCTGGATAAGATCCTGAAGAATCCGATTGGGCAGGTCCTTGCATTCGAATACCATGTCACGGGAACCTGGACGGAGCCGAAAGTCGAGCGCCTCAAGGCGGAGGTGCGCGGCGCGGATCCGGCGCAGCAGCAATCACCGCAGTGAGCGCGCCCGCCGCATTCAAGGTCGCCGTGGTGCAGATGGTGTCGACGCCCAGAGTCGAGGAGAATCTTGCCGCGGCAGCGACGCTCGCGGCTCAGGCCGCCGGACAAGGGGCGAGGCTCGTAGCGCTTCCGGAATATTTCTGCATTTTCGGCATGCGCGACACGGACAAGGTGGCGGCGAGGGAAAAGGACGGTGCCGGGCCGATCCAGGAGTTCCTTTCCGTGACGGCCAAGCGGCACGGCGTGTGGCTCGTCGGAGGCTCGGTGCCGCTGGCGTGCGCCGACCCGGGCAAGGTGAGAAACAGCTGCCTCGTCTACGACTCGGACGGGCGGCGCGTCGCGCGTTACGACAAGATCCACCTGTTCGGCCTGGAACTGGGAGCGGAACGCTTCGACGAAGCAAGGACGATCGAAGCGGGCACCCAACCCTGCGCAATCGATTCGCCGTTCGGGCGCATCGCGCTTTCGGTGTGCTACGACGTGCGCTTTCCCGAGCTCTATCGCGCGCTCGCGCCGATGGACATCATTCTCGTTCCCTCGGCCTTTACCGCGACCACGGGCCGAGCGCACTGGGAGACGTTGCTGCGCGCCCGAGCGATCGAAAACCTCGCCTGGGTGCTCGCGCCGGCTCAAGGGGGAAAGCACCCGAACGGCCGGCAGACGCACGGCCACAGCATGGTGGTCGACCCTTGGGGCAAGGTCGTCGCCGAGCGGGCCGCCGAGCCCGGCGTGGTCATGGCCGACATCGACCCCATGTTCCAGGCGAAGATGCGCCGCAGCCTTCCCGTCCTCACCCACCGGGTGCTGTAGAGCGGGTGCGCCGCGTGCAGGGCTAGAATACCGACTGGTCGACCCTCATATCCCTTTCATGAACGCACCCGAGCAGCTTTTTTCGACCGCCGAGTCCTTCCTTCTCGCACCGCACGATCTGGAGACGGCGAACCTTGCTCGCGTGTTCGGTTCGCTGCTTTCGCACCGGCTCGACTACGCCGATCTCTATTTCCAGTACTCGCGCAGCGAGGGCTGGAGCCTCGAGGAAGGCATCGTCAAGTCCGGAAGCTTCGGCATCGACCAGGGCGTAGGCGTGCGCGCGATTACGGGGGAGAAGACCGCGTTCGCGTATTCGGACGAGATCAGCCTGCCCGCGCTCGAGGACGCGGCAAAGGCGACGCGCGCCATCGCGGCGAGCGGTGGCAACCGTCATCCGGTGGCGGTGCGCAAAGGCGCCGGTCTCCAGCTCTATCAGCCGGTCGACCCGCTTGCCTCGCTCGAAGACACGCAGAAAGTGAAGCTGCTCGAGCGGCTGGAGAGCCTGTGCCGGGCGCGCGACCCGCGCATCATCCAGGTCATGGCGAACCTCGCCGCCGAATACGAAGTCGTATTGGTGGCTCGCTCCGACGGCATGCTCGCCGCGGATGTGCGTCCGCTGGTGCGCCTGTCGGTGCAGGTGATCGCCGAGGCGAACGGCCGGCGCGAGCAGGGTTCGTCGGGCGGAGGCGGGCGCTGCGACTACGCGCACTTCACCGAGGAGCGGCTGAAGGAATACGCCGACAGGGCGGTCGACCAGGCGCTCGTCAATCTCGAATCGCGTCCGGCGCCGGCGGGAACCATGACGGTGGTGCTCGGGCCCGGCTGGCCGGGCGTGCTGCTGCACGAGGCGATCGGCCACGGCCTGGAGGGCGATTTCAACCGCAAAGGCTCCTCCGCGTTCTGCGGGAGGATCGGCGAGCGCGTTGCTTCGAAGGGCGTCACGGTGGTGGACGACGGCACGCTGCCCGGCAGGCGCGGTTCGCTCAACATCGACGACGAGGGCAATCCCACGCGGTGCAACACGCTGATCGAGGACGGCGTACTGCGCGGATACATGCAGGACGGCCTCAACGCGCGCCTGATGGGCGTGCCCGTCACCGGCAACGGCCGGCGCGAGTCGTTCGCCCACGTCGTGATGCCGCGCATGACCAACACCTACATGCTGAACGGGGACAAGGACCCGAAGGACATCATCGCCTCGGTGAAGAAAGGCCTCTACGCGGTCAACTTCGGCGGCGGACAGGTGGACATCACCAACGGCAAGTTCGTCTTCTCCGCCTCCGAGGCGTACATGATCGAGGACGGGAAAGTGACTTACCCGGTGAAAGGCGCGACCCTCATCGGCAACGGGCCGGATGTGCTCACGCGTGTTTCCATGATCGGCAACGACCTTGCCCTGGATACCGGCGTCGGCACTTGCGGAAAAGAAGGCCAGAGCGTTCCGGTGGGCGTGGGGCAGCCGACCCTGCGGATCGACGGGCTGACGGTCGGCGGGACGGGGTAAAGGCCTTCGCCAGAAAGTCACTGCGTCACCGTTTTCCTGATCACGGTTACACAAGCGACGAGGGAAACGGGAGGGCAATCATGAGCGTCCATCGGATCGAGCGGTTCCCGCCCGACCGCGTGAAGATCGACCCGTCCTTGGTGCGGGGTCTGCCGGGCAGGCTTGCGCACGCACGACACCATGGCTGAAATCGAACTCGCGTCCGGACAGATCCTCTTTCGCGAAGGCGCGGCCAGCCGGCATATCTACCGTGTCGTCTCGGGAGAGATCGAGGTCAGCCGCCGGATGGCGGACCGCATCGCCGTGCTCGGACGCGTGGGGTCCGGCAGCTTCGTCGGCGAAATGGGTACCCTGGTCTGGGCGCCGCGCAACGGCACGGCGCGGGCCGTCTCGAACACGGTTCTGAGACGCTACCGCCGCAGCGAGTTTCTTGCGGAAGTCGTGCGCGACCCGGATCTCGCCGCGCAGGTGCTCAACGGCCTGAGCCTTCGCACGCGCGCGCAGGTCGAGTTTCTGCGCAATGCCCCGGCGCCGCTCAAGCGGGCATCGGCGTTCCAGCGCGCAATCGAAGCCTTGCGTTCGCTCCTGAGACGCCTGCCGCGGCGGGGCGCGCTGCGCGCCGCCATCGGTCGTTCCGGATTCGCGCGCTGCGAATTCGAACCGGGATCCACCCTGTTCGAGGAAGGCGCGACGAGCGATGGCGTCCTCTGGATCGAATCGGGCCGGGTCCTCGTTCGCACCCGGGACGCGAGCGGCGCCGAGCGCCGTGCAGGACATGCCGGCGCCGGCGAATTTCTCGGCGAGATGGGGGTGCTCGAATCGCTGCCGCGCTCGGCCACCGCCGTCGCGGCAACGCGGGTGACGGCCTCCGGGATGTCCCCCGAGGAATTTGCCGCGCTGCTGCAGCGCTCGAGCGCGGCGGTGCTGACGGTGATCGATGCCTTGTGCGAGCGTGCGCGCCGCACCCGCGCGCTCGGCGCCGCCTGGGATGGCCGTGCGGGCAACCTGCTGGACGCCCTGCGTTCCGTGGACAGCATCGCGCAACTGGCCGAACAGCGGTTCGTGGATGAAGCGCAGCGCGTGCGCGCATACTTCGCGGCGCAATGGGGCCGGGGAAAAGTCATGACCGCGACCTACCAGAACTACCTGCGGGGCACGGCGACCCGGGACGAGATGGAACGGGCGAACGCCGTGCTGCGCGACTACCTCAAGATGGCGGGCGTCGGCACCCTCCTCATCCTTCCCGGCGCGCCGCTCACGATTCCCCTCGTGGCGAAGCTCGGCAAGGCACTGGGGGTGGACATCTTTCCCTCGGACGTCGAAGCGACAATGACATGAGAGCGTATGGAAGATTCTAGCCGCGCGTGACGTGCGCGGCGACGCATAGCCACTGCCCCTGCCGGCGTGCCCAGACGTCGGTGTAGCGGCCCGCCGCCGCTTGACCGTCTTTCCTGATGTAGGTCGTGCGCCCGTGGATGACCGCGATGTCGCCCAGGATACGGATGCGCACGTCCTCGGCTGCGAAATTCGAGATCGCCGCGGGTTTCGCGATCTGCGCGAGGAAGCCGTCGCGGTCGGCGAGCGACCCATCGGGGTTGCTGTTCAGGAAATCCTCGGCGAGGTTCGCTTCGAACCAGCGCGCGTCAGAAGTCTGGACCGACCTGATATAGCCCTCGTTGAGTTCCTGCAGGATGTCGGCGTCGTTCGCTACGGTGCGGGCATGCATGGTTTCACCTCCCAGGGTTGTCAGCTGTGGACACCATTCTCCACACGGTGTAACGTCGATGTTTCACGCAAGGGTGAAATATGGATGACACCGCGGAAATTCCCCGCATTGCCGGCCTCCTCGCCGATCCCGCCCGGGCGAGGATCCTCTGGAGCCTGATCGACGGCACGACGCGCCCGGCGGGGGAGCTCGCCTATTGCGCGAACGTCTCGGCCCAGTCGGCGAGCGCGCACCTCGCGAAGCTGGTCGAGGGCGGACTGCTCGCCGCCGAGGCGCAGGGGCGCCACCGCTACTTCCGGATCGCGAGCGCGGAGGTTGCCGGCGTGATCGAGGCGATGGCCTCGCTCGGCGCGCCCGCCAGGCCCCGGGCGCCGCGGGCTCCGCTGTCTTCGCCTTCCGTGCCGGTGCAGTTCCTTCGCGCGCGTAGCTGCTACGGGCATCTCGCGGGCGAGACCGCGGTGAGGATACTCGAGGGAATGCTGCGGGCGCGGTGGCTCGTCGCGGACGGGCGCGAGGTTGCGCTCACCGCTTCGGGCGAAAAGCAATTGACCGCGCTCGGCCTCGACCTTCCCGCCCTGCGCCGCTCGCGGCGCGTCCTGGCGCGGGCCTGCGTCGACCTCACCCAGCGGCGCGCGCACCTCGGCGGCGCGCTGGGCGATGCGCTGCTCGGGCTCTATGTCGCGCGCGGCTGGATCCTGCGCCACCGCCGCTCGCGGGTGGTGAGCGTCACGCCGAAGGGCGCGGAGAAGTTCAGGAGCTTGTTCGGCGTGTAAATTTCGCGGCCTAAGCTACGGGACGCAACTCGAACACGCGCGCGAGACTCGACGCGGACTTGATGTCTCCGCGGCGCAATGCATTTCTGACGTCGTCCAGTTTGTACGCGTCCTCGGGGGACAGGTACGGCGACCAGCCGGTTTCATCCTCCAGCAGCTCGACGTCGACCTCGGCGACGTAGCGCCCTTCCTGGACGAGCTTGACCCGCTTGCGCTTGTTCATCTCAGTCTCTTCAGAAAGTCCTTCGTCCAACGCTTCGGGTCTGGCCGATAGGCGGTCACCACAACGGCCGGGCCGGAGCGTCCTTTCGGGATTCCCCACACCACATGAATCGGGCGGCGTGCTGCGTCAAATTGTAGCACCAGGACGCTAGGGCCCCGAGGGAAATCCGGATAGTCCTCGACGACGACTGCTTTCTCGACGCCGCTCAGTATGTCTCTGACGGCGATGCCGTCAGCCGCCAGCTCGTCATATCCGTGTTCCGATATCCGCACATCGGCCGCGGCGACAAGTTGCTGGACGGCTTCAAGTGCTTTGCTCACGTGACCTCACCCACTGTGGTAGACCCCACCGCGTGCTGAGTCGCCGAGTTCCCTAGGCGCTTCAGCCCGGCACATAGAGACCAAAGTAGGCCGCAACGGAAGTGCCTGCCTTCCGTGCCGCCTCTCCGGCGAAGTCCTTTGCGAGCTTTACAAAACTCTCCCTCAGCTTCTCGGCCTTCTGTTCTTTCGTCGCTTTCTCGAATTGCTCCTTGAAGCGTTCGGTCAGCTTGGGGTCAAAAAACTGGCCCAGCAACTTGAAGAGACCCTTTGAATCGACCTTCAAGACCTCCGAGTTGAAGGAATGGTCGAAGATCAGGCCATGGAGTTTCAATTGCCCTTGCAGCCAGTTCTTCGCAAGGACGTCCTCGATGATCAAGTGGATCTTCTTTGAATCCACATCGAGAACCGCGGCATTCAACGCCGCCAGCAGACGAGCCAGGGCTTTGTCCTCGACTCTCCCGCCATATTTGAGGCCGGCTTCGTATCGCAATTGCTTGATCTTCGAAACCGTCGCCTTCAGCAGGACACTCGTCTCCTGGTTCGGATACTTGTTCAGGGGGCCCGTACCGGGAATGCCGTACTTGTCGAGGAGATACATGACGAGCGCATCTATGTCTTTTTTGGCCATCGTTCCAATGCCTGCCGCGAGGTAATGCGTCAGGAACTCTGACTCGAAGGTATCGGGCTTTGTCGTGGGTGCCACAGTCTTGCCTCCGTAGGGGGTAAAGCCTACAGCAGCTCGCGAAACTGCTCGACGCTGAGTCCTGCGTCGCGGGCGATACCGCCCATGGTGAATGCGTTCACGGGATTGTGGCGCGGGACGGTCACGATGCGCTGACCGTTGCTCATCACGATGTGTTTGCCCTGACGCACGACCCGAAAGCCCGCCTTTTCCAACGCGCGCACGGCGTCCTGGTGGTTGACGCCGGGGATCTTGGGCAAGGCCCTAGACGATGACTTCGACTTCGCGAACGTCCTCGCCGCGAAGCTGCTCGTCGACGACGGCAAGATAGTCGCGGATCGCATCCTTGATGTTTTCCAGGGCTTCCTTCTCGTTTGCGCCCTGCGACCAGCACCCCGGCAGCCCGGGCACCGATACGCTGTAACCTTCGTCCGACTTGTGAACGGCGATCCTGTATTTCATGGGAGCCTCCGGCGAGGAATTATAGACGCTCGGGCGACGCGTGGTTCATCTCCAGCTACATTCCGAAACGCTGAGTCTCCCGGAGCCAAGCGCTCGCGACCGGTCTGGGCCAGTTATGTGTTAGGCAACAACCGCTGCAGTGTGACACCGTCACGCGCTCCGCCGAACAGTGTGCAGTCGATTAGCGATATACGGGATTGCTGACTGTCTCGGTAGCGTGAGACCGTCTGAGAAGATGAACAGCTCGGTGCCCGTGTATGACCGGATCGCGCTGTATGTCAGCGAATACCTGAACGAGCGCCGATGTCGATAGAGTGCGAGGATGCTTGGACGATTGTCGTAGGAGACCATCCATGGACGGTGAAGCCGAGTCTGGATGACACGGGCAAGCCGTGCGTGGTCGTCGGGTTGATACGCGTTCAGATAAAGCCGTACCGCTTTAGCAAAGTAGGGCGGATCGCAGTAGACGAGGGTTTTGCTGGGGAGCTGGTTCACGTTGTGGGCGATGAAGTGCTCCGCATCGAGATTGGTGACGGTAATGCGTTTTCTGTAGGCGGCAATGCATTCGATTCTTTGGATGAGTTCGTTGCGCGGGAAGCGAGCATCAATGCGCCACTCTCCACGTTGTGAGACCCCGCCAATAACGCCTGCGGTTAGTACTCCCGACCGATTGCAGCGATTCAGGTAGAACGTGCTGAAACCCAGCTCTAAAAGATCGTGGCGCTCAGGATGGCGTACGACCTCGCGATGCGCTCGCCAAGCATCGAGTGTAAGAGATGCGCGAGATATGCGACGGCAGAAGCCCTCGGCGTCGGTGAGAATGGCTTTCCAGAATGCGAAAATGTGAATCGACGAATCATTCAAGTAGACATGCTTGACTCGATCATCAAGCAGCAGTTCCATTGCGACGCCAGCGCCCCCCGCATATGGCTCGACGTAGCAGCATCCGGTGGCTGAGTTGCTCTCTAGCACCTCGGCTACAAATGGTGCCAGTCGTTGTTTTCCACCTGGGTAGCGGAGCGGGGTTCGATATCGCGGCATCGGTGATGAACCTAAGGGTGGAGAGATCGTCCTCCTTTCCTAGCTGCTCATGGCCTCAAGTAATGGAAAGACATTGCCAAAGAGGACGGCGATGTCGAACGGGGTAACTGAGAAGCGCGGGTTGTGGACGAGCTGGTTTAGAGAGGTAACGGACAATAGCCCCTCGCTCCTTCCCAATTCTGTCATTGCCCCGTGTAACAGCTTTACCTTGTCCTTGTTGGTCTTGTTGTTCGTGAGATGCTTCGTGATGTCGCGAAGCACATCGACAAGCATCCTGTCCTGGCCGTTGGGCTTGGTCGTACTTGGACCGCCGGTGGGGGCGTGGTCGGCACAATATGCCTTGGCAGAGATTTCGAACATGCTTCGCAGCACAAAGCAGAATGCCAAGGGAGTGTCCCTCAGGTCCAATTTGGTTGCCTCATTCAGCAGAGCTACGAGCTTCTCTCGCTTCTTACCGACGGGCTGGAATTCGTGCAGCAATCGTTTCACGGCCCGTGGATCGCCTGTGGCCACAGCTCGCTGCACGGCTGCGGATTTCGCGGCAGGTTTGGTCTTCTGCGACGCTCCCTTCGTACTGGCGGTCTTCGTAGCCTTCGGCTTGGCCTTCTTGAGGGCAGGCAAGCCATAGCCGAGGCCGAAATCCTCATCCTTGTTTCTAAGGTGATCGAATCCGAGCCGCTCGAGACCGATTGCGTGGATGATGGACTCGATCGGTTCGCGGTACTTTATGGAGGGGTAGGCTTCAGCGAGTGTGCGAGAAGCACCGAGGCCAAGGCGGGGCGCAAGCCGCTTCATCGCTTCACCCAGGACAGTTAGCGGGAATACGCCGGCCCATCGGCCCTTCTGGTGCTCAGTTACGTTCTTGCCGTGCTCAAGGTACTTCTCCAGCAGATCAAGGGCTGGCTCGCTAGCGGAGTTGACGTCGCGATTATGACGTGCA
>Ga0137463_1000496_pt1 | contig 13475 bp, 24 predicted proteins | sample EasRivERMGT800_2_FD_102333 | JGI IMG/M metagenome (GOLD analysis project Ga0137463, IMG submission 102333) | Soil microbial communities from meander-bound floodplain in the East River, Colorado, USA - East River MetaG ERMGT800_2 | ecosystem: Environmental > Terrestrial > Soil > Floodplain ...
CCACCTTACGGGAGTCGAGAATGGTCCGGAATTCGCCCAGCAAAAGCAGTCGCATTCCGGCCTTGAGGTCCCGCATTTTAAGGCTATTCAGGGGGGTGATTGTCGCGGTCATTTCGATCTCCTTTTGTTAGTCGCCGTTGTTGATGTCGTTGGCGTATTCTTCCGCGTATTCCTTTTCCCGTATCCACTCGCCGTGGCAGTGATTTAGCGACTCGTTGCATTCGAGCCAGATGGCGTAGATTTCCTCAGATTCCGCCAGGGAAATCTCATAGGCCATTTCGATGCACGAGAGTAGGTGTGCCCGTGCGGTCTTGTAGACGTCCTGGTCGCATCGGGCGATAAGCTGGTCCTCGTGGCAGGCGACCTGGAAATAGTGGTCTAGTGCGGCTTGTGCGAGTGCGCGGCGGGCGACCTGTACGGTGGTGAGTGTCGCGGTCATGTTCGCTCCTTTGTTGGGGTCTTGCGTAGCATGATCCTATCGAGAAAAACGGACAATGTCAAGACATAAGACACCCCCGTACAAGCCCACTTCCCTGTAGCCCTGTACGGGGGTGTCGTGTGAGGGTCGTACGTGCGGGGTGTCTTTGTGCGTTGCCTAGGACGCTAAGACAGTCCGCTATACGATCGGTTACCGCTAGGCACCCTCAGAATCTCATAGTCGTCTTTGCACTCTCGGCAGGTACAGAAACTGTTACCTAGGCAGGTCTGCCGTAGTGCGTTGTCTTCTATGGCCCTGCCGCGTAGGTAGTGTTCCACGACGAATAGTAGGAACACTTGCGCGGCCTCGTGGCCCCGATAAGCAAGGGCTTGTAGAACGTCTATGTTCCAGTAGGGGTCGACTACCTCAGTGACCTCTTTCTTACTGGTCACGGGTAACCTCTAGGTCGGCATTGGGTCGCCGGACAATGTGATTCTTTTCCCCCATCATTGCCGCTAGGTCGACCCCGACATACCGCCGCTCAAAGGCGGGATAGACGCGCGCTATGCGTCGCCATATTCCCTCGACTTTGACGCGGGACCAGTCTCCCCTACAGGTGAGCAATTCGTGCGCCGCTATGAATGGCATTCGACCCCCATTGGTCGGAATTGCACGGACGTGCCCTGATAATAGCACGAGGCCCGCACCACTCCCCCGTCAGGGTGGTGCGGGCCTCGCGGGTCATGCGACACGCGGCGTACGTGTCACGCGGTAGGCGTCTCCGGTCCGGCGGCCTCTGCCGGAACGGCCGTAGGAGTGGCCGTACCGTTGGGCCTACGGTTCCGGGTCTGCTTGGGACCGGCGCTGTAATGCACGATGGTCTTGTCGTCTTGGACTGCCGCGCGAACCGTCCAGTTCTGGACGGTGCCGTACATCTTGGCCTTTGCCACAAAGTCGGCGGCCTGGTCGACGGTGCGGAAACGCTGCCTCTTTTTCGCCCCGGTGGCGTGCGCGTCGTCAACCAGCTTGCGAATCTCGGGACGGATGTCCTCTGCCGAGAGCTTGGACTTGATAACCGTGACGGTTTCCGCGTCGGGCAGGTCTGCCCACAGGTTGTCTTCTGACGGCTCCGGAGTGGCGTCCGGAGTGGCCTCCGGAGCGTCGGTAGGAGTGGCCTCCGGAGTGGGTAGACCGGCCGCGTCGGCGGCCTCGCGGTACGCCTGTCCTGCCGTTTCGTCCTTGTCGGTGTCCGGGGCGACGTTCACGACGTCGGCGGGAGTGGGGGTGGTCATGGCGGTCCTCGCACGGTTGGGGTTGCGGCGGGTGGTGGGCACTGGTGGCTCCTTAACTTGACTGGAAACCCCATCGTATCAGGGGTCTACGTCGGATGTGTCGGTACCCCCCGTTTCCGGCCGGTCTATCGGCCCGGTGTCGGAGGGTGACAGGGCGACTACTTGGGGTGGCATCCTGGGAACAACGCCTACGGTTCCGGTAACACGCTGCCCAATCACGGCGAGCGCTTGCACTATGACGTCCATACGCGCGTTGATAGACGCAAGACTGTTTGCGTGGTTCGAGTCGTTCATAAGGACGTCGTATAGCCACCGTTGGGCAGACGCAGGAAGACGCTGCCCATTCTCACGGGGTATGAGGCCCAATTCTTCCCGTACCACGGTGCGGACGATGCTCTCGACTGTGGCCCTGTCGGTTTCGTTCACTAGCCATTCTCCTGTCCGTTGACCATGCCATTGCCCATAGTCGGCATCATAGGCAGTATTGAAATCGACATGTGAACCGTCAGATAGCCGACGGTTAAAAGTAATCTGGCGTATCCGCGCGGCTGGAAACCACCGACTGTGAGACCAGCTTCCGGTTTGCCAGAAATAGGTAATACGAAGGTCCCTACGTGCGGCAAGGTAGGCGCATACATCATGTTCACCGTAAACGCCGCAACGCCATACCCCGGAAGGATTGACGCCCAAAGCAGCGTAATTACCTTGTACATACCTCGCTACTTTCTCCATTTGTTCGTCGGTTATTACGTCAACGTCAATGGCGAAATAGACGATGCCGTCCGGAGGCCCATTGGCAGCCAACAACGACCGTTGTGCCCATATGCCGTCCTGATATCCGGCTGTGTGTCCGTCATAGGCCCGCGCGGCAGACGACTCGAATATGGTTACTATTCGCTTTCCCCACGCTGCCAGTAGTGCGGCCTCATCACGTTTGAGACATGTTGGGTCGTCCAGATTGGGGCGTAGGTAGCGACATACAAAGTCGTATGGTTCGAGGGATTCGCGGGTCGGCCTCGCACTCGAATAGTCGACCCCTAGCGGCTTAACCGACGACACCATAAAACCTCCTGTAAATAGGTGCGAGGCCCGACCGCATCCCGGACAGTAGGCGGTCGGGCCTCGCTAACACGGGACCTCTGGAATGGGGTTGGTTTCCCTACCCGGCGGACGTGAGGGAAAGCCCGTCCGCCCTTTACCCCGCTCCCGTGTTTCCCTCCTTTCCCTAGGCCCACGGTCCTAGGGGGCATTCCGCCCGTATGGGGGGTGATCCGGTCGGGGCGGAATAGCCACGCTAAGTCTATCAGCTATGACTGTTTGTAGCGGGTTATCGACCAGGTGGACGATGCCACAGTCCGAAACGGACCGTGGCGTCGTCCACCTGGTCGATCCATAGACGGCCATCGATCGATCTCGCCGGCGAGGCCCGAGAGATCATGGCTCCTGAGAAACGAACGTGTAGCGGACGCCGTTAGCCGCCCCCGCTCCGTTGTTCGTAACCACCATCCGAAACCCTCGCCGTGGCATGACCGTTACAAACTTGATTTCCTGTGAGGCCGGAAGCGCCGGACCGATCGTGTAAGTGTCGTCCCAAAATGCTTGACCAGGCGACCCCATAAACAACTGCACTCGAACCGTTTGGGCGGCGGTACCTACAGCCGCAAATCGGATGAGAGCCGACCCGGTAAAGATGGGGATAAACACGGTCGCGGTAGTGCCTGGTCCCGCCCCCGGAATCGACTGCCCCGCCGCTAGAATGTTGTCTGTCGACCCAAACGCAGCAAAGTCCTGTCGGAGGGTAAAACGGGGTACCGCGCGGTTCGTACCCCACAGGTTGTAGGTGACAGTAGAGGCCGCACTGCCAATCGCAGATACGATCTGTAGACGGGCACCCTTAACGGGGGCATTGCAGAACGTGAATTTGCCGGCAAAGTTGCCGGACGGTTCCGATGTAGAAATGTGCTCGAACGTGTCAACCCAAAGGAGATTTGTGGCCGTATCGTCGTACCAAAGGAACTGGTAACGCATCCAATCCCCAGCGGCGGGAAAGGCGGCTACCGCGTCATATCGCACGGCAAACTCAATGGACTGATAGGCCGTGGTATCAAAGAAACCTAGATTGAGGCCGGTCACTCCCACGGCAACGGCGGCCCCGGAAGCGATGTTTACCGGTACGTCGATCTGCCGTACCCCGGTGGTCAAAACCTGTACGGCGATCGTGCTTGCCAGCGTGGAACCGGCGATAGCAAGGGCGATATTCGTCGCCAACGCGGAGGCTAGGATTTCGGCCGCGATGTCCTGCGCGTTGGGGACCAGTCCCTCCGCCCCGGGCAGAATATCGTACTGTTGTGCGCCGGTAGCCGACGCTATCCACCGTTGCTCCGACAGGTCATACGACAGAGACTGATTCGGCGGTATGTGCGCCCCGTAGGCTTTGAGCACACGGGCGTCATTACCTAGGATGATGTCGTCGGTGCCCTGGTTAATAATCAGGCACCGACCCGGGATAATCGGCAGCGTCCTAGGTTGGACGTCACAGGAATAGGTCACCCAAACCAACCGCGCGACGCCCCATGAGAGGCCGCAGGCCGCGTCCCATTCTCGCCACCCGGCCCGGTGCCGCTAGGGGCGGCCTGACGGCGGGGCGGGGCGGTACGGCCACCGGGGGGAGTGGGAGGCTTGCCCTGGTCGTCCGGTTGGATAATCCACGACAGTAGCTCTCCGATAAACCCCAACGCTCCTTTGACGTCCGCCCCTTGTTCGTGGGCATCCTCTGCGTCGTCCAGACGATCGAACAGTTTAGAGCGTTGGTCTTCTGTGATTTTCGCGGTAGTGATCTGACTACGGAGACGGTCAATACGGCCGGACATTGGTCCTCCTAAACGATGCCTACCCACGCTCCCGCGCGGGCCTGGTAGATGGTCGTCAATGCGCCACCATCAGCCTGGAAATAAAACGACCCGTTCTGTGGCATCCCCGACGTCTTAGGGTAGACAGCAGACGGGGCACCCGTACCGAAATACAGGCACATCCCACCGGACGTGCCATGTCCGACCTGAATACCCGACGCATTGTTAGCCGTGTTGTCGGCAGTTGCCGACAACGTACGGAACGATGGGTTAAACACGTCCCCAGGGGGGAACACGCTAAAGCGATCCCCCAACACGGCCGGACCACCCGCTGTAGGAATGGTGAAAATCGGTGCTAGATTCTGGTCGAAAACCTCGAATATCTGGGCGAGGCTAGGACCGCCTACCAGCTTGAGTGCTAGCTCCGTACCTACTTGTGTGATGACTTGTGGGGACGGCAACGGCGAGGCCAACCATGCCGCTATCTGCGCGGGGGTGTAGGTAGCCATCTAGTAGCTACTTTCGACCATGATTGACAGTACGGTGGGGTTAACCAACGTGGGATCGGCTGTGCGTGCCCACAGTTGCGAACGGCTCGACAAAGGAATAGGCACGTTCACGGGGATAAGAAAGCCGATACCGTTGGTGACCTGTGTCTTATCCGGACCGACAATCGCACCTTGTAGCGCGCATATGAGCAACGCACCACGACGACGCGGGTCCGCCGGTAGAATCTCCTCTGTCTGTGTGATTTGCAGGACACGCGCGGAAACAGTCTGCGATGGCGTTTCCGATACGCTGACCGGACCCAATACCTCAACCGGTATTGTCTCCATAGGGTAGTGAGGGTCTGGCGTTTCCTGTAGGACGGACCCAAGAGACGGGGCAGAATCGCCTCTATCGTCGGGGTCAACCGGTGGTGCGTGACGATCCCTCACGGCGACCGATCTCCTCGTCCATAACCTGCCCGTAAACCAGGACCACTTGTGCCACCTGTGCGTCGGAGATTCCCAATCTTCCGGCCGTAACAGCGGTCACGAACTGATAGAAATCGTCGCCATAATCGGGTGTTTCATCGGGTGGTGAACTATCCCCGCGGTTCGATTCCTGGCGCTCTTTAGTCGGCATAGAATGCCTTTCAGGTGGGGTCCGGTTCGTCGGACTTGACAACCCCCGACGAACGCAGCAACTCGACTAGATGTCTGTTGATGGTTTGGAGCGCGTCCTTCTCGTCTATGACCTCTGTTAGCTGACTGTTAACGAGGACATGTACCTCCTCTACTTTCCCGCCCAACCGGACGGTCCGGTAAAAAGCCAATACGCTCGTGAGGGTGGTGAGGACAATGCCTACCCCGATACCGACCTGTGTCAGGATTTCAATCACGATAGGCGCGTCCATTTCTTTGTCTGTTCGTTGCAGGCCCATTTCTCGGTAAACTTGCCGGGTGCCTGACTGTGATTCGGACCGACACCCGGGCACGGCACCCGGTCGGTAATGGACGAACCGCCGATGAAAATCGCCTGCCCTGGCGCGGCAGGATCGGGTCCAAATGTGCCAGTCTTGTCGAACTGGACTTTGCCGCGTGCCGCTGTAGACGGATCGACACCGCGCAACATGGCCTTGATACCGTCGCCTAGTGGCACGTCTTTGATGCCGAAATAGATAAGGAGTGTTCCGGCGGCTACGGAGGCAACACCGATCCCGTTAATACCCGGGGTCTTGGGCACGGCGTACCATCTCCTGTCTACGGCGTTGGCACCCGGAACAACGGCGACCCCACTCGACATAGCCGACCGCTAGCAACGGGGATACCACGGCGGCCCCGATGAGGCCGATACACAGTCGCCATTCCCATGTCATCCCATTGCTCCTTTGAGACTGGTCGGCAGGGTGCCGCGTGCCATAATCGACACTCCCCCGATAACCATGGTTGCCCCTAGGGTGACCTCGAGAATGCGTAGCCAATTGGTCGGGTCGATAATCCACAGTGCGGCCTTGCCCATGAGGCAGGCCACATAGCCGAGCGCCGCACCGACGTCCGCCCCTGCCCCGGTCACCCCCTTCAATACCCCGCCGATAATGGGGATGCTCCCGCCGACACCCTTGTGGGACTGGTAGGTGCATTGATAGTCGTCGCCACCCCCGGTATCTGTCGACGTGTCGGAGCTACCGCCAGCGCTGCCCGTAGACCCGGTGGACCCGGACGCCTTCAGTAGGGCATCTTTCTGCGCGGGAGTGAGCTTGCCGACCCGGGCGGCCGCAGCCAATGCCGCCCCCATAGACGCGCGGAATGCGCCACTACCCCCGCCGTAGGAAGTGGCCCATGCATTCCAACCCTGCCCCCGGTAGATGGCGAGCGCCGCGCGGGCATTGGTCCGCGCGTCGTACAGTTGTTCGTTCGAGGACAGGCCGAATTGTGCGCGGCGTGCGGGACCCAAGGCGCCTATCATGTTGATTTGCCATAGGCCGTAGCTGTTATCGCCGGTGCCAGCATTGCCGTTGTGTGCGTACCGGTCACGTCCGGATTCGGGCACGGTCATGGCCGTGAATATCACGGCCTCTGCCGGGGTCGCGCCAGCTTCCCTAATGACCGCGTAGATTTGGTCAAAGGAGAGAACATCACTAGGCACGGATAGCCACCCTCACAGTCCTGACAAGCACGTACGTTGTGCCGTCCCACCGGTACACGTTGATATCACGCCAGTAGCGAACCTCTTTCTGCGTGCGTTGTCTGGTTCGTTTCACATAGCGTCCGCGTCGGCAGCACTCGGGTCGGGAACCGATTGCATGGGGATAACGTTTGACGCGAACCCGGTAAGCGGGTTTGTGTAGTTCGAGTGGCGCGCAAGCCATGACATCGCCACAATCATGCCCGCACCGACGGTAAAGATGGTCGGGTCTTTCGCCAGTAGTGAGATCCCGGAAACGATAGCCGCCGATGTCCACGCGGCCGATCGTTCCGCTGAGTCGAGATCAGGGTCTCCGGAAGGGGCAGACCGCATGTCCGCGTGGTTTGGCAGTACACGGCCGTAGATGCCGATAACCACCCCACCGACCGCGAGTGCCATAGGCAGAGAAACGTTTGGAGCAAGCACGGTGCATATTCCTTCCTACGGGGGAACAATGAACTTGTGCCCACCGAGCACAGTTGTCTTACCGCGCCAGGATGGGTTAGCCATGACCAGTTTGCGCAAGGCGGCCTCTACCGCGTTGGGGTTGCTGCGTAGCTCCGGTTTGACGGTAAACGACGCCACATAGCGCGCGGATACTGCCTGATTGAACGCGCCAGGAATGACATGCACACCGGGGCCAAGGTACGAACCGCCTATGACAGTCGTACCCCCGCCGGTAGCGGGAGGGTCTGTCGTGGTGACAGGTGGCGCGGTACCCTCAATGATCTGATAGGTACCGATAGGCGGTAGACCGGTCATGGCAATTGCGGTACGAATCAGATCGGCCTCTGCCGGAATCAGCGATTTGCGGCCTAGGTATTTGCCGATAGCCACGGACGCCATGATGGGATCGAACCCGACGTTGGTGACGTTGTTCATTGCGGCTAGTGCCCACTCGGCATTTGTGGACGGTGTCGAGACGTAGGACTGTCCTCCGGTGTAATACCCCTGAGACCCAGCGGCACCACCATAGGTATCGTTCGTCCCTTGCTGGTAGCCGTAACCGGACCCCGTGTCGGCTACGGCAGACGTGTCAACGGCCGGAACCTCTGCGGCCGATGCTGCCAGATTCTGCCGGTGTCGCCACCACAGAAAACCGACCACCAGAGTACCGCCGACTGCCGCAATAGCTGGGCCTTTAGGCACCGGCCCGATTCCGGGCAGATTAATGGTACCCATTACAACCCCCAGCTATTGAGGGATTCACCCTCCGGATAGACCTGTGATCCGTCATTGACGGCGGCCTCATCCCACGGAATAGGCTGCCGACGCATCATCGGTGTCAGATAGTTCCCTACCCGCGTGTTCGCCAACGCCGCGTATGGCGACACATTGAGGTTCGTACCCGCCGGACTGTTGCCCGCTGTTCGAGCCGTGTGCAGCCATAGCGGTCTGGCATCATGCGCCCATCGGTGCATCGGGAAACGGCGGTTAAGCCATCGGTAGACCCGGTACCCATCGTGAGTGGACCCTGCCCACGACACATTTGCACCACCCTTGCCATCGCTAGGTGTGTGCTTTGCCTCGTTACTGACAGGGTTCATAGCGGGGTAGCCGTAAGCGCCGACTACCAATTCCGCTTGCGAGCCGACCGCACCGGGGGCAACGGTGCGGCGTTCCGTCTCGTCTTTCTGGTCCGACTGGACCGTGCGGGGAATGTCGCGGTGTTTGACGGCCGGTACACCTAGGTCCCTATAGTGCAAAGGAACCGGGGTAACGACGTCGCTAGGTAGGCCCGGAACATGCGGGTTAGATTCCGACCTACCTGTCTCGTCTAGGCCATGGTCCTCCGGTTCGTTGTCCATCGGTTCGGTGGACGTCTGTACGGCCACCCCGCTGTAGAGGTCGGAATCCTCGTCGTACGTCGTCGGTGGCGGATAGTCCGCGCGCATACCCGCCCGTAGCAGTAGGCGTGCGGGAGCGGTATCTCCCACTCCGTGCGCGCCCTTGTCCCACTCGGTCATGTGGCGGACAGAATCAGCCGATCCCAACGGGGATACCTGGTCGGTCCGTCCCATAGCGCGAGTGCGCCATAGCCCGGTATAGGGCAAGTTCCTGCCCCCCTAGAGCTTGCGGACAGTCCCCAGCAAGAGGGAAGCGATGGCAAAACCAATGCCAAGCCCAACCCCTAGAATGACTGCCTCTTTGATATTCGAGCTACCCATCCTTTTACCCTCCTCAGTAGGCCCGGGGTGTAGACGTGCCCATGGCCGTGCCTTGGGCACGGGTCACGAGACGTCCAAACGAGTCGATAACTTGGGGGGTCTGGCGACGCGGCAGAATCAGCGTCGTCACCAGGCCGGTAATCGCGATAAGCATCGCGATTTTTTGCACTCCTTGCATTTACCCTCCCATGTATTTCTCGAGGCTTACAACCGGCGCCGGAACGGCGGGGTTAAGCGGCACGAACAACACGGCAACCAGCATCGTGTACGCGACCACTACCGCGATGTTCCCAACCACCTTTTCCGCGCCACCAAACGCAAGGGCAGTAATCCCGGTACCTACAACTACCTTGACGAACGTACCGGGGTCTAGATGGTCGTTAATCAGGTCGTTGGCAACCGTGATAGTGCCTACGGCGAGGATCGGTCCGGTTGTCCGCGCCATAGCTAACGGACTGCCCCCAGCAGTTTCGGCACCACGATGGCACCGACCAGCAGACCGACCCAAAATGCGCCACTCTTAACCATGCCCATAGCTACCCTCCTAAACGGTAAGCTGGGCGTCGTCGCCGTTTGCCGGGGCGACGTCGTTGGTAATGATGGTGAGCGTATGTGCGCCCGCACCGCCGATCGTGCCTTGGGCCTCGATACGCGCGGCACTGGACGTCGCCAGATAGCCGCGTCGGGTTTCCCAACCAGGCTTGTGCGTGAAATCGCGGCAATACGGCTCCACATAGACGCCGTTGTCCTTCGAGGCCACTCCGATCGACGCCCCGGTGTAGTTGTCCGCAATGGACACCGGAGTCGCGGTAACCGACCCGCTAGGCGACGCCCCAAGGTAGCCATCGTTCGCCATACGCTGACGCCAGATATCGCGCAGTCTGGTAATCAGCGTGTTGCCTTCAACGCGCAACAGGAACGGGTCGGGGAAGTCGGTTTCACCACCCGACCGTGTGAGAGTCGTATCGCGCAGAACGACGATATGGTTTCGGATCAGATAGCCGACCCGGTCAAATTTCTGCCGCAGCGAACCAGCCGAAACCAGGTAGTCAACCTTGGACCAATACTGCGTGGTCTGCACTGCCGGTGGGTTTTGCGCAAGAGGCCGACCCTTAAGGTCGGTCTGGTCCGGCTCCCACCAGTCCGACTGTTCGATGCGGGTACGGACGCTACCCAGGGTGGTCGGCGGGGTGGTATAAATGCTGCCCGACGCTGCCAGACGAATACGCACCTTGAACATGGCCGTACCCGACTTGTTCGGCAGCGCGCCGAGCGAGTCACGCTGTACAAGCTCGACAGGGATACGGAGGCAGAACGCCGTACTGGACGCCGTAGCGTTCGTGCCCGTCAGGGTGTCGGACCGGTAGACCGGCGACAGTCGGGGGTCGTCACAGAACGTGTACCCGCCGTACTTGTTCGCAATCATGAGATCCCATCCTGTGAACGGACCCAGGATGGGGGCATTGTTGACATCCTCGAATGTGATCGTGTCGATAATCGACCACGGGTAGTCTTCCTTGACGACCACCGTAGCAACGGCGTTAGCCGCTACCGTGTAGTTGAGGAGAACAAAGAGGTTTTGCAGGAATCCGGCCGGTGGGACATTGAGTACCGGCAGGTCTTGCGTAGATGTGGTGAGGTTCCGCGTGTCGTCATAGTCGATTTCGTCCGTCGACTGGACACCGATACGGAATGCCCTAGCGGGGGGTGGTGCCCCTCTGCCGTTTGGCTGCGGCCTCGCTTGCTGTGCTCCTCGCTGAGATGGCATAACGGGTGTAGTCAAGGCAAGATGCCTTTCTATCAGGGATCGACCACGGCCATATATGGCCCCGATCGGCGCAGATAGAGAAACTGGTATTGCCGCAGATTCAAGACGATGTTAGATACCAACTTGGGATCTACCCCGCCGATCTCGCCGTACCGGTCTCTATCACGTTTGTCAGGATCGTGCGCCAGGAAGATATGCTCAGCGTTTGAATACGCGAACAAAGGCACGTTGTATGGTCGTTGGGACGCAGTCCACAGTCCACAACCCATAGCCGCACCACGCGACCAGACCGCACTTAGCTCCCGCTCTAGGTGTAGTTCCTTTGTGAGGCCGTATACTTCGTCGCCAAATACGCACCGGTCACCGTGCTTGTAAGAGTCCAGAATAGCCGCACGGAATACGGCCTCTAGATGCTTGTCATCCTTCTCAGGGTCAAACGTGTGCTTGGGCCACACAGTCCACCCGCGCACAGATTCGTCCCGTGTGCGATGCCAGAAACGAGACCATAGGTCTTTGAGATCGACCCGGTGGTAAAGGGGCGGAGGCCAGATGGCAACCGTCTGATATTTGACGTGCTTGGACCAGGCCGTCACGGTCGCATCGCGGGGTTTCATGACCAGGACCAAACCCGGCAGTTTCTTGCTGGTCGTCTGGTCCAACAGGTCGTACGCGAGGGTCGTCTTACCGCATTGTGTGGGACCTAGCAAAGTGACATGGTCGCCTTGCTTGTAGTCCCAATAATTCTCGAGGAAATCGTCTCGGGCAATGGTGACAACCCTAGGCCGCGGGACTAGTTCACCCTCTTGTGAACTATCCCCGCGGTACGGGGTCGTCTCCATTGTTGTCACCAGATTTGCTCGAGATTCCTAGGCATAATCAGACCCGGTCCGGCGGGGTCCGACACCCGCATACCCGCGTCGTACGCCGCGCGGGTAAACCGTAGGAATGACGCCGCGTGAATCAGCGGCATGCCATCGTGCGGGATTTTGATGTACGCACACTGTGACTCGTGGAACTGGTGGTCTACAGCGTGGGCACGGGTGTCGTACACAACCCCGTCCGAACCGCCGTCAGACAGCCGTATGGCGCACCACCCGCGATTGCCGAACCCGGCGGCTACGTGCATGTTGACGATGTCAGAACAGCGCTTAGCCGCGTCCACCAGGTCGGGCGTAAGGGGGTTGTGTGTCATGATGCCCTGCCGTTGGAGCTAGGGTCGGGAGCCGTCTTACGGCGGCCTCGCTTGAACATGCGAGTGACAAACGAGAATCTGGCAGGCTTACGCTTCCCGACCACCATGAGAGCGGGAGCGTAGACGGATACCAAATCTCCCCACATAGATGTCGTGAGGACCGCCTGCCACCCCTTGTTAACAGCGGGTACATTCGATGCGATGTTCGCCCATGCCCGTCCGGCCGGTTTGGCGATACCCTCGAAATCCTGGGGATGCTCACCGGACAGGATCGCCTGTACTTTCTCCGGCCCCATAAACACGGCGGCTAGTTCGAGGTCGCCACGCATAAGGCAGACCCCACCTAGCGTGTTGTGGAAATCCTCAATGCCTTGCGCAAGATTGGGCTTACGGACCCGGGTTTCACCCTTACCGGAGGCCGGTTGACCGCCGCAGTCAGTGCAATGCTTGGGGATGCGCTTGCGACGCCCGGTAGGAGTGGCACCGGGCGGCCGATAGGTGGGCTTGCCACAGGTGGCGCATTGTCCGATGTCTTCAGAGGCCGCCGCCGTGTGGGCCTCGTATTCGTCGCCTATCGGTATGGTGTCGTCCAACGTCTCGCTAGGCGGTAGTGCTGTGTAGTCGTCAATCGCGGTCATATTCTCTCCTTTAGCCGACCGGTATCAGCGGTAAAGGAGATCACACAGTAGCGACAAACCGTGCGTTTTAAACCCACCGATACCGGCCGGTAGCTGCATTGTACACCTTCCCCACCGGGTTTGTCGGGATTAGATGATCTACCGCGCGGCCTCGTGGACCAGCCACGGTCCGTTTCGGACGGTGGCGTCGCCCACCTGGTCGATCCATAGATGGGCGTCGATCGACCTCGCCGGCGAGGACCAACATCAACTAATCCCCACTTACTTAGTAGGGAATGTTGTCCGATCATTGTGAATGGGGTAGCCAAGCATTCCTGGTGATCGTCATGGTACAATCCGGCGAGAGGGATCATACGCTCCCTTTCACCCTACGGAAGGACAGTAGCGACATGGCAAACAAAGACCCACAACCGGCAGGGAAAGGCGAGGCCGTAGACCAGGTGGACCGGACCACCGGAGAGATAGCTCCGACCGGCCTCA
>Ga0137463_1000497_pt1 | contig 13471 bp, 10 predicted proteins | sample EasRivERMGT800_2_FD_102333 | JGI IMG/M metagenome (GOLD analysis project Ga0137463, IMG submission 102333) | Soil microbial communities from meander-bound floodplain in the East River, Colorado, USA - East River MetaG ERMGT800_2 | ecosystem: Environmental > Terrestrial > Soil > Floodplain ...
CTCGTGGTTCTTGAACGGCTCCAGCGTGTCCAGGCGGCGCCCGGACGTGGCCTCGATGATGATGCGCAGCGCCGGGTTGATGTTGGCCGCCAGGAAGGACTGCAGCGGGAATCGCTGCTGGCTCACGTCGCCCAGGTCGATGGACTGCGGCGAGGTCGAGAACGGGTTGACGCCTTGCGTGCCGAGCGCCCAGACGATGTTCTGCGGCAGGCCGCCAGCCTTCTGCAGCTCGCTCCAGAGCGGGATGTAGCCAGCCGCCCAGGTGGGGAACACGCCGTGCTTCTTGCGGTACTCGTCAGCCATGTACGCCGTCTGCTGTAGGAACAGCGTGCGGCCCGGGTACTTCGTCGGCATCGTCCACCACGTGAGGTGGATCATGTGACCCACCCAGCGGTGGAACAGGAAGCTCGTGGCCAGCGCCGGGTCGTACTTGCTGGTGCGGAACATGTCGCCGAACATCTGCGTGGCCTTCTTCTGCCACTCGAAAGCGTCCGGGTTCTTGCCCTGCGCGGCGTCCTCCAGGTACTTGCCCCACGCCTCATCCATGCGGCCGACGCGGTTGAACCAGTGCAGCCCGTTTTCCTTCTTGAATGCGCGCTTGGCGTGCAGGAGGTAGACCATCAGGTTGCCGTTGTCCTCGGCGAACGTGTTGTTGTGCCGCAGGAACGCGTGCCAGCCGACCATCTTCGCGCTCGGCTTCTCCATGACGTTGCCGCTCATGCCCTTCTTGCGGAGCGTGTGCATGACGCGCTCCGGGTGGTTGCGCAGCGTCCACACCGACTCGTACCAGGTACGGATGCCAGCGCCCTGCACGGCGGCCAGGATCGGGTTGCCGAGCGCGTTGTTGACCAGTGTGCGCGGCAGGCTGAACAGCATCCAGCGACGGTACGTGTTCGTGGCGCGCAACAGCGGGTTGATCGTGTTCTCCGGGTCGCTGCGCTTCAGCTCGCGCTGCACCCAGTCCTTCAGGTCGCGCGTCATCAGCACGTCGTTCTCTCCCACGAGCTGGCCTTCGTGCGACGTGGCGCCCGTCTCGCGCCACTCGCGCATGAGCTGCTCCACCTCGTCAGCGTTCTTCGACGTGCGCTGCAGGTTGTCGAACAGGTCCTTGTCGACCTTGAACCAGCCGGGCGGCACGGTGCTGTCCACGGGCGGGTTCTCGATGAACAGCGGGCTGTCTGACAGGCCCTTGAACAGCGCTCCACTCACGGCTTTGCGGCTCAGGCCCTCCAGGTCGCGGGCGACCAGGAAGTGCATGTCCTTGGTGTAGTCGCCCTGCGCCCACTGCGTGCCCGCACTGACGCGCACAGGCTGCAGGCCGTAGCGCGTGTCGGGCTTGTGCATGTGGAGGTGGTACGGGTTGTGCCCGAGGCGCTCGCCCTCGTCGCGGAACGCGCGCAGTGAGCGGCGGTACAGCGCCTCGGCGCGGTCGAAGCGGTGAGCTACCTCGATGTCCTTGCTGGTGAGGTCCCGGAAGCGCGCGGCGGAGTCCTCCGCGATGCGCTGCGCCCCGGCGATCTGGGATCCGTAGTTCGTCTCGCGGTCGAGCGCGTCCTGCACGGCGATCTTGACCAGCTCGTGCTGGTGCGGCTGCAGGCGGCCGTGGAACGTGCGCTCGATGATGTTGCTGACCTCGCGGTCGCCCAGCTCGTAGAGGTCGATGCCCAGGTTCAGCTTCTCGTGCTGGCGCATGGCTCCGAGCAGGTCATCGCTGGGCTGGAAGCCATCCTCCAGGTTCGTGACGGCGTCCTGCAGGTCCTTCTCCAGCGCGTCGATCGTGGTCTTGCCGCGCTTGTGGATCTTCGCCGACTCCAGCGCTCGTTCCTTGCGCTGCAGAACCCCGCGAGCTTTCTGCTGGAACTCGGCCTTCTCGTCGCGCGTCTGAGCTTCGATGCGTTGCGCCAGGTCCGCGTTGTGGGAGTGCTCACCCGTGCGCGCGAACGCGCGGCGCTGGTTCAGTGCGCTGGAGGCGTCGCGCACGGCACGACTGAGCGCACGATCGTCCACCCCGGCACTGACAGCGTCACCCACGGGGTCTCCGCCGCGCGTGGCGACGCGCTGCATGCGCTCCATGACGCGCGCCTGCTGCTGCTGGGCGCGCAAGATGAGCTGCCGCGCGAAGCGGTTGCGGCCCACCTCGTGCTCCGAGACGTGCGTGCGGACATCCTTGCTGGCCGGGAGGTTCAGGGCCTCGTCAACGCCCGCGTCTCCGGTGATGCCGTGGTAGGCGGCGCGGGCCTGCAGGAACTCCTCGCGCGCCGGGATCACCTTCTGCGCGATGTGCCAGGCGGGCGTGCCCTCCGCGCCGCCGTACTTCATGCCGGGGCCTTCGGTCTTGTCCACCACCGCGAGGCGGTACTGCCAGTCGCCGAACAGGCGGCCCTTCTCGTCGATGATGCCCTGCTTCTCCAGCATCTCGCCCGACACGGCGGAAGCCTTGCGCGCCGCGTCGGCGACGGCCGTCTCCTCCGGCGTCATGTTCTGAGGGTCGATCGGCGTGTGCTCGCCGGAGAACTTGGCCTTGTCCTGCTGCGCCTTGGCCGTGATGTCCTGCAGGTCCTTGGCGTCCTTCAAGTACGCCTTGGCGTCGTCGGCGCGGCCGTCCGCAGTAGCCTCCGCGGCCTTCTGCTTGAACTGCTCGATCTTGCCGAGCGTGTCCGCGTGCGTCTGCTCGTAGTAGTAGGCGAGCTGATCGCTAGGGATGGCGGATCCGGAGTGCACCACGACGCGCTCGATGTGACGCTCCTGCCCGCCCCAGCCCTTCATCAGGTGCCTCACGAACGGGTGCTCGCGAATCGACTTCAGGTACGCGACGCCCGCCAGGTGCGGGTCGCGGCCAGCGCGCAGGCGGGCGCGCATGTGCGCGTCGTTCAGGAGCTTGTCCTGGATGCGTTGCTCCAGCGCGTGACCGGCGCGGCCAGGCAGGGCGCCGACGGCGCGGCCCGCCTCCACGACCGGGTTCTTGGCCGTGTCGCGCAGCGCCTCGATGCGCGCTCGTTCCACCGGGTGCCGCGAGCGTGCCAGCAGCACGTCGTGCAGCGCGTGGGCGGGCCGCATCAGGATGTTCTCGCTCGCCGGGATGGCGACCCGCTCGGAGCCTGCCTTCTTCAGGCCGCCCTCGACGGCACGCGCCGTGGCGGGCAGCGTCACCTCGCGGATCGGCTGCATGCCGGACACGCGACCCAGGCGGATACCAGCCCAGCGCGCGGCGGGCGCGACGGTCAGCGCCGTGCCGACCGGCTTCTCGTACAGGTTCTCCAGCCAGGGACGGTCACCGACCCACGGGGCGAGCTGGATGAAGCCCTCTGCCATCTGTCCAGCCTGACGGAACAGCGGCTGGGGGCTGCGCTGCTGGATGGACTTCCCGATCGTGTCAGCCATCAACGCGGGCGCGTTCAGCAGGGCGGCTTGCGCGGCGGCGTCCTGCGCAGCGTTGCGGAAGAAGCCGGTCACGGACTTCTCGTTCTTGATGAACGCCCGCGCGATGAGCTGCGGGTCGTTCCACATCAACACGTCCTTCTCGTTGTAGCCGTTCTTCACGGCCAACCCAGTGAGGTACTTGCGGTACGGCGTGCCGAGGGAGTACTCGCCGTACTTCTGGGTGTCCGACAGATCGGACAGCGGCACGCGCTCCTGGCCCTTCGGCACCGCGCCCTGCGCTGCCGGGTCGAGCCACTTCTTCAGCACCGTGGCCTTCGTGGCGGGGTGGCCCGTGCCGAGCGCGCCGGGCAGAGCCTTCGTGACCCACTCGTTCACCGTGCGGCCCAGGCCCAGGCCCGGAGCGAGCATGCCCAGCGTCTGCTCTGCGGCCTGGTTGAGGTGCAGGCCCTTGTAGCGGCTGCCGATGTCGAGCGTCGGGCGGGACTGCTCCGCGATGTTAGATCCCAGCCCGCGGCCCTTCACGAACTTCGGCGCGGGCCGGTCACGCTTGTCCGGCGGCGTGCGTCCCGACGTGAGGCCGCCGGGCACCGTCAGGGTCTGCGGCATGCGATCGCGGTCGCTCAGGCGCAGGTGGCGGCTTCCAGCCACGTCCTGCTGCCCCAGGTACTCATCCAGGCGCTGCGAGTCGGAGAGCAAGCCTCCGTGCGTCAGGCGCTGCGTGCGCGTGCGCGCGGACGCGAGCAGGCCCGGGTCGTACTCGCCCTTGACCTTAGCCTTATCCCTCTGCCCGAGGGAACGCACCGGGGCCAGGCCGTGCTGCGCGGCGACGCGCTCCTGGATGACCTTCTTCTCCGCCGCGTCCTGGCGCTTGGCGAAGATCGCGTCGTTGCGTTTCGCTTGCAGGCCCTCCTGCCGCTTGCGCTCCGCCTGCGCCGCGGACTTCTTCTTCGCCGCGGCGTTGGCGGCGCGCTGCGCCACCGTCGGCTTCAGGAAGGCGTGCTTCAGCATCACCGGCTTGTCCGACGCGGGGGTCGAGCCTGTCAGGCGGGGAGGCATCAGCTACCCGGAGGCGCTCCGAACATCTGGCGGAACATGCGCTTCAGCTCAGGCGTGGACACCTTGTCTGCGCCCAGCGTCTCGTTCTGGGCCATGAGGTAGCGCCACGCCTTCAGGCGGCGCGTGGACTCGCCGTACTTGCCCGTGACCTGGCCAGTGGTGTTCGGCACGGGCTGGGCGCTCTTGTCCTGGCTCCACGTGCCAGCCGGGATCGGTCCGAGCGGCGTGCCGGGATGCGCCGCGATGTACGCGTCGCGCTGCCTGCGCACCTCCTGCAGCGTCGGGGCCGTGAATACCTTGTCGTCCGTCGGGATCTTCGGAGCGCCGGGCAGAGTCGGGTGCTTCATGTGGATCGTGACCGTCCACAGGCCCGATCCCTTCGTGCCGCCCTTGTCCTTGTAGAGGTCCGCAGCGTCCTTGAAGAACTTCTGCAGTGCCGCACGGCTGGCCGGACTCTTGGCCTTGAGCTTCTGCTCGTTCAGCTTGATGGTGGCCGCGGCCTTCTCCTCGGAGATGTCCGAGTTGCGAGCCGCGGCGGCCTCGTTGGCGCGGTTGTGGCGCTGCGTCTCGGCGAACTTGGCCGCGTCGACGCCGCCCTTATGGCCTTGCACGAGCGCGGCCAGCTCGCTCTTGTACTGCTCGACGGCCAGCTCGTAACGGTCCTTGAAGGTGCTGGCCTGCAGCTCCGGCAGGCCAGCGTTGATCTTCTGCTTCGCGGTGCGCAGGTCGTCGAGTGCCGTGTTCTGCGCGTTGTTGACGCGCGTCATGGCCTCGGAGCCCTGCGCCGTCGCATACGGCACGAGGCTGTGCAGGAAGTTCGCAGCAGACGTGCCATAGGCCGAGACAGGCATGCCCACAGCGGTGGGAGCAACGTTCGTGCCCGGCAGGCTGCCGGGCGCCGCCCCGGCCAGAGCTGCACTGCCCGTGACCCCCGCGTCGCCCGCGGCTCCGGCGGTCTGGGCCATCTGCGCCAGGCCGTTGGACATGCTGACCTGGTACTCGCCAGCCTTCTCCAGCCAGGCGCGGTGCGCGTCCACGAGGTTCGCGATGTCCTGGCGCTGGCCGCCGTACTGAGTGGAGAGCTGCTGTTCGCTGGGCAGCGCACCCTGCATCTTCTGGATCGACTTCCAGGCTTCGGCGTTTGCCTTGGCGCGGATCTCCTGCGAGGAGGGCATCTTCGGCTCGCCCGTGACCGGGTCGACGCCTTCCTGCCCGGCGTAGGGGTGGTTCTTGTTCCAGCGCGCCTCGGTGTACGACTTCCAGCCAGCGCTGCCAGCCTTCGGAGCGCCGCCGGGAGCGGGCAGCTTCGGCTGCTTCACGATGGTCGCATGTCCGCCGCGGGCGGGGGGGCGGTAGAGCGGGTTCGGAGCCATCAGAGTGCTCTCCCGGACGAGCCCAGCTTCTTAGCCGTGGGCGGTTTCGTGAGGCTTCCGGCCTCGGGGCCGGTGCGGATGTACGGGCCTTGCGGGATCGGCGTGTTCGTGCCCACGCCGATCGGCTGGCCGAGCGGAGCGACCTGGCCGGGAGTGCGCGCAGGCTCGCTCGGGGCGGGCGGCGGCGCGATCGGGTCAGCCTCCAGGCTGCCGAAGATGTCGCCGATCTGCGAGTTGTAGTCGCCCAGACTGCCGCTGATCTCCTGGCCCTGAGCCAGCAGGGCGTCCGCGACGTTGTGCTTGTAGTTCTCGTTATTCGCGTTGATCGCGCCCACGGCCGCGCCGGACTCTTCCAGGCCAGCCGCGTTGGCTTCGTTGATCGCGCCGTGCTCTCCCTCCGTGCGGCCCTTCAGAAGCATGTTGGCGACACTGTAGGGGTTGGCCTCGATGTTACCGACGCCGTACGCGTCGCCGGGCGTGCCGAAGCCGTACTTGAATAGCGTGTCGTGGATCTTGTTCTTGAACAGGGCCGTGGCCGGAGTGAAGCGCGGGTCACCGACCACGCGGCTGTACTTAGGGTCCGCAGCCCAGGTGTCCCAGATGCTCACTGGTTATCACTCCCGAAGGTGGAGATTCGATGGGCGAACATCGTCTGCTCGAACCAGGCGATGTCGCTCGCGCCGCTCGCCCCGAGGGATCCAGCGACACCGTTGGTCTGGTAGAGGCGCATGCGGATGCACTGCCCCGCGTTCATGTAGGTGGGTGCCGTGCAGTGCGTGACGCAGATGTTGTTGTCATTGCTGGGTGTCTCGGCGCGACAAACGACTCGGCTCGTGACGACGAAGCCCGAGTTGACGGGGCCGATTCTGGGGTCGTACTGATTGATGTCCATGAGCCTGCGGCCGTCCGAGCGCCCACCCAGGTCCCAGTCGAATGACCCCCCGATCATGTAGATACCGGCTGTGTTGATGAAGATCGCCGAGTCATCGGAGGCTGCGTTGAACATGCCGTCATTGTCGTAGACAACGACATTCCAGCCGCCCGTGTTGGCCGCACCGCCTCCCAGGAAGGCGTTTTTGCTGGTGATCCCGTACTGAGTGTTGGCGTGCGGGATGTCCGACTGGGTGGTCTTGATGACCCGGCAGCGCGGCTGATTTAGGATGCGCTGCGAGACGGCATCGTCCTGTCCGCCTCGGCCGGTCGCGTGGAAGCGCGCCGGGTCACCCGCCTCGCGCACGCTCTCGATGTCCCCGGAGGTGACGCCGCTCAGGTTCGGCACATTCTCCCACGGGTCGCGGCGGTCACTCGGCATGCGGGTCACGCTCCGACCAGGAGTGGGTGATGCCGTACAGCTCGAAGCTGTCCGCCCCGGCGGTGCCGCCGGAGTCCGTGTCGTTGATGCGGTAGACCATGGCGGAGTTGTTGGAATGCGCGCCCTGGCTCACGGCGTCGAGCGGGATGTCTCGCTGGTCGAGGTTCTGGATCGTGCCGCCCGAGGTGTAGGCGGCGTTGCCGATCGAGGCCATGAGAGTGACGGTCGTGGCGCTCACGGCCTGCACGCGCCAGGGGCCGTTGGCGGCCGTGTTGCCGCCCACGCCCTGCACGTGCACCCAGGAGTCGACCTTGATGTCGTGCGTGCCGCAGGTTACGACGATCGGCGTCGCGTTGGTCGCTGCCGTGATGGTGTACACGTCCTGGCGGGGCAGGAAGTAGTTCGTCCCGCCAGCGGGGATCTCGCTCGCGTCGAGGATCGCGGCGGGCGTGACGGCCACAGCCGCGCCGCCGATGTTCTCGTACTCGACGGTGGCCTTCTCCCAGACCTTCTGCATCGTCGGGGAGTCCTCGGCGTAGGAGCGCGTGACGGCCTCGAAGTTGACGACCGTGCCCTCCGAGTCGTTACGGTTCGCGCTGGTCGGGTCGAGCATCTTGTCGAGCTGAACGAGCTGTCCGTTCGTGACGGCGCGCGCCGCGGTGGGCATCCACTTCAGCGCGAACGTGCGCGACGGCGCGCCCGGGTCCTGAACTCCGGCGGTGGAGAGCCAGGCCGCGGTCGTGCCTCCCGGGCCAGCGGTCGCCAGGCCCGCGAGCGTCGAGACGGCCAGCGTGTCGAGGTTGATCAGCAGCGCCCAGCCGTTGTTTCCCGAGTCGCTCTGCTGGCCGGAGATGTAGTAATGGTTGCCGCGGATGATGGCGGAGCCGTAAATCTTGAAGAAGCCCGGGTTGAAGGACACCAGGGCCTTCCAGTAGTTCGCCATGCGGCCCTGCAGGACCGGACGCATCGACTGGCCGTCCGTGACAAAGATGCCCTCCTCGTTGGCGAACACCAGGCCGCGCGAGGTGCGCTGCAGGCTCTGCTCCGTGATGCAGCCCACGCTGTTGGGGATCTCGCGCACCGCCCACGTGATGGACGACGTGGTCCCGTACTGGGTCGACAGGTTGCCGGTCAGGCGATAGGCGCGGAAGGGCGAGAAGATGATCGCGTCTCCGAATCCCGTGGGGCTCATGGCCGTGATCGGGTCAGCGCCCGGCACGTCGAAGTAGTTCAGGGCGGGGTAGCCGTTGTTCGTCAGGAACACGGCGCCCTGCCAGATTCCCTGCGCCGGGTCGCCTCCCGCGTCGCCTTCCAGCAGGGTGCTGGAGAAAATCACGCGGCGGGGATGGTTCTCGACGCGCGTTCCGGCGCTGTCGCCGATGTAGATGTTGCCGAAGCACGCGCGGCCCTGGAAGCTCATGCCGCACTGGCCGCACATCTTGTTGCCGCCACCCGTGATGCCTGCGGCGTTCGATGCCTCCCAGGCGCTCTCTGCGTACCCGAAGGACGGCGTGAACGAGCGCGTGGGGGTCGGGTACACGTCGATCGCCGTGCTGGACTGGATGTTGATGATGCGGCCCACGTAGTAGTTGTCTACCCCCGCGTTGTCGGTCAGGAAGATGATGGTCCCGACCTCCATCTTCGTGGTCGGGTTGTCGGCCACGTTGACGGGGATGCGCTTCAGGCCAGCGGTGATCACGCACGTCGCGGGGTTCGCGAGGCTGAAGGCGTTGACCGTGCCCTTGGCGCCAGCGACGGCGATCACGCCCGGGTTGCTCAGGCCGCTCGTGGGCACCCAGTTGGGGAACACCAGGAAGCCGTAGTGCTGGAACGGCTTGCCTGCGCCGTTAGCGGTTACGGAGGGCGGCAGCCAGCCGTTGGATTGCAGCACCGTGTAGACCCCGGTGGTGTGGTTCATGTAGGCCAGGTTGGTGGCTCCGGAGACGCCGAACACGTAGAAGATCGGCGTGGCCGTGTCGTCCACCAGGGCGCCCATGTACTGCGCGCCCGTGTTCGTGACGCCGGAGAATCCGGTGATTCCGCCGCGCTTGCGCGTGATGCCGATCTTGTCGAACAGCATGTTCTTGGCCGAGAACAGGGCTCCCTCGGGCGTCAGGAAGCTGGCCTCATCCTGGATGGCGCCCTGGCCGAAGTCACGATGCTGCGCGGTCGGCATTTACGAGGCCCGGTCGTACGGCCGGGTGGCCAGGTCGAGGGTCGCCGGGTTCTGGCCCGTGATCGGGTAGATCGAGGCGTACGGCGCCTGGATCAGCAGGACGCGGTCGCGGCCACGCATGCCGCCGTCCGCGACGATCGCCTCCGCGATGCGTTCCTTGAACATCTGGCGGTACTGCTGGGCTTTCTGCACGTTGCCGATGGCCTCCGCCATGTACGCGTTGCCGCCCGTCACGAGCGCGTAATGGTCCTGCTCGGGCAGCAGCGGGATGTCCGTGTCGGCCGACATCTGCATCGTGTTGACGGTGCGGAAGTACGCGATCTGCAGGTTCTGGCCGTTGTCGGCCGTCGCCAGCGGCGGCGGGGCGACCTGGATCTGTTGCTGGCCGCCCTGCGTGACCGTCGCTGCGGTGGCGGCGGGGGTGCCGCCGCGCACGCAGAAGAAGGTCGGCTGGCCGTTGGCCTTCATGCGTCCGCAGAAACGGTCGAAGTCGGGCTGCAGGAACTCGAACATGGGGTCGACGGTGCCCGCCGTGTTCAGCTCCAGGCCGACGGAGATGAGGCCACCGAAGTCAGGCACGACAGGCGAGGTGCCCATCAGCACGTACTTGGCGACGCCCGCCGTGAGCGTGACGGAGATGACGGTGGACTCGCGGTAGCTCCACTGCTTCGCGGACAGCCACTCGTGGTAGGAGGCGAGCACGGCCAGCTTCACGCGCGCCACGTTGGCGGTCGGGAAGTTCGAGGCCACCTCGCCCCAGATCGTGGAGTACTGCATCAGTAGCCTCGCTTCTCAGTGCGCGTGGGACGGCGGAAACCGGGACGGTTGCCGGGGAAGTCCGGCGGCTGCCAGATGACCCACTCGCCTCCGCCACCCGTGCCCTCAGTCGGGGCGACGAAGAAGAATGAGCCGTGCGGGTTGAAGGCGATCGAGAAACCGTACTCGTACTCGCCCATGAAGCCCGAGCCCATCTGCTTCGCGGCGTAGTTGCGAGTCGGCAGGCGCGGGATGACGGTGAAGCCCACCCCGCCGTACGGGTCGTCGGGGAACACGGCGCGCGAGCCGAAGGTCATCATGCTGCGCAGCACCTGCGGCGGCACGAACGGCGTCATCGGCGTGACGCTGAAGCCACCGAACGGGTCGGGCGGGAACACGGCACGCGAGCCTGCGCTCATGCCGAGCGTCGAGCTGGACGGGATGCGCGGGATGACCAGGAACGCCTGCGCTCCGAACGGGTCGGGCGGGAAGATCGGGCCGTTACCGGACTGGCGGGCGAAAATCTTGCCCGGGTTGGGCGTGAAGAACGCGAAGCCACCGAACGGGTCGGGTGGGAAGATCGGACCCGATCCCTGCTGCAGGGCCTTGATGATCGTCGGGATCAGCGGCGGCGTGAAGAACGCCTCGCCGCCGAACGGCTCCGGCGGGAAGATGAACGGGATGCCAGCCGCGAAGGCAGTCAGGGGCGGGGGGGTCGGGTTCGGGCGGTAGTTGCCGAACGCCTTGCCGCCGAAGGGGTCGGGCGGGGGCACGAACGGGATCCCCGCGTTCATGCCAGCGATCTTCACGTTGGGCGCGAAGTAGGTTCCGAACGCCTCTCCGCCGTACGGGTCGGGCGGCGGGACGTAGGGAATTCCAGCCTGGAACGCGAGGCTCTTGACGGTCGGGCTGGGAGGCATGAACGCCTGCCCGCCGAACGCGTCGGGCGGGAATACGGCCATGCTGCCGCCCACGAAGTCGCTCGGATTGACGCCCGGGGTCGCCTGTACGCCCGCCGCGTCGACGTACAGCTTCGCGGCAGGACCGAGGTCGGTCGGGACGCCGAGGCCGACGGGCTGCCCGTAAGGCCCCCTGGGCATCTAGGTGATCGCCTCCAGGATGTACTGCTGCACCGTGATCGAGTTGGACGCGCTGGACGCGCTCCACTGGGCCGAGAGGCTCATCAGGTTCTGCACGGTCGTGTCGATCGTGCCGACAGCCGAGCCCGTAACGGGCATCGTGTTGTTGTAGCCCTCGCCGCCGACCGTCGTGGCCGCCGTCAGGTTCGGGAGAAAGACCTGCCCCATGAACATGCCGGTGCCCGCGGTGCCCGTGTTGCGGCAGGTGAGCTGTCCCTCCAGGCGCCACGAGCCGTTCGTGATGGCGGTCGACGTGAAGGCCAGCGCGCCCGAGGCCACGACGAACGTAGCCGAGAGCGTGCCGGTGCCCATGCGGAAGCGCAGCGTGATGTTCGGAGTCGTGGCCGTCAGGGACGAGAGCACGCCCCAGGCGCTGATGCGGATCGTGCGGCCCTGGTAGAAGTAGCCCGCCACGAACGGGTAGTCGGGGACGATGACCGTCTCCGCCGTCGAGGTGTTGACGGCTGTGGCGTCTGCCACGCGCACCACCAGCGCCTCGTTGAAGGTCTGAATGGTCATGCTTTGCGTTCTCCAGTTCGGAGCAGGGTGGCGTCAGGGTCGAAGGCCGGGAGCGCCTTGAAAGTGGCGACCCTGAGGCCCGTGTTGCTGCTGGTCGTCCAGCTCGCCGTGGTGGTGAACGCGGCCGTAGAGGTGTACTCGCGCCAGGCGAAGCTGAACAGCGGGTTGGGCGTCTGGAAGTTGACGTTCATCGTCGGCCGCTGCAGCAGGAAGCCGTTCGTGAAGGCCGGGTTCGTAATCGAGGCGTTCGCGCCGAGGAGGGCGATCGCGAGGCCGTGGTCCGTTGTTGGAGTCACCGATCCGGACACGAGCGATGTCGTGCCGACGCTGGACGCATCCGCGCCCACGTCAAAGGCCGAGGGGTTCCAGCCGCCGGGCGTGAAGAACTCGCAGACCAGGGAGGCGTGCGTGCTCGATCCGGGGAACGTCGTGCTGGAGAGGGCGCCGAGGTTGCCCGCGTTGATCTTCCAGTAGATGCCGATGCGCCCGAAGTTCGTGCTGTCGTACTGCACCCCGGACGCGGTGCCGATGGCGTTCCAGCCCTGCGCCGAGTCGAGCGTGTTCGTCCAGGCGCCGGTCGGCTGGACTTGCGTGTAGACGACCGCGATGACGAGGTTACCAGCCTTGTTGGCGCCGTTGCCGCCAGGAACAACGGAGGTGAGGCCGCGGCTGTTGGAGACCGAGCCGATGGCGTTGTTTTCGGCGTCGCACTGCCACCACGTGATCGGGAGCCGGTTGGAGCGCTCTGCGGTAGGCATCAGAAGAACCGGACCATGTGTTTTCCGGGGATGAAGTTGGCGCCGTCGATGGAGGCCGGAGCTGCCGTCCGGAAGGTGACGAGCTTGATGCCCGCTCGCGCGCTGGTCGTCCACGAGGCGGTCGTGTTCAGGCCCGACGCAGCGGAGGCCGTTTCCAGCCATCCGCCCTGCAGCTTGTTGAGGCCAGCGACGTGAGCGAATGCGCTGGAGGCGTAGCTCTCGGAGGTGACAGAGATGTCATGCGCGTCGAGCACGATCGCCAGCTCCACGGCCTGTGCGAGCGCGGCGAGCGCCACCCCGGCCTTGCTCGTCTGCTGCGTGCTCGATACGGCCGTGTGGGACTCGACATCCACCGTGGCGTTGAGCCAGCCACCGGGGTTAGCGAACTCCATGATGATCGTTTCCCAGTCCTGTGTGGACGTGGTCTCACCATAGGTGCCGCAGGTGGCGTCCGAACCGGCGGCGATCTTCGAGAAGCCGCCGTGCACGCCCGTGATGCCCGCGTTGTAGTGAATGAACGGCGTGGAGGGCATGACCGTGTAGCCCGCGGGCAGCGTGGGCCACGTGTTCATCGTACCGTTGACCTCGCAGCCGAGCACGACCAGCAGGTTTCCCGCAGTCGTCGCAACGCTCCAAGGAGGCGGGGTTGCGACCAGCGTGCCCGACTGGCCGTTGAAGTTCGACTGGACGAGCGTGATCGCCATCAGCCGGTCAGTTCCTCGATCACGTCGACGTGGCTCTGGATGTCGGTCAGCAGGCGCCCGATCAGGTCGTAGTGAACCGCGGCGTGGATCGAGCCGATCTCCGGCATCTCGTTCGCGTCCACGTCGAGGCCCGCGTCGACCGCGGCCTTGATCGCGGCGAGCCGCTTCTTCTGCTCAGCCTCGCCAGCTTTCTCGTTCGTTTTCTCCAGTGTGGTCGTGACCTTCTGGCAGAGAGCGACGCCCTCCCGCAGGGTCTTGTAGTCGGGCACGGATTACTCCTCGATGGTCAGCGTGCAG
>Ga0137463_1000498_pt1 | contig 13444 bp, 8 predicted proteins | sample EasRivERMGT800_2_FD_102333 | JGI IMG/M metagenome (GOLD analysis project Ga0137463, IMG submission 102333) | Soil microbial communities from meander-bound floodplain in the East River, Colorado, USA - East River MetaG ERMGT800_2 | ecosystem: Environmental > Terrestrial > Soil > Floodplain ...
GCGACAGGGGTGACTATGAATAGCCAAATGGAGCGTGCGCGCTTATTTACGAGCTTTCACGTCAAAGGCAATCCGCTGATTCTGTATAATATCTGGGATGCCGGAAGCGCCAAAGCAGTGGAAGAGGCTGGCGCAAAAGCCATCGCAACTGGGAGTTGGTCAGTGGCGGCAGCGCACGGCTTTCCTGATCGCGAGGTGATTCCCTTTGATCTGGTTCTTGCCAACCTGCAAAGAATCATGGCAAGCGTCAATCTCCCGGTGACGGTTGACTTGGAAAGCGGGTATGGCCAAAGCCCTGAGCAGGTGCAGGAGACGGTTGACCAGGTCATCCAGGCGGGCGCGGTGGGCATCAACTTCGAAGATCAAGTGATCGGTGGCGATGGGTTGTATTCGATTGAAGATCAATGCTCGCGTATCCAAGCAATCCGCAAAGTTGCCGAACGTTCGTCAATCCACCTGTTCATTAACGCCCGCACAGACATATTCCTTAAAATCAACCCTACTGAACATAATGATCATCACCTCGATGAGGCTTTAGAACGTGCCCTCGCCTATGTCCAATCGGGAGCCAGCGGGTTCTTTGCTCCCGGCTTACAGAATGTTCAACTCATTGAGCGACTGTGCGAGTTATCCCCGCTGCCAGTCAATATCCTGATCTTGGCAGATTCCCCTTCACCCAAACAGCTTGCTGGCTTGGGCGTCGCCCGTCTCAGCTATGGCCCAGGTCCGTACCGACAGGTGATTGCTGCATTGAAAGAAGCAGGCCGCGCAGCCTTATCTTTGGCTTGACATAATTGTGTTGGCGGTCGGGCGTGGAGGCGATAGACAAACATATAACGAGAAACATTCTGGGACTGGGCGGAAGTCTGCGCTCCGACTCGGCCACCACTCTGACGCTGCGGATCGCGCTGGCATGTGCCGAGGAGTCTGGCGCACGGATAAATCTAATCGACCTGGCTACCCAACGGTTGCCTCTGTTTGATGGCACGTATAGTCTCAATGGATATTCTCGCGCCGAACGCCAAGCGATCACCTCTCTGTCTGCAAACTCACGGAGAAGCACGGATGACCGCTTTCGTCAACCCAATTTACACCACACAATGGGCCTCCCTCGATTCAGTGGACATAAAAAATGTCTAAGAAGAGGTACGCTGAAACCCCGTACCGGGGTGTATCGGAGGCTTGGTATGGACACACGGAAGTACAGGACATACAGTAAAGCATTTAAGCTGGAAGCGTTGGGGCTGCTGGAGAGCAGCGGCAAAAGCGTGTCAGCGCTGGAACGGGAATTGGGGATCACGACCGGGCTGTTGCCGAAATGGAAGCAGCGGTACAAGGTCGATAAGAGCCAGCACAGCTTAGAGCCGAGCGATCTGGTGGCGGCCTCACCGCCGGCATGATCGCGCTGGTCGCTTTCGCCTGGCCGACCTACGCCCGCCTGATCCGCGCCGAAATCCTGACCGTCAAACAACGCGACTATGTCATGGCTGCCCGTGCCATCGGTGCCACCGATTTCAGGATCATTACCCGCCATATCCTGCCCAACGCCATCTTCCCAACGCTGGTTTATGCTTGGCTCGATATTGGCTCGTATGTGTTGAGCTTCGCCGCTCTGAGCTTCCTCGGCCTCGGCGCTGAGGTCGGCTACGCCGACTGGGGCCAGATGATCAGCTTCGCGCGCAACTGGATCCCATCGTTGGCAACATATTGGCATATCGTGGTGTATCCTGGCGCGGCGATCCTGCTGTTCGTCATGGCCTGGAACCTGATCGGTGATGCCTTCCGCGACATCGTCGACCCGCGCTTGAGCGGATCGCGCTAATGGGCGCGTCGGTTTGCAAATGAAAATCCTGTTCGTCCTCAGAACGGCGCGTTGAAAAAGGCTGGTTGGACACGTGACTTGTGCCAAGATAATACTTTTTCTTTAGAAGGCGAGGCATTATTTGATGCCAGGGATGCGGCCAATTCTCAGTATGAGATGGCATTAGCTTATTCCGCGCGCCAGCAGGCTGGGGATCTCGACAAAGGGCGAGAACTTATTGATCAGGTGCTGACAATTTTTTGTGTCCTGGGAGCAAGATCAGCCGTAGCCAAGGTTGAGGCGGCGCTGAAACGATTTGAATGAGAAACCTGGAGATAGGGGTATAAGGCAATGCAGGCAGTATACAGTGGGTGATAAAGGCGCCGCAATCAAAGTTTCAGGTCACGTTTCAATTCATCTGGCGTGCTGAAGAGACCATCGACCGATCTCTAGCGAGCAGGCGAACCGAATCGTGTGCCGCACCGTGCGTGTGGCAAAGATGTATATTGCCTTCACTACGGTGTACAAGGTGGTCGGTCTATCGCTGGCGGCTATTGGCGTTTTGCCGCGCAACCAGGCGGCGCAGTCGTTGCCTGACCTCGGTTTTCTGGGGAACTCATCCCGGCGGATCCGCCATTAGGTACGGGCGTATGGAGTATCTTGCAAAAATTGGTAAGTCAATCGCGTGGCATTTTGAAGAAGTACTGATGAGCCCCAAGGGGACTTGAATCCCATTCAGGTCGTTTTGGTAGAATAATAGAGAACAAGGAAAAGTGGCGGTTGCAAATTCCAATCAGACGTATTATTATCGGCACTAGATATGGGGTCGTGGCTTTGCTTGGATAACAGTACTACCTAGTTTTTAGGTGCACAATAGGCTGCCCAACCACAAAAGTGGTTCGAGATAGTTCCAGTCTGCGGAGCCTTCAATCATCGTTATGGAAAAAACTGCCTACGCCAATGCTGGGCAGTTTATGTTTTTCTACCGCCACTGAGGGTATTCCCTCTGGCTGACATCAGGGCTGGCAGGCACTGCTCAATATGGTACACTCATCATCATAAGACGTTTTAACTCAATATCATCGTCATTCAACACATATCGCCTCTATGCCTCCGCAAGGACAGATTCAAGATCATATTATCGCCAGCCGCGCGCTCAAGAAGCCAATGCGCGTGCGTATCTATCTGCCGCCCCGTTACGATGATTTTAAGATGCGCTATCCGGTCGTCGTCCTGCTGCATCCGTGGGGCGAAGACGAAAAATTCTGGACCGCCCGTCTCAATTTTAGCGAACTTGCTGACCATTTGATCAACGCGGGCGGCGTTCCGCCATTTATTGCAGCATTTCCTCAGGGGGACAAGAGTTTTTTTATCGATGCGGCTGATCCGCCCGATGACTTCTCCGCGCTTGTCAAGCTCGATCCGGAGACCTACGTGGGCGCGCTGGACGGGTTTGGCAAGTATGGCGAGCATTTGCTTTTCGATGTGCTCAGCTATGTTGAAAAGAACTTCCGCACCCGCGCCGAGAGATCCGCACTGGTGCTCGGCGGGGTTGGGATGGGCGCGGCAGGGGCGGCAGCACTGGCGTTTCGATCCCCAGAGAGATTTGGCGCAGTGGGGATTCACAGCCCGACGCTGTTTGACGAGTGGCGAAGTGGGCCGCCCTGGATATTCGGCCTCGGTGATAAGGTGGCTTTTGCCCGCCGTGATCCACTGGCACTGGCACGCTCTCTGACAGCAGATTCGGGGCTGCGGATTTACATCGACTGCGGCACGGAAGATGAGATGTCAGGCCCGGCATCCGAACTGCATTGGACTCTGGTCGAAGGCGGCATTCCGCATACGTATGTCAGCCAGCCCGGCGAAGCCAACAGCGACTATTGGAAGGCGCATCTTGCCGAGTATGTTGGCTTCTTCGCGGGGGGGTGGGGATGATCAAGGCATTCAGCGTTCTAGCCATGTGCGCTGCCTTGACGTCCTGCTCGCCGTCCAGAACCGCCGGGCAGCCATCGCCCAGCGCCGTGCCAACCGCGCCTTCTACAAGCACACCCGCTCCGCCCGGCGTGTGGATTCAGCCCGGCGTACCGCAAGGTTTCGTCGCCTCGGTGTTTGATCCTTTGGGAAAGGTCATCGGAACCATGCAGGTCGACAGCGCTGCTAACGCCAACATCCGGCTTGTTCTCGATCCACCCACCGATGCGATACTAACGTCGCAAACGGTTTATGCACTCGTCGCGCCCTTTCCAACCCCGGCAGACGGCGTGACGTGGGCCGACCTGCAAGCCTACTGGCAGGGCAGGTCGAACTCGCTGCCTGGTTTTGATACGCCACCCAAGATTATCATCCCCGATGATGATTCACTAGCAACTTTTACCACCATGCTGGGCCAACCCGGATCAGCCGTGCTGCCGATTGATGTAAGTTCGTCCCTTAACGGCCTTGTGTTGCTCACGTACAGCCATCGCCCAGCGATCAGTATCGTCGCATTTGACCAGCTTCAGCCGCTCTGGAAAGTGCTTTCAATCGATGGGAATTCGCCACTCGATAAAAAGCTGGATTTGAATACTTACCCGCTAACCATTACAGCGGGTATGGTGGTTGATGCCGCCTTGAGCGACAAGATTGCCAGCCTACTGCCACCTGATCGGCATACCATCAACCGCGACCCGGCCCACATCATTGTGGTTATCATGACCGGCACAACAGCCCTGACCCGTTCGACCGCGTATATGATGGATCTCAAGGGGGTTGATTACCCTGCCCAAAACATTCTCCCGTTTTTTGCCGACAAAGATATCCTGCACATTAGCAATGAAGTTTCATTCACCCCGAAATGTCCACCCCCCGACCCGAACGGCGACGAGAAATTTTGCTCCAACCCGAAATATCTGGACTTGCTCACCGGGATCGGCGCTGATGTCATCGAGCTGACGGGAAACCACAATAACGACTACGGGATCAACCCGACAAACTATTCGCTCGACATGTATGACACGAGTAATCTTCCTTATTACGGCGGCGGGCGCAATCTGGCGGATGCGATGGCGCCCCGCATCCTGAGCGCGCCCGATGGGACGCGGGTTGCGTTTATCGGATGCAACTCCGCCGGGCCATTCAAGGCCTTCGCTACCGCCGATTCTCCCGGCGCAGCGCCCTGTAATGATTGGGCATGGATGAAGAATACCATTGCTGATCTGAAAGCCAATCGAATGGCAGACTTTGTCATAGCGACTGTGCAATATCACGAATCGCAGAGCTATTCCCCGGAACCCAAACAAAAGATAGATTTTCAGGCATTGGCCGATGCCGGCGCCGATGTTGTCAGCGGGAGTCAGGCCCACGTCCCGCAAGGTTTTGCTGTTTCGCCCACCAGTTTTATCCACTACGGGGTGGGCAACCTGTTTTTTGATCAAATGGACTCGATACAGAACCGCCAGATGTTTGCAGATAAATATATCCTCTACAGTGGTCGGCTTATTTCCGTCGTGCTGTTCACCGGGATCATGGAAGATTACAGCCAACCTCGACCTATGACACCGCAGGAACGGCAAGATTTTCTCAAGCTCATTTTTGAGACGGGTGGCTAGCCGCGCTTTAGCAATGGGTCGTACCTCCCCAAAAGTGCAGTGGGAAGACCTGAGCGAACAGGCTAAGATTGATGATCATATCCCGTTTGCCCGCGAGGAATATCCTTGATAGGCGAGCGCGTCCCGGATTCACATCTTGATTTGTTTCAGAAGAAAGCTTAAGGTTTTTGGCGACGTTGATGCCCGATGGCTGCCCTCAGGTAACTCCCGTCTGGGTAGATTAGGATAGTGAATACATTCTGATAAATTCAGCGACGACGTATCTGAAAAGCAAGAACATATTTTCCCGCCCACAAGTCGGGAAGACCGTCCAAGACCCGGATAACCCGTTTCGTTTTCTCAGTATCCGGGGGCGCGTTGCAGCACTTATTGAAGAATCGGACGGCGCGCGCGATCGCGTTAACAAGGTGGCTGTCAAATACGATGGACATCCTCTCGATCAAGGGTTGGTGAGCGAGAGTCGTCCAATCTTTAAGATCGTTCCCGGCAAAGTCGATGCAAAAGGATAACAATTCACAACAAATTCAGGATTCTTATCTCGAAAATGTCTGGGTTTTGTGGCAGTTTCGTGGTGATTAAGGTAGGATTACAGTTAAGTCAGTGTGATGAGTATTAGTGGTATTTGGGTCTACCGGCACAGACATCCTGTGCTGTTCTGGGCGGAGGGTTTGGCACTTTGTCCGACAAAATGCAGCGCTTCACTCAACGCGCCCGCCGCGTGTTGAGCCTGGCACAAGAAGAGGCGGAACGATTAAACCATAGTTATATCGGGACAGAGCACCTGCTGCTCGGCCTGATGCGGGAAGAGGGCGGCGTCGCCGGTCGTGTTCTGCGCGAACTTGGCGTGGATATCAAGCAGGTTGAAACACTGGTCGAGCGCAAGACCCGTTCCGGGCAGCGCGCACCCTTCTCTAAGATTGACCTATCACCCGGAACGAAGCGGGTGCTGGAACTGGCTATTGAAGAAGCCCGCCGGCTCGGCCATCACTATATCGGCACCGAGCACTTGCTCCTGGCGCTGGTCAGCCACAACGAAGGTGTGGCGATGGACGTGCTGGCAGGGCTGAAGATTACACCCGATCAAATACGCAAGCACACCAACCGTATTCTGCAAGACAGCCCTTCGGCGCCGCCGAGGCCGCCCACCGCGCCTCGCCCGGCTACCCGCCGCCGTGAGGGCGCATCGGCTAGCAGCAGTTCTGGCAGCCAGAAAACCCCGCTCGTCGATCAACTGGCGACCGACCTGACAGCCCTGGCCGAAGACGGTAAGCTCGATCCGGTGATTGGGCGCGAAAAGGAAATCGAACGTGTCATTCAGATTCTCAGCCGCCGCACCAAGAACAACCCGGCGCTGATCGGCGAGCCAGGCGTCGGCAAGACGGCTATTGTCGAAGGGCTGGCCCAGCGCATTGTGCGCGGCGAGACCCCTGCCCCCCTGCTGGGCAAACGTGTCCTTCAATTGGATGTTGGGTCACTGGTGGCGGGCACGATGTATCGCGGCCAGTTCGAGGAACGCCTCAAGCGCGTGATCGACGAACTCAAATCCTCGGACAGCATTTTGTTTATTGACGAAGTGCATATGCTGGTCGGGGCTGGCTCGGCGGGCAGCTCGGTGGACGCTGCCAACATTCTCAAGCCGGCGCTGGCGCGCGGCGAACTGCAGTGCATCGGTGCGACTACGTTTGACGAGTATCGCCGCCATATCGAATCCGACGCCGCCCTGGAACGCCGTTTTCAGCCTATCACAGTCGAAGAGCCAACGGTCGAGCAGACCATCGAAATCTTGAAAGGTATTCGCCGCCCTTACGAAGAGCATCACGCGCTGCGGATCAGCGATGAGGCGATTGAAGCCGCCGCTCACCTTTCTGCACGGTATGTACCCGATCGTTTCTTGCCCGATAAGGCTATCGACCTGGTGGATGAAAGCGCCGCGCGTGTTCGCATGTACAAGTCACCTGAGGCTATCCGCATCCGCAAGGCTCAAACCGAGCTTGATGATGTTAAGACCAAGATTAACGAGTCAACCGAGGAAGACGCCAAAACCATTCTTACCCGCCGCCGCGAGGAATTGGAAGAACTGCTAGAGACCGTGCGCCAGCAATGGAATTCGGCCGGCGAGGCGGAGGTCAACGCCGAAGATATCGCCGAAGTCATCTCGATGTGGACAGGTATCCCGGTTAAGCGGATTGCCGGGGAAGAGAGCGCTCGCCTGTTGGAGATGGAAGAAGCCTTGCATAAACGTATCATCGGACAGGACGAGGCCATCGAAGCGATCAGCAAAGCAGTTCGACGCGCACGGGCCGGCCTCAAAGACCCGCGCCGCCCGGTTGGGTCATTTATATTCCTGGGGCCGACCGGTGTCGGAAAGACAGAGCTGACCAAGGCGCTCGCCGAATTTCTGTTTGGCAGCGAGGATGCTCTGATCCAGCTTGATATGAGCGAATTCATGGAACGACACAGCGTCGCCCGGTTGGTAGGCGCGCCTCCCGGCTACGTGGGCTACGAGGATGCGGGCCAGCTCACCGAGGGTATCCGTCGCCGACCTTATTCAATTGTTGTGTTTGATGAGATCGAAAAGGCACACCCCGAAGCCTTCAATATGCTACTTCAGATCATGGAAGAAGGGCATTTGTCGGATGCGCGAGGCCGTATGGTTGACTTCCGCAATGCGATCATCGTCATGACAAGCAATGTTGGCGCAGACCTGATTCGCAAAGGCGAGGTGCTCGGCTTCAATATCCCGCGTGATGAGACGGACCTGGAAGCATCCGAATACGAAGAAATGCGCAAAAAGCTCATGGAACAGCTTCGGCGCGCTTTCCGCCCCGAATTCTTGAATCGCGTCGATGCGACAATTGTCTTCCGTGCCTTGAGCAAAGATGAGATCACGCTCATCGTCGATATTTTGATCGAGGACGTCGCAAAGCGATTGACAGAACACAGTGTCAAAATCCGGTTGACACCATCCGCCAAGGGCTATCTGGCGACCGAAGGCTACGACCCGGAATTCGGCGCTCGACCTCTCCGCCGGGTGATCCAGAACAAGGTCGAGGACGCGCTGTCCGATGGAATCCTCGCGGGAAAGTTCCCAGAAGGCAGTACTATTTTGATCGATTATGCAGATGATGAACTGCTGCTATTGGAGGCTGAGGCTGACGAGGCCGAGGCCGTTCCTTCTTCATAATGTAATGGCGTAGATGGCTAAACGGGGTCGCCTGGGCGACCCCGTTTTTGTTTTTGCTGCCCGACTATTTGCGCCGCTACTACCCCCTCTACGGCCTAATAACAATATTGTTGCATTTCCCCGCATGAATTGGACAAAAACACATCCTTTTGTGATATAATTATTTGTAATAGGTTAGTTTGTAGTTGAGGGGAGCACCCATGGATACTGAAGCTCTTCTAGATCAACTTGAACGAGAGCGCGAACAAAGCCAGCAAATGAGCTTTGAGGAGATGCCGCCTCGTGAGGCATCGCTCTCATTGGCGAGACATTCTGCCAGCACCCGCGTCATCACACCTCGCAAGCCAACGCAACTGCCTGCCTCGCTGCCCGTCGTGACTGGTCGGCATCAGGATGTGCGTCTCTTCCTGGCGGTGCTGCTGAAGACATTTGTAGAGATGACTGACTCAGGCCTCGTACGTGAAGCCCCATTCTGGGTTAAGCTTTCGAGCGGCATTCCATTTGAACCCGACTTGCTATTTGTTAGCAGTTCCAATTTTGAGCGTGTGCGCGAGACCTTCGTTGAGGGTGCGCCGGACCTTATCATGGAAGTCGTGTCAACAGAAAGTACGGCGGTCGACCGAGGTGATAAATTTGTCGCATACGAGACTGCCGGTGTGCGTGAGTACTGGTTGCTTGATCCCCTGCGAGAACTGCCAAACCTGTATGTGCTTGGCCCAGATGGGCATTATGACGAGTCGCGGCCAGACACGGCAGGTCGGTTACGTTCTCGCGTTCTTAAGAACTTCGTCCTTGACACGAGCAGCTTATGGCGGCGTATCCTGCCAACAACGGTTGAGATCGTCGAGAGCGTGCAGGAAATGATCAACCAGCGCTAGATGCCCCTACTCGATCCACAGATACTTGAAGCCCTCTGAGTTGCGGATGACAGACACCCGCCCGGACGAGGGCTTTATTTTTTCGGGCAGTACGCAAAGTGCCGCACCCGCCAGACCGCAGCTTTTCGCGGGCACAGGTGTCTCAGCGCCCGCGCTGGCCCTGAGTTACGCAACATTCGCCACGCGAGCGGTATAATTGTCAGGATGCGTGCATTTCTCTTTGAGATGTTCCAGTTTATGCGGGGACGCCCGGATCATCCCATTTATCGCCGTGAGAAAGCGGGGTGGTCTTACGTACGACTGTGGCGCGACCTTCGGCGGGGTTGTCTTCCCATCATTCTCGTCATATTGTTGTTAACCGCCGGCTGCTGCGGCGCTATGACTCTGCTGTCAGTTGCGCAAGACACTGCCGATACGGACTGGTTCTATCGAATTTTGCTGATACTTGGAGCGGCGGTCGTCGGGATATTTTATGCCGGGGAACTGGTGCTGCTAATCGCCGGTCTGATCGCCACCGTGCTTACCTCGACCAGCATCAGCGCTGAAATTGAAGCGGATACATTCGGGCTGGTTCGGCTGACATTGATCCCCATACGCGAAATCGTGTTGGCCAAGTTTGGAGCCGCTATACGCGAGCTGCGGACGCCGGTCATGGTTGTTGTTGGTACACGTGCCTTCCTTCTGTGCGCCATACCTGGTTTAGTGGTTATGGCGCTATTCTATGCCGTTGCCTCTCTTGGGAGCGCTCCGGCCAACGGGGGTGCGACTTCGCCGGGCGGGCTCGGTTCCCTGCTGGTTCCGGCCACGATGTTGGGCCTCGTGGCCGGGCTTCAGGCCAGTTTTCTGGCACTGATCAGCCTTCTCGTGGCGGCGGCATTGTGGCTGATTTACTATTTCTTCCAGCCCATACTGGATATGATGCTGTTCTCAGCGGTTGGCGTGGCGGCTTCAACGCTGGCGCGAACAAGGGCATCTGGCTTATTTGCCGGGTTTGGGCTGCGAGTAGGCTTATGGGCCGGGGCATGCGTGCTCAATCAGATCATGTCCAGTGCGATATCGATCTTTCTGACCCCTATGCTGATGCTGTCAACAGCCAATTCGGCAATCGCCGACGCACTGGCAAACGACCCGGGTATTTTGTTCGCCGCGTATGCGTTGGCTATGGGATTGTTTATTTTGATGCTCATGATTGTTCAATTCACCGCGACCGTTGTCCTCCTGCGCCTGGCTGAAAGTCGCGCGAAAAGTTTGCCGTTCAATACCTAAAACAAAAGGCAAGGTCTTCACCTTGCCTTCATTTCCATGAATGTGTGCCACCTGTCTGAGTAGTGGAATCCAGCCATCAGGATTCTTCCACAGTCTCCTCAGGAACAACCTTTTCATCGCGGTTGGTGCGTGCCTCTGCGCGAGCTTTTCGCCGCTCAATCCTGAGCCTTTCTTTCTCTGCCGCGCGAACCTGACGTTTCCGATCATCTTCCAGCTTTTGATAAGCTTGCAGTCGCTGGCGCTGAGTCTGCGGACGGGCAATCCACGGGATGCGCATATAGCCCAGGCGATCGAGCACCACGACGATGCCTGCGATTACCCATATTGCAACAAAGATCTGGGAGTAACTGATTGGCAGCGTTGGAATTTTTGGCTGATCGGGCCTGTAGAATTCGATGACAAATCTCCCAAATCCCGCCAAAATCAGATACCAACCCGTGATGACGCCCTGAATAACCTGGTCCTGATAACGCCAGAAAATGTATGCCAGACCCGCAAAGCACAGCAGCAGCCAGCCCGCCTCATAAAACATAGTTGGATGAAACAAAGTTTCGGCAGGGAGGTTCTGAAATTCTGGCAGACGGTATTCCTGAGGAACCAAAATACCAAACGTGGCTGACCCGGTGGGCGGGCCATACAATTCATGATTGATATAGTTGCCCATTCGTCCGATTGCTTGCCCAATAAACAGCCCCATTAAAGAGGCATCGGCAACGAGCCAGCCGTTTACCTTTGTCACCCGGACATAGATAATCAGCGCCACAACACCCAGAAACGCGCCGCCGATGATATTCATGCCGCCCAGCCGCGAGTTGATAATATTAAGCGGTTGATCCCAGGTGAAGGCGGTGCTGCCAGCGATGACTGCCTGCGCGACAAACCACAGCCGGGCGCCAAGCAGTGCGGGGATAAGAATCCACAGCATCGCATCCCAGATCATGTCCGGGTCGCCTCCTTCACGCTCGACATGCTTGCTGGCATAGAACGCCCCGGCAAAGATACCGGCTGCGGCCAGTATCCCGTACCAGTAGATAGGCAGGGTTGGCCCGCCAACAGCCTCAGGCCAGGGAACACAAAAGGCCACTCGACCCTGTCCTTGTGAGGCGCATTGTAAGAGTAGTTCCCACATTAGATTGTTTGTCTCCAATCACATTCTACGCAAAAACGAAGACCCGAGCTGCCGCGGACTAAATCCCAACTGCCAGCCGGGCTATTATCCAACCCTATTCAATATACCCCAGCCCACGCAAACGCTCCAAAAGCTCAGGGTTGTTACTGTAATCCAGGTGATCTCCAGCTGTTGTGCCGTCGCGCTGCGCTTCAACGCAGTGCATGAATTGGTCCAGTTCTCGTTCTAGCCGAAGTATCTCGTTTTCGTAGCCCTGCGGCTTGTCCAAAAGGTTGGTTAGTTCCAGCGAATCATGTTTTAGGTCAAAGAATTCGTCGAGCCGCCCCCCAACCGTCATGAGCTTGGTACCATGCCCATAGATCGCCCGGCGGTTTTCTCGCACACGGAACCGCTCAATGGCTTCCGGGTTGCTCATTTCCATCACATTAATAAAGTTAACCGGCGGATAACCTTCAGCGACGACGTGCTCCAGCGGCGGCTCTTGTCCTTCAATCGTGCGCGTAAGGCTTAGATCGTGCACCGATTTGCCAAATACCTCCAGCTCGATGCCTGCCGCCTCCAGAATGGTATGGAAAATCCGCCGTGTCGAGATTACCTGCTCAATCCGCTTCCCTGCCGGAAATGCGCGCGGATAGTGGATCATGAGGGGAACGCGGACCAGTTCTTCATAGATCGAGAACGCATGCCCCATGAAGTCATGCTCGCCGTGGCTTTCACCGTGATCAGCCACAATCACAACCATTGTGTTTTCAAGTTGGCCGGATCGCTTTAGAAAACGGAATACGCGGCGAAGCTCTTGATCCTGATACGCAATCTCGGAATCGTAAACGTCTCGCAGGGTGCGCCCCTGCAGCTCCGTCAGCGGCTCCAGCAAAGGAGCCATCCAGCGGTAACTGGAATTGTTGAAGAGCTGCATGAACTCACGGGCTTCGCGATCACGCCGGACATAGGGCGCCCAGCGATCCAGCGCCGCCGACGGCGGATGGTAAGGCAAGTGCGTTTCCATCATGTTAATAAACATGAAGAGCGGCCTGTCGCGGTGGGTGGAGAAGTGGTAACGCAGATAGCCCGTCACATCCACCAGAGATTGGTGGGTGTTGCCCTTAAAATTGATGATGCTCGACCAGAGCGGCACAAACAGCGGCATGGTCGCCAGCTTGAGCAAAAGCGGCGACTGCCCGAATCGACGCTCAATCGGCACCGAAATGTTCTTGAGCAAATCCGTTGCGATCCGCTGCAAATGCCGCAAACCTTCTTCATCATCGCCAATGTGTGGAACATCAGGGAAGGTCGTACCGTAGTTGTAAAATTCATCGAACCCGCGCTTGAGGCCATTATCCATCACACCAATCAAAGGGTTATTGCAAAACCCGACGGTATCATAATCGTGATCGCGGAGCAGCTCGGCCAGCGTGGGAATATTGTGGGGAAGTGTGCTGAAAGACTGTGTTGTCTGGTGAACGGTCGGATACAACCCCGTGAACATGGAGCCATGTGACGGGATCGTCCACTGACCGGGCGCAACCGCTTGATCGAAAAGGGTTGCGTTCTCCACAAATGCGCCCAGCGCCGGAGTCGTGTCCTTATGATAGCCGTACA